>Ga0118677_10001361_pt1 | contig 51961 bp, 53 predicted proteins | sample AliMusrvi5mmetaG_FD_86154 | JGI IMG/M metagenome (GOLD analysis project Ga0118677, IMG submission 86154) | reverse complement strand
CCTGTATTTGATTTAAACTGGATATGGCTTGTTTGTCCCCTCGTTTTGCTGCTCGTAGCTTTAAAAAGCCTGACTGGAAAAGTTGTTGGATTTCAAATATGCCCTTCGCGGACAGAAACTAGGTAACAACTGAAGCGGAGATCATGATGGAGATCTTCAAGCATGGTTCGCATGTGGAAGTGTTGTCAGCCGGAGTGGTTGCGGGAGAGAGTGGTAAATGAAATGAAGGTAGCTGTGAATAAATATTATGTGTAGGTCGCTGGATGGGGGAGGTAATCAATGATACTATCACTTAAACCAACAACGTTTTACTCAACAGGTGGTCGTCTCCTGCTTAGAATGAGCAGGTTTGATTATTTCGGTTGTTAACCAACTACCCCGCCGCAAGCGGACGGGGTATGACGGCAGTTTAGACAGTTGCAAGATTATTAAGTGAACCTGTCGGCTCGTCGAAGTCCAACAGGCCCTATACCCGGGCAAGATATCGCCTGGAAATTCCATATATCACAAAGAACGCGCTGATTGAGCGGTTGTTGACCGCTTCGAAGATCTGCATGTAGCAAAGTATCTTTCACGTATAGGTCACTAAATGGGGGAGGCCGGATGGTATCCTGGCCATATATGTAAAACCAGGAGGAAGACAACATGATGCCGGACCTGATTGAAGACATTATCGCCTTTGTTTATGCAACACAACCAGACAAAAGTAATACCTGCCCGGTCTGTGGCGGGGCTCTTGAAGAAAATGATGATGGTGAGCTGAGTTGTCCTGAGTGTGGTAACGGATCATCCGTACATCTTTTGAATTCACAAAACGTATGAGGAGAAGTCATATAATTGATATTAATGCTGAATACAATGCTTGCAATAGTGTCAACCTGCATGTAAAGTGTAAACCATGATGTAAACCAATTTTTATTGGGGGCAATTATGGGAAAGAAAATGAAGAACGCTCCGGTCTATTTTACCGTTGCTCAGATTCGATTCAATCCGATTCTGGATATGGAGGCATACCTTACTACCATTCAGGAGAGGATGAGAAAATCTCACTTTCCTGATTTTAAACGGGAAAAAATACAGCAGCTTATCCTTCCATTTGCGCCACCTACTGATGGCGGACAACCTCCAAACCCTTCGTTTGTTCCAAGGGCGCGTTGCGTTTTCGGCAACATTGATCGAACATCTGAATTTATACTTGAACACAACGCCATGGCCCTTCAGACAACAGCTTATGATACGTCTGAAAAATTCTTTAAAACTATGCTGGATGGTTTAGCTATAGTCCACGAAGCGATCCTGCTTGATTTTACAGAGAGAGTCGGGCTGCGTTATTTTGATGCCGTGTTACCCAAAAATGACGAATTGCTTCCACAGTACCTCACCAGCGAAGTGCTTGGACTTTACAATAAGCTGGAAGGGAATCTGGCTCACTCCTATAGCGAGACTGTCACCATGAATACAGTTGGGCAAATGGTCTCCAGGGTTATTATTCAAAATGGCAAAGTTGGATTGCCACCTGAAGTCATGATGTTGGCCCCGAGTATAAACCCCAAATTCACTGAACCGGAAGGCATTCATGCCATAATTGATACCGACGCGTTTTGTGAGACGAGAGATCCATTTAGCTTGGATCGATTAAACACCAGTCTCATTGAACTACATAATGAAATTGAAAAATCGTTTAAGGCGATAGTTACACCATTCGCTATTAAAGCGTGGGAATAATAGGGGGGTAATCATGGATACTGGTTATTCAAATAGAGGCGGCTGGTTTGGTGATCAGAAAAATTCGACCGGATCATCATCTTTATCAACAGCTACAAGGGGTGTCTTAGCTGCCAGCCTGATAAGCTTGTCAGTAGTAACAGGTACCGGTGTAGCAGCGAATGACCTTGAACAATTGAGAAAACTTCAAACAAATGGCGCGATAGTTTCAAACCCCATCAAAATTTGTACAGTTGAATCAACGCATGCAAGATCTTCTGTTGAGAATCTGGAAAGGATTCGCTCCGTATTTGCTCCTGCTGTTTCTGATTTGGCAAAAACGTTTAACGTATCCCGACAAACAATTTACAACTGGCTTAATGGTGAACAACCCACAATTGAACATGTAACTAAACTGAAAGACCTTGCACTTGCAGCCGATATGTTTGCTGATGCTGGGATTAATGTCAGTGGGATTTTGCTGAAACGCAAAATAACTGGTGGTAAAAATATGTTTGAAGTCGTGCAATATGGTGGATCAGCGACTGATGCCGCACAACTTCTCATGCAAATAATCAAGCGCGAGTCTGAACAAAAAGAACGTCTCGCAGCAAGATATACAGGTCGTACAGTTTCCCAATCCTCTGCTGATTCTGACCTTATGGCAGCAAATGATGTGGTGTAGTTGTCATAATGCCGGAATGGTCAAGAAATACGCCATGGCGACAAGGACAGTTACTTCCAGCAGAGGCTGTAGCGTCAATTGGTTTGTCGCACCCAGAATCCCCAGCCGAGACCTTGGTGATTGTCGCCACACACGATTGTGATCTTTCCCAACTTCCTGATAGAGAGCCACTGATTGAAGTTGTTGTTGGTCGAAAAGTTCAAAAGCTTGAGGGTAACTTCACTCATGCAAAAAGCTCAAGAACTCTTCACATGGAATTAGAAAGCAATGGACCGTTGCTTGCTGAATTCTCTTCTATAGATAAGCGATCAATTCCTAAAAATGTACTTGTAAATTATGAACCCGAGTCCAACACCAGAATCTCACCTACCGTAAAGGCAACATTTCAAATGTGGTTGGCCTCCAGATATCGCCGCTCTGCATTTCCCGATGAATTTGAAAATCGCCTGAAAGAAGCAAAGCTTCATGAAAAGATTTCCAAGACTGTAAAGCCACATGGGAATATGATCACGGCTGTGTTTTTTGACTTGGACGAAGGACGGGAAGTAGCTCGTACGGAGCCAGATGATGTATATTCCCTGGATATTATCCTCCTGTTCGCCACAGAACCTGATTTTGATGCAGCTGCAAAAGCTGCCGACTCAGCTAAAGATGCAATCAATCAAGCATTCAAGGCGAAGTTACAAGACCCACTATCTGGCAATTGGAAATATATTGAACTCCGTTACATAGATATAATCTCAGAGGAAGCATTGAGTTATCGACAGGCAAAAGTTTGGAAAAAATGGTCGTTAGATTACATCAGTCTCGGAGCAGATCCGCAACAGCCTGTACTGGCTGAATAACCATTATCACATCAGGAAACCAAATGGAATTCCACATAGCAGATACGTTCACTGATCGCCTCGCCATATTGATGCTACATCGTAACTACTCAGGTGTTTCAAAAATACACCGATCCCGGACGGACACAAACCTGACGGACTACATGAATCAAACAAGCTAATAAAACAACACTAAACGTTCATCATGCCATCAAAGTATACCTGTAAATGGGCCAGCATCGGCCACCACAACCACGCTGGCAGCTGGTTGGTCAATCATGACCACGCAAGCCCCATTCAACATCTTCCCGGATACATTGTTCAGTCATGGCTTCTTAATGTGATTCGAGGTACCGTAGAAGAGACTCCGATACCAGTGCATCAAGGTAACTTACCCAGCCACGATCAACCATGTTTTGCGCCTGCTGCCAAATCTGCTGGGGTACTTCTGCATGTAGTGTTGCCATTTTGTGTAACCTCCGTACAAAAAAAACGCGTGATGCTCATTGAATCCAACTGTTATCAGTCAAACTCCGAAACACGCTCGCAAAAACTTTCTCATTTTCTGTTTAATAGTATCAGATATTTCAGCGGTTTGACAGAGCAAATGCCAGGTGGCATTACCCGACACCGGATCCAGCAACTCCCGCCGCGTCATCCCCCGCCAAAAAGAAGGAGCGAGCAAAAGTCTGAGAACAGGGCAATCTTTTTACAGGGATAAATGGGATGAAGGGGATAAACCTTTAATCAACCTAATAAAAGCTTTTCCGCAGTGTGCGCAGAGGAACGTGGAGGAAAATAAAATGGTTATGAATCAAATACGTTTTACCATTCCGGTGATAGCATTTTTTACCATAATGTTTTTTTGGATCCAGGTAGTTACAATTAAAACAAGAAAGGGCATCCGAAGTGGATGCCCTTTCTGTTGCTGTTACTTCGAAAAAACGAAATTACTTGGCAACGGTTTCAGCAAGTTTTACTGCGATATCTTTGTAGGGGTTGGCGAAGAGGATGATCAGGCAGACAACCAGTGCGTAGATTGCCAGAGACTCGATCATGGCCAGACCGATCATCATCGTGGTCAGAATCTTGCCGGAAGCGCCGGGGTTACGGGAAACGCCTTCTACGGCGCTTTTAACTGCGAGACCCTGGCCAATGCCGGTGCCTACGGTGCCAAGTGCCATACCAATACCTGCTGCCAGAACGCACATCGTGAAAAAGCTCATCTTTACTACCTCCGATTGGTTTTTGTCTCCTAAACAGTATAGGAGTAAGGAAATTGAAATTAATGTACCCGCTTAGTGCGCATGCTCCAGTGAACCCTGGATGTATATCATTGCCAGGAGCATGAAGACGAAAGCCTGAATGAACGATACCAGGACACCCATCAGCATCATCGGCAGCGGGACGAGGAAGGGGGCCAGGCCGAAGAATATCATCAGCACGAGCTCGTGACCGTTCATATTGCCGAAAAGACGCAGGGTCAGTGAGACCGGGCGGGAGAGGTGGCCGATGACCTCAATGAAGAACATGACCGGAGCCAGCCAGGCGATCGGTCCGAGGAAGTGCTTGATGTAACCGAAACCGTGATGCTTGATGCCGACAACGTGGGTGGAAATGAAGACAATCACGGCACAGGCCGCAGTTGTGTTGATATTTGCGGTCGGCGGGAAAAAACCGGGGATCAGGCCGATCAGGTTGGATACGAGCACAAAGATCGCAAGAGTTGCAATCAACGGGAAAAACGGGCGGCCATGCTCACCCATCGTATCGACAATCATGGTTTCGATGCCGCCGATAACGGTCTCCATGAAATTCTGCATACCACCCGGTATGGACTTGAGCGCCGACGTTGCCAGCAGCGAAAGCACGAGAAGTAATGCGATGATCAGCCATGTGTAGCTGATTGCATCGGCGCTTGCGTCCGAAATGTGGAGCGGGGCAAACAGCTTGCGAAAAAATTCAAGAAACAGTAACGGGTGGACCATGGAGCTAACCTCCTGCGCGCAGGGCGCTGTATAGTGAAAGTGCGATAATGTTGATTACGATAACGGAGAGGCCGACAAAAAGCCCCGCCAGTGAAAACCACCCGGATGTTATGATGAAATAGAGCGCCAATCCGGTTACACCGAGCCGTCCGATAAAGCGGAGCTGGGCGTATATGGTTACATTAGCCGGCAACAGGCCGAGAATTCGTTGCAGGACGTTGCGAATCCAGAAAAAATTGCCAATGGCGATACATCCGCCGGCCAGGGCGCCTAACGCGACTTTTGTTGAAAACAGAACAAAGCCGCCCAGAGTCAAAAACAACAGTAACCCCAGGCTCCCCTTGATGATGGTCGCAAAGAGGTTATCCTCGTTGATCGTTATCATCGCTTTTGCGGATCTCCCTGCCGGCAATTACGTACACGTTCTTGAAACCGGCGGCAATTCCGATGAACAGAAAAATATAAAAGAACCAGGGCTTCGTTCCGAACCAGCGATCAAGCGTCAGGCCGAACCAGACACCAATGGCGATAGCCAGCACGACGGAGATGCCCATACTGGACACCATGGCAAGACTCTGGAAAAGCTGGCGATTATCACCGGCCATGGCAAGCCAAAGGTAATAGAGGCATAAAACCGGTATTCCTTACCACAGGCGTATACGATTTGTCAAACAGAAATGAAACCACGCGTTACGCGATCAGCTTGAAGCATTTCGCCGCAGCGGCAATTGTTTTCTCAATATCAGCCTCCGTATGGGCGGCGGAAACAAAGGCCGTTTCGAATTGTGACGGAGCCAGATAGATTCCCTCGTCCAGCATGCCAAGGAAGTATCTGGCAAAGGCCTTCGTATCGCACTGGGATGCGGTCGGCCAGTCGTATACCTCACTTTTGCTGAAAAAGGCGCAAAACATACTGCCGACGCGGGTCGAGTAAATCGGATAGCCGGCATCCCTGGCCCCTTTTGCTATCCCCTCGGCAACCGCGCGGCTCTTCTCTTCCAGTGCCGCATAAAAGCCGGGCTGCTTGAGTATATTCAATGTTGCGATTCCCGCCGACATTGCAAGCGGGTTGCCGGACAGGGTTCCTGCCTGGTAAATGCCGCCCGATGGGGAAAGTTTCTCCATTATTTCACGCCTGCCGCCAAAAGCTCCAACCGGGAGGCCGCCACCGATAATCTTGCCGAGTGTGGTCATGTCCGGAGTGACACCGAACAGTTCCTGGGCGCCGCCGTAGGCAACGCGAAAGCCGGACATCACTTCATCAAAGATCAGTACAATTCCTTCATTGGTGCAGATTTCCCGGAGACCTTCCAGAAAACCTTCTCGCGGCGGTACGGTTCCCATGTTGCCGGCAACCGGTTCAACAATAATGCAGGCTATTGAATTGCTATTTTCGGCAATGAGCCGCTTGACCGAGTCGAGGGAATTATATTCGGCGGTCAGAGTGAGTCTGGCAACATCCGCCGGTACGCCGGGAGAGTCAGGTACTCCGAACGTTGCGGCGCCCGAGCCGGCTTTGACCAGCAGGGAGTCGGCATGGCCGTGATAGCATCCGGAGAATTTCAGGATCTTGTCGCGCCCGGTAAAGCCGCGAGCCAGTCGGATGGCGCTCATGGTGGCTTCAGTGCCGGAACTGACCATGCGGACCATTTCTACCGAAGGTACCGCGTCTATAACCATGGTGGCGAGCGTCGTCTCTCTCTCCGTAGGCGCGCCAAAGCTTGCGCCGCTGGCCATGGTCTCCTGAACCGCACTGATGACGTCAGGGTGGCAGTGACCGACAATCATCGGTCCCCATGATCCGACATAATCGGTGAAACTGTTGCCGTCTTCATCATAAATATGGCAGCCGGATGCCTTTTTAATAAAAATCGGATCGGCGCCGACCGACTTGAAGGCGCGCACGGGACTGTTAACGCCGCCGGGGATAGCAATTTTTGCCTGCTGGAATAGGAAACTGGAGCGCTCATGATTCATGGGGTGACCTCTTATGAATAAATAGATGGCTAAACGACCCTGCCGGAGTGACGTGTCTAGCATACAATAATCGGTTGTGTCAATGGTAAAGCAGTAATTTCATTTGCAATTTAGAATCATGTTCTGTTTTTGAAACGTTTGATCGGAGTAAAAAAAGAGTTGACAAAGAAATGCAAATACCATATTAAACGCAACGTTTGTATACAGTTTGTATACAGTATACCATCAGCAGTAAGGAGGATTTATAATGCTTGGTGCATACCTGCCAATACTACTTCTCGTGATTGTGGCAATTGGTTTCGGGCTTGTCTCGGTTGTCGCATCATCGCTGATCGGTCAGAAGAAGCCGTCAAAAGTCAAGCTGCAACCATATGAAAGTGGTTGCGAGCCTGTCGGGACCGCTCGTGAGCGTTATTCGATCAAGTTCTACTTGATTGCCATGATGTTTATCCTGTTTGATATTGAGGCGGTTTTCCTTTACCCATGGGCAATACTCTATAAGAAGCTGGGAGTGTTCGGTCTGGTAGAGATGGGGCTTTTTATAGTCATTCTTTTTGTCGGTTATATTTATGTATGGAAAAAAGGAGCTCTGGAATGGGAGTAGACAATCCGCTTGGCGATAACGTCATCACCACGTCACTGGATCTCTTGGTTAACTGGTCCCGGAAGTCATCCATCTGGCCGATGACCTTTGGTCTGGCCTGCTGTGCAATTGAAATGATGGCGACCGGCGCATCGCATAATGACCTTGACCGCTTCGGTATCATTTTCAGAGCATCTCCCCGTCAGTCCGACTGCATTATCATAGCCGGTACGGTTACTAAAAAAATGCTGCCGGTTATCAAAACGGTATATGAGCAGATGCCGGAGCCGAAATGGGTTGTTGCCATGGGCGCCTGTGCCTGCTCAGGCGGTATCTTTGATACCTACAGTGTTGTACAGGGTATTGACGAGGCTCTGCCGGTTGACGTGTATATCCCCGGTTGTCCTCCGCGCCCCGAAGCGCTGCTGTTTGGTCTGATGAAGCTGCAGGACAAGATAATGAAGGAACGTAACTCATTCGGTTCTGCGATAGGTCTCGGCGAACGTTACATTCCCGAAGCCGCCTGATCCGGTATAAAGCCGTCAAACGCACACAAATCCCACAAAAGGGTTGGATATCATGGCAGAAAATAATCGTGCAGTACTGAAATTGAAGGAAAAGTTCGCCGCCTCGATCATTGATGTAGTCGAATTCAGGGGAGAAGTGACGGTAACGGTTGCAAAGGATGCCATTATTGAAATCCTTTCGTTCCTCAAACAGTCTCTTCAGTTTAATCAGCTGACCGATCTGACTGCGGTTGATTATCTCGGCAAGAAAGAAGACCGCTTCATGATGGTCTACCAGTTGCTGTCAATCCCTCACAAAGAGCGCCTGCGCATCAAAACTGCGGTGAGTGAGACTGCGTGCCATATTCCAAGCGCTATTCAGGTATGGTCAACCGCAAACTGGCTGGAGCGCGAGGTGTATGACCTCTTTGGCATCACCTTTGACAATCATCCGGACCTTCGTCGTATTCTGATGACGGATGACTGGGTTGGACATCCGCTTCGCAAGGATTATCCGTTGCAGGGACCTGACCGTGAACCATACAAAGGGCGCTTGTCCTAGTACTTACATTACACCGTACTGCAATTCGATCATAGAAGAGGCGATACATGGCTACTACTGAAACAATGACACTGAATATGGGCCCGCAACACCCGAGTACACACGGGGTTCTGCGGCTCGTTCTCGAACTTGACGGCGAGGTGATTGTCAAGGTCACGCCACATATCGGGTTCCTGCATCGTGGTGTTGAAAAACTTTCCGAATACCGCACCTATCATCAGATCCTTCCGCTGACCGACCGGCTTGACTATCTTGCTCCAATGAGCAACAACCTCGGGTACATTCTGGCCGTTGAAAAACTGCTCGACATCGAGGTGCCGGAGCGCGCCCAGACGATCAGGATACTCATGACCGAGTTGACCCGGCTCGAATCGCACCTGGTCTGGCTTGCCTGTCACGCGCTTGATATCGGGGCGATGACGGTGTTTATCTATGCCTTCCGTGAGCGTGAAGCGATTATGGAGACCTATGAACTGATCTCCGGCGCCCGTATGACATCAAACTACTACCGTGCGGGGGGGCTCTCTCAGGATATTCCTGATGAGTTTGTCAAAAAAGTCGGTGACTTCATTGACTCCATGCCCGGTTATCTTGATCAGTACGAGGGGCTGCTGACAACGAATCCGATCTGGCTCAAGCGTACCATCGGGAACGGGATTATCTCGGCAGAAGATGCAATTGATGTCGGTATCACCGGGCCTGCCCTGCGTGGATCCGGAGTGGATTGGGATGCACGGCGCGATGCGCCGTACGCAGGGTATGAGAATTATCAGTTCAAAGTGCCGGTCGGTGAGAACTGTGACACGTTTGATCGCTACAAGGTGCGTTTGATCGAAATGCGCGAATCCTGCAAGATTGTCCGCCAGGCTCTGGACCGGCTCAAGCCTGGTCCGGTTCTTGCCGATTGTCCGCAGGTCTGCTATCCGCCCAAAGAGAGTGTGTATAACAGTATTGAAGGTTTGATCCATCACTTCAAGATTGCTTCGGAGGGGTATCCCGTTCCCGAGGGGGAGGTTTACCTGGGAATAGAAGCGCCAAAAGGTGAGCTGGGCTTTTATATTGTCAGTGATGGCGGTAACAAGCCGGAGCGTTTGAGGATTCGTCCACCTTCATTTGTGAATCTGCAGGCTATTGAACAGATGAGTGTGGGGTCCATGATTGCCGACCTGGTAGCGGTAATAGGTACTCTTGATATTGTTCTCGGCGAAATAGACAGATAACTCCGCATGATTCAAAGGAGAAGAGGCGCATGAGTGAAGTAGTGGCGCAGCAGGCAGAAGAGCAGGAACCGGAAGTCGATCTTGCAAAGGCCGACGCGGTTATTGATAAATATATTGATTTGCCCGGTAACCTGATGCCGGTTCTGCAGGGAATTCAGGATGCCTATGGATACGTTCCGCGTCTGGTTGCCGATCATGTCGCTGAGCGTCTTAACGTCTATCCGAGTCAGATTTACGGTGTGCTTACTTTCTACGCCCAGTTTCATCTTAAGCCGCGTGGCCGCTTTATCATTCGAGTCTGCGTAGGTACCGCCTGTCACGTTCAGGGAGCTCAGAGGATTAAGGAAACATTCTTTAACCTCCTGCATATTGCTCATACGGAAACCAGTGCAGACCTCCGCTTCACTTTTGAAGAGGTGGCATGCCTGGGAGCGTGCGGTATGGCTCCGCTTTCCATGGTAAATGATGATACCTACGGTAAGATGACTGTTCAGAAGGTTGATGAAATCGTAGCCAAATATTCTGCAATCCCGCTTGATTAAGCGTACTCACGCTAGAGGATACAACGCATGGGCGACAAATCAGACATTCAGATTCTTATTTGCCAGGGAACTGGCGGAATTTCAGCCGGTGCAAAAGGTGTTGAGGCGGAGTTCACTCGTGTAATTGCCGAGCAGGGTCTGTCCGCCACAATCGGTAAACGGTGTGACGTTATCAAAACCGGTTGCCGGGGGCTTTGTGCCAATGACGTTCTTGTTGACATTATTACCCCTGATCAGGGTCGAGTTACCTACGACTTTGTTCTTCCCGAAGAGGTTGAAAAAATTGTCAAGGAACATATCATTGGCAGTGCAACCCTGGACAAGCGCAAGGCCAAGCCATACTATAACACGTTTCTTGAACGACAGATGCGTGTTGTCATGGGCAACTGCGGCGAAATAGACCCGGATAGCCTTGATGCGTACCTGAGTGACTATTCAAAAGGTTTTCAGGCGATTGAAAAATGCGTCAAGACCATGAAGCAGGATGAAGTTATCGAAGAGGTGAAAAAATCGGGACTTCGTGGCCGTGGGGGTGGCGGTTTCCCTACCGGTATGAAATGGTCCTTCTGCAAGGCGTCAGCAGGTCACCACAAATATTTGATCTGTAATGCGGATGAGGGTGACCCCGGCGCATTCATGGACAGGTCCATTCTGGAAGGGGACCCCTACTGCATCATAGAAGGTATGCAGATAGCGGGTTATGCGATCGGCGCGACCTATGGCTATGTGTATGTCCGTGCCGAGTATCCTCTGGCAGTTCAGCGGCTTCAGCATGCCATTGATGTCTGCTACGAGAAAGGGTACCTGGGTAAAAACATTAAAGGGTGGGGTCTTGACTTCGACATGCGCATAAAGATGGGCGCCGGCGCCTTTGTGTGCGGTGAAGAGACCGCCCTGATGGCTTCCATTGAGGGTGAGCGCGGCATGAGTCGTCCCCGTCCCCCGTTTCCGGCAGTTAAAGGTTTGTGGGGGTATCCCACAAACATCAATAACGTGGAGACGTTTGCCAACGTTCGCCATATCATCAACAACGGCTCCGGCTGGTACGCCTCACTCGGTACGGAAACCACCAAGGGAACCAAGATATTTGCCGTAACCGGTAAAGTCAAGCATACGGGCCTTGTTGAAGTTCCGGCCGGTATGAAGGTACGGGAAGTTTTGTTTGATGTCTGTGGCGGTATTGTCAACAACCGTAAATTCAAGGCGGTACAGGCCGGTGGTCCGTCCGGTGGCTGCATACCGGAAGAATTGCTTGATACGCTGGTTGACTATAATGCTCTTATTCAGGCAGGGGCGATGATGGGATCAGGCGGTCTGGTTGTCATGGATGAGACGACCTGCATGGTTGACGTTGCCAAGTTTTTCCTGACATTTACCAGAACCGAGTCATGCGGCAAGTGTGTCCCCTGCCGGATCGGCCTGAAGGTCATGCTTGACATTCTTACCAAAATAACCGAAGGGCGCGGTGAACCTTCCGATATCGATGCCCTGCTTGACCTGGGCGCAGCAATCAAGAAGGCTTCCCTCTGCGGTTTGGGGCAGACAGCACCTAATCCGGTACTCTCTACCATCAATTATTTCCTTCCGGAATACGAAGCGCATATTAATGATAAACGCTGTCCCTCCAACTGTTGTAAGGACTTGTTGCTCTGGGAAGTGTCGAATGAAAAGTGTGTGAAATGTGGCGCCTGTAAAAAAGCGTGCCCTGTTAATGCAATCGTGTGGGAAAAGGGACAATTGGCGTATCTGGACCAAGAGAAGTGTACCAAGTGTAAATCTTGTTACGACGCTTGTCGATTCATGGCCCTCGTATAAATCCGCGGCACTGGATCTGATGATTTAACTTACGAACAGAGGTTCTAGATGGTTAATCTTACAATAGACGACAAGCAAGTCACCGCACCTAAGGATGCTACAATTTATGATGCTGCCCGCATAAACGGCATCAAAATTCCCATTCTGTGTCACGACAAGAAACTCAAGCCGTTTGGCGCCTGCCGTATGTGCCTTGTTGAGGTCGAGCAGATGAAAGGGCGACAAATCCCTGCCTGTACGACTCCGGTAACCGATGGAATGATAATTCGCACGGATACCCCTGATATCATCAAGGCACGTAAACTGGTACTTGAGCTGCTGCTGCTCAATCACCCGCTTGATTGCCCGGTCTGTGATAAAGGTGGTGACTGCGATCTTCAAAATCTGACGTATGAATATAAAGTTGACAGCAACCGCTTTGTCGACTCGAAATTCCAGCATGTAATTGACTATAACAATCCGTTGATAGAACGCGATATGAACCGCTGTGTCCTGTGCGGCAAATGTGTGCGTATCTGTGATGAGATTGTCGGTTTCGGGGCACTTACTTTTATTGATCGCGGTATTGAAACGAAGATAGGGTGCGAATTCGAAAAAGGGCTTGACTGTGAATTCTGCGGTTCCTGTATTTCGGTCTGCCCCGTCGGTTCGCTGCTTGCCCGTCCGTTCAAGTTCAAGTCACGTTTCTGGGCGTTGACAAATAACAAGTCCGTGTGCGGCTATTGCGGAACCGGCTGTAATGTAACGCTGGGTGTCAAGGATAATAAGGTCCTGACAACCGTTTATGACGAGAATCAGGGCTTTCACAAGGGACAGCTCTGCGTTCGTGGCCGCTTTGGCTACCAGTTCATTAATAGTGCCAAGCGGTTAACAACGCCGCTCGTAAAAAAGAACGGCGCTTTAACGGAATCAACGTGGGATGAGGCGCTTGAAATTGTCGCCGGACGTCTCAAGGGTGGAAGCGCGGTCGCTGCACTTGCTACTCCACGTTTGACCAACGAAGAGCTGGTTCTTTTCAAAAAATTGCTGGCGGAAAATGTCGGTACGAAAAATTATGACCATTCAGCCGGGTACGCTCATTCAGCGTTAACGGAGGGATTTGTACGCAGCTTTGGCTCAGCAGCTTCTTCCGCATCTATTCTTGATGTTCAGAAAACCGATCTGCTCCTCGTCATAAAGACGGATACGTATGAAACACACCCGGTTGTCGGTTTTGAAATGAACATGGCAGTCAAGAACAAGGGTGTCAAGCTGAGTATTCTTTCAGACAAACGTGGCAAGCTTTCGAAACTTCCCCATGCGCAGACACTGGTTCATCGCCCGGGAAGTGAAATTGTCCTGCTGAATGCCATTGCCAGGACACTGATCGACGAAAAACTCGTTGCCGACTCTGCTGCTTCAGTCGCCGGGTACGCGGAACTTGAAAAAGCGTTGAGCGGCGTCTCCATCGAGGCCGCAGTTACTGCAAGTGGCATATCGGCGGCTGATATCAAGAATCTTGCTTCCGAGTATGCTTCAGCCGCCAAGGCACTGATTGTATTTCCCGTGGGGCAGGCGTACACAGGTCACACTGCCGCTCTTGCGAGCGCCGCGGCTAATATTGCCATATTAACGGAAAAATACGGAAAAGAAGGGTGCGGTGTTCTCTGCCTTTCCGAGAAGAACAACAGTCAGGGCGCCATCGATATGGGATTTTATTCACAGGACGGTGGTTTGAACGGCCTGCAGATTCTGGATGCCTGCGCTGACGGGTCTGTCAAGACGCTTTTTGTCGCCGGCGAAAATCCTCTGGTCTCCTATCCGGATCGTGCCAGGGTGAAAGCGGCGCTCGATGCGGTTGAATTTCTGGTAGTGTCGGAGCTGTTCCTCACCGAGACGGCAGCCATGGCGGATGTCGTTCTCCCGGTCTGCTCGTTTGCCGAAAAAGAGGGTACGTTTACCAGTTCTGACCGCCGTGTTCAATACATTACGCCGGCAATCCGCAAGGGCGCCCGGATCAAATCTGATTTTGAGCTGTTTTCGAACCTGATCACACGGCTCGGTGGACAGGGGACGTCAACGCCGGAGGCACTTTTTGGGGAAATTTCTTCTACCGTGTCCGGTTATCAGGGGATGAGTTATCAAGCGTTGCAAATAGAGAGCGCATTTGCCCCTGTTGTAATAACTCCTGCGCTTGTTGTTCCGCTGCCGGAATCACCGCGTGCGTCCGAAGCCGGGAAACTGGCTCTGGTTACCGGAAGCGTGCTGTATCACAGCGGGACGCTGTCGCAGTACGGTGAAGGACCGATGCATGTCTGTCCGGAAGCGTACATCGAGATGTCGCGTACGGATGCTGCTGCCCATAAGATAGCGGAAAACGATATGGTTACCGTAACGTCGGCAACAGGAAACATTAAACTGAAGGCGAAGGTAACTCCGCGCATGCCGGCGGGTGTTGTTTTCGTTCCGTACAACTTCAGCTCCGCTCCAGTTAATACGATCTGGAACGGTGCAGCGGTAACTTCGGTAACAGTGACAAAGTAATACCGTTACTCACGGTAACGGGACGAAATAACTACATTTCATTCAAGCAAAGAAAGAGGGACAGATGGGAATCGAGATATTAGGACTGCCGATGATGTATTACATCGCCATGGTTGCCAAGGTCCTGGTGGCTTTTGTCTTTGTGTTGCTGACGGTGGCGTACGCCACGTATGCTGAACGCAAGATTATCGGCCATATGCAGGTTCGTCTGGGACCGATGCGTACCGGATGGCACGGATTGTTGCAGCCGATAGCCGACGGTGTGAAACTCTTTTTCAAAGAGGAAATCATTCCTTCGCAGGCCAGCACCTTTGCCTTTCTGATTGCTCCGCTGATCGCACTTATACCTGCGTTCATTACGTTTGCCGTTATTCCGTTCGGCGGCACAATCGAGATCGCCGGGTATAAGATTCCGCTGCAAATTGCCGCCTATTACGACACTGCTGCCGGTCAGGTGTTCGATGTCAATGTCGGGGTGCTCTACATTCTGGCCATGTCGTCGCTTGGCGTGTACGGCATCGTGCTGGCAGGGTGGGCGTCAAACAGTAAATACTCTCTGATGGGCGGTCTGCGCGCCTCGGCCCAGATGATTTCGTACGAATTATCGGCCGGTCTGTCTATTGTTGCGGTGTTCATGCTCTCGGGTACGCTGTCGCTCAGCAAGATTGTTGCGCTTCAGTCCGGATTTGGCGGGTTTGAATGGTATCTGTTCAAACAACCTCTGGCCGCTTTCATGTTCTTCGTCTGTTCACTTGCCGAGATCAACCGTACGCCGTTTGACTTGCCCGAAGCCGAAACGGAACTGGTATCCGGTTTCTGTACTGAATATTCATCCATGAAATATGCAATGTTCTTCATGGCGGAATATGCCAATATGGTTACGGTTTGTGCGCTTACCACGACGTTGTTTCTGGGTGGCTGGAATGGTCCGCTCACCGCCGCCATACCGCTGCTTGGACCGGTGTACTTCATTGCAAAAGTATATTTCCTGATGTTTGTCTGCATGTGGATTCGCGCCACATTACCCCGTTACCGGTATGACCAGCTGATGCATCTGGGATGGAAAGTTTTTATTCCGGTTGCACTTGTAAACATCGTAGTAACAGGGATCATTGGCTATTTTATCTGATATCCGCTGAATGAATAACGTTATTTCCGAGACGAGGATGAACATATGAATCCGATTACACCGATTATAAATGGCATGAAAATCACCTTGAAGCACATGTTCATGAAGCCGGTAACGTTGCAGTACCCGACTGAACGTCCCAAGGTTGCTGCCCGTTACCGCGGTCTGCACGGTCTCAAGGTTTCGCACAGTCGTGCCAAATGCGTGGCGTGCTATCTCTGCCCGACAGTCTGCCCCGCCAAATGCATCACCGTTGAAGCCGGTGAAGATGCTAATCATGATAAATACGCTTCCGTGTATGAAATCGACATGTTGCGCTGTATTTTCTGCGGATATTGTGTAGAGGCCTGCCCGGTTGACGCTCTCAAGATGACCGGTGAGTTCGAGCTGGCTAATTACCGTCGTGAGGACTTCATCTACTCCAAAGATCGTCTCTTAGAAAAGTAATAAAGGAGCAGTGCATGTTAGAAACTCTTTTCTTCCTGATTATAACACTTATAGCTATTGTATCGGCGATCCTGGTGGTTGCCTGCAGGAATCCGATTAACAGCGCACTGTCGTTGATTATGACATTCTTCTGTCTGGCCACGTATTACGTCATGCTGGATGCGCCTTTCATGGCTGCCGTGCAGGTGATGGTGTATGCGGGGGCAATCATGGTTCTGATGGTCTTTACGATCATGCTGCTGAACATACGGGTAGATGCAACGAAGCAGCATTTTCATAAAATTGTTTTCGGATCGATTATCGGCTTCTTCACGTTGCTGAATACCGTGTTTGTTCTGGTAAGAAGCCGGGCAGCAGTTCCGACTGGTCCCTATAGCGGAGAAATGATCAAACGCATCGGGCATACCGAGCTGATCGGCAAAGAAATATTCACCAACTTTCTGCTCCCGTTCGAGGTCACATCCATATTGTTGCTGGTAGCCATCATCGGCGCGGTCATTCTGGCCAAGAAAAAATTATAAGAGGGATATATTTCATGGAAAACCTGAACAGCTATCTCATCGTAAGCGCCATACTATTTGCGATTGGCACGGTAGGCGTCCTGACCCGCAGAAATGCTATTGTCATATTCATGTGTATAGAGATGATGCTTAATGCCGTCAACCTGACGTTTGTGGCTTTCTCCCGTCATCTTGGCAATCTTGACGGCCAGGTATTCGTCTTTTTCATCATGACTGTTGCTGCCGCCGAAGCTGCCGTCGGCCTGGCACTCATTATTGCATTCTACAACAATAAAGAGTCGCTTGACGTTGAAGATATTAATCTCATGAAGTGGTAACTACAGACTGTTCAATCATTACGACAACGTTTAACGATTGCATAAAAGGAGTCTTACATGTTTGACAACGTATGGCTAATCCCGCTCTTCCCGCTCATCGGGTTCCTGATTAACGGGCTCTTCGGGAAAAAGATCAAGAATGAGGCTGTGATTGGCGGAATTGGCACGCTGATGATCTTCCTGTCATTCCTTGTGTCGTGTGGAATACTCATGCAGATGATCGGTCTCCCGCCGGAGCAGAGAGTATTTGAAAAAGTCATGTTTCCCTGGATACACTCGGGCAACTTCAAGGCGGATATGGCATTCCTGCTTGACCCGCTCTCATGCATCATGATCATGGTCGTAACCGGTGTAGGGTCGCTTATACATCTTTATTCAATCGGCTACATGCATGGAGAGGAAGGTTTCTACCGCTTTTTCGCCTATCTGAACCTGTTTTGCATGTCCATGCTTCTGCTGGTTCTCGGCAGCAACATGCTCGTCATGTTTATCGGCTGGGAGGGGGTCGGTCTCTGCTCATACCTGCTGATCGGTTACTACTTCCATAAAAAATCGGCCGGTGACGCCGCCAAAAAAGCGTTTGTCATGAACCGGGTCGGCGACTTCGGATTTTTGCTCGGCCTGTTTACCCTCTACTGGTGGTTCGGCAGCAACCACAATATCTGGACCATTAATTTCGTTCAGATTAAAGCGGCATCTCACCTGCTTCCCTATGGTGGCGTCGTAACGGTAGCCACGTTATGTTTCTTTGTCGGCGCTACGGGTAAGTCAGCCCAGATACCGCTCTTTACCTGGCTGCCTGACGCCATGGAAGGCCCCACTCCCGTTTCCGCCCTGATCCACGCCGCTACCATGGTTACCGCCGGTGTATACATGATCGGCAGAATGAGTTTTGTCTTTATAAAATCACCGGATACCATGATGGTCGTCGCAGTAGTTGGCGCTGCAACCGCCATATTCGCCGCAACCATCGGTACCGCACAGAACGATATTAAACGTGTTCTCGCATACTCGACCGTGTCGCAGCTCGGATTCATGTTCATGGCAATGGGAGTCGGCGCATTCTGGGCCGGTATCTTCCATCTGATGACTCACGCATTCTTCAAAGCCTGCATGTTCCTTGGTTCAGGCTCCGTAATCCATGCCATGCATCACGCCCTGCATAAGGGGCACCTGCACGACGACGCTCAGGACATGCGTCATATGGGTGGTCTGCGCAAGGTGATGCCGTTTACTTTCATTACCTTCTTCGTCTCGACACTTGCGATTGCCGGTATCTTCCCGTTTTCCGGTTTCTTTTCCAAGGACGAGATCCTCTGGCAGGCATTCTCCAACCCGTATCATGGTAGTTTGAATACGGTAATCTGGGGACTCGGCGCGGTGGCCGCCTGTTTTACCGCCTTCTATATGTTCCGTCTGGTTTTCATGACGTTCTTCGGTGAATGCCGTATTAATCCCAAGGTTAAGGAATATCTGCATGAGTCTCCCGCAGTTATTACCATACCTCTGATCGTTCTTGGTTTCCTGGCAACTGTCGGCGGTTTTGTCGGTGTCCCGAAACTTGTCGGAGACATGTTCGGCGGAATTCCGAATGTTCTTGAACACTGGCTTGATCCCGTTTTCGAACTTGCCGGCGAATATGGCAAACAATATGCCCACGTACATGAACACAGCCACGCTCTCGAAGGGGGCTTGATGGGGCTGTCACTGGTAATCGCGTTTGTCGGTATTGCTATTGCCATGACGATGTATGTAAGAAATACCGGTCTGCCGAAGAGGTTTACCGATACATTCCCGGCCCTGCACCGTGCCGTCTACAACAAGTGGTACATTGATGAACTGTATGACTTTCTCTTTGTTAATCCGTGCAAGGCCTTTGGCCAGTTCCTCTGGAAAGGGTTTGATGTACTCATCGTTGACGGAGTGGTAAACGGTGTCGCTAACACAGTTATGGGATTCAGCGGGATTTTCCGTTACATGCAGTCCGGATACATCTACAACTACGCATTTTCAATGGCGTTCGGTGTTGTGGTACTGCTTGGCTACTACATTTTTAAATAACCAATTTATCAGCACTTTGTATAAAGGAGCACGAATTCATGAGTAACGTACTGAGCCTGACGACATTCCTGCCGATACTGGGTGTCCTGCTGCTGCTATTCATCCCGAAGGACAGCAAAGGAGTGCTTCGGAATTTCACCCTTGCGGTAACCGTGGTGACATTCCTGGTGTCGCTCTGCATACTGACAGGATTTCAGGCCAACGCCGATTTCCAATTTGTAGAGAATGTGCCCTGGATTGCGGCTGGACCGTTCATCATGCGCTACAACATCGGCATTGACGGAATCAGTCTGTGGCTTGTTATTCTGACCACGTTTATCATGCCGATCGCAGTCCTCTCGACCTATACGGCTGTTGATGAAAAGGTGAAAGAGTACATGATCTGCCTGCTGCTGCTCGAAACCGGCATGCTGGGCGCATTTATCTCCCTTGACCTCTTTCTGTTCTACATATTCTGGGAAGTTATGCTGATCCCGATGTATTTCATGATCGGGATCTGGGGCGGCAAGAACAAAATCTATGCAGCCGTCAAGTTCTTTGTTTACACCATGGTGGGATCGCTTCTGATGCTGGTGGCACTGGTCTTCCTCTACTTCAAGGGGATGCAGGCAGGTATCACGGATTTTGGCCTGCTGCAGTTCTTCAGCCTCAAACTTGATCTGGCAACCCAGATATGGCTCTTCCTGGCATTTGCCTTTGCCTTTGCCATCAAGGTGCCGATGTTCCCGCTTCATACCTGGTTGCCTGATGCGCATACCGAAGCACCGACCGCCGGTTCCGTTATTCTGGCAGCTGTTCTGCTGAAAATGGGTACCTACGGTTACGTGCGTTTTGCCATTCCGCTGTTTCCCGAGGCGGCTCACAAGTTTGCTCCGCTGCTTGCGACGCTCGCAGTAATCGGAATTATTTATGCGGCGCTGGTCGCCATGGTCCAGGAAGATGTGAAAAAACTGGTCGCCTATTCGTCGGTAGCCCATCTCGGATTTGTAATGCTCGGCATATTCGCTTTCAACGTGGAAGGAATAACCGGCGGCATGCTGCAGATGGTTAACCATGGCATTTCAACCGGCGCACTGTTCCTTATCGTCGGCTTTATCTACGAACGCCGGCATACCCGGTTGATTACCGACTTTGGCGGCCTGTCAAAACAGATGCCGGTATTTGCGACCATCTTCATGATTGTTACGTTCTCATCAATCGGCCTCCCCGGTACCAACGGTTTTGTCGGCGAGTTTCTGGTACTGCTCGGTGCTTTTGAAAGCCAACTGCGCTGGTGGACGGTCGTCGCGTCAAGCGGTGTTATCCTCTCGGCTGTTTACATGCTCTGGGTATTCCAGCGGGTCATGTTCGGCGAACTTGATAATCCGAAAAACCAGAAACTGCTTGACCTTAACGCCCGTGAAATTACGATCATGGTACCGCTGCTGATTATGATCTTTTTCCTTGGACTTTATCCGAAACCGTTTATCGATACGATGGATCCGGCGATCAAAAAACTGGTTGCGCAGGTCCGTGTTGCACCGGTAAATGCCCAGGTGATTCCGGTATCCCTACAGATGCAGATGCCTGAAGGACACGGTACGCCGCAACAGATTCCGGCCGCCCACTCCCCGGGAGTAACACCGGCAGGACAAGCGGAAGGCGTTCAGCCTGTTCCTGCACCACCAGCAGCACCGAATGTTGTACCAGCAGTTAATGCGCACGAGGCAAAGTAAACTAATTACGAGTCAATCCGACCGGAGGATATTTTAGATGGACATGATTTTAATTCCAGTCGTCAATATGACGCCGATTCTACCGGAGATAGTTCTCTCCGTGCTGGCCATGGCTCTTCTGCTGATCAATGTATTTGCGCCGGCCGGTGGACAGAAGACTTATCTGGCATATATCAGTTTCATCGGTATTGTCGTGACCGCGGTGCTGGTAGCGAGCGGATGGGGTGAGCATGTCGAGAGCTTCGGGGGCTCGGTCGTTCTCGATAATTTCGCGACCTTCTTCAAGATGACGTTCCTGGTATCGGCGGGATTGGCGGTTCTGATATCCGACCAGTACATGGAGCGTGAAGAGTGCAACCACGGCGAGTTGTATCCGCTGATCCTGTTTGCCACCGTAGGTATGATGCTGATGGCGTCAGGCACGGATCTCATGACGATCTTCCTTGGTCTGGAAGTAATGTCTGTGACACTGTACGTTCTTGCAGGCTTTAACAGGGCTAACAAGAAGTCCAATGAAGCCGGTCTCAAATACTTTCTCCTCGGTGCCTTCTCCACCGGGTTCATGTTGTACGGGATGGCCCTGATCTATGGCACGACCGGTACGACTCGCCTCTACAAGATCGCTGCAATTCTCGGTCAGATGACTCTGCCGTCGGCCAACATCATGCTGGTTGCAGGGATGTTGCTGATGATGACCGGCTTTGCATTCAAAATTGCAGCAGCTCCGTTTCACATGTGGACACCTGATGTTTACGAGGGTGCTCCGACGCCGATGACCGCTTTCATGTCTGCCGGACCCAAGGCAGCAGGATTTGCCGCGCTGCTTCGCCTGTTCCTGGTGGCTCTTCCGACACTTCAGGTTGAATGGAGTCAGGTCCTCTGGGTACTTGCCGTTCTCACGATGACCATCGGTAATATTACCGCTCTGCGTCAGGACAACATCAAACGAGTTCTTGCCTATTCTTCGATTGCCCATGCCGGCTATGCACTGGTCGGTTTTGCCGCCGGGAACGGCACCGGAACTGCCGGTATCCTGTTTTACATGCTCACCTATGCATTCATGAACATCGGCGCATTTGCGATAGTTATTCTGGTCGCCAAGAAAGGTGAAACCAACGGCAACGTTTCCGACTTTGCCGGTCTCGGCTTCAAACGTCCGCTTCTGGCACTGTTAATGACGATCTTCCTTTTTTCGCTGGCCGGAGTTCCGCCGGCAGCCGGTTTCATCGGCAAGTTCTATCTGTTCTCAGGAGCTATCCAGAAAGGATACATCTGGCTTGCAATTATCGGTGTAATGAACAGCGCCGCGTCCGCCTACTACTATCTGCGTATTATGGTCTACATGTATTTCAAAGAAGCTACCGAAGAGTTTGAATGGGTACATCTTACCGCACCGGTTGCGTTGGCCCTGCTGATCGCCGTTGCCGGTACGCTGATCCCCGGTATCGTTCCTTCATACATTTTGCAATACGCACAGATGGCGGTAAAGATGCTGTAATCAGCTTTTTTACCCATACGAATGGACAAAGGGCGATCTCAGGTGAGACCGCCCTTTGTCATTCTTTGAATATAGTGATACTATACATGCACAGGAGCTGTAATGGCTGAGCACGTCATCTGGACAACCGTTAAAATACTTGCCTGGACAAAGGACTATCTGCTTTCCAAGGGGGTATCCAATGCCCGTCTGGAAGCGGAATGGCTTTTGTGTGCCGCTACCGGTCTGGACCGGGTCGGTTTGTATTTGAACTACGATAAGCCGCTGAATGACAATGAGCTTGCGTTGTATCGTGCCATGATTTCCCGTAGAGCCGGGCGTGAACCGCTTCAGCACATTCTGGGAAGCCAGGAGTTCTGTGGACTTGATTTTGAAGTAAGCGCTGATGTTCTGGTGCCACGGTACGATACCGAAGTTCTCGTGGCGGAAGCGGTGAGTCGGCATCCTGATGCACGGTCGGTGCTGGATATCGGCACCGGCAGCGGGTGCATAGCCGTTTCCCTACAGAAACGACTTCCGAGAGCCGCTGTAACCGCTACCGATATCTCGGAACGGGCACTTGCCGTCGCCCGGCGTAATGCCATAAAACATGGCGCATCAATTGAGTTTCTCTGTGGCTCTCTCTTTGCTCCGGTTGACGGGCGCAGTTTTGACCTGATCGTATCAAATCCGCCGTACATTCCGACGGCTGATATTGAAACTCTCGATCAGGAAGTACGGGAGTATGATCCTCGCTGCGCCCTGGATGGCGGCAACGATGGACTTGACATCTACCGGTTGCTTATCCCGGCGGCCGTCGAACATTTGAACAGGGGAGGCTGGCTGGTGGTTGAGATCGGTATCGGACAAGCGCAGGATGTCGTACGGCTGTTTCAGCTGACCGGAAGTTTTGAACCTGCAGATATCGTGCGTGACGTAAGTGGAATAGAACGGGTTATAGCTGCACAACGAAAGGAGCAACCATGAATTTGGAAAATGCAGGGAAAGCACTCACTGAAAGCGATTTGTTGGTAGGAGAGGCGGATGTCGTGGCCGCCATCGCACGGATTGCCGAGGAGATGACGGCAGAACTGAAGGACGCAAATCCGGTGCTGATCTGCTGTATGAACGGCGGACTTGTCTTTGCCGGCCAGTTGTTGACAAAGCTGGTATTTCCGCTGCACGTGGATTACGTTCATGCGACCCGCTACGGGCATGAATTTAATGGTGTAGCGCTTGACTGGAAGGTCAGGCCGCAGACGGATCTCAAAGGGAGGACAGTGGTACTTCTGGATGATATTCTCGACGAAGGGGTTACTCTGGCAGCGATTGCCGATTATTGCCGCCAGCAGGGGGCGGCGAAGATCATGATGGCGGTGCTGGTTGAGAAACTGCATTTGCGCAAGGTTACGCCGGGGATGCGTGCCGACTTTACCGGTATTGAGGTTGGTGACCGCTTTTTGTTCGGTTACGGACTCGATTACAAGGGGTACTGGAGAAATGCTCCCGGCATCTATGCGGTAAAGGGTCATTAATGTGCACATGGGTAAACTGATTGTCATTGAAGAGGTATACGGAACAGGCACTTCTGCGGTCAAACTCGTCGAAAAATTACGGGAGGAACTGAAACGGAAGGGAAATGATGTCTATGAGATTGAAAGTCCCGATACCGGTCGTGCGCTGTTGATGGGAGCGCAGGATCTTGACTGCGGGTGGCGGTATGGCATGTTCAAGCCCGACTTCTTTTATGAGCTGGCGTCCCGGGCACGGGCATGCACTGTTATTCAGGAAGAGCTCCGTTCCGGCAAAATTGTCCTCTGCAAGAACTTTACGATCTCATCCATTGCCTATGCGGCTATCAAGGGGCACGACTGGTATCAGGAAGGTTTTGACGCGCTTGAAGCCCGTGCGCGAGGCCTGGATTTTGGCGGAGAGGTCTCTCCGGATATGACCATTTACCTGGATCTTGCGCCGGAATTGGCAATAGAGAATCTGGGAGCGAAAAACGCCGCACGGTTCTCCCTGGATGACATCCGTCAGCAGGCTTCCTGCTACCGAAAGGAATTGCTGAAGTTGCCGGCAAACCGGATCGGCATTATCGACGCCACAAAACCTGTCAAAATGATCGTGGTTGACGCAATGGAGCTTATCAACAGGATTATATGATTCCACTCTCCATGTTCATCTCTTCCAAACACACCTTGGTGGTCAGATAACGGTGTAACAGCTCTGCCGCCGGTAATGGCCGGGCATAATAAAATCCCTGGGCTTCATGGCAGCTATATTTTTTAAGTATCTGTTCATGCTCGATATTTTCAACTCCCTCGGTGACGACCTCAAGGCCAAGACTCAGGGAAATGGCCACAATTGCGGCAAAGATCTGCTCATCTTCTTTGGATTCGTGTACTTGCCACAGAAATGAGCGGTCTATTTTCAAGATATCGACCGGCAGCGTATGCAGATAACTAAGCGAAGAATATCCGGTTCCAAAATCGTCGATACTGATTTTAACGCCGATATTCCGCAATTCCTTCAAGACCGTTATGGAATTGCCCATATCTTCAATCAGGGCGCTTTCCACTATTTCCAGTTCCAGAGACTGGGGGCGCAGGTTGTTTGACGAAAGCACGTCCTTTACAATACCGAGCAGGTCTTGCCGCTGCAACTGCAGCGGTGCTACGTTGACGGATATTTTAGGAAGGCGGAAACCCTGACAATGCCATTCGCGCAGTTGACGACACGCTTCACGGAGCACCCATTCGCCAATCGGAAGAATCAGGCCGGTTTGCACGGCCAGCGGTATGAATGTGTCGGGGGAAACCAACCCAAGCTCCGGGTGGCGCCAGCGTATCAAAGCCTCGGCACTGGCCCATGAATTTCGCGCAAGATTGATTCTTGGCTGGTAATAGAGCTCAAATTCCCCCAGTTCGAGGGCCTTGCGCAGATCAGTACTGAGGGTCAGCTTTTCGTTGAGTTTCACGTCCAGTGAGTCAGAGAAAAGCTCCACGTTGTTTTTCCCTTTTTCTTTTGCCAGGTACATGGCGGAATCGGCGTTTTTAACCAGGGATTCTGCCGTCACGCCATGTTCGGGGAAAATAGCCACGCCAACACTGGCGGACGCGAACAAGTTTTTATCGTTAATCTGGTAGTGTGGAAACAGGTTTTTAACATGTTTGCGAGCTATCATCAGGGCATTTTCAGTTGTCTTGACGTCCTGCAGAAAAACGGAGAACTCATCACCACCCAGACGCGCCAGGGTGTCGTCGGCACGGGTGCCGGCCGCAAGCCGGACGGCTGTTTCCTGTAAAAACCGGTCACCGATCAGATGCCCATGGGTATCGTTAATCATTTTGAAATTATCCAGATCGATAAACAGTACGGCCAGGCGTTCTCCGGCTCTGACGGCACGCCGCACAGCCTGCTCCAACCGGTCGTTGTACAGGGCACGATTCGGCAAACCGGTCAGTGAGTCAAAATTGGCAAGCATGTACAGTTCATCCTGACGCTCGATAAGAGTAATATCCCGCCGTTCGATTTCGGTCAGCATCTCATTGAAGTGCGTCGCTAAATGCCCCATCTCGTCAACATCATCGGTAATCACCCGTTTTGAATAGTCCTTGGTGCAACTTACCTCATGCATTGTGGTAGCCATGGCGGTCACCGGCTCAGTGATCAACCGCTGAAAACGCTCGGCCAGCAGGTAGCTTAACAGGAGGGAAAGCAGCATAATCATAGCACTGATACTGGTAGTAGCGGCCAGTTTACTCGTAATGACGTGCTCACCCTGTTCAATAATGACGGATCCAAGGCGGATACCGTCCCTGCTGACCGGCCTTTCCAGCACAGGGTTCAGTACAAAAAAATATTTTGTTGCTTTGGAACGCAGCTCTTTCAGGTGATGCTGCAGGTCAGCTGGCATCTTATTCATTCTTTTATGATAAAAAGCGCTGACCTGCTCTTGGCTATTCAGCACGAGGATCTGATTGATAGATGAGTCAGCCTTGAAAACCGCAAGTGATTTGGTAACGGCCTGATCGTCCGCAAATGCCAGAGCGGCTCCTACATCTGCGCCGATGATGTCTCCCAGCGTGCTCATTCGTTCACGACTGTCCTGGTTGAAAGCAAAATAGCTGTAGCCCAGAAAGCTGGCCATGGTTGCCAGCAGCACGATAGAACAGGACAACATGATAATCAGTCGCTGCTTACTGCGGAAACTTGAAACTGACCTGAATCTGCGTTCAATAATGTTCATGGTCTCACTTGATGATATCGTGGGCTAATTTAAGTACATGCGAGCTGAAAGAGATGGAGGCCCTGCCGGCAGCGGACAGGTTAAGGTCGAAGGTAACACGGTTGTCTCTCGTCAACAGCCCTATCATGCCACCTGAACGGGTGAAGTCGCGCATGTCGCTGATGGTTATAATCCCCTGACGATGAGCATCTGCCAACAGTTTCTGCAGGCGGTAGCGCTCCGATGAAGCGATAAACAGCATTTGGCAACTCCCCACCTGGCTGAGTTCCTCCACTTTGCGGACGGACAGGGGAAGGTTCTTGATCATTATTCCCTTCGACGATGCGAGTATGCTCTCCAGAGGAGTCTCGCCGGCCAGGCAGATGATGTAAGATGTGCCGCCTGTCTTTGAACTGATCTCTGTAAAAAGCGGTATATTGAGCAGATACTTGGACTTGACCAGATATTCATGTGGTATCTCTGTCTCTTGCCCCGAGGTAGATGATGCGGAGAGTATGAGCAACGTCAGTATTACAATCCATCTCATAACCATGGTCAAAACCGGTACGTGGCTTTGATGTGGAAGGTGATACCGTCCTGCCGGATACTCCGGAGGCTTTCCGAGAGGCTGTTGGTTTGCTCAGAACCAACTGGCACGGCATACCGGGTATCAAACAGGTTGTAGATCGAGGCCGAGAGTTCCACTCCCTTCACAAGATCACGGTTCAGCAGCGTCAGGTTAACGATGGCGGCGCCGGCAATTTTGTCACCTGTCGCATTAAGACGGGAACTGCCATAGAGCGTTTCAATGGTGACAAAACTTTTCTTTGCAGGGAGAGGTGCAGTCAGTGATAGCTTTACCAGACTTCCGGGGGAATTCGCGAGGGTTTGAGCGCTTCCCGGCGTTTTGCTCTCCTGATAACAGTAGCTTAACCGCCCGCTGAAACCGCGTTCCCATTTTCCTTCAGTTTGCAGCTCAATCCCTTGCGACTCCAACCGGCTCTGGTTTTTGAAAACCGCCAGACCGTCAACAGGGTCAGTGGTCTGCTCCAGTAGATTGTCAATGCGGGAGTAGTAAGCTGTTGCCGTTGTTTTAAGGTTGTTGCCGAAGAATTGGTCCCAGCCCAGTTCCAGAGTACGGATTTTTTCCGGCTTAAGGTTTGTGTTTCCTTTTATGCCGACCTGATCGTTGTAATACTGTTCATAGGCGTTGGGAGCACGAAAGGCTTCGCCGTAGGAAAGGCGCAGTACGGTGCTATTCTGCGGTTTCCAGATCAGGGCGCCCCTCGGGTTGGTCGTGTCACCGAAGTTGTCGTAGTGATCAAAGCGTAAGCCGGCATTCAGGATCAGATTGTCCAGGATGTGGTATTCGTCCTGTAAATAGTAACTTTGGATCACGTTATGGTGGGTGTCGTTCAGCACCATGTGAGCGGTTGGAGTAATATCATCGTTTCGCTGCTGCTCGGTGAACTGCCATCGATGTTCCATACCGAGTGTCAGCAGGTGGTTGCCAAACGTTTTGGATGCGTACAGATCGCTGCCGATCCATTCGGCTACCGTGATATCCCGGTTCAGAGTGCGCACACCGGAGTAATCCAGTGGATAGTCGCCCCTATACTCGTAACGATTGTAGGTCAGGCGTGCGTTGAGAGCGGCCCAGTCACCATCCCGGCTGAAGTTGAGACCGGCCAGAGTGTGACGGTCACTGGTCTTTTCACCGGGATCGTTAAAGATGGAGTAGAAGGAGGCGGTTGGGACACTCTTGTCTCTGTTCTGGTGCAACAGCAACAGAGACAAGTCCTTCCAGGCGATCTTGGTCAGGATATCCCAGGAGTATTCGCCATCCAGACCTTGAGCGACGCCGTTGTTGGTGGCAGCGTATTCGGGAAACGACAGACGTTTCCGCCCCGCGCTATCCCGGTAACTGCCTGAAAACAACAGGTCAACGCCGTTCGACAATTTGCCGCCACCGGTGGCGCGACCGGTCCATGTATTGAAACTGCCACCTGAGGAGGAAATCTCGCCACCCTTAAGATCCTTACCACTGATGGTGATAACGTTGATGACTGCCAGAAAGGCGTTGGTGCCGTAGAGAGACGATCCCGGTCCCCGGATGACTTCAATACGGTCGATGAGATCAATGTCAACCGGAAAGTCGCTGCCGATGGGGGCTTGTTCATAAACTGCGTCGTTCATTCGGTGACCGTCAATCAGCACCAGCAGGCGGGTGCCATAGTCCCCCAATGGGCTGAAGCCCCGTAATCCGACGAAGCTGTAGCCGCGATTGTAGGTAGTATAAAAACCGCGCACCGAGTTCAGAATTTCAGACAGGGTGCGGTAGCCACCCTTATGAATATCGTCAGATGTGACAATAGAAACGGAAGCAGGGGCATCGGTCACTTCCTGCTGGTACTTGCTGGCTCCGATTACAGTGGTGACTTCGGTGTTCATGAGTTGTTCAAATGAATTAAGAGAGCCTTGTTCATCCTGGGCCGATGCCGATACGGAGAACATACTCAGGAAAAGTACAGACAGAGCAACACGCATACGAATGAAGCCTGGCATGTGACCCTCTTTATTACTCCTACGATCCGGAGTCATCCTCTCCTCCATGCCTGACATCAGACAACATCAGGGAAGCTGTCTAAGTAACTTCGTCCGAGTCCCGTACTCCGGATTGTCCTGTGCATATGCTCAGGGATATTGATCAGTCTGGATTCCTTACCGCGGATCCTGACGCATTCTCTCCATACATGGAGGAGTTGCAAGCCACTCATGTCGATTTTGTTTATCTTGGTACAGTCTATGTTAACTCTTGTATTCTGATTTGATCCCACTCTTTTCAGGAAATTGGTCAGCGAGCCCAGTTGCTTTACAACTCCGGTTATACTCCAGTCTCCCGTCAATTCGTGTTTGTGGTTTGTCGTCTCTGGTATCATGGGGCAGGCTCCTGATTACTCTCATGTTGTTTTTAATGGATTACCTGCCGATGACAGGTAGTGGCACAGGTAAGACTTATGGAGAGGAGCAATTAGTGCGCCAGATAAGGTTGATAATTAGGTATTGTAACGGTATGAAGTTGTTAATGATTACGGAGAGTAACGTGGCAGGCGGCACAATCCCGTATGGCGCTATCTGTCAATAGTAACATTTTCGCCATATATGACAGGAGGCGGGAAGGAATATCGTACTTTTTGCATTACCGCTGCAGGAGGGTCAGGCAGTAGGACTTGAAGTGACTAAGATCTATGGGAGGATGTTGCAAGTGGAAGCTTGATAAAAAACATGGTTTCACCATCAGAGCATCGGAAACCAACGTTACCTCCAAGATAGCGCTCTCCAAAGAGTTTCATGCTGTATGTTCCAATACCGCGATCAGATAAACTTTTTGTACTGAATGAACGCTTAAACATTTTCAACTGTGTGTTTTTTGGAATCTCTCCAGGGTTTATCACCTGTATTTCAACTTCATCATCGCCGAGAATAGTGGAAACTCTCACCGTTCCACCGACCGGAGTAGCCTCCATGGCGTTTAAGAGCATATTACCAACCACACGTCGTAACAATGCTCTGTCCGTAGTCAGGAAGAGTTCCGGAACTTTTTCCAGAACTAATATTCGGTCCGGAGCTTGAATATGATTACGATACAATTTACAGACTTCTTCCAATACGTTATTTATTTCTACCTGCTCCAGGCTTAATGCATATTCGCCCTTTTCAGCAGAAACCAACCGGCGTTGTTGAGAAATCTCTTCCGTTAAATTATCTGAGAGGTCAACAATCAGATCTACGTATTCAGCCTCTTCTTCAGCACTCAGGTCGCTATCATCAGCAAGTATATCTGCTATTCCACGGATCCCGCCAATGGTGTTGAGTACATCGTGGAAAAAAGTACGTTCCAGAATACTACGGCGCTTTTCCGGTGCAATATCTTTTAAAGCTAAAAACGTAAATGTGTTGTCAGCCACTTTAACCGGGGTTGCCTGAACTTCAAGATCGAGGGAAGTTCCGCCATCACGGGTCAGGGTTAGACGACATTCCCCTTTGACTTGTTTCCCGCTTTCCGCGCTTGCAATAATTGTCAACACAGCTCCGCATACCGAACAATTTTCCGAAGTGCCGCATCCGCCAGGGGCATCACTGCTATGAACGCAGTTTACGGCCTCTCCGGGGCGTAAACCTGTCAGAAGAGACTGGTCGTTTAAATTAAATGTTTTTAATAAAGTGCTGTTTGCTGCAATAATCTGTCGGTGCTCATTGAGGACCAGCATCATGCCGGAAAAAGTATCGATAACTTCTGATATAAACTTTTCCTGAACAAGCGCCAATTGTTGGGCTGCAAGTTGCTTACTGCCAGCTCTTTCAGCAGACGCAAAAAAAGTGGGAAGAGGCATTATAAATCTCCCTCTAAAACATCAAATTCGAAAGTTTGTGAATGTTACGAGCCGAATAATGTCATAGAAGAATTACAAATACAAAAAAAATATGGACCCACATCGACTTTCACTTAAACGACTTGATGTTTTAACATGAATAGGTAATAACAAGAATGGATGGGAAGGTTATTCACGCAATTCCATTCAGAAGAGGTAGTAACTCTACCGATGGAGAACATCATGTTTAATGAAGTGACGATCCTGGCCGTTGACGATGATGGGATGAACCTCGAAATGCTCGAAATTATGCTGTCGGATCAGGAGTGCATATTTCTTAAAGCCCTTAACGGTGAACAGGCCATTTCGATACTGACGGCGGAAGAGCATATCGATGTTGTCCTGCTGGATCTTGAAATGCCGGTGATGGATGGCTATGAAACCCTGAAGCGTATCAAGCAGAGTCTCAGTTGGCGGGAAATTCCGGTAATCATGGTCACTTCGGGAGTAGCGGAAGTAACCAGAACCCTGGCTCTCGGAGCCAATGATTTCATCGCTAAGCCATACAACCCGGAGGAGTTGCGGTTGCGGGTCAAGAACCATGTCCGAAGCAAAAAACTCGCTGATTTCGCAAAAGATATGAACAACATCCTGGAGGCGGAGGTAATCAAGAAGACTGTCGCCTTGCAGAATGCCCTCAATCTGTCACGTGAAGCGGAATATGAAATTTCGATTCGTCTGGGGCGTGCCGCAGAATTCCGCGACCAGGAGACCGGCATGCACACGCTCCGTATCAGCGAACTTTCCAAGAAACTTGCGCAACTGGCCGGAATCAGCGAAGAAGAGTGCGAAGTTCTCCGTTTTGCTTCTCCTCTTCACGATGTGGGCAAGATAGGTATCCCGGACAAAATTTTGCTGAAACGAGGCAAACTCGACCCAAATGAATTCGATATCATGAAGATGCACACCACGATTGGAGGCAAGATTCTGTCAGATGCAGAACATTTTCCCGTTATTGATACCGGCAGTATCATAGCACTGCAACACCATGAAAGATGGGACGGCACCGGCTACCCCCGGGGAGTTGGCGGAGAGGATATTCATGTGTACGCCCGGATCGTTTCGATTGTTGACGTTTTTGATGCACTCTGCTCGGAACGTCCGTACAAGAAGGCGTACCCGCTTGACAAGACCATGGAAATCATGCGGGAAGGGCGTGGAACATTCTTTGACCCGACACTTCTCGACCTGTTTGTTGACAACATAGACGACTTTGTTCGTATCCGGGAAAAACTCAAGGATGCGCGGGAAGAAGAACCGCTTACTATCGGCATTATGGAGAAATACGCATAATTCCAATTCGCATTCAAGCGGCGCCTTCGTTGGCTGCGTCGTCAGCTCCTCAACGTACTAAATATGTACGTCTTCGTCGCTTCCTCCTTGCCGCCTTGGTGTCATCTTGAATGCAAAGTGGAATACATAAGTTCTATCATAAAAACCTGGCTGAGGTTGACAACCGCCGGTTCCCCTCCTCTACCCAATCAGCCAATCCATAGCCCTTCAAGTCTGACCTGAGTTCCTGTTGCAGTCCGGTTAATATAATCGATCAGAAAATGGCTTTGACTGATGATGGTGATTCAATATCTGCATCAGTCTGCAATGACTTGTGCCCCTTTGATACATTGAGAAACTCGCGATACACCGATGATAGTATCAATAGTTGCGACATCAGATAGAGATACGGTAATTGTTGATCCCGTTCCGTTCTGTACCTCTGACTCGGCACTGTCTGTTGTGTTATCCGGGGAGGTGCAATTCTGCAGTAGAAAATACTTCCGGGGTTTGGCAGATGCCAACTCCTCAGCTCTTTTAATGGCGCCATTTAGCCCCTCAGCGGCAGGTGTCAGGTCCAGGTTGGCGCCGAGGTCAGTCAGTACCTTTCTGCGGTCATTACTCAAGGTTTCCGGTAGTGTCAAAGTCAGATCATAGCCACGATCTGCCGCTACGTAGGCCAAAGCTATTCTTGTGTTACCACATGCCGGCGCGATAATTTCCATGCCGTGTATCAAACTGCCCTGCTCTTCGGCATTCTTAATCAATTTAACCGTTGTCCGGTACGTAGCCAGGTAGTCAGAGATGCTCCCTTCAAACCGGGCTTGACCAGTAACCTGTGTGCCTTCAGTTATGTGGACGAACTTCGCCAAAGGTACTCTGCTGCTCGCCTGCAGGGTGTCTGCGTGTACGGAGTGCATAATGGAAATCTCCTTTATTTATATTACTTATCCTATTAGTTTGGTCATATATTGTGCAAAAAAAATCAGCTGACATCCGCCAGTGTCGTGCTTTCCAGTTTTATGGAGATATAGTCACGGATGTCACGGAACAGCGCCAGCAAACTCTGCTCCTTTTCAATTGGTGTTGATTCGTAGAAATAGGAACTGACTGACTCGGTCGGAGCAAGAGCGCCATCAAACAGACGAATGATCTCAGCCAGATGAATCTGCTCTGCCGGCTTCGCCAGAGAATACCCGCCGGCTTGTCCCCGCAGACTGCGAAGATATTTTGCCCGTTTCAGTATCAGAAGTATCTGTTCGAGAAATTTGGGCGGAATACCTTGAGCAGAGGCGATTTCATGCACCGGCACAAAGCTGTCAGTTTTGCACCGAGCCAGATAAATCAGCGCTAAAAGCGCATATTCACTTTTCGAGGTTAATTTCACAGGTGCCTTTCATGACTAAACCGATAGACAAAGTAATTCATCTATTCTCACTTGTCAAGTCAGCTTTTACTTCCGGGATTAATTCTCCCTTGGCACATCGGATTGTGAATGTATTACTCGCCAGGAAAATTGATGCTTGCTATATCCGCAAAAGCGGATATACTTGGGTGCATGAAAAAAAGAATCCTTTTCCTCTGTACCCATAACTCCTGCCGTTCCCAGATGGCCGAAGCGCTGGCCAACCATTTCCTGGGTGATCTCTGTCAAGCATACTCCGCCGGAACTGAGGCTACACGGGTCAATCCGCTGGCAGATCTTGTACTTATTGAACTGGGCATTGATACTTCAAGCCTGCGCTCTAAGACATTGGATGAATTTTTCGGGGAGACCTTTGACCACGTAGTAACCCTGTGCGGTGACGCCAATGAAAAATGCCCGCTCTTCTTCGGTGGGGTTCAACGACTCCACCATGGCTTTGAAGACCCGTCACGGCTCAAGGGTCGCGAAGAAAATGTACTGCCTGAATTTCGACGGGTACGAGACGAGATCAAGAATTGGGTTGTTGACTATTTTGGAGGTTCACAATGAGTGCTCACCTTTCGCGTAAGTTATCCTTCCTCGACCGCTGGCTGACTCTCTGGATCTTTGCTGCAATGACGTTGGGCGTTGGGCTGGGGTACTTCGTTCCGGGTACAGAATCCTTTATCAACTCGTTTCAAGTTGGCACAACCAACATCCCGATTGCAATCGGCCTGATCCTGATGATGTACCCGCCATTTGCAAAGGTGAAGTACGAGGATATGCCGGAAGTTTTTCAGAACAAAAAGATACTGGGCATATCATTACTGCAAAACTGGATAATAGGTCCGGTGCTGATGTTTGTTCTTGCCGCACTTCTGCTGCCTGACAAACCGGAGTACATGGTTGGTTTAATCATGATAGGGCTCGCACGATGCATCGCCATGGTGATTGTCTGGAATGAACTGGCCAAGGGTAACACCGAATACGCTGCTGGTCTGGTCGCTTTCAACAGCATTTTTCAGGTGCTGTTCTACAGCGTATATGCCTGGTTTTTTATCACCGTGTTGCCTCCGCTTATAGGTCTTAAAGGCGTGGTTGTGGATGTCAGTATTCGCCAGATTGCCGAAAGTGTCTTCATATACCTCGGCATTCCCTGTATCGCCGGTGCGCTGACACGCTTTATTGGCGTAAAGGTCATGGGTAAAGAGCGCTATCATCGTGAGTTTGTACCTAAAATCGGTCCGATGACACTGATCGCCCTGCTGTTCACCATCGTGGTTATGTTCAGCTTAAAAGGCAGCCTGATAGTGCAGTTGCCGATGGATGTAGTTCGTATCGCCATCCCGCTCGGTGTGTATTTCATCCTTATGTTTGTGGTGTCTTTCTGGATGGGGAAAAAAATGGGGGCCGACTACAGTAAAACGACAACATTGGCTTTCACTGCTGCCAGTAACAATTTTGAGTTGGCAATTGCTGTTGCCGTGGCTGTCTTCGGCCTTAACTCCGGAGCTGCTTTTGCTGCGGTAATTGGCCCTTTAGTGGAAGTACCTGTCATGATCGGACTGGTGAATGTGGCGTTCCGGTTCAAGAGTCGCTGGTTTCCAGGTCAGATCTGAGGCGAAATTGAAGTGATGAATTATTTGACAAATCCTCCCAAGAATCTGTTTTTCACCGGTAAGGGTGGTGTAGGTAAAACAACCACCTCAGCGGCAACCGCAATTGCTTTGGCCGATAGCGGCAAACGGGTGCTGCTGGTAAGTACTGATCCGGCCTCCAATCTTGATGAGGTACTGGGTTTAGCTTTGTCAGCGGAACCGGCGGAGGTGCCGGACGTCCCCGGTCTCTTTGCAATCAACGTCAATCCGGTTGAAGCTGCCGCCACCTACCGCGAGCAGATGGTCGGACCTTATCGTGGAATCCTGCCGGATGCAGCGGTGCGCAGCATGGAGGAACAGCTTTCCGGCGCTTGCACTGTCGAGATAGCTGCTTTCAATGAGTTTGCAGCTCTTATCGGCAATCCTGAGTCAGTGAAAACCTTTGACCACGTTGTCTTCGACACGGCACCCACCGGACATACCTTGCGACTGCTTTCGCTGCCTGCAGCCTGGAGTGATTTTATCGATACCAACGTAGGCGGCACTTCATGTCTTGGCCCGCTGGCAGGATTGAAGGCCAAGCATCAACTCTATGAGCATACTCGTCATTCACTCGGGAATCCTGAAGAGACACTCGTCGTTGTCGTTTCCAGACCGGATAAATCTCCTCTGGCCGAGGCAGCCCGGGCTTCGGCAGAGCTAAAGGAACTTGGCGTCGCCAATCAGTATCTGGTCATCAACGGAGTAATTCAGTTAAACGAGCCGGGAGACATGGTTGCGGTTGCCCTGCGTGAGCGGAACTTGAAGGCGCTGGCTGATATGCCACAGGGGTTGCTCAGGATGCCGCGAACTGAACTGCCATTGTGCAGTACAGAACTTATCGGAATACCGGCACTCCGAAAGCTTTTTTCACCCGAGAAAGAGATCGCATCAACCATAAGCACAGCAAACCCCATTCCGTTGCCGCCACCGTTGCACGAGCTAATTGACCAGTTGGCATCCATGCAGGGTGGCGTCATCATGACTATGGGCAAGGGAGGCGTAGGTAAAACCACTCTGGCGGTACATATTGCAACCGCCCTGACGGGACGAGGCAAGAAGGTTCATCTGACGACAACCGACCCGGCTGCACATGTCGCGTTGACCCTTGGAGAAACGCCGGATGGTATGCAGGTAAGCCGTGTTGACCCGATTGCCGAAACAGACGCCTATCGGAATGAAGTTCTTGCCACTGTCGGAGCGAGCCTGGATGAAGAGGCACGAGCGTTGATGGAAGAAGACCTGCGCTCGCCCTGTACTGAAGAGATAGCCGTTTTCAGGGCGTTCGCAAAAATAGTTGAACAGGGGACCGACCGTTTTGTTATTATAGACACGGCACCGACTGGACATACGTTGCTGCTGCTGGATGCTTCAGAGTCTTATCACCGGGAAGTGACACGCTCCATGAGCGATATACCTGCGGCGGTGCGGAATTTATTGCCACATCTGCGTGATCCCGAATTTACAAAAGTATTTCTTATTACCCTGCCGGAAGCAACGCCGGTCCATGAAGCAATGTCACTTCAAGCCGACCTGCGCCGTGCCGGTATAGAGCCTGCCGGTTGGATAATCAATCAAAGCTTCGCACCACTAACCGTAACTGATCCGGTCCTCGCGCAACGCCGCAGGCGTGAATTACGGTATATTGAAGAGGTTGTCGGTCAGGGTAATCATACCTACTTGATTCCCTGGCAGACAGAGCCAACAAAAGATCGTTAATGTAAAAGGGAGATTTACCATGAAGATTGAAATTTATGATCCAGCCATGTGTTGTTCAACAGGAGTCTGCGGGCCAGGCGTTGATCCTGAACTGGTGAGAATTCAGGAAACGCTCCGACAGCTTCAGAAGCAGGCACCGGAAGTGCAGGTGCAACGGTACGGTCTCTCCTCAGAGCCGCAGGCGTTTGTTACAAACAGTGCTGTTGCAGAGCTGTTGAAGAGTGAAGGTCCGGATTGTTTGCCGTTGATCTTCCTGGATGGGATGCTTGTCTGCAAGGGTAGTTATCCAACGAATGAGCAGATTCAGGGAGCTGCCAAACTCGCAGGTTTTGACCTGGTTCTGGGTGAAATCAAGAAGCCGTCATGCGGTTGTAAATCAGGTTGCTGTTAAAAAGAACCAAAGGATCTACGTTATGGACGAACGAACAAAGGAGCTTATTGCCATTGGCGCTTCAGTTGGTGCACATTGCCAGCCATGTCTTACGTACCATGTGGAGAAGGCACGGGAATCAGGCGCCAATGACGAGGAGATTCGTGCAGCGATAGAAACGGGACACATGGTCGAAAAAGGTGCAATGAGTGCCATGAAGAAGTTTTCGGCGGGTATTATTGGCACCGAGTCATCCTGCAATTGCACACAAAATATTGAACCACCCAAAGCGTGTTGCGGATAGTTTCTGTAATGGGATTATACCCTGGAACTTGACTTCAGGTTCCTGGAGACGTTACCTCAGTTTTGACTTTGGTGGTAGTCGGTGTCTCCGCTGCCGTACTCTTCGTATCCGTCTGAGTTGGGGCGGATGCCTGAGTTACGGGCGATGCTGTTGACTCCGCCGGGGCCGTGGCTGTTGACGCTCCTTCCGTTGCACTCCCCGTTCCTGCCGTTGAATCGCCTTCCGATTTAGTCGGCTCCGCTTTTGCGCCGTAGCCGTCACCGTACCATCCGGCTCCTTTGAGGCTGAATGAGGCTGCAGACACTATCTTACGAACGGTCCCGCCACATTCAGGGCATTGGTCTGCAGGTGGGTCCGAGAACTTCTGGCGGAGTTCAAATTGAATGTTACAGCTGTTACAGCAATATTCGTAAACGGGCATTTAATTAATCCTTTGTTTATACCATACCAAAATTATATCAATGGTGTAACGTATCATGATAAAAACAGATTTGGTAGCAAAGATCGCTTAAAAGGCAAAAAGAGCCCTATGAAGAAGATACGCGTATGCGTTAATGATTTGATGCAGGCGAATTACGTCTACTTTCTGACGGAGCCTGTGGGGGAAAACTTCCAGCCAGACTTCAGGCCTGAATTGACTCCACTGGAGATGCTCGAATTGGGCGTTTTTGGCGGCAAATATATGACTGATTGCACAAACGAGTTCCCGCAGGATTGGTTTATTAATGCGAAGCTCTGTCATGAGTGCCATCTTCCCGAGCTGAATTTCTTCGGCGTCAATGCATCAAAGCCCTTGTCCTACTGGCGGGAAAAGGGGTGGATTCATACCGATGACCCGCGAGGGTGGTTCCAATGGTACTGCCGGTACTACATGGGTAGAAGGTGCTCCGATGACAATCGGCAGATTAAAAGATGGAAGGCAATGACCCGGCATATAGCGCAGTTGAGGAAGAACTGCCCGGAGGGATACCTGTCATGTCGAAGAAAGCAGCGCCAGGCACTTTTGCACTGGGCCTACGACAGCAGAAAAATCTGATTATACTGCTACTTCCCGTGCGCATAAATAATATCGTATGAGTCACCCATGCCATCAACTAAAAGCGTGGTTAGTTAGTTTGTTATCTGCTATAAAGTGACGATCAGGTAAGTGGCATTTTGTACGACAAATCTAAGGAGACAATCATAATGATTCCGGAAAAACTGCTGGAGGTGCTTAAACAGGACGGGGTTGTTGCTATCGCAACATTAGGCCAGGATGGACTGCATATGGTTAACACATGGAACAGTTATGTAAGAATAACGGATGATGAACGTATATTGATACCTGTCGGTTATATGAATCGAACTGAGTCCAACATTGCTTTTGACAACAATATATTGATCACATTGGGTAGCAGCAAGGTAGCGGGTAACATTGGTCCGGGTACCGGCTTCCTGATTAAGGGGACGGCATCATTTATAAAATCAGGTCCGGATTTCGATATCATGAAGGAAACGTTTTCATGGGCTCGTGCAACTATGGCAGTAACCGCCGATACTATTACCCAAACGTTGTAGTCTGCGGCTATCAACAATAACGGTACGGAATGACTTTCTATCCACCAAGAAACGTAACAGGTGCTTTTGGTACCGTTTTTTTCGGGCTGTTCATAGTTGCAATGTATAGATACAGCCACGTTCAGAAGCCTGCATATGCCATCATAGCTGCATTAACACTCTGTATGGCGGTATATCTGATAATGCCGGTGGTGCGGAATCAGATAGTGGAGATAACCTCAGATGGTATAATCATACGTTCTTTTGGAAAGAAGACTCTTCTTACGAAAGCGGATTTGTATGAAATAGAATACCATCACACCTGTATCGCATCATATCAATTCGCTAAAGATAAACAGTTCTATCAGGTAACACCAATAGCATATAATAATGGTTCTGCTATGTTACAAGAATTTCAAAGGATTTTTGGCAGCTAAAATAAGAACACCATTCTGGGAGGTTTCACAAAATGGTGTCGAAGAAGCCATAGGGTGATATAAATGATAACAAAGCATCTACTATTTGTGTACGGCACTCTCCGTTCAGGCCATAGCAATCATCACTTGCTGAAAGATGCGGATTGCTATGGTATTGGGCATAGCGTTGAGAATTATGCAATGTATCTCACCAGTGGATACCCTTATGTAACCAGTCATGAATCGAGATATCCGATTGCCGGGGAATTGTTTGGTATTGATGACAGCACCCTTTCAATGCTGGACAAGATGGAAGGGCATCCCCGCTATTATGAGCGTAAAGAGGTTACTGTTACTGTCGGAGATACACAATATACCGCCTGGATGTATTTCAAAGACCCCGCAGGAGTATTAATGCAGGATGGTGATTATTCAAAAATGCCATATGGAAAAGCGTAATACCGCTCAATGCTCATTATCCACTTCAGGCAGAAGTCCTTCCAATTCAGGCGTAAAAACCTCCCAGACTTTTTCCTTCAATTCCGTCATGAACCCTGAGGTAATAAAGTCAGGCAGGGTAACGTTCCGATTGATACGGTCATAGACCTGTGACGGCAGCGAATAATCGGCATCCGTAAACCCCTGCCGCAATTCAAGCGCAATGCCGCGCAGGAAGGCGCGCCGTACAGCGACAACGATGTCTTCAGAACTGATGTGAAGCCCGAGCGCTTCTTTGATCGCTCCGGCAATAAGCTCATGCCCCATGCCGACACCGACGAACTTGCACAGGCCGAGCATGTCGTAGCCGACCTGCAGCAGGCCAACCGTGGTGATCACCCTGGCCCAGTCGTCAATACTGGTTTTCCCTTCTTTGGCCAGCAGCATGTGTGTTCCCATGGACATATGGCCGCCGGCAATGGCGAAGGCGTAGCCGGGGTTGGTTTCCGGCAGGTAGGCCGGCAGTTCCAGTCCTTTGACATGCATGGCGTAGGAGGTTTCACCAACCTGCTCTGAAAGCCGCTTTACTCCACGCCCGATATCACGTGACCTGCCGTGCCCGGTATCCTCGATCAACTCCCTGATCCTGGCGAAGTCACCGAAGGTGGCGCCGTTGAGCAGAGGTGTTTCGGGATGACGTTCGTTGTAGTCAAGGACGTAGGAGATTGTTGCGCCGAGAGAAATGGCGTCCATGCAAAGCAGGTCGCAGAGGTGGATCAGTTCACACGCCTCTTTCGCATTATATATGCCGACGTTGGAGCCGAACAGAATCAGCGGTTCGAAGTCAAACTTTGCGGCTAGGGGACCTCTGCCGCCATCAGGCGTGCGCGGGAACAGGTTGTTGTGGCAGCGGATGCCGCAGTGGAAGCAACCTTCGCTGACAACCTCAAATTCCTGTTCCACGTTATCGCGGAACAGACCTTCAACATCATCGTTGTTCTTCGGCCGGAAGTTGTTGAGCGGTACGGCATGGAACGCCTGCAGCACCTCGATATTGGCCCAGGTGCCGCCTCCTCCCCCCTGGCTGACCGGCTGGAAGCGTGCCGAGCCGCCATTCTTCAGGACTCCGGTGTTAATATCACGTACCGCCGATGTCATTTTCGGCAGCTTGTCCGGGCTTTGCGCAACAATGGCAAGCAGGTTTTTGTACCCCATCATGCTCCCCATACCACCGCGCCCGGCAAAGCGGCTCTTTTGCTCACCGGATTTCAGCTGGTTGTCTGTGCTGACGGCAATCGCCCCCAGGTATACGTTACGGAAGTTTTCGCCGGCGGGGCCGATCACGGCAAAATGAGCGCCGTCATATTCCTTCTGCAGAACCATTATCTTTTCATGACTCGTCAGTTCGAGCAGATGTTCTGCCGGCTTGAGTTCTACGGCGGGACCCGTTTCTGTTGCGCGGAATACGGCATAGACCGGGGTCGGGGAACAGCCTTCGAAGATGACTTCGTCGATGCCGGACCATTTCAGCTTGTTGCCGAACGATCCGCTCGCCGCCGACCACATGGCGGCCGGCAGTCCCTGCGATGATTTTTTCAAAGGGCTGTAGGCGGAAAAGTAGACCCGCAGTCCGGTCATGACGTTGGTGCCGGTCAGCAGGCCGATGTTCATGATCAGCGGGTTTTCCGGGGAGTACGCTTCGGAAATCTTCCGCTGAGCCAAAATCTGGAACGACCGGCCGAATCCGCCCAAAACATCCTCCAGATTGGTGCAGGGAACCTCCCCGATTGTCGTGGCGCCGCTGTTCAGATCGATGGTACAGCGATTGTAGAATACGGAACCCGGATCATCAGCCGGTTTCAGATTTGTGGTATAGCGCATGGTTTCCTCTTTTCAGTAAGACAGACCAAAGGTCTCGTGCAGGACACGAACCGCCAGTTCGGTGTATTTCTCCTCAATAGCCACTGCAACCTTTATTTCCGAAGTTGAAATCATCTGGATGTTGATGTTGTTGAAAGCAAGAGCCGAAAACATCCGGGCGGCTACACCGGCGTGGTTGCGCATGCCGAGGCCGACGATTGATATTTTGCTGATTTTTTCGTCCGCAATGACCTCCTTGGCGTGAATCTCGGCAGCGATAGCATTAGTTATTTTGCGTGCCAGCTCAAGGTCTGATTTTGAGATGGAAAACGTGACATCGGCCAGGCCGGCCTGGCTGACGTTCTGCACGATCATGTCCACCGAGATGTCGGCATCGGCAAGTGCGGTCAGAATCTTCGCTGCAATGCCCGGCTTATCCGGAACTCCCATAACCGCAATTTTGGCTTCGTTCTTATCATAAACAATCCCGGAAACAATAATCCGCTCCATATCTTCATCCTCCGTAGTGACCAGGGTACCCGCATTTCGATTGAATTGTGATCGAACACATAATGTAACGTTGTGGTACTTTGCATATTCCAGCGCCCGCACCTGGAGCGCCTGTTCGCCGAGGCTGGCAAGCTCCAGCATCTCGTCATAGGAAATCTTGTCAATCTTGCGCGCTTCCTTGCAGATTGTCGGGTCGGCGGTGTAGATGCCGTCAAGGTCGGTAAAGATTTCGCAGATATCGGCGCCAAGCACATCGGCCAGGGCTACGGCGGTGACGTCCGAGCCACCGCGCCCGAGCGTTGTCACGCGCCCCTTGTCGCTGATCCCCTGAAATCCGGCCACGACGACGATAGCTCCTTTTTTCAGATCCTTCTGTATCCGGCCCGGTTCAACTGAAGTTATTGATGCCCGGCCATGGTTGGAGTCCGTAATGACCGGTACCTGCCATCCCAGGTAGGAGGTGGCTTTGTACCCCATGTTGTTGAGGCAGAGAGTGAGCAGGCCGACGACCGTCTGTTCTCCGGTGGCAATTACCAGGTCGTAATCCGGTCCTTCCGGAGAGATGCACAGTTCATGAGTGAGGGCAATCAACCGGTTGGTGACGCCGGTTTTTGCCGATACGACTACAACGACGTCATTGCAGGAGTCATACGTATCGATAATGCGTTTGGCAACCAGCATGATTGCGTCGGGGGTTTCAAAAGAGGAACCGCCGTATTTCTGGACAACGAGAGCCATGTATTCATCTCCTTGGATAGTTGGAAGTACTTCGTACTCACATGTAAAGGGCATTACGTGTCAGCCGCCGCCCATTTGCGGCATCAGGGAAACGGTGTCGCCATCCGAAACAAGATCATCCCGTGACGCATGAATGCCGTTACGCAATACAATGCCGAGGCTCTTCACCGGTATGCCGAGTTCATCGGCAATCTGGCTGACGGACGGCGGTGAAGAGTACGTCCGGATGTCTGACTTGAACCGGCCGATGCAAAACGATGCATACAGTTTTATCGTAATCTGCATATAGTTACCTGTTTCCCGTTTTTCCCCTACGCACGGTTTGATGTCGAACGTCCGGCATTTTCCGGAGCTGGTTCTCTATTGTCTGCTGATACCCATCTGCCGGATCATTCTTATATACCATGGAAGAAGCGATTTCGCTCGCCAAAATGGCATATTGGTATTTGGGCGGCAAACCCGTGATCCGGGCGCGATAGCGCGGGTTCTGCGCCAGCAGTGCGGGGAGATGGGCAGAGATGGCCTTGCGGTAGAGCGGCTTGGCACAGAGATCGGGATGCTGCTGGAAGAAACTGAACAGCCGGGCATAATGGGCGTTGATCTCTGTGCTGATGGCATTGGAAATCTCGGTATAGAGCTGACTGCCGCCGGCTTCGCGGTAGCGCCGGAAAATCAGCCTGGCTTCGTCTTCTGCCCGTTTATTGAGAATTTCAATTACATCCGTCACATAGGCATCCTTCTGCTCAAGGAACTCTTTCTCACTCAGGAGCAGGTTGGCAATAATTTCGTAAGATGAAGAAATAACCCCGCATTTATTTGCCGATGCATCACGCATGATCACAATGCCCCGTCGTTGCAGTTCGATGCGGGCTTCAGGGGTTATGAAGGAATTTGCTCCCTCGATGATTGCCCTGACACGCGGTTTGCCGTCCGATGTGAACAACCGGTGACAATTGTCGGCATTGACCGTTTCAGGGCGGCCACCGGCCGGGATAAACAGGTCGGCAGGGACGGTGAATGTCAAGCTGTTGTATTCGCGGTAAAAATCATCATTGGAAACCCACAGTTCCTGGAAACCGGTTTCCGTACGGATTACCTTGCGATACAGCTCCTTCATACCTTCCCGGCGGGTCCGGGTGCGATAGATAATGCTGCCGCCGGTATGCAGCGCAGTTGGATCAAACGCGTCGATATCCGATTGCAGAACAACACGGGAAAGTGCCTCCCGGTCGGCCCCGGATGGATCGTGCAGTGCTCCGGTGCCGTCGATGATCAGTTTGATGGCTACCTGTGGACAGCGCTCCAGCAACAGGCGCATGGCATTTCCCGCCACATCGCCGTTCGGGCCGCCGGTAAAGTTGACCGAGAACGGTTCATGGTGAATATCGATCCCGAGTTCAGCCATGGTTATTTCGGCGAACTTGACCACACCGGTGGATGTCACGCCATATTCCTTGTGATTTATTCCGACCTTCTTGCTCGACATGATGCCGATACCGAGCAGATAGCCGCGTCTGACGGACTGCGCGGCGACCAGTTCCACCATGACATCATGCATATTCTCGTCGGGGCCCAGTTCTATCGGCTCATCCTCACCGTAATAGTCGATGATACGGGCATCCCGGGCCTGACCATTATCGGTGACGAAGATATCGAGGAACGCATTGATCAGGCCGTACTGCAGCTTGTACAATCGCTGGGTTACCAGCTCGCGATCACTTTCTCCGGCGGCATCAAGGATAACCACCATCTTGGAGCCCCCCTCATAAATATCCTTGTTCTTGAGGTGCTGGGTATGGGCAAGTACGTAATTCTCGCGGAACAGGGTGTTGGCGCAGGTGACGTAATCGTCGCGGCCGTTCGTTATCAATGTTCGCCAACCGCCACGGGCAATGTCGGAAAAACCGATATGATACCCGGAGCCGTAGCGGCCGTAAAAAAAGGTGATGCGAAACGGTCGTTCGGCAGGCAGGTCCGCCGTATATTTCTGATCCAGTTCAGCCAGGTAGGCGGGGTCGATGCGAAAGGCGAGGGCATGCTTTTCCAGTACGTAAAAGTTTGTTTTAAGCGTATGCCGGATAAACAGGAGCGCACAACGGAAAATAGTTCTGCGGAAGTCGTCGAGAAAGCCGTGCCCGGTGTTGTAGCTGTCAACAACTCCGGTTGTTTCTGCCAATGCCTGTGTGTACCAGGCGGCCCGATCCGTAACCGCCGGATCGAAACGGGTCTTGAACAGTCTGACCAGCTGAAGAGCGATATCGGGATGATTGTGAAATGCCCGCATGACCCCTTCCAGATCGAAACTTTCCGGATGGGTATGAGCCAGATTGGTATGGCAGAATCCGATGAATGCGTTAACCAGCAGCGCTTCGTCGCCACTCATGACATCGTTCACCACCAGTTCCCTGTAGGAGACCGAAGCGGTGGAAAGAATCTGTGTATTGTACAGTTCCCGCTGGAGCCGGTGAAACAGCTCCGAATCCCTGGCCACGGTTCCGCCGTCCCGGGTCGTCACATAAAAGGTTCCCAGGAAATAGGGGTGGATATCATTGCTGATGGTCAGGCAATAGGCACGCTTGACACTCACGGCCAGTCGGTTGAATACCTCCATGGTCTGCTGGAGAAAATCGCGCTGGGGCGGATTGCCGACAGCGAACAGCAGGCGTGCTTCATTATCGCTCTCGTCTTTGTCGACCGTTTCAACATCAAGGTAGACTCCGCCGTTATGTATGGTTTGATGATAGAGCCAGAGGTTTCGAGCCACCCGCATCGGCTGGGAAATGCGCACATAATGGGGATTGTTCAGCCAGAGTGTATTCAGGAGCGAATCAAGCTGCCGGAAATTGAAATCCGGATACCCCTTTTTCAATGCGGCAGCCACACGGCGCCTGATACCGGAGGGGGCACACCCGCCCGATGCAGTCGCTATTTCGTGGGGTGACCTCCGGTCAAACTCAAATCGCTGGATTTCAAGATAATCCGGCGAGTCAGGAATAGGGGCATTTGATACGGCAAAATGGGCATAGGAGATGTCTCGCTCCTGAAGCGTTCGGAGGGTTTCGTACAGGGACCCCGGACGATTGCGAACAGCCATGATCAGCAGTTTGTCGCGGTCGGCCAGGATCAGTCTCCGCTCTTTCGCCAGGCTGTGCAAACTGTTGGTAAGGTGTGTTATTGCATCAACCTCTTCCCGCATTGTGATGAAAAAATATGGGTGAATATTGGTGTGAAGCCATTCGTGGTTCCGGCTTGCCTGCATGTGGTTTTGTCTGATTGCCGTGCGGATTTTACCCGTGATGTGGTTTTCAACTGAATCCATGTATTCATTCCTCTCTGAATGACCATCGGTTCACCATGTTTGGAAATGTCGGCCATACCGGCACAGCACAAGACGTGCCATTATCACGGCATCTGATCGGGAGATTCTCCGGAATACGAGCTATATGGGGATTTCAGCCAGTTACAGCCGGGTGGCGCTACCGGCACTGTAATGAGACAAGCGATGGAAGGTGACAACAATGCCTGCCTGCATGGAATAATGCACTTCAGAATCAGTTCAAGCCGGCGGATTTACGGAGGCATGCTATGAAGCGGTATACTATCAGGAAATGCCGTATTTTTTAAGTTTGCGTGCGATCGTGGACTGGTTCACTCCGAGGATTTCCGCCATACGGTACTGATTGTCATGTTCCTTCATGGCATCTGCCAGCACGGACCTCTCCACACTTTCCAGGATCTGCTCCAGAGACATTTCCTGCGGCCATCCCGTCATCGGGTGGGACGGTTCTGACGCATGTCCGAACAGTTGCGCCGGGAGGTCCTGGATATCTATCACTTCGGTTTCCGACATGACGACCAACCGTTCACAGAGATTCATCAACTCCCGCACGTTGCCGGGATAGGAATAGGAAAGCAGTGCATCCATGGCCGCACGGGCAAGCCTCATCGGCCTCCCGGTCTTTTTCCCGAAATAATCTATGTAATGGCGTATCAACGGCAGGAGACAGTCCTGGCGTTCCTTGAGGGAAGGAATATAAAGCGGAATTACGTTCAATCGGTAAAACAGGTCGAGGCGGAAGGTTTTATCTCCAACCATCTTTTCCAGATCACGGTGAGTAGCAGCAATAATCCTGACATTGATATTCCGTCCGGTCGTACCGCCAAGTCGGGTCACCCGCCCGTCTTCCAGGAAGCGGAGCAGCTTGACCTGCGAGGAGAGCGGCAATTCGGCAATTTCGTCGAGAAACAATATCCCTTCGTCAGCCAGTTCAAGATAACCGGGTTTTGCGGTCTGTGCTCCGGTAAAAGCGCCACGTTCATGGCCAAACAGCTCAGACTCGATCAGCGACTCAGGAATAGCTCCGCAATTGATCTTGATCATCGGTTTTCCGGACCGGTTCGAGTTCTTGTGGATAAGGTCGGCAAACAGCCCTTTACCGACACCGGATTCTCCGAGGACGAGCACCGATGAATCGGCGGAACTGACCTTGATTGCCTGGCGCAACGCCTTGATCATGCAGGGGCTTTTCGCGATAATGGTATGCGATGCAAGCTCGGCCTGTTGTTCCTCCAGCATATGATGCCAGAACTGCCCCTTGATCGCTTCCTGATCCTCCAACTCGCGCTGCAGCTTGTCGATTTCGGTGATGTCTCGTTCGGATACCACAACGCGGATAATCCGCCCTTCATCATCGAAAACCGGAGTGCCGGTGACAATGAGTTTGCGGGATCCTTTTGACTTCAGCATGTTAACGACAGTTTTACAGCCAAATACTTCAAACGCCACCGAGCGTTCAATTATCCCCTGTGCAACTAAATCCTGAGCAGTAAGACCGATCACCATCTCCTTCTTGATTTTGTTGATCCGCTCAGAAGCCGGATTTATGCGCAGAACCGTGCCCTCACCGTCATAAACCCACAACCCCTCCGATGATGAATCGATAACGGCTGTAAGCTCTTTGGTCAACTCACGGAACGAGCGCAGTTGGCGTGTCATGACCTCAAGATCGGTGTTCTCGACGAAGATGCAGATGGATCCGGAAACTTCGGAGTCAACCAATACCGGGCTTACCGTCACCAGAAAACTGGTGTCTCCCTTCTGCACGGAAAGCTCGAAGCGGGGGCGTCGGTCCCGCATGGTTTCAAGGATTTTGCTCCACAACGAAGGAAAAAGATCTCTCAGCGAACTGCCCGGATAAATGTCGAGGCTTTCCCTGCTTACCCGGTCGGAAAGAACAACAGTGCCGGATGCATCAACCGAAATGACACCATCGCCCATGGCGTTGTACTGCGCCGTATTAAAGGCCTCCAGATGCGTCTGGTCCGGTTTTTGTCCATTTGACTCACTGATTGATTCCATATTTACTGTCATAGGATCATCTCTTCCGGGTAAAGGTACGGTAATTATGAACGGAATGCTACTAATGCATAATTGCATCAATTATGCAAGGCCAGATTGTCGGTATATATACCATGACGGCATTGCATCAAAAAAAGAGGAGGCGATTGCCCCCTCTTTTTTTATCATCTCTTCTAAAACTGCTCTTAGAAAGAAAACATGGCCTTTATGGCAAACGTACTTTTTTGGGAAACTCCGGCAATGTCATGTGCTTTGCCACTTATCGCATCTGAAAACTGATACGAAGGTGAAATGGTAATGTTTGCCGTCGGTGTATAGTTGAGGGTAGCCGTCAGCTCATAGTCATGCCAGCCGTTATAGCCGCCGTCGCGTGGATCTGAACCGTCGCCGGGAGAAGCGGAAATTGCATTATTATTCCTCTGGTTAAAGCTGACGAGCGCTCCAACATTGGCATCAAACAGTTTATGTACAATGTCGAATTTGTGGGAAGCGGAGAGCGTGTAGTACAGACCGGCGCGCTTAGCCTCCAGGTTGTCCCAGTATACCTGAAGAGCGAGATCTACAGGAAGCTTGCCCGGATCGGTTGCAGCTTTGAAATAGAACTCGTTGGTGTCCTCCCACGCATCCAGAGAAAAGTATTGGGTACCAACGTTGAATTTAACTATCAGATCTTTGTTGATTTGAAGTGTGTAAGGAATGGCATAATCAAGAATAATATCATTCTCTGTCACCTTGGCTTTACGGTATCCGGAGAAACGATTCTGGGAATTTGTCCAGTAGCTCAACGTGAAGGCACGATAGGTAAGGTCAACGCCACCCTGTACGTTGAATGATCCGGGAGCATTAAGCTGCAGACCACGGAACATATACCTGTTTGTGGCGCCAATGTATGCGTCGCCCGTAACAATGGGGTCTGCAGGACAGGCGCAACACCCACCTGATTCCGCCTGACCGTTTCTTGTCGGAGCAACCAGTTCTATCGATCCAACCGGGTTGTTCGTTTCATCCGCCATTGCAACCGAGGCCAGAGATAAAGCTAATACCGCCAGTAAGACACTCTTTTTCATTCCATACTCTCCTTTGTCGTGAATTTGGTGGTAATCACCAATAGTACTGATACTGTGTATGACAACCTTGTCCGCAATGTCGGCAGTTTTTACGGGAACGGCATTTTCATTGCTTCGCTCAGCTTCTATTCTGGCGTTATGCATAAGCACAAGACGTGCCAGCATTATATCTGCGTAATTGCCGACGCTGCTTACGATCAACTTTATTGAATAAATGTCCCAGGAGTATAAGTTCTGATGTCATGGTGAGAGACCGGTACCGTCAAGTAAAGCCATCCGGACTATCCGCTTTCCTGTCGTCTGATGCAGGAAAGCATCGCTGATGCGCCAGAGCATCAAAAAAACATCTGATATTGGTTTACGGCAGAGATTTACAGGTGTGTGAACCCGCTTTAGAGTCCTGATACGCAATTTCCCGGCCTTACCTCATTCCCGAACCATCTTGGTATACTCCTTGAAAAGCTTTACGTGTCTCAATTTGGTCCGGCATAACTATCGCCATCACCGGCGACCTGGTCGCCATACACAATAAAAGCAAACAAAAGGAGCTTCTTGCAATGAAATCAAATGAAGAATTGAACGCGCTGCGCAACAAACATGTTCCCCCTGGCGTCGGAGTAATGAATGCCGCATACGTTAAGGAGGCTCGTGGTGCGATCATAGTTGATGTGGAAGGTCGCGAATTCATAGATTTTGCCGGTGGAATCGGCGTCACCAATGTCGGTCACTGCCACCCGAAAGTGGTAGCTGCAATCAAGAACCAGGCGGATAAATTTCTGCACACCTGCTTTCATGTCGCTCCCTACGACCTCTATATTGACGTGGCTGCCCAGCTTAACCAGCTTGCTCCGGGCGATGATCCCAAAATGACCATGTTCGTCAACTCGGGTGCGGAAGCGGTGGAAAATGCCGTCAAGATTGCCCGGCACGCCACCGGCAGGCCGGCGATAATTTCTTTTGAAAACGGGTTTCATGGCCGCACAAACATGACGATGACCCTGACCAGCAAGGTAAAGCCGTATAAATTCGGTTTCGGCCCTTTTGCCGCCGAAACATACCGGATGCCTTACGCTTACTGCTATCGTTGTCCGTTCGGTCTGAAACATCCTGAATGCAATGTGGCCTGCGCCGATCATCTGGAAGAATTCTTCATTACCCATGTTGCTGCAGAGAAAACCGCAGCCGTTATCGCTGAACCGATACAGGGTGAAGGCGGCTTTATCACGCCTCCGGCGGAATACTTTCCGCGCCTGCGCGAAATTTGCGACAGACACGGCATTTTGCTGATAATCGACGAAGTGCAAACCGGCATGGGGCGCACCGGCAAAATATTTGCCATTGATCACTGGGGCGTCGTCCCGGATCTGGTCACCACAGCCAAGAGCCTGGGGGGCGGTATGCCGCTCAGTGCCGTCACCGGCAAGGTTGAGTACATGAGTACTCCGCACAAAGGGGGGCTGGGAAGTACCTATGGTGGAAACCCGGTTTCTCTTGCCGCTGCCCAGGCGGTCCTGGAGATACTTATCAAGGACAATCTGCTCCAGCGGGGTGAAATTCTTGGCGAGCGGATGCTGGCGCGTTTCCGGGAGATGCAGGATCGCCATGAAATAATCGGGGAAGTGCGCGGCAAAGGGCCAATGCTGGCCCTGGAACTGGTACGCGATCGTGTTACCAGGGAACCGGCGGCCGATGAAGCTGATAAGCTGGTCAGCCTCTGTTACAAGAAGGGCCTGATCGTGCTTGCCTGCGGCAATCATCACAATGTTATCCGCACCCTGATGCCGCTCGTCATTACCGATGAAGAGCTTGAGCGCGGCATGACCATCCTTGAAGAGTCCCTGCAGGAACTCCGGTCCTGATTAATAATTCGTACAATTGATAGGACGGGCAGGGGGGTAAGCCCTCTGCCCGTAGGGGTTTTTCACTGGTGACTCAGCAAAGTGAAATTAAAATAACCATTAAACTCTTTGCGCACTTTCAAAAAGGGCGCTTTAAAGAGGCTACCCGTTCCTTTCCAATTGGGCTCACGGTCTGCAACGTGCTTGAGCATCTGCAGATTCAAGATATGTC
>Ga0118677_10001360_pt1 | contig 51985 bp, 24 predicted proteins | sample AliMusrvi5mmetaG_FD_86154 | JGI IMG/M metagenome (GOLD analysis project Ga0118677, IMG submission 86154) | reverse complement strand
TGATGCGGGCATTGCGGTGCGAGCCCTCAAAACTCAGCCTGCGCAGAAAACGCCGCCGTGCCACCCTCGACCCCTCTTTCCGACTCGACCTTCTCGCCTATCTTCATGCGTAAGCCCTGTCTGCACCCCCCCAATCCTGCAAACTGCTTTCCAAACCCTCGACGCTTGCTAGAGGCTATAGGCCTCATGGCCTCCTTCTCCGCTTTTTCGCGTCGTCACCTCGGTCCTTCGGAAATTGAAACGCACCAGATGGTGCAGGCCTTGGGCTGCGGCTCGCTGGAGGAGCTCATTGATCACGTGGTGCCCGCGGGCATCCGGTCACGCGAAGCGCTCGACTTGCCGGAGGCGCTGACTGAGGAACAGGCCCTGGCCGCGCTGAAAGCGGTGATGAGCCAGAACCGGGTGCTGCGCAGCTTCATCGGCATGGGCTATCACGACACGTTCACGCCGCCGGTGATTCAGCGGAACATTTTTGAGAACCCCGGCTGGTACACGGCCTACACGCCCTATCAGGCGGAGATCGCGCAGGGACGGCTGGAGGCGCTGATCAATTACCAGACCATGATCTGCGATCTCACCGGGCTTGATGTGGCCAACGCCTCCTTGCTCGATGAGGGTACGGCCGTGGCTGAAGCCATCGCGATGGCTGTCGCCCAGCACGGCGCGGTAAAGCGCGTGTTTGTTTCCGACATGTGCCATCCGCAGACCATTGATGTGGTGCTCACGCGCATGGAGCCGCTGGGCATCAAGGTCGAAGTGGGTGACATCATGGGCTGGGAGCCAGGTGAAGCTAAGGATCTCGCGGCGGTGGTGGTGCAGTATCCTGACACCCTGGGCATCATCCGTGACTTCAAGGACCTGGCACCGGCCGTGCATGAAGCGGGGGCCTTGTTCATCGTTGCCGCGGACCTGCTGGCGCTGACCCTTATCACGCCTCCGGGCGAATTCGGCGCGGACATCTGCGTGGGCAACAGCCAGCGTTTCGGGGTGCCCTTGGGATTTGGTGGCCCCCACGCCGCGTTCATGGCGGTGAAGGATGCGTTGAAGCGGCGCATGCCGGGCCGTCTCGTGGGGGTATCCGTGGATGCTCAGGGCCGGCCGGCCTACCGCCTGTCCTTGCAAACTCGCGAGCAGCACATCCGTCGCGAGAAGGCGACGAGCAACATTTGCACCGCTCAGGTGCTGCTGGCGGTGATGGCGAGCATGTATGCGGTGTATCACGGACCGGAGGGCTTGAAAGCGATCGCGCGCCGCGTTCATGCGGCGGCGAGCTGGCTCGCAGACGAACTGGTGGTGGCAGGACTGGATCTCGCGGGCGAGGACTTCTTTGACACCCTCACCGTGCATGTCGAGGATGCCGAGGCCGTGCTGGCCAAGGCCGTAGCGCAGGGGATCAACCTGGGCTGCGCCGACAAGCACACGGTCATCATTGCGCTGGATGAACGGATCACCGAACAGGAACTGCACGCCATCCTGGCTGCGTTTGACATCACCGCCACCGCCCCGTTCGAGCCCGACGCCGAGGACCTAATGGCCGAGAGCGCCCACGCCCGCAGCAGTGATTTCCTCAAGCACGAGGTGTTTCACCGCTATCACAGCGAAACCGAGATGATGCGTTACCTGCATCGCCTGGAGGCCAAGGACATTGCCTTGAACCGCAGCATGATTCCGCTGGGCTCCTGCACGATGAAGCTCAATGCCGCCTCCGAGATGATGCCGGTGAGCTGGCCGGAAGTGGGGGCAATCCATCCATTTGCGCCTGCGGATCAGACGGTGGGGTACCGCGAAATGTTCGCGTCCCTTGAAGCCAGCCTGGCCGAGATCACCGGCTTTGCCGCCGTTTCCCTGCAGCCAAACGCCGGCTCCCAGGGCGAGCAAGCCGGATTGCTCGCCATCCGGCGCTACCATGCTTCGCGCAACGAGGCGCATCGCGATGTGTGCCTCATCCCTGTGTCCGCCCACGGCACCAACCCTGCCAGCGCCGTCATGTCCGGCTTCAAGGTGGTGGCGGTGAAGTGCGACGAGGGGGGCAACATCTCCCTCGCCGACCTGCGTGAGCAACTGGACAAACACGCCGCCAACGTGGCGGCGCTGATGGTGACCTACCCGAGCACGCATGGCGTGTTCGAGGAGGCGATTGTCGAGATCTGCCAGCTCGTGCATGAGCACGGCGCCCAGGTTTACATGGATGGTGCCAATATGAACGCCCAGGTAGGACTGACCTCACCGGGTGCCATTGGCGCGGATGTCTGCCATCTCAATTTGCACAAGACCTTCTGCATCCCGCACGGCGGCGGCGGGCCTGGAGTGGGCCCCATCGGCGTGGCGCAGCACTTGGTGCCGTTCCTGCCCGGGCACGCCGTCTTTGCTGAGGAGCATCGCGCGGGGGCGGTGTGCAGCGCGCCCTGGGGCAGCGCCAGCATCACCGTCATCAGTTGGATGTACGTCACGATGATGGGCGCGGCGGGCCTCACGGACGCCACCAAGATCGCCATCTTGAACGCCAATTATATCGCCGGGCGCTTGGGCAAGTGCTTCCCTGTGCTCTACACCGGCAAGTCCGGCCATGTCGCGCATGAGTGCATCCTAGACTTCCGTCAGTTCAAGAAGGTCACGGTCGAAGATGTCGCCAAACGTCTCATGGACTATGGCTACCACGCCCCGACCATGAGCTGGCCGGTCGGTGGCACCCTCATGATCGAGCCCACTGAAAGCGAGAGCAACGCCGAACTGGACCGCTTTTGTGAGGCGATGGAAGCGATCCACGCCGAAATTCTCCGTGTTGAAGCGGGGACGCTCGACCCCCAGAGCAATCCTCTGAAATTCGCCCCGCATACGGCCGAGGTGCTGATCGCCACGGACTGGCAGCGCGGTTATTCGCGCGAGGAAGCGGCTTTCCCCTTGGGCTGGGTCAAGGAGAACAAGTACTGGCCTCCGGTGGGCCGCATCGACAACGTCTATGGCGACAGGCATTTGGTCTGCACCTGTGCGAGCGACGTCGCCTCCTACGAGACGAAATGACGCTGAGCTTTTGAGTTGCCAACACCTTGCCTTATGCGGCAAAGTCGCGGTCTTTCGCATACTCACCTCCAACGATCATTACAATCATTATGGGCCGTCCAGTCACCTTGTTTACCGGCCAGTGGGCAGATCTGCCGCTGGATACCATGCTGCAAAAAGCCAAGAGCTTCGGCTACGATGGGGTGGAGCTCGCCTGCTGGGGCGACCACTTCGAAGTCGCCAAGGCCGACCAGGCCTACTGCGATGACAAGCGCGCCAAAATCAAGGCGGCCGGGCTTCAGTGCCACGCGATCTCCGCCCACCTCGTGGGCCAAGCCGTGTGCGACAACATCGATCCGCGCCACGCGCAAATCCTGCCGGACTACATCTATGGCGATGGCAACCCGGAAGGCGTGCGCCAGCGTGCCGCCGAAGAGATGATCAAGACCGCCCAGGCCGCCAAGCGCTTCGGCATCAACGTGGTCAACGGCTTCACCGGCAGCAGCATCTGGCACCTGGTGTACAGTTTTCCGCCGAACCTGCCGGGCCAGATTGAGGCCGGATACAAGGATTTCGCCAAGCGCTGGACGCCCATCTTTGACGAGTTTCAGAAGCTCGGCATGCGCTTCGCCCTCGAAGTCCACCCCACGGAAATCGCCTTTGACATCAGTTCCGCCGAGCGGGCGCTGCAGGCGGTGAACTACCATCCGGCCTTCGGCTTCAATTACGATCCCTCGCACTTCGGCTACCAGGGGGTCGATTATGTGAAGTTCCTCTACAAGTTCGCGGACCGCATTTTCCACGTCCACATGAAGGATGTGGCCTGGGACCTGGGCCATGACGCCGGCGTGTTCGGTGGCCACGTGGATTTCCACAAACCGGAGCGGTACTGGGACTTCAAGTCCGTGGGCCGTGGCAACATCAACTTCGAGAAGATCATCCGCGCGCTCAACGACATCAACTACGGCGGACCGCTCAGCGTGGAGTGGGAAGACGGCGGCATGGACCGTGAATTCGGCGCGGCCGAGTCCGCCGCGTACGTGCGGGCCAAGGATTTCCCGCCTTCGAAGATCATTTTCGACGCCCAGTTCGACAAGAGCAAGCAGTCGTAAAGCCCTTCGATCATGATTCAGCGGGTCCGAGGGAGACTTCTGGCCCGTTTTTGCGTCCGACCGCCGAGCGGGAGTTGATAGCTGAGGGACTGACCGGGAAACCTCCGCCCTCCCTTTCCGTCTCTCAACCATCAGCTTCTGCCCCCGGCAGTGCGCTTGTGAAATTTTTCACAAATTCGCCTTGCCCCTCCAACAGTGGAAAGGATAGTCGCCAACCAAGCTCACCAGCCCATGCAAATCCCGGCCGACCTAGCAGCCCGTATCGACGAGGCGATCACGCACTATCCCGTCTCCAAACGGAGTGCCGTTCTGCCCGTGCTGCACCTTTTTCAGGAGCATTTCCGCTTCATCAGCGAGGAAGCCGTGACCTGGACCGCTGAAAAGCTCGGGTTGCAGCCCATTCAGGTGCTGGAAGTCGTCACCTTCTACCCCGGCTTCCGCCAGGAGGCACCGGGCAAGATCCACATTCGTGTGTGCCGTACGCTGGCCTGCGCGATGGCGGGCAGCCATGACACGCTGAACAAGGTCTGCGACCTGGCGAAGATTGACCGCTCCCACATCTCGCATCACCACCCCATCGCCAAGAGCGCTGACGGCAGCTACAGCATCGAATTCGTGGAATGCCTGGCCAGCTGTGGCACCGCCCCGGTGCTGCTCGTGGAAGACGAGCTGCACGAGAAGGTGACCACCGACAAGGTGGCTGAGGTGCTGGCGAAGCATCCGGCGTAGCCCGGCAGTGCCGAGCCTGCTGGAGGGACGTTACGGCATCACCTTCGCAATCGCCGTGGCCCAAAACTTGGCCAAACTCTGCGCCCCGACTTCATTCGGGTGCAGGTAAAAGATGCCGTTCTTGCCGGTCTCTTGCTTCAGCTCCGCCTTGTGATGGGCGGCGAAATAGTCGTAGCCCTCCACGTCACCGAGAAACACGTGGCCCGGCTTGGAGGCCGCATACTCCTTCACCAGCGCCTCAAGCTCCGGGAAGTAGCTCTTCAGCCGGTTCGCGGCCGAATCGCCCTCGTAGTCGGAGGAGTTGTGCGTGTTGGGCGAGTACCAGATCGGGTGATGCAGGACGAACTTGGCCTCGGGGAACTCCGCCAGCAGTTGATCGATGATCTTCTTGAGGTTGTCGTGGTAATCCCCCGCCGCCACTGGCGAGCCCTTGGGCCCCTTGTTGGCGCTGTCGTTAGTGCCAAGCATGACGGGGAAAACAAGCTGGCCGGCATGGCTGGCGTTCAGCTTCTTTGCCTCCACGGGGATCTGCGCAAAGTACTTGGTTGCTGGCGGCAGAAAATCCACCGTGGTGGCGCCGCTGTGTCCCTGGTTGGAGTAAAACACCTGGGAGGCCGGCTTCAGCTTCGCCAGCTCCGCTGCGGCCTTCTCGGTTATCCGGGCTCCCGCAGTAATGCTGTCACCAATGAACACCACATTGAGGGCTGGTGCCGACTGGGCCAACGCGGGAACCGCACCCTGCCAAACAAGACCGGCCAGGATCAGGAGAAAAAAGGACGACTGCTTCATCACGCTCCATCGGCGAGCAGCGCGCGGCTGTCTTCGAAAATCTCGCGGCTCCGTTCGGCTCGGCCTTCAAGGCGCGGCAACCTCTCAACAAATGTCAGGGCCCGAAGTGCCGCCACGCCGCCATCGTCCTGCCAAGCACCTCTCGAGGGTCCTGCTTGATGCCATAGCCCTGAAATCCCACCGGTCCGACAAATCCGGCCCGCCTGACCTCCGCCATGAAGGCCCCCACGTCATAGGACCCACTTCCGAGTGGTTGGATGAGGCGATCCCAGCCCAGTGTCTTGGTGTCGCCATTGTCAGCCCCGTTGATGGTCACGAACATGAGCCTTGGCAGGGCAGCCTTCAGTACGGGCAGAGCATCGCGATCTGCACCTTCGACTTTCAGCCAGTGGCAGAGGTTGAAGGTGACACCCACATCCGGACGGTTGAGTTTTTCCGCCACCCGCATAGCATCCTCGACATGCTCGATCCACATGCCCGTGTGCGGATAAAGCGCCACCCGCACCCCGCGCGGCCCCGCGTAATCGGCAATCTCCCGCAGCTTCGTGACGGCGATGTCATCGGCTTCCGGTGAGGATTTCGCGAACTCCACCCCTGCCTTTTGCACCTTCTGCAGAGCCAGCCACAACGCGGCATCATGTCCCTGCATCCGGTCGAGTAGGCCACGCAAGCGGTCATCCAGTGCTGACTGTGCGTCGTCCAGGCTGAGCGTCAGGTAGCCGTTGAAGTACTTTAATCCTTCGGCCTCCAGCGCCTTGGCCATGATCTCGTCCCCCGCCTGACCACCTAGCCCTGCATAGCCCAGTTCTTTGAGCAGCGGCACGACCACTGCAGGTCCCCCGCGCGCGATGGTGTCCATCGCGAAAAAGGGGTTCGGCGGTGTGGCGGACACTGATCCCGAAAGCAAAACGAAGAGCGCGGCAAGAAGGGTTTTCATAAGGGGTCAAATACCAGATTACATCGCAAAACAAGCCGTTCGTGGCCTTGCTGAAGCTGCCCTGGGCCGTCTTGCCTTCGGCAGACAGGCAAGGACAAGACGCGCTTTCATGGTTGAACAATGCAGAAGCAACGTGGCTTGCTGATCCTTCACCCAATCCTCATCCGCGCTTCCGACCGGTCAGTTCCAAATACACGTCTTCAAGGGACTGCTTGTCCTGGCCCCAGCTCTCCACCCTGACGCCGCCTTCCACCAGCGCCTTCACAAATTCGGGACCGGTCACGTCCTCCGGGAGCTCGACCGTGCCTTTCTTGCTGAACGCGGCCTTCATTTTGAAGGCGACTGCGTCGGCCTCGCGGATGTCCGGCGTCTCCAGCCTGAAGCGGGGGCGGGCTTTGCGATCGTTCACGCCCACGGGGCCTTCAAACACCTTGCGGCCTTCCTTGAGAATCACGCAGCGGTCGCACATCTGCTCCACCTCGCCGAGCAAGTGGGAATTGAGCAGGATGGTCATGCCCATTTCGCGCCGCAGCCGCAGCACGGTCTCGCGAAACTCGCGGATGCCCTCGGGGTCAAGGCCGTCGGTGGGTTCATCGAGCAGCAGCACGCGCGGGCGAGGCAGCAGGGCCTGGGCGAGCGCAAGGCGCTGGCGCATGCCATGGCTGTAGGTCCCGGTCTTGAGCTTGGCCGCTGCTGTGAGGTTCACCATCTCCAGCACGCGCCCGGCTTCCTTTTCATCCCACCAGCCTGAGAGCGAGCAAAGCACGCGCAAGTTCTGCCAGCCGGTGAGGTAATCGTAAAACACGGCAGCCTCAAAGATCGCGCCGATGTTGCGCAGCGCTTTCGAACGCTCGTGCTGCACGGAATGCCCGGCGATGCGCACCTCCCCTGCGTCGGGCCGCACCATGCCCAACATGATGCCAAGGACAGTGGATTTGCCGGCCCCGTTATGACCGAGCAACCCGACAATCTCACCGTCGCCGACACTGAAGCTCACCTGGTTCAGCGCCGTCTTGGCGCTGCCGCAGTAGCGCTTGGACAGGTTTTTGGCTTCGATCATGATGGGCGCATCGTAACAGGAACGACCCCTTCATCAAGGCCCTGCGCAGCCACCCGCTGCCCCTTGATCAAATCGAACAGTGTCACCATCCCGCACAGCTTGTCATCGGCATCGACCACCAGAGCTTTGGTGGCGCCGGCATGCATGAAGCCTTCCACGAGGCGGGTGATCTTGGTGTCGAGCCGCACTTTGAAGGCCGTTGCGAGGGTGACTTCGCTGACCTTGTTCTGACAGTCCAGCCCGTGATGCTTGAGCCAGTCGTAGGCGGCGGCGCGGCTCAGCAGACCGAGCACCTTGCCCGCCGCATCGACCACGGGATAAACGCTGTGCGGGCGAGTTTGGAATTCGTTGATGGCATCCGTGAGGCTGGCATCGGCATGCAGGGTGGCAAGCTCACGGGTCATGACATCGGCGGCGCTGCCACGCCGCACTGACGAAGGGATGCCGGCCACGGTTTCCTCGATCTCAGCGGGCAGCGCGTAGTTTTCGGCCGTCTTGTGGAAGAGCTTGTTGAGCGAGCCGATGGTGCCCACCAACAGGTCAAAGGTGTCCGCGTCGATGGCGACCAGTTCGGTGGGTTCCTTGGCCTCGGCATCGAAGCGCCAGATGCGATCGGCGAGCAGGGCGCGTTCTCCGAAGTGATCGCCGGGTCCAGCGGATTTGACGAGTTCGCCGGCTTGATTGGTGATGTCGATGCGTCCTTTCTTCACTGCGTACAGCGAGAACGCAGGCTCGCCGGCCTCAAACAGCGGATCGCCGGGCTCCAAGTGCATAGCCCCCAGCGGCGATGAGAATTGCGGCGTAAGCAGGCTGATGTCGCGGGGCAGAAAAAGTTCAAAGGTCCAATCCATCATCACCCGCAACTTGCGATCAAAACCTGGCAGTTTGGACAGGTAAATGGTGCGCCACATGAACCAGGCGATGATGCCGGAGAAATTGATCCCGCTGATATTCGCCACGGCCATGTGGTGGCCAATGGAGGCCAGTTCGCCGAGTCCTTTGAACAGGAACGGCTGCAACGGATGGCCGAACACACTGGCTGCAATGTTCTCGCCCACCGTGATGCCCTCCCGGAAAGCGAACTGCGCGGTGTCCGGGCACAGGCCGCCACCCTCCTTGGGAAAGGCAGCGCAATCACCGGCGGCCCACAGCTTGTCGTGACCTTTCACCTGGCCGGTGTTTTCGACCTGGATCTTGCCTTTTTCCATGGGCAGCAGGCCGGTTTCGCCGAGCTGTTTGATCAGCGCACTGGGAGCGTTGCCGACGGTGCAGACGACGAGGGTGGCGGCAAGCTTGGTGCCGTCATTGAGCAGGACACTGCCGGCCGTGACCGCGCGCACGCGCTGGTTGAGCAGCACGGTGACACCCATCTTGTCGAGGCAGCGCTTCGTATAATCGCCCAGCGAGGCGTCAAGCACGGGCAGCAGGCGCTCACCGCTGTGGATGAGCGTGACGCGCGAGTCCTCGGGCTTGATGTTCTCATAGTAGCAGCATACGCCACGGACCAAATCCTGCATCTGCCCGGCGGTTTCCACGCCCGAATAGCCGCCGCCCACGACGACAAAGTGGAGCAGCTTCCGGCGCTCCTCCTCCTCGGTCAGCAAGTTCGCCTCTTCCATGCGCGAGACGATGGTGGCACGCAGCTTCATCGCATCGCCGACGTTGCGCATCAGGTAGGCGTGCTCGGTCATGCCCGGGATGCGTGAAAGGTCCACATCCGCACCCGGGGAAAGGACGAGGTGATCGAAGCTGATCGTCACGTTGGGACTGAAGACCCCGCCATCAACGACCATGATTTTCTTCACCAGGTCAATGCTGCACACCCGACCCTTCAACACATCGACATTCCGGCACAGCAGGCGGATGGGATTGACCACGTGCCGCGGCGCCAGTGATCCGCCCACCACTTCCGCGAGCATCGGCTGGAACACCATGTGGTTCTCACTGGCGATCAGGCCGATGGACAGTTTCAGATGGCACAGGCGCTTCGCCACCCGTTTGGCGGCAAAAACTCCGGCGAATCCGCCGCCGATGATGGCAATGTCCAGATGGCGGGCAGGAGCTTCGTGCATGGATCGCATGATGGCGCGGGGTGAAGGTTTGGCACGGGAATTTTGCGGCGTGCGTGTTCATTCTTGAAACATGGAGCGTGCCAATGGACACTTGGCGTCCTATGCGCCACGCACCGATCGACCCCGCCCTCTTCGCCACCAACCGCGAACGTCTGCGCAAGCTGCTGCCTCCGAACTCCCTTGCCGTCGTCAATGCCAACGACGTTTTGCCGACCAATGCCGACGGCTCGCTGCCGATGGTGCCGAATACGGATCTGTTCTATCTGGCGGGCATTGAGCAGGAGGAAAGCCTGCTGGTCATCGCGCCGGACGCCTTCGATGAAAAGCTGCGCGAAGTGCTGTTTGTTCGTCAACCCAACGAGCATCTCAAGATCTGGGAAGGTCACAAGCTGAGCAAGGAAGAAGCCACCAGGGCCTCCGGCGTGAAGAACGTGAAGTGGCTGTCGGAATTCGACACGATTTTCCGCGGCCTCATGTTCGACGCGGACCAGGTCTTCCTGAACAGCAACGAGCACAAGCGCAGCGACAGCGAGGTGGAGACTCGCGAGGCGCGCTTTGTGCGCCAGGTGCGGGAGCGCAATCCGCTGCATACCTACCGGCGCCTGGCACCACTGCTGCACCGCCTGCGACTGGTGAAATCCAAGGCCGAAGTCGCCCTGCTGCAGAAGGCCGTGGACATCACGGAAGACGGCTTCCGCCGCGTGCTGGGATTCGTGAAGCCAGGCGTGAACGAGGTGGAGGTGGAGGCGGAGTTCATCCACGAGTTCACCCGCCAGCGCGGCCGCTTCGCTTACAGCCCGATCATCGCCTCCGGCGAGAATGCGTGCGTGCTGCACTACAACCAAAACGACCAGCCCTGCCGCAAGGGTGACCTGCTCCTGCTCGACGTGGGCGCCAGCTATGCGAACTACAATGCGGATCTCACCCGCACGATCCCCGTGAGCGGCAAGTTCACACGCCGGCAGAAGGACATCTACAATGCCGTGCTGAGGGTGATGCGCGCCAGCATCGCCGGAGCCACGGTGGGCAAGCTGCACCGCGACTGGACCCGGGAATCACAGATGATGATGAACGAGGAACTGCTGTCACTGGGGCTGCTCAAGAAAGCCGACATCCAGAAGCAGACCGAGGAGACGCCGGCCTGCCGCAAGTACTTCATGCATGGCCTGGGCCACCCGCTGGGCCTGGACGTGCATGACGTGGGCCAGATCTCCGAACCCATCGCCGAAGGCTGGGTGCTCACCGTCGAACCCGGCATCTACGTGCCGCAGGAAAAGACCGGCATTCGCCTGGAAAATGACATCCTCGTTACCGCAAAGGGTCCGGTGGACCTGATGGCGAAGATTCCAGTCGAAGCGGACGAGATTGAAGAATTGATGCGGCGGTGACCGAGGGGGCGAAATCCCTTGGAAACGCAGCCGGCCCGCCTACTGTCCCGGCCCCTTTCGCCATGTTCCGCTCCATCCTCACTTCCCGCCTCCAGGCCGCGTTCAGCGCCGCCGGGATCATCCTTCCTGAAGGCCTAGACGTTGCTGTCGCACTGGCTGCGGACACGCGCTTTGGCGACTACCAGTCGAACGCACCGATGATCCTGGCCAAGCAGCTCAAAACCAATCCACGCGCGCTGGCGACGCAGGTGGTGGAGAAGCTGGAGGTAAGCGACTTGTGCGAGAAAGTCGCCATCGACGGCCCGGGCTTCCTTAACTTCCGGATCAGCGCCGCCGCTCTGGCGACGAAACTGCAATCCATCGTCAATGACAGCAGCCTCGGCGTCGATGCGGTGGCCGCCCCCAAGACCATCGTGGTGGATTTCAGCGCCCCGAATGTCGCCAAGCCCATGCACGTGGGCCACATTCGCAGCACCTTCATTGGCGACTCCCTGGCCCGGGTGGCCCGGTTTGTCGGGCACAAGGTGATCACGGACAATCACGTGGGCGACTGGGGCACTCAGTTCGGCATGATCATCCTTGGCTGGAAAACTCAGCTCAATCATGAGGCCTTGAAGGCCGATCCGATTCATGCGCTGGTGAGCGTTTACAAGGCCGTGAACGCCGCCGCCAAGGCCGATGAATCCCTGCTGGAAGCCTGCAAGGCCGAGCTGGTGAAGCTGCAGCAGGGCGATGCCGAGAACCTCGGCATCTGGAAGGAATGCGTGCGGCTGACCCTTGAGCAATTGGAGCGCGTGTACAGCACGCTCGACATCAAGTTCGATCACTACCTGGGTGAGAGCTTTTACAATGAGGCGCTCGCGCCGCTGGTGGACGACATGCTCGCGAAAGGCCTCGCCATCATCAGCCAAGGCGCGGCGGTGGTGTTCAGCGACGGCAGCGTGAAGCCGGAGCAGGACCCCTTCCTCACTCAGAAGGACGGCGAATGGATCCCGGCCCCATGCATTATCCGCAAAGGCGATGGCGGCTTCGGCTACGCCACCACGGATCTGGCGACCATCGACTACCGCGTCAAGGAATGGCAGGCCGATGAGATCTGGTATGTCGTGGGAGTGCCGCAGCAGTTGCACTTCAGGCAGGTGTTCGCCGCCGCGCAGCGTCGCGGGGTGACCACGAAGATGATCCACATCGCCTTCGGCAGCATCCTGGGCGCCGATGGCAAGATGTTCAAAACCCGCAGCGGCGAGACAGTGGGCCTGCTGGAAGTCATCGACGAGGCGATGGAGCGCGCCCGTGCGGCGGTCAATGAGAAGGAACAGGGTTTCAGCGATGGCGAGAAAGGCGAAATCGCCCAGATCATCGGCGGCGGCTCTGTGAAGTATGCCGAATTGAGCCAGAACCGTCTCACCGACTACAAGTTCAGCTGGGACAAAATGCTGTCACTGCAAGGCAACACCGCCCCCTACCTGATCAACGCCTATGTGCGGACGCGTTCCATCTTCCGCAAGCTGGATGGCGCCGTGACTCTGACCAGCGAGTGCGCCCTGACCGAACCCGCCGAGATCGCACTGGCAATGAAGCTGGCGCAGTTTGCCGAGGCCGTGCACGACGTGCTCGCCGATCACCGCCCGAACACCCTGGCGAACTACCTCTATGAACTGGCCGATACTTATCACAGCTTCTATGAGGCCTGCCACGTGCTGAACAGTGAAGGCATCGTCCGCAACACACGCCTCCTTTTGTGCGAAGGCACCAGCCGCGTGCTGAAGCAGGGACTGGAGTTGCTGGGGATTCAGACGACGGAGCGGATGTAGCCCCCCTTTGCGGGCATTCCAGAACGTCTGCTGAGAACGATCTGGCGCGGAGTTCCCACAGCCGCTCGCTGGGCAGGCCAGATGGTGAGTGGGGTAACGACCCCATTGCCGAAAAAAGGCCAACGGCATTAAAATTGGGCCATGAAAGCGGATGTCGAAGATGATCTCGCGGAGGAAGCCAATCCTGTCGATGTGCTGCTGAATGCCGCCTCCGAAGAAGAGCGCTGGGATCCGGTCCAGGGATCCCAAGGCAAAAGAAGGCCGGCCCTCCATGACGACGAAGAGGATGAGGACGGTCTTCCCCAGGGTGCATTGCTGGTCGAGGCCGGAGTGAGGGCGGCGGAGTATGACCAGATGCTGCAAAGCGACAAGGCAGATCCAGAAAGGGGCATCGACGATGCCGCTGGCGAAGCAACTGACGAAGAAGCCGGGGTCATCCCGGAGGATGCCAATGAAATCTCGGAGGCCGACGCGGAGAGGCTTGAGGAGGATGAGACCGAGTAAAAACCGATCCCTATGTATCCAGCCCCAGTTTCAGTCGCCCCTCATCAGTGAGCCGGTTCGAGCTCCAGCCTGGCTCCCACACTTGTTCCACGACCACCTTTTTCACTCCCGGCACCTTTAGCAGCCGCGGCTCCACGGGCATCGAATTGCCCCCTGATCCGTGCGTGAAGTAGCCGAGGCGCGGCCGCCCGCGATGCGGCATCCCCATCACCACATGCACCGTGTCGCCATGCACGCGCAGGTCGTGAACCAGTCCCAGGTCCACCACGCTGATGCCGGCGTTGTAAAGCTGCTCGTCCTTGCAGTCGCGCAACGCCTCCCACAGGGACTGTTTGGGGATGGGGCTATCGCCGGCTTCGCCCGGTCTGGCCAGACGACCCGCCTGCTTCGTCGTCGCCACGCCCTTCGGCACTTCACCCGCCGACAGCGCCAGCGGATTGACCAGCCGATGCCGCAAGGTTTCCAACAAGCCCGGGGTTTCGGATTCGATAAACGGGATGGCCACATACGCATTTTTCTGGTGCAGCACGGCACCTGCGGGCACCTCCTTCACCGGCAACGGATACCGGCTCCACACATGCCCGTGCCAGCGATAGAACAACTGCGGTGCCCCGGAATGCTTCAACTCCGGCATGCCCTCCGCATGGTGATCCAGATAGAGCGCCACGAATGAATCCTTGCTCTGCTTGTTGGCGAATCCCACCGCCCAAAGGTTCTCCCGCTGCTGCGGATCCACGGGGCCGCTGCGCATCTTGCCGTCCGCGCCCATCCACAGTATCTCCGTGAACGACTGCCCGGAGAACACCCATTCGTCATCGCGCAAAGCGGGAGCTTCGAATTCTTTGATCACCTGCATTTTGCCGGACTTGTGAAACCACGGCAGACCGGCATAAAAGCGGTACTCGACATCCACATGCAACCGGCTGGGCGAGAACACGGGATGCACGGGAGAATGGGGGAAGCCCCAGCGCCGCACGATGGTGCACAGCGGCCCGCGCACCACCTCATAGTCTGGACAGCTCTCCCACAGCGTCAGCCGCAGCTTTTGAAAATGGCCGGAAGCCGCATAATCGTGCGCCCAGTCAATCCCTGGCGGCTCACCATGGCCGTCGCCGCCGGCGAACAACTCCAAGCCGTGCTCGCGCTTGATGCTCAAGCGTTCGAGCTGCCCCATCTGTCGCGACAGCGATGCCTTGAAGAAATCGTTTTCGATGTCCAGTGCATAGCCTTCGCCCCGGGTCTCCAAGTCCGTGGAGAAGGCAGGCAGCTCAGCGTCTGGGTTGCCGTAAAAGATCAGATACGTCTGTCTTTCGTGCGCCAGCCCCTCCGGCATGAACAACACTTTCGCCAGACGCTCCTTGCCTCGCCGCACCTCCTCATGAGTCTGACAGGCAACCTCTCTGAGACTCCCATCTGCAAGGACTCGCACCACGCGGACCTCGCGCACCAGCGACACGGCCTGCTCAGCTGGGCAGCTCAGAAGCAGCTCCACCGGCTCCGGCGGCCGGTCCAAGCCCACGGTTTCGTCGAGGTGCAGGGCCTTGCAGTAGTGCCAGCCTGCCGCCCAGTCCCGCCACGCAGGAGGCAGCGACGCCACTTCAGCGTACTGCCCGGCTGGCATCAATGGCGTGCCGGCATTCCCCTCCTCCATCTGCGCCTGCATTGCCGTGCTGCGCAGGGAATGCGTCAGCGCCCGCACCAGCCGGAAGTCCTTGTTGCGCCAGGCCGTTTCAAGCAGGCGCATCTTTGTCTCAAAGCTGTCCGTTCTTTCCCAGTAGGTGGTTTCGCTCATCTTCTTGTCAGGTTAGTTGTCAGTTGAGCCGATGCGCGGCAGTGGTGAGATAAGGCAACAGGGCTAGTGAGCGGATGGCTGGCGGTGTTTCATAAACCGATCCTCCCTTTCACGCCGTCTCAGGCAGGAACGTGGGGAAAACGACACCTTTGGACGGCGGTCCGGGGGCCGTTGTTTGAGCGACGTGCAGTTCGACATTGCGCGCGCCCCAACTGTAGGCCGTTCGCACCAGTCCGGCGGCCGCGCAGGGCACGAGGAAGACCATCGAGCGGCCGCGCAGGTCATCCAGAGCGCGCCAGAGCAGCGCGGCGGCGGTGTCTTCATCCACTGAGACTCCGGGACCGATCATGCTGAACGATGGATGGGTGCTCATGGCGAGAAAGCCTGCCATGGAGCCGTCCTCGCGCTCAAACACAAGCACGCGCCACGATCCGACCTCGTTGCGCAGAAAGAACGCGAAGTCCTTCTCGCGCCGGATGCCTTGCAACGACTGCTCAAAGTCCGCCATCCGCGCCGCTTCATCCGGACGCGCGACGCGCACGCGGTCCGCGCCGCCCGGCGCCGGTGCTGTCATGCCGGCCTCCGGCACGCTGAGCAGCAAGTCTTGAAAGATCGTGCCCGGCACAAAACCGAGCCGTGTGTAAAGCGAGAACGACTCGAGATTCAGCAGGCTCGACACCAGACGCACCGGTTTGCCGAGGCGGCGGGCCTTTTCCAGCACCGCCTCCATCATCTTCCGCGCCACACCGCGTCCGCCGCTTTGCGGTGCTGTCGCAACAATGCCCACGGCCACATGCGTCTCACGTTCGTGCGAGAAACACACGCCGAGCAGTTCCTGACTCTGCGCATCACGCGCCGCCATGCACTCGCCCGGATCGAGTGCTTCATACACCTCTGGAAAAAGCAGGAAAGGTTCGTGACTGTCACCAAACCTGGCCCCCTGGCCGAGGCGGCTCTCATACCAATGCACCAGTGCCTGATGCAGCAGCCGCGCGGTGGCGGGGTGATCCTCAGGGCTGAGAGCCGTGACTTGAATCGTGTGGGGCATGGGAGAAGAGGCAGGCGTGGCTTAGACGATTTCCCATCCCTTGCGATACGACTCGCGGATGAATGGCTCAGCGGCCGGCAGGCCCGTTGCGTGCATGTTCGGCGCGTCCCATATAATGGGCTTCTGCGTGCGCAGCGAGAGGACGCCGAGCAACACGATTTCGGTGAGATGCGCGGCATAGGCGAAGGGGCTGCTTGCGGGCTCCCCGCCTTTGCAGGCGTTGAGCCAGTCGAGGTGATGCCCGGCTGAGCGCTTCAGTCTCGGCTCGGGCTTTTTGTATCCCTCGCGAAGCTGCGCAGGATAGAGGCGCGGCTGGCCGCCTCCACCATCGCACTGGATGACACCCGTCTCGCCGATGAACAGGCAACCGCGCTTCGGCAAAGCCGCATGGGCCATGGCCTCGTGCGTTGGCGGCATTAATCCGCCGTCGTACCATGTCATGCGAATAGGTGGACGTTTGTCCGCACCAGGGAAACTGTAGTGAATCATCGAGCCATAGGGCGCGATCTCGCTGTCCATCACCCCGGCCGCCGTGGCCTCGATGCGCGAGGGCAGCGGCAGATCAAAGGCACGCACGGCAGTGTTCATGTCGTGGCAGCCGAAATCGCCGACACCCGTGCTGCCGAAGGCCCAGAAATCACGCCAGGCCACAGGGAAATACGCGGGATGAAAGGGACGCACCTCGCGCGGCCCGAGCCACAGATCCCAGTTCAATCCGGCAGGCACCGGCGGTGTTTCGACCGGCTTGCCGGTCAGCGTGGGATTCCACCGCTTCGCGCCGACCCACGCATGAATCTCACGCACGGCACCGATGGCACCGTCCTGAATGTATTCAATTGTCTCACGGGTGCCGAGCGACGAATGCCCCTGGCTGCCAAGCTGGGTGGCAACACCGGTTTCAGCGGCCACCCTGGCCACATGGCGCGCCTCCCAGATGTTGTGCGTGAGAGGTTTCTCACAGTACACATGCTTCCCGGCCCTCATGGCGATCACCGCCGCATAAGCATGCAGATGATCCGGCGTGGCGATGAGCACGGCGTCGATGGACTTCTCCTTCTCCAGCATGTCGCGGAAGTCCACGTAGTCAGCGCAGCGAAAATTCGGGGTCTTCTCAGCGTAGTGCTTCTCGATCTCCGCCTTCACCGGCAATCGACCGCCCATGCCCTTGAAATAGAAGTTCTCCAGGCTGAACGACTCCGCCGGATCAGCCACCGCGATGATCTGCGCGTCTTTAAGCTGTAAAAGCTCCCGCACATTCGAGCGCCCCTGCCCGCCCGTGCCGACGATCGCCACATTCACCTTTTCGCTCGGCGGCACATGCCGCGGCCCGCCCAGCACGTGCCGGGGGACAATGTTAAACGTCGCCACCGTCGCGGCGGCGGTCTTGATGAAATGACGGCGGGAAGTGGCTGCACTGCTCATGGGGTCACGAATACGCTGCCACCGTCAGCAATCTTCGAGAGCGGGCACCATCTCGCTCGCGGCCTGCGCGATGCGACTCAGAAAGGTGTGGTGCGTGGCGGTGGAACAGTGGCTATTTGGCGGGGATGACCGGCAGGATGATGTGCGAGGGATGCCCGGCGTCGTGACGGAGGGTATTGGTGGTGGTTACCAAGCGGCGGTGTGCGTTGAGCGGCTCGCCAGTATTCGGGTTGATATCGAAGCGCGGGAAGTTACTGCTCGATATGTCCACGCGGATGCGATGGCCCTTTTTGAAAACGTTCGATGTGGGATAAAGCTTGATCGTGAAGGGATACACCTTGCCGGGTTCCATCAGTTTTTCCTGCTTCAACGACTCGCGGAAGCGCGCCCGCACGATGCCGTCGGCTAGATTGAGGTCAAAACCGCCGGGCCACGCCGCGCTCGGCTGATGCACGTCGAGAAGCTTGGCCGTAAAATCCGTATCCAGGGCTGAGGACGAGGCCCAGAGCTTCACCTCGATCTCGCCGGTGACCTCCAAGTCCTCGGTGAGCGGTTCTGTCTGGAAGACGACCACGTCACGCCGCGCGGAGAGCGGGATGGGTTGCGGCCAGTTCCAGAATTTTTCGCCGCCGCGCTGATCCCACGCCCCTTGCTGCATGAGCCCGTCGCCGGAAGAGATGTTGCCGCCGAGCGTAGGCACAGGATCGCGCGGATCGAAGTCGTAGCTCGTGCCGGCCTCTGCCATGGCGGGTTTCTCCGTTGTGAGGCCACCACCGGGCTGGAGATAGTATGGCGTGGGCCGCGTGCGTGCCAGCGGCCACTCCTGCTCTTCGCGCCAGACGCCGCCGTGCCGGAGCAGGCCCTGCTCGGTCTTGCCTCCATCGCCGGTGCCCATGACGAAGAGGCGCACGCGAGTGGCAAACGGCGCGGCCTTGCCCACCGAGTTCTCCTTGCCGCCGAGCCAGTGGTCAAACCACTCCATCCGCCAAGCGCGCTCGTCGGCGATGGCCGCGTCCTTGCCAAAATCGACCTGCCCATGCGCGGACTTGCCCTGCGAGCCGTGAATCCACGGCCCCATGATGAGGTAAACGGGGCTCTTCAAGGTACTGCTCAAGGCGCGGAAATTGGCAGTCGTATTGCCCGCCCACGAATCATACCAGCCACCGACGAGATAGACCGGCATGTCCTTGTAGCGCGAAGGATCGCTGAGGATGTCGTTCTGTGACCAGAAGGCGTCGTCAGCGCCGTGGCTCATCGCCTGCGTGAGCCATTCATCGTATTCGGGCGCAAGCTTCAGTGGCGTGGTGCCGGCGCGCAGGGGCAGCAGAGGCAGGTAGGAAAGGCGCTTGTCCGCCATTTCCTTGAGCACGGCCGCCGCACCGGGATCATGCGCGGCCCGGCTGCCCTGGCCCGCATTGAGCATGATCCAGTTCCAAAACCGAACCTCGAACGCCCCCGCGTTGCGAACACTCTGCCGGCCGATGTTTGAAACCGCATCCACCGGAATCACCGTCGCAAGCTGGGGCACCTTTTCGAGTGCCATCGCATGCTGGGTTCCCCCGACATACGACGTGCCGACCATGCCGATTTTGCCGTTCGACCAAGGCTGGTGCCCAATCCAGTCCGCGCAGTCCCAGCCATCCTTGCCGTCATCCGTCATGAAGTGCCAGACTCCTTCCGAACCGTAGCGGCCACGCGTGTCCTGCGCCACGAAGACGTAGCCGCGCGCCGCGAAGTATTCACCAAAGCTTTTTGCGCCGGCCTTGTTGTATGGCAGCCGCGTGAGTATCACCGGCACTCGCTCATTCAGCACCTGCCCAGCCCGTGCGGGAAGATAGACATCAGTCGCCAGCTTCACCCCATCGCGCATGGGCACCATGATGCTGTGTTGTACCGCGACTTCGAACTCCGGTTCCCGCGCCCGCAGCCACGGTGCGAGGGCGAAGGCAAGGACAAGCGTAAGGGCCAGACGATGTTTCATAAGTAAGTTTGCATGCTGGAACAGCATAACGCCGGCAAACAGCAAAATATATGGGCTTGGAACAGCAGCCATTGGGATCTCATCCAGCAAGCATCATCGCTCTTGAGTGGGGCTTTCATGAATAAAGCGCCTTCACCCGGCCTTGCGTGCTCACGGTGATCCCGATCTCAAGGCGCCGGTTTTACCGGTGGTGCACGAACATCCACCAGAAGAGCATCAACCGGGACAAGGTGGCGGTAGATGAAAGCCTGCATCATGTCCTCCGCCGGAACAGCATCCACCACCAAGGGGTGACCATCGACTTGGGCCGTGCCCTCAATGGTGAGCGCGGTTGGTTCCTCCATGGGAAGAGGTGGCACGGTGAGCGAAACTTCGATCAGATCCTTGCCGGCAGGTACCTTGGCATTTTTAAGCTGAAAGTAAGCGGGGGCGCCTTTGAGCTGAAGCGCGATCTCGCCTTCAAATCCATCCGTGCGCAGGGCATGCACAGTGAGTCGCGCCGTCCCGCCGGGTTTGGCATTCAGGGTCGAGGGAGTCACCCGCAGGGCAAAGCCTGGATGCGCGGGAGCGATCCTCAGGCGGTAGGCATAGCTGATGCCGCCTTGATTTTGCGTATCCGACACGCGGACGATGCACTCTCCAGTGGCCGGCAATTTGAGCATGAGGCGCGAGTCGGCCTGATGGGTGGTGAGACCAGCGGCAGGATCATCGTGATCATCATTAAAGGCGATCTGCTTGCCGTCGGTGTCAAAGACGGTGAGGCTGGAGTCGAGCGGAGAGCCGAGACGTCTGGCAAAGATTTCGAAGACCATCGGCTTGTTGCCCGTGCCCTTGACGCGGAAAAAATCCTCATCGCCCGGAGCGTCGATACGGCCATTGATAATGACGGGAGGTTTCATTTCGTTAGCGCTGCCAAGACTGTTGTTCGGCTCCCGTTCGGGCTCCTCCGGGAGCGTGTCGACATGGAAGGGAATGGGGTTGGAATGCCACGGGCCGCGGATGGCATGCAGAGATACGATACCGGCCTCGTTCGGGGCGGTGTAATGCTGCTTGTAGCTGTCTCCCAGGTTGCCTCCGAGAAAGGTGATGTCCACCATCGAGCCCGCTTTGGCGCCGAGCGGAGAAATGCCGAAGAGGAAGGGCAGCTCGCCCACCGTGATGCGGTACACAAAGTCTTCGCGGCCGCGATAGATCGAGTCGTGCACCTCGATTCGATAGTCGCCGTCCCCTGGGATTTTGTAAAACAAGACCGGGTCGGGATCGAAGCGATAACCATCGGCAAAGGCCAGCTCGTGTCCCGATGCGTCGTACAAGGAGACGATGGCTTGAAACCAGCCGGGTACGGCATCGGCGAGATAGGGAATCAATTGTCGCGCCTGCACCGAAAGGACGAGCTGGTCTCCCTTTTTGGCGTGAAAGGTGAATTTGTCCACCTCGCCGGGCAGGATGCGGCCGTTGATCGTGACCGGCAGGGAGACGGGCGGTGTGATCAGGCCGAGCTTGCCAACTTTTTTCAAGGCTCTGGCGTTGCCCGAGTAACCTTCGAAATCGAATTCAGGGGGAGGCTCCGCTTCCCTGATCTCGGGATGCTGGCCCACGGCAAAACGCATCGGATTGCTGAGACCGCCGACAGTTCGCAGGCGCCATTGACGCAGTCCCGGCTCGGCGTTTTCAGCGATGGTGACCCCTACCCGCACCATTTCGCCGATCTGGGCGTTCAACTGCTGCTTGGGGTCGGTGCGTTTGCGATCGTAGTCAGCCAGCCGAAGCAATTCCGCCTCCGTGAGACCGGCCTCCCGAATCAGCCGGCGGATGGTGGGCAGTATCTCCGCGGGGAGGAGCTTGCCGGCCGTGCGCAGCTCCCGCATCTGCGTCTGTTTCTCGCGCAGCTTGTCCCTAATGTCGCTCGCCATCTGCGCGGACAGCGGTTTGATATGTTCCAAAATCCTCGTCTGGATGCCGCCCCCAGAGATAAGCGCGCCGACAGGCCCATCGAGAGACTGACCGCCCACGAGCACCTCAAACATCGTGCCGCGCTGCCCTCCGGCCGGATAGACATAGCCGATGCGCGGCGCGCGTTGCGCTTGTGCAGCGGAGGTCCACATGCCGGCGGCAAGGATCAAGACGCTGCGCCACATCTGCCAATGGCCGGACCAAACTCGACGTTTGAAGGAATCGATCATGAATTTGCGGCGTGGCTAGAGAATCTCCAGCAGTTGGCCGGCCATGGGAACGCCCTCGGCCTTGTCCGGCACCACATGCGTCACCGTGCCGGCCGGATGTGGCAGCGTGGCTGATGCCGGGATGCCAAGCTGCCCGTAGATGCTGCCGATCACATCCGCCGGATAGACTGGGCGTTCCTTCACTTCTTCGCCCCGCGCATCCGAAGCGCCCACCACGTGCCCTCCACGGAATCCGCCGCCGGCCAGCAGCGCGGAGAATACTTTGCCGTAGTGATGGCGTCCGCCGTTCCAAGGGGATTCCATCTGTACCTTGGGCGTACGACCAAACTCGCCCGTACACCAGACGATGGTGGATTCCAGCAGCCCGCGCTCCGAGAGATCCGCCAGCAGCGCGGCCAGCCCCTTGTCCAGCTCCGGCAGCTTCCGGTTCATGGTCTGGAAGTGCTGCTTGTGCGTGTCCCAGCCCTTGTAGTTGATGGTGATGTACGGGACTCCCTTCTCTACGAGACGGCGGGCCATCAGGCAGGACTGGCCGAACGTGTTGCGCCCATAGCGAACCCGCATCGCCTCCGATTCCTGCGACAAATCAAACAGCTTGCCTGAATCGCCGAGGATCATCTCGTAGGCCTGTTCTTCGGATTGCACGACGGTTTTGAGCGTGGCGTTGCCCGGGAGCGCACCGCCCAGCGTATTCAGGCTGTTCAGAAAAGTTCGCCTGTCCCGCTGATGCTGCTCAGAGATGCCAGGAGCGACGATGCCCTCCACCGCGAAGACGCTGGCCGCTGGGTCGCTGCCGGTGGCAAAGGGCTTGTACTTCGGCCCCAGAAAGCCCGCTTCCGAGAAGCGCCCCTGCGGCTCCGTGAGCACGATGTAGGGCGGAATAAGGCCCTTGTAGCCTGCATCGTAGCCCTTGAAATACGAGGTCACGGCACCTACGCAAGGGAACACGTCCCGCTCCGATGTCCGGCCGGTTTGCACGAGATAGGAGGCCGTCTCGTGACCATTGTTGCCATGGGTCATGCTGCGGATAAGCGAATATTTGTCCGCCTGTTTCGCCAGTTCCGGGAGCAGCTGGCCGATCTGAATGCCCTCCACATTGGTTGTAATGGGCTTGTCCAGCGGGCCGCAGTAGTCGCGCCCCGCTTCTGGCTTTGGATCAAAAGTGTCGATGTGGCAGGGGCCGCCCCACATCCAGATTTGAATCACCGAACGGGCGCGGCCCGCGGGCGCAGCCTGCCCGGCGCGGACCGCGAAAGGCTCCAACAGCAGCAGACCAGCGGAGCCATACACGCAGCGCCGCAATGCTTCGCGACGCGACAAAGGCGCACCGCCGAAGGCGGAAACCACTTGAGCAAGCTCGCGCCTTTGACCGGCGAAAGAGGGGGCGGATAAAGAGTTCATGATGAATCCATCGGGTTAGAGGTTGGCGGCTCAGGGCCGGTTCAGTGGATATAAATAAACTCGGGCTGGTTGATCAGCGCCCACACCAAGTCCTCGGCGGTCTCCCGCGCTCCGGCATGCGTGGAGGTCACATGGTCTTCAATCGTCGCAAGCTCCTTCGCCGTGGGCGGACGCGATAGCACCGTAAGATAGATCTTCTGCACCAGCTCGCCGGGCTTGGCTTCGCGTGCCGTGGTGACAAGCGGACATCCTTGGATCTTGCCACGCACATGGCTGGAGTTCAGCAGATGCAGGCGCTGGGCCGCGCTGGTGGAGCGGCTGCGCTCAGCCTCAAACCCGGTGTCGCGGGGGGGGCGGCCGAAGAGTTCGAGAAACGAACTCGTGATGCTGCCATCGGGGAGTGCAATCGCGCGGACATCCTCCGGGATGAAGGTGAAGGGCTCTGGAATTGGGCTGCTGTAGGATTCGTCCGTGCCAGTGATCTGGTTCAGCGCGTCGATGAGCACCTCCGCCTCAATGCGCCGCAGCGGATAGTGCGCAAAATTGGCTGCGGCCTCCGGCGTATCCTGTGCAGGAATGGAGGACAGCTGAAACGTCTGTGTATTCAGGATTACGCGGAAGAAGTGCTTCATATCACACTGCGAAGTGACGAACTCGCGCTGGAGCAGCGCCAGCAAAGCCGGGTTGGAAGGCAGGTTGTCGGGGCGCATGTCGTCCGGCTCATTCACCACGCCACGGCCCATCAGCCACGCCCAGACACGATTGGCGATGTTACGGCTGAACCAAGGATTTTCGGGCCGAAGCAGCCAGTCGGCGAAAACGATGCGCGGATCCTGGCGACCATGTTCGAGCCGCGCGGGCGTACCATCTGGAAACGCCGCCCTGGCGGCTTTTTTGTCTTTGTCCACGGACGGATCGAAGTAAACGATCTCCTCCTTCCACTCGCCCGTGGCTTTGTAGGCCAGCTGCGCAAAGAACCCGGCGAATGCGTCCAGCTTCTTCTTGGGCCAGCGGTCCGCGCGTTCTCCGAGGAAAGTAAGCGCCACGGTGGAGGCGATGCCCTGCGGGCTGCGATCCTGCATGGCACGATAAAAGTTCACCTCGCCTTCCCTGAAGTTGCTGCCGTTGGCGACGAGCAAAGCGCGAACGAAATGGTGGAAGGGCTTGTTTTCCCGCACGCTGGCGTAAATCCAATGGTGGTATGCCTGCGCGGCATTGGGCCATAACTTGATCGGAAACTCCGCCTTCACCCGCAGCAGATCGCCCCACTTCATGGACCAGTAATCGGCGAATTCATCCCGCTGCAACAGCTCATCAATGAGCCGGGCGCGGCGGTCCGGGTCCGTCGCATCCAAAAATGCCCGAGCCTCCTCCTCGGTGGGCGGTGTGCCGATCACGCAGAGATAGGCGCGGCGCAAAAAGACGGCGTCGGAACAGAGGTTGGCCGGCATAAGGTTCAGCTCATGCAATCGTTTGAAGACCAGCTCGTCCAGCTGGTCGCTCACCGTGGCATCTTTGCCAGAGCGGACCTGCACCGGCCCGGCAGCTTCATAAATTGAATCCACCGCACCCGCCCTTCCAAGGGAAAGACAGAATACTGCGGCCACCAATCGGACGATTATCGGAATGCGCATGGAGGTTGGCTCCTTTCGGTGATGGTGGATGATTTCTTCAGCGGCGAGAAGGCGACACCTTCGATTTCGACCAGCAAGTCCGGGCGGCATACGTCCGCCTGCGCATAAATGGTCGGAATGGGCCCCAGCCGCCGCTCGCAGACGGCCCGGCATTTTTGATAATCCTCAGGATGCTTCACATAGACGCGCACCTTTGCCAAGTCAGCCAGCGTGGCCCCGGCATCGCTCCAGCCGAGGCACTCAAAGTTGGCGGAGTCAATCAGCCGCTCGATGTTCGTGAGCGTCTGTTCCGTTTGTTTTTCCACATCGCCGGGAAACACCGTTTCCGAATCCACAATGCTGGCGGTGCCCGAAACCCACGTCGTCAGATGATCTCCGATACGCATGGCCATGGCGCGCGAGAACTTCGGGCTTTTGACCGAATAGTTCTTTGGGTAGCTGAACGCGGGCGTCTGCAGGGGATTTTCCAACGACATCATTTGAACATCGGTCCGCTCCGTTTGCAGAGCCAGGCAGCTCGTCACCAATCCATGTCCCAATGTACCAATGCCCGTGCTCGCAGGATAGATGGCGCGGCCGTCGCGCGCCGCCAGCGGCCGGGCATCGAACGGAACGATGTCAAAAAAATCTGTCCGTGCCCGGTTCAATTCACGATAGCGTTCCGTGTCCCCTTCCACCTCGGTAATGCCTCCCTGGTAGAGCCAGGTGCGCGCCACATCTTTGAAAGAGGCGCCAGCTTCTGCCAGGGCGGCCTGCATGCCCTCGAACACCTCCGCTGACTGCTCGTATGCCGTGCGTGCGCCCTGCTGAAGCGCGCCTGCCGATGCGTGGATCCAGCGCAGCCCATCATGCGTTACCGTCACCAGATGCGGTCCATGGTATTCAACCTGCGCCGTGCGCGTGCTGATCGCCCAGGCCTCGATCGCCAGCCCGCGGCCACCACAAGGTGGCTGAACCACGAACAAAGTCAGCGGCATCTGGTCGCCGTAATAGGCCTCGAACAATCGCTGGGCTGCTGGAACGTTCGCCGCATCGTCCACAAACACCGTCTGCAACGTCACCGCCATCGGCTCGTTTTGCTGGCGCAGAATCGCCCGGATGGTGGAGACCGCCTCCCATGCCTGGTCTTTGAATCCCCCTCCCCCTTCAGGCGTGACCATGAGCGCCACCCGCTTCAAACCGTCGTATCCGACCACCGTGTGATGTTGATGGGATAGCAAACACGGCGGAATGTCATGAAGTGCATTTCCAGACAATGAAACACGATGCATGCAGCCCGACTGGCCATTGTTTCCATCCAACAACCGGCGATCCGGAATCAACCTATAACAAATTGGAGCTTCAGGGATGATCGGGGACATGATGTAAAACCCTCCTGGCAAGAATTGGTTGAGACATTTTAAAAACCCAGCTGCATAAACATAACGATTCAGGATTCCCCGATACTATGCGCCGGTTGGCCACCACAGAGCGCAGGTTGTCCGCGTGCCATCCATGGCAGGCCTCGGGCAGACTGGCCGAAAAAGGAGGCGCTGCTTGCATGGGATTTCGCGATTCAGCCCGCATCCCTGTGTTTGTTTCACAGGGTGTTGGACAAGAACAAGAATACCCAGGCAGGCTCATGTTCATTACCGGCCATGGCGCTGGCGGCCATAACACAGATAATGCACAGAATGCCTCCGCCTTCGCAGCCGGGCCCTAGACTTTCGCGTTTGGTTAACGGGCACGCCGCGAGCGTGCGGCGGCCAGATTCTCTGTGCGTGAGGGTCTCACCGCAACTGCTCACGAATTACCGGCACGAGCAGCTCCGCGACGACCGCATGACCCGCATCGTTGGGATGCATGCCATCGAGCAGCAGTTTGTCGGGCTGCCTGGCCAGGAAGGCCTCATGCACATCGACCAGGGGCACGTTGAGCTCCTTCGCGAGGGCGCGCACGACGTCGCAGTAGAGGGCGAGCACCGGCTTGTCGAAGCCATCCTCGGCATCGGGCTGGTAAGGCGGCTTGCCATACATTTCTTTGAGCCTGCCGGTCCAGCGCGTCGGGTTTGAAGTGATCAGGATGGGCTTGGCTTTAAGTTTGCGCACCTCGGCAACGATGCGGCGCAGATTCGCCTCATAGGTCGCAATCGGCACGCGCGATTCTTTCGCAGGCGGAGTCTTCCACACATCGACTGCCGCGTCATTGATGCCAAACTGGATGACCACGACGCGCGGCTTGTACTGCAACACGTCTTTCGCAAGCCGGGCGAGGGCATTAGTCGTGGTGTTCCCGCCGATGCCCGCGTTATACACAGGGACGCTTGAGCCGATGCCCTGGAGCTTCTCATTCACTCTCACGGCATATACTTTGTTCACGGCCCCAGGCCGCTCAGCCGTCGTCGAGTCGCCGAACATGATGATGCCGCCCGGTTTCGGCACAGCGGCAGGGGGTGGTCTATAGACGGGAATCTCCCCTTGGTTCAAACCGGCCAGGTTGATCTTCATGCGCAGGTCGCCCTGCATTGTAGTGATCCACAACTCGCCAGGCTTTCGCTCGTAGAGATAAGGATATGAAACGCGCCCGCCGGGACCGTAATTGCCGGCGACAACCACGGGCTTTGACCAAGTGGCGCACTCATCGGATGAGAAGGTGAGAAACAGCTCCTCGCGGCTCGATTTGCTGTCCGAATGTCGTGGCGGATGATTCCACAGCAGAGCGATGCGACCGTCCGCGAGGCGGGCCATTTGAGGACAGCACGTCACCGACTTGATCTGCGACTGCTTCAGATCGTCCCACTTCAACCCGCCATCATGTGAGGTCGCCTCCCAAAGATAACCTGACTCGGTACGCAGCAGAAGATAGAGTGATCCGTCCCTGCGCTCGATCACGGTGCCTTCGATCGACCCCGCATGGTCATGCGCACCCACGCCGTAATCGAGCACATTGCTGCGCTGCCACGTTTTGCCTTTGTCATCGGAGACAAACATCACCGTCGCGTGCCGCCACGCCGGAATGATCTCCTGCCCCACAAGCACGATACGCCCCTTGCTCGTCTCGATCATCGAGTGGATGCAACCGCACCAGGGTTTGTTCAGGAAGATGGGTTTCTCCCATGTCTTGCCATCATCGAGACTGCGGCACACGTATGTCGGCAACACAAAATCCTGCCAGCCCACACCCTTCACGCCCCAGTTCCAGCCGGGCGGCGCTTTCCTCTCGGCCCCGTTCATCCATGCTGCGATCACAACCCCATCACGAGTGCGGAGCAACGCTCTCTCGTTGCTGATGTTGAATTTTGTCGGCTCACGGAATACGGGCTTGCTCGTCCATGTCCTGCCTTCATCCGAACTGCTCATTGCGTTCTGCGCATCGACACAGAGCACGCCGCCGTCCGCAGTGGTGACAAACGGTCCCTGATGCGTGAACGGCAACGCCTCCGCCTTCGGATGCAGCGTGAGCGCGCGGTCGGCGGCGCCCGCAAGCGGAACACCAACGAGAAAAAAGGCGAGAGCAAGGAGCGGGACGTTTTTCATCGTGTTTATTGGAGGAACCACGTCAACGGCAGGCTGCGGAGCTTCAGCGAGAGGCCGCCCTTGTAGTTGAAGTAGGTGATCAGCGCGCGGTCACCGACCCATGTGATCGCCGGGTAAGCCCATTGATCATCCGGCGCCTCTTCCAGATTGCGCAAGTGTGTCCAGGTCTCCCCTTCGTCTTTGGAGATGGCGCTCGTGAGCGGATTCCGCTTCTTGGCGCCGGGGTTGTGATTCCAGATTGCCAGCAGATCGCCGGTACTGGGTATGCGGCTGATGGCGACTGGCGCGGCGGTGCCGGTCAAGGGTGTGGGTGCCGCTGTGCTCCATGTTTCGCCGCCATCAGCGGAGAGGCTCTTGAACTGGCCGCCCAGTTCCGTGCGCATAAGCATCATCACCCGCCCATCCTTCAGTTCGATGCACGCATCCTCGTAGCTTTTGCCACTGGTGGGTTGCACGCGCTGGCTGTCGCGCCACGTCTTGCCATCGTCATCGGACAACACACAGTAGCTGTCGCCGCCCTCCCACGCTTCGAGCAAAATGCGGCCGGAACGCAGCCGGATGCAGCGGCCGTTGGTCAGCCCCGTGTATTTGCCTGACGGACTGATTTGTTTGGCCGCACTCCAGGTTTTGCCTTCGTCAGTGGAGGTGCGCATCATGATGCGGCAGTCGGTGGACTCGGTGTTCTTCTGGCAATGAAACAGCGCGAGATCGCCGTTCTTGAGCCTCAGAAAGTTGACCTCCATGACATTGCAGTCGCCATCGTTCTCGACCAGGGTGAACTTGTCGCCCCAAGTCCGACCTCCGTCTGTTGACAGCTTGCCGGAAATTCGCGCTGGACCGTGGTCGGCGGATTTCCCCTGGTAGAACGCGCTCCATGCGAGCAGCAACGAGCCGTCCTTGCGCTGAATGATCGCGGCCTCGCTGTTGCGCGGATTGTTTGGCCCGGCTGGCGCGACGACGAGAGCGAAGGCCCCGGACTCGCTCGTTTGGGCGCTCACTGTGGTCGGCCAGGATGCAAGACCCGCCACGGCAACAGCAAGCAGCGTGATCGCAGAATGAGAGGGTTTGGCGTTCATGACAGGGAGCTTCCGGAACGGCTTTTCAGGGTTGAGGATGGCGGAGGACCACTGCTCAAGCCGTTCGTCCAATCAGCTCCGGAATCGGCTTCCCGTGATCAACGATCGGCGTGGGGCGGCCGTTTAAGTCGTTTATCGCGATCTTCGAGGCGTCGATGCCGAGGTGGTGATAAATCGTCGCCAGGAAATCGCCGGGGCCGCATGGCCGCTCAACAACATCTTCGCCGCGCCTGTCGCTTGCACCAATGACGCCGCCGGTCTGAATGCCGCCGCCGGCCCAGATGTTCGAAAACGCACGAGGCCAGTGATCGCGGCCTGGTTGCAAAGTGCCCGCGACGCCGCTCGCGGGATGCGCACCGGTGCTGCGGTCGAAACTGATCTTGGGCGTACGACCAAACTCGCCGCTCACGACCACCAGCACGCGTTTGTCGAGACCGCGCGCGTATATGTCCTCGATGAGTGCGGATACCGCCTGATCGTAAGCCCCCGCACGGTAGCGCAGGCCCTCAAAAACATGCGCGTTCACTGCATGGTCGTCCCAGTTGTTGCCTGCGGTGCCACAGAGGGGGCCGTCCAGGTTGCTGTGAATGATTTCCACGCCTGACTCGACAAGTCTGCGGGCCAGCAGCAGCTGCTGGCCCCAGCGGTTGCGTCCGTAGCGGTCACGGGTGTGCTTGTCCTCCTTGTTCAGATCGAAAGCGTCGCGGGTGTGGGGGTTGGTCAGCAGCGTCATCGCCTGCGCTTCAAAGTTATCCAGTGCGTTCAGCTCGCCTTCCCTGTCGAAGGCACGCTCCATCTTGTCCAGACTCTGCCGCAGCGCCACGCGGTCACTCAGGCGGCGCGTTTCAGCCGGGTTCGCGAGCCCTACATTGGGCACTTCAAAAGCAGGCCGGTTCGGATCGTCGGAAATTCCAAAAGGCGCATAAGTGTCCCCCAGATAGGCGGGCCCGGCGTAGTCACTTTCGATGGGGTTGACGGCGATGTAGTTGGGCAGCGGGTTGGTGCGGCCATGTTCTTTGGAGCGCAGGTAATGGGCCACGCACATCCAGTCCGGCAGTTTTGGCCGCGGCTTGTCGCGCTCATCCGGATCGCCCGAAAGCATCGTTAAATGCCCGGCGGGGTGTCCGCCGGATCGATGTGTCATCGAGCGCAGCACCGTGAACTTGTCCGCGATCTTCGCGTGCCTCGGCAGCAGCTCCGTGAGTCTCATGCCCGGCACTTTGGTGGAGATCGTATTGAATGGCCCGCGATACTCGCTGCCGATGTCGGGCTTCGGGTCGTAGGTGTCGACATGTGAGATGCCGCCGATAAGCCAGACCATGATGATCGCCGTCTTCTCCTGCTTTGGCTTCAACGCATTCTCAGCACGCAAGCGCAGCAAGCCAGGCAGGCTCAGCGAGGCAAAACCCGTCAGACCGATCTGCATGAATCCGCGCCGGTTCAGTGGACCTGCGCAACGAGTGACCGAGGGGGGCTGGATAATGGGAGACATAGATCGGTGCAGGGTGCGTGGCTTCATTCCAAATACGGCGACTTCCCGGCCAACTGTCGAAAAACATTCACCCAGACGTCCCCGTCAAGACAGCCGCCCGGGAGACTATGCCTTCAGGCGTCCGTGAAGGGACCGCCGCCCTGCGCCCCCAACGCCTCCCTCAGCCTCGTGCCGCTGATTTCCTGCGGACTCTGGCCCTTCTTCGCCGCTAGGGCGCCCGCAAGCCCGGCGGCCTCGCCCATTGCCATGGCGGTCACCGTCACCCGCGTTGACGCATGTGCTCCGCGCGTCGCGGAATGGCAGCGTCCGGCCACCAGCAGATTGGCAATTTTTTGTGGCAGCAGCGAGCGGTACGGAATGTCGTAAGGTTCGGGCTGCGCCTTCTTGGGATCGAAGTCATTGGCGCTGCCCACGACCGTCTTGTTTGGATGCAGGTCAAGATACCAGCAGCCGGTGGCGATGGCGTCATCGAAGCGGCGGCCCCTCATCAGATCATCCTCGCTGAGCACGTGCTGGCCGATCAGGCGGCGCGACTCACGCACGCCTATCCACGGGTAGGCTTCCAAGAAGTAGGCGTCGGCAAAGGCCGGCACATCCTGCTTCCATGCGCGGAACATTACGTGGGCATCGGCGCGCCCCTGCATCTCGGCACGGCTGAGATCGGCAGCATTGGTGGGATCAGCCGGTACCCGCACCCCATGCACATAGACTTCGTTCTTGCCATACAGGAACATCACGCCCGGGCCGTAGTAGAAGGGAAGCTCGCCGCGCCCCTGCGCCGCTACCAGCGCGGTGCGGCAGAGTCCGCTGAGATTGGTGGCGCTTTGTACGTTGCCGATGCGGAAGTGCAGCGTCAGCGGCTGGACCTCCGCGTTCTGCTCATAGGGCGCACCCGCCCAGGCGGCCACATCGGCATCGCCGGTGCAATCGATCACGACTTTCGGCTCGATGGTCACCAGCCCGTCTTTGTTGGCCACGGTCACTGATTTGATGCGGTCCCCGCTGCTCGCGACATCGCAAATGAATGAGTTAAACAGCACCGTGAGGTTGCCCTTCTGCTCCTGAAACATGCGGTCCAACAGCAGCTTGAACTCAAAAGTGTTGGGGATTGTGGGGTTGTGCTTCGCCATCGTTTTGGCGTCGGGGGCGCAGACGCCCGACTTGGCGAGCAACTCCAGCGCGATGCCGCGCACAACCACGCGGTGGGTAGTAATGTGAGCGATGCCGTCAAAGTAAGGGAGGCCTACGCTGGTGATGATTCCGCCAGCGAAGGGCGCCTTTTCAATCAGGAGCACCCTGGCTCCACTCCGCGCCGCGGAGAGCGCCGCAGCCGTGCCAGCACAGCCGCCGCCGCAGACCAACACATCGGTTTGGATCGTCTTCGATGATCGCTTGCCCGGTCCCGCACTAGCGGCATGAAGCGGCGCAACCGCAGAGGCGGCGGCAACGGTGGTCGAGGCCTGGATGAACTGGCGACGGGTCTGGGCTGTGGGATTCATGGGGGCAGAGGAATGACGACGCTAAAGTCTATACAGCCCGTCACACGGGCCCTTTGCGGAGTATCTTCGAAAAACAGAGGCAGTGTCCAGCGCGCAAAGTTTCGCACAGTCCGGTTGCCGTCATCTTGGATCGGCCAGCTTTGTCGAGCCCTCGTTACCAGGGCGTTTGAGAAGCGCTTCAATCACATCTGTGTTTCACGGGCGCAATTTTTCTGCAATGAATTTCCAGATGTCCGAATGCCCTTCGACGGGGTGATCTGGGAACTTAACGAAGCACACCGCACCAGCGGCGCGGGCGAGCTTTTGAAAACCGAGCGCCCAGCGCGGCGAATGCACGTCGTAGTTTGCCTGCGTAATGTCCTTCGGCAGCGCGAGGCCCCATTCGTTCTCGAAGAACATCGGCGCAGCGTCCTTGTGCAGGAGGTAGTCCGGCGACCATTTTTTCAAAATCGGCAGCAACTCGTCGCGGCGTTTGAGCGACTCCTCGAATGAACAGCCAAGTGCGGGCGCCCCCCACTTCACGCCGGGCACCCACTCCTGCATCCGCATGGGATCAATCGTCGGTTGGCAGCGATATGCAGCCACACACGTCACGAGCGACGATTCGCGTTCGACCGGATCACCGGACGCCGGATCTGCATGATCTCGCGAACAGCCGACGAACAGCGCTGGCTGCGCTCCCTGCGAGCCACCACCTACGGCGATGCGCCTCGGATCAAGATTCCACTTTGCGGCGTTGTGCCGCACGAACTGCACCGCGCGCACCGCGTCGCTCTGCACATACGAGATCGGCTCCTTTTCCTTCACCGCAGTCGCGTCTTCCATCGTACGGGTCTCCACGGCGATGACAGCGATGCCCTGGGACTCGAAGAAACCAAGATTCGCGGGATGCTTCGCCGCCTTCCAAATGCCGCCAAACCACAGCAGCGCGGGAAACGGCGCATCGCCTTTCTTGGGCAGATAGATGTCAATGAGCTGATGCGGATGCGGGCCATAGGAGGCATTCGCATGCGTCGGCACAGGCTCGGGAGGTGCGGGCTTGGCAGGCGCTGCGGCCTTTTCCACAGCGCTCGCGGCGCCTGTGGAAAATGCGAGCAAGACAATGAGGGTGCAGGTTAACATGACTTCGAGTGTGGTTGTGGTTGGAGAGTGGAGTGGCCGCGACTCAGCGGGCCGCCTTTGAAGATCCAAAATTTTCGACCGCTGCCTTCATGAAGCCGCCATAGATCATCTTCTGCTGGTCCCCGGCCATGTCGAATCGCTCGACGAGAAGCACCATCACGAGGCCGTTCTTCGGATCAATCCACATCGTCGTACGGCGTGCGCCCCGATGGCCGAAGCTGCCCGCGCCCGGCCCTTCCTCATCGGTGAGCTTCAGGCTCCAGCCGATGCCATAGCTTTCCTGCGCGCTCAATTTCACGTCGCCGAGTTGAGGTGCGCTCATCATCCGCACGGCCTTTTCGGACAGGTAGCGTTTGCCATCAAGTTCTCCATCGCGCAGCAGCATGCGGCAGAAACGCCCGAGATCATTCGCAGTGGAAAAGTAGCCGCCTGCGGGCATCGCGTAGTGCTTCGCATACTCGGCGGCGATACCGAAACCCATTTCCCCCGTGATCGCCGCGGGCACGTGCACGCCTTCGCTCAGCTTCTCAATGGCCTTCAACGGCACGTTGGCGTCCTGCTTGATCTCCACAAGACCCTTCTTGTCCTCGGTTAAACGCGCCGTGTGCGCGAGCCGCCCCGCCTGTTCCTCGTTCGGCCAGCAGGTCGTGTCCTTCATGCCGAGCGGATCAAAGAGCCGCTTCTGCATGAAGTCCGCATAACTCACCCCGCTCACTACCTCGATGATCCGGCCACCGGTGTTGATGCCGCAGTTGTTGTATTCGTATTTCGTGCCCGGCTCCTGCCGCAGCGGGTGCCTCGCATATTCGAGCACGTCATCCTTCAGCGAGTTGGTGTGTTTCAATGTCTTCTCGCTCGCGAGCACGAGGCCGCTCGTGTGGCTCATGATTTCGCGCACGGTGATTGGATGGAGCGGTGGATGCATCTCGACACCGGTTTCCTCCACCATCTGCCCTTTGAATTCCGGCAGGTGCTTTTCCACCGGGTCATCAAGGCTTACCTTGCCCTCGTCCACGAGCATCATCAGCGCAGTCGCTGTGAGCGACTTGCTCATCGAGGCGATCCAAAACTCCGCGTCCTCGCGAATCAGCGTCTTGTTCGCGAGACTCGCGTAGCCGGCCTTTTCCAGTGCGAGCACGCCACCCTTGTTTGCCACGAGCGCGACGACACCGGGCGCCATTCCTTTTTCCACGAAGGACTGGAGCGCAGGTGCGAGCGCGCTCGGTGAATCCGCGCTGCGCACCGGCATGGCAGTAGCGATGAGGGCGAGAAGAAAAAACGGCAGGCTTTTCATGTTCGTATTCGTTAGTGTGTCAGAACGCCGATTCCGGCTGGACGCGCCGCACCGGGTCTGAACCCGGGGAATCTGCTGTGATCCTGTGATTCAGACTCGTCATTGCCCATGCCTTGTGAATCAACCAGGAAAACGCCCAATCGACCAAGCACACCGCGACGCACCACCTTCTTGCCTGTCTTGGTGTCTGCCGCCGTAATACATCAATCCCAGTCCCGCGTGCACAGGAGGAATGGGGACCTCCCACCCTGCCTTCCTTGCATGGATCTCATCTTAACGAACCTGCTTCGTATCAAGGGAATGGCAGCAAATTCACCTGGCCAGAGAGGATCGGCGAAGTGGTCAAGGTCGTGGCCGGAGGGGTGGCGGAAGGCAGCTGCGGCAAGAGGAAGAAGCCGTGGCCGGTGCCGTCCAACGTATTGCCAGTCGTGGACAGGTTTGGAATGATCAAGCCCTGGAAGGCGATGGCCGTGCGCTTGTTGATACCGCCCAACTCCACGAGGCTGAAGGTGCCATTGAAGGCTCCCGTGAGGTTGTTGATTGCTGTAATACTGACGGCACCCGGATTGACGACCGGCTTCACGATGACTGATGGTGTGGTGATGCGGAAGTTGCAGTCGGGGTTGGTGAACGAGTGGTCGAGGCCACCTCCACCGAAGGCCAGTTGCGCGTTGCTGACTCCAACAGCGGTGGCAGCCAGGTTCATCACAATCAGACCAGTGGTGGCCGGATGGTAGAGGCCCCCAAGCACCGTGAGGTTGATCGGCGCGGCCCAGCCAGCCTTGTAGGTGCGCACGGTGGCGAGGGTCTGCGAGGCCCGGCTCCAGGTCAGCGAGCCGCCCATCGTGTGAACACCGACGTCGTTGGCGATGGTGGCGATGCCGATGATTGAACCTGTATTGGTGTAGAGAGGCTGGTAGACCAGCACCTGGCCGGTGGGGCCCACTGGAGCGTTCATTAGGATTGTAGTGCCGTCTGCGGTCTTGCCGGAAACCGTGGTGGTGCCAACCGCCAATATTGTGGCGGAAGCGTAACTGGTGCCTTCCGGCTCCACTCCAGGCGTCGGAGCGACGGCGGGATCGGCAATGAAGTTGTGCAGACCCACCAAGGGGGTCGGTGCGGCGGTGGTCCACTTGCTGTGCCAGCCGCTGATATTCGGCGAGGTAACATTGCCATCGCTGAGCGTGCCCGTCACCAGCTCTGAAGTCGTGTCCAGGGTGATATTGCCGACCAGCGGGGTCTTGCCCGTGCGTGTGATGGTGAAGGTCCCAGTCGGATTCGCTGGAGTCGTGTCCAGCACGCCGATGAAGGAGTAGATGGTGGCACCCACAGTTACCTTGCCCGTGAAGGTTCCGGCCTTGGCTGTGACGAGGTCAAACCTTGCCCCCAGCGTCGTGGTTGGAGTGGCCGGACTCACGAGGGATGTGGCGGTGCCGGAGCGGTCAATCAAGCCCACGAACGTGCCCAGCGCCTTCACTGAGTAATCCTGGATGATGATCGTGAAGGGACCCGCAGCCGGATTGGCTCCAGCTGCATTGCTGGCTGTGATCTTGACTAAAGCGTAAGTGCCTGCGGTGGTGGGGCGACCGCTTACAATGCCGGTGGTCGCGTTGATGGTCAGCCCGGGAGGCAGCCCGGTGGCTGTGAATGTGGTGGGCGTTTTGTGTGCATCGGTATTGTCGAACAGCACCTGATAAGTGTAGGGACTGCCGACCTTCCCCGGCGTGGGGAAATTCTGCACCCCGTTCACCGTCGGCTTGGCCGCTACGAACAAGCTGAAGTTGCCCGAGTTCAAGGTCTGCGACGTCGCCGCCTGCGTCACCACGCAGTGGTACTGGCCTTCATCAGCCGAGGCCAGGAGCTTCACCGTTAGTGAGGCCGTCGTCAGGCCGGCGTATTTGGTGATGTCGGTCAACTGGGTGGCACCCTTGAACCACTGATAGGTCAGGCCATTGCCCGCAGCCACAGCCTTGAGGATGGGCGACGAATTAGCCAGGGCGGTGACGGTTCTGTCGGTGGTATCCACCACTGAGATTTCGGCAGAGCCGGTGGTGGTGGCGGTACCCGCAGCATTGGTGGCCTTGGCGGTGTACTTGCCGGCATTGAGGATCGTCAATGCAGGGACGTTGTATGTCAGGTTCGTCGCGCCAGCGACCGCAACGGCGTTTTTCAGCCACTGCACGGTGGGGGTAGGAATGCCCGTATCCGTGGCCACCAACGAGACGGGGCTGCCCAAGGGCAGCATCTGATTCACTGTCCCCACACTCAGAGTGATGGTGGGAGTATGATCCACTGCAAGGGTGAAGACACCTGAGTGCAAGTGCTGTGACGTCGCCAACTGCATCACGTTGCAATAGAACTGGCCCTGGTCATCAGCGCCGTTGACAGCCTTGACGGTGAGCGAGGTCGTCGTCATCCCGGCATACTTGGTGGCGTCGGACAGCAGGGTGTCCGGTCCGGCACCGTTGACCTTGTACCACTGATAGGTCAGGCCATCACCTGCGGCGACAGCCTTGAGGATGGCCGACGAGCTGGTCAGCGCGGTGACGGTCTTGGCGGTGGTATCGACCACGGAGAGCTCGGCGGAGCCAACGGTGGTGGCAGTGCCGGCCAGATTGGTGGCCTTGGCAGTGTACTTGCCGATGTTGGCGGCACTCATCGCCGGGATGGTATAGGTCGTTCCCGTCGCTCCGACGACAGCCACGGCATTTTTCAGCCACTGCACGAACGGAACGGTACCGCCCGTCGCAACCGTGAGCGTCGCGGGCTGGCCCAAAGGTATGATCTGATTCTGGAGCGCCGGGCTGAAGGTAACGGTGGGAGCCGTCGAATCGGTCACGGTAAGGGTGAACTGGTTCGGGGTGCCAGGGACGGAACTGCCTCCCGAGGGAGTGCCCAGGGTAAGGATGACGGTCTGCGGAGTTGGCTCGGCAAGTGCATCACCGTTGACGGTGATGAAGATGCTCTTGGTGGTTTCACCGACGTCGAAGGTCAACGGCGAGGAGGTGACACTGAAGCGGGTGTTGGGGGCGGTGCCGCCCAACGAGAAGGGCACGGTCACCGGCGCGGTTGGAGCCACGCTCAGGTTGACCACCACCTCTACCACACCCACATTTTCCGCGACCGTCTGGGCGATCACAGGGAAGAAGGACGCAGGCGGCGCGCCCACGGTGTCTGTAGTCAGAATGGAGCCGGATGCACCCACTGCTGCGAGGCGGGAATTGTTCCAGGCGATGGCGGAGAGCGGCTGACCATTGCCCGTAACGGTGACCTTGGTCCAGGTGACGCCGTCGCTGGAACGGATGGCCTGGCCATTCGCGGCCACTGCGTAGGCGGAGGAACCGGTCCAGGTGAGGCCGGAGATATCGGAGGAGATCCCGGTTGTCTGCCGGGTCCAGGCAAGACCGTCAGGGGATGTGAGGACTGTGCCGCTGTTGCCGGCCACCATGAACTGCGAGCCGGTCCAGACAATGGCAGCATTCAGTTCCGGCACTCCGGTCTGTGTGACATCTGTCCAGTTCGAGCCGTCCGTGGAAGTAATGATCACGCCATTGTTACCCACAGCGACCCAACGAGTGCCGTTGCTGGCAACCGCGAGCAAATTCTCGGTCGTGTTCGTGGCGGCAGCAGAGGTCCAGGACCCGGAGGCGCCCGTGGTGGAAGTGATCACCGTGCCCGCATCACCCACCGCACAATAGGCCGTGCCCGAGAACGCGACGCCATTGAGATTCTGGACCACAGGGGAACTGGCACTTGCCCAATTAGCGCCATTGATGTCAGAAACGGCAATCGTTCCTGCACCGCCCACCGCGACGAACTTGTTGGCATCGAAGGTCACCCCCGCGAGCGGCTGGGAGGTCGGCGAACTGACGCTGGTCCAAACACTGCCGGTAGGCGAAGTCATAATGCGGCCACTGGCACCGACCGCAACGTAGAGGACGCCGTTCGACACGGCCGCAAGCAAGTTGTCCGTGGGGCCCGTGGATAGGTCGCTCCAAGTCGTGCCATTGGCCGAGGCGAGGATCGTGCCGCCCGCGCCAAGCAGAATTGACTGACCGCCGAGGAGGGCACCACCTTCGAGATCAACCGTCACGCCACTGCTGGCGAGGGACCAAGTGCTGCCATCGGCGGAGGTGCTCAGGGCGCCGCCCGCGCCCGCAGCGATGAGCAGCGAGCCATTCCAGTGGACGGAAAGGAGATTCGCCGCAGTCAGGCTGCTGGCCGAAGACCAGCTGCCGATGCCGGTGGAAGAAGTGCGTACGACACCACCATCACCCACCGCCACAAACAAGCCGCCAGTGGTGGTGACGCTGTGGAGATCATTGGGGGTGCCAGAGGTCTGCGATGTCCAGGCCGTTCCGTTACCGGAAGTGATAACGGCACCGCCAGTCCCCACAGCCACCAGCTGCCCGCCAGCAAATGCCACGGATTCGAGGTCGGTCGTGACACCGGATACCTGGAAGTCCCAGTCGAAGCCATTAGCCGAGGTGAAGACATTACCATCGGCGCCCACCGCCACGAACTGGCTGCCAGTCCAGACCACCCCCGTGAGTGGCACGCCACCGCCCGCATTGCGCTGCGTCCAAATTACGCCATCAGGCGAAGTCAGCACCACGCCATCATCACCCACAGCCACGAACTTCGAGTTACCGGCGATGATGGCATTGAGGTTGGTGGTGATGCCGAGGGTCTGCTTGGTCCAGGTCGTCCCGTTCGGCGACGTCATGAGCGTTCCCGTACTGCCGACTGCGGCGAAGTGAGTGGCGTCCAGCCTGGCCACGCTCTTGAGCGTTTCATTGGTCGGCCGCGGATTGCGCAGTGTCCAGAGATCACCCAAGGCCTCGCCGCTGTCGTTGTCGTCAATGGTCAGCGTGAAGGTGGACTGGGGACCCACGATCGCTCCCGTCGGCGTGCCCAGTGTGAAGACTGCATCCTCAGTCCTTTCGGCAAACGCATCGTCATGCACGACAACGGTAAACGAAGCGGACCTGGCACCAGCACCGATCACCACAGTGGCGGGCGAGTAGGAGAAATCAACGGAGGTCCCTGAGGGCAGCGGAGCAGTGTCTGTGAGGGTGATCGGCACCGAAACACCACCAACTGGAGCAGCTTTGTCGAGCTGCACGGCCACGGTGATAGTGGTATCAGCGCCTGCGGCTTCCCTCACGCGGGCTTGCGTGACGGCAAACTGCACAAAGGCCGGGACCCCGCGGGCGACGAGGCTGATGTCGCCGGTGGTGTTAAATGTGCTGGTATCCCAGGCAAGAGTGGTGTCGGTCAGCACGGGCAGGTTCAGCAGACCAACAATTGAGCCAGCGCTGGAAAGCGAGCCCCAGCTAAGGAGGTCAAAGGTGGCCGGGCCAGTCGGCACGGAAGTGAACACCAACTTAATCGCTGAGGCAGGATCCAGTGTCAGCAGCCCGGCAACGCTCACATGATCGGAGCTATTGCCAGCACCGAGGTCGAGGATCATGGACGAATTGGCACCGAGCGTCAGGCCTTGGCCGAAGGTGATCGATCCGATGCCGCCGTTCTGCGCGGGGTCTCCAGGCAGGAGGCTGGCACCGTAGTTGATGACGGTGTTGCCGCCAAGAGTGCCGGTGCCACCCAAAGCCGAGCCGGCATTGAGCACGCTCACGGCCCCTGTGCCCGTGCCTGAACCAGTGGCGTTGTTGACCAGCAACGTGCCTTTGCTGACCAAGGTGCCTCCAGAGTAGGTGCTGGCACCGGTGAGGGTGGTGACGCCGGTGGTGGTGTTCAATAGGGCAAGCGTACCCGTGCCGCCGCCAATCGCGCCGCTGAGGGTGATATTGCCGTTGGCCACGCCGCCGAGGGTGAGGGTCTGGGTGCCGACCGCGCCGCTGGAAATGTTGCCAGCAACGGTGCCGCCTTCGGCACCAAAGGTGGTGTTGCCCAGCAGTGAAATGGCTCCACTGAGAGTGCCGCTCTGGGCGCGGATGGCTCCCCGATTGTCACTGTTGCCCGTACCGCTCACCTGGATGCTGTTGAAGGTCGGCATGCCGCCATTCAGATGCAATTGGCTGCCGTTATCGATGACCAGGTTCGAGGCCGGATTCACCGACGCCGTTCCAATGCTCCACTTGTTGGCATTGGCTCCTGTGTTGGCCAATTCGATGGTGCCGGTGAAGGAGCCAAAATTGTCCATCGTGGTCTGGCTGCCGCCGCTGAACACGATCTTCACCAGACCATTGCCGCTGAAGGCATTGGCATAAGTGGTGCTGCTTCCTGTGAGCAAATTCAAGGTCGCGACACCGGCGACGCTCACAGGTCCAGAACCCAGCGAATTCATCGTCAGCGAACTGCTGTTCACCACGGTGCTGCCGCTGTAGCTGTTGGTGCCCGAGAGGGTGAGGGCGGCAGCGCCGTTCATCGTCAGGCCGCCTGACCCGGAGATGTCAGAGGTGATGGTCTGAGCACTGGCGTTGTTGATCACCAGCGCGGCGTTGTTGGTGATTGCCCCCGTTCCAACGGTGCCATTGGTCGTACCATCGCCCAATTGCAGGATGCCGGCATTGATTGTCGTACCACCGCTGAAGGTGTTCGTATTGTTGAGCACGAGGGTGCCTGCACCGCTCTTCGCCAGGGCAACGACTCCCGAGCCGTCCTGAATCACACCAGCAAAGGTGGAAGCGCCGCTGGCAATGGTCGTGGTGATCGAAGCCGCACCGGGGATCCCGCTGCTGATGACGCCTGTGCTGGAGCCGGAGAGGGCACCAGTCGTGAGCGCCATGCCGTTCAGATCAAGATGGCCGCTGAGGGTCACAGGACCGGTGCCAAGCGCAGTCACGGCACCCACGCGCAGGGTGCCAATAGGGATGGCCGTGCCGCCGTTGAACGTATTGGCTCCCGACAGCACCAGTGTGCCGGCACCAACCTTCGTAAGGCCAGTGCTTCCGCTCACGATGCCCGCAATCGTCAGGACGTTGGTGCTGGTCACGTCCACGGTGCCTCCGCCGATGCCCAGAGCCACGGTTTGGTTCGCGTTAAGCGACAGATTCGCGCCGTTGCTTTGCAGCGTGCCGCCTGCGAGGGCGATGGTATTGGTCGCGGAGCCGTTGCCAAGGCTGGCACTGGAGTCTATGCTCAGCGTGCCTCCGTTGATGCTCGTCTGCCCACTGTAGGTGTTGGCACCGCTCAGGGTCACCTCGCCGGTGCCAGTCTTGGTGATGCCCGTGCTGCCAGTGATCCCCACATTGCCGCTGGCGTTGCTGACGGTGTAGTCCACCGCCGAGTTGTTGAATGCAACCGATGCCGGCGCGACGCCGGCTGCCTGCACAACGACACTGCGACTGGCGGCGGCGACATTGCCGGCGGAGACGGTGTTCGTATCCTGGAAGGTGACGGCCGCACCATCCACATAAGGTGTCGGCGAGGCACCATTGGCAAAGTTAGTCTGCGCCACGCTGGTGGTCCAGGCCGTGTCGGTCGCACCGGTGCCGGCGGTCTGACCTGTCCAGGTAAGCGAGGTAAGAGCCGCTACTCTGACTTGTTCCGCCGTGGCGGAATTGAGCAGGGTCAGGCTGTAAGCAGTGCCACCAAGCACCAGCGTCTTGGTCGTGAAGCCATTGGCGAACTTGAAGGTTCCCGTCAAGCCCGACGAAGCCGTGATCAGATTGTAGGTCTGACCGCTGGTGAGGCTTGCACCCAAGGTGGTGATGCCAACCGTGTTGGTGCCGCTCACCGAAGCCGCCGTGGTGTTCGCAAGCAAATCTGCCCCGCTGCTGTTCAAGTCGAAATTCACCGTTGCGCCAGCAAGTGCGAGCCCAGTTCCGACGAATCCGGTGTTCTGCTGAAGGTTGAACGTGCCGATGGCGCTGTCGTTCATGGTGAAGATCGAACCGGAGTTCAACGTCAGGGCGGCTCCGGAGCTGCCCGCACCCGTGGTGCCTGCGCTGTTGGTGCCGCTGCCGGCCAGTACCGCAAAGGTCGCGCCGCTGCTGACGTTTATCGCGGTGTTGCCAAGTGATCCAATGGAGGCAAGCGTCAGCGTGCCTGCACTGATGGTCGTTCCACCGGTGAAGGTGTTCGCATTGCTCAGGACCTGCGTCCCCAGCCCGCTCTTGGTCAAGGCCACGACCCCCAAGCCGTCTTGAATCACACCCGCAAAGGTGGAGGAGCCTGTGGCGATGGTCGTGGTGATCGACGCCGCACCCGCCACGGTGCTGGTGATCACGCCCGTGCCGGGCCCGGAGAGGACTCCGATCGCAAGAGCGTTGCCGTTCAAATCAAGCTGGCCGCTGAGACCGACGGTACCAGAACCGAGCGCCGTGCTGCTGCCCACCCGAAGTGTGCTGGCAGCATTAACAGTCGTGCCGCCGCTGTAGCTGTTGGCACCCGAGAGGGTGACCGCGCTGCCAGCGTTCATCACCACGACATTGCCAGTGCCGGAGATGCCAGCGGCAAGGGTTTGTGCGCTGCCGTTGTTGATGGCCAGCGTGGCATTGTTGGTAATCACGCCCGCATCAACGCTGCCATTGATGCTTCCGTCGCCAAGCTGCAGGGTGCCAGCATTGATGGTCGTGCCACCAGTGAAGGTGCTCGCATTGGTCAGGACCTGCGTACCCAGCCCACCCTTCGTCAAGGCTACGACTCCCGAGCCGTCCTGAATCACACCAGCAAAGGTGGAGGAGCCGGTGGCGATGGTCGTGGTGATCGACGCCGCACCTGCGATGCCGCTGGTGATGACACCCGAGGAGGGGCCCGAAAGGGCTCCAATCGTGAGCACCGTGCCGTTCAGATCAAGATGGCCGCCGAGGGCCAGAGGACCGGTGCCAAGCGCAGTCACGGCACCCACCCGGAGGGTGCTGGGCGCCGCCACGGTCGTGCCGCCACTGTAGTTGTTGGCACCCGAGAGCGTGACCGCGCTGCCAGCATTCATCACCACGACATTGCCGGAGCCGGAGATACCCGCGGCGATGGTTTGTGCGCTGGCGTTATTGATGGCCAGCGTAGCGTTATCGACAATCGCCCCCGTGCCGGCAGTGCCATTGGTCGTGCCATCGCCAAGTTGCAGGGTACCTGCAGTGATGGTCGCGCCACCGCCGAAGGTGTTGGCTCCCGACAGCACCAGTGTGCCGGTGCCAATCTTCGTAAGGCCAGTGCTTCCACTCACGACGCCGGGAATCGTCAGGAGGTTGGTGCTGGTCACATCCACGGTGCCGCCCCCGAGGCCCAGAGCCACGGTTTGGTTCGCGGTAAGGGCCAGATTCGCGCCGTTGCTTTGCAGCGTGCCTCCTGCGATGGCAATGGTATTGGTCGTGGAGCCGTCGCCAAGGCTGGCACTGGAATCAATGCTCAGCGTGCCGCCGTTGATGCTCGTTTGCCCACTGTAGGAGTTGGCACTGCTCAGGGTTACCTTGCCAGTGCCAGCCTTGGTGATGCCGGTCAGGCCGGTGATCCCCACATTGCCACTGGCGTTGCTGATCGTGTAGTCCACCGCCGAGTTATTGAAGATAACCGCAGCGGGTGCGACACCGGCTGCTTGCACAACGATACTGCGGCTGGCGGCGGCGACATTGCTGCCGGAAACAGTGTTGGTATCCTGGACGGTGACGACCACGCCATCCACATAAGGTGTCGGCGAGGCACCGTTGGCCCAGTTGGTCTGGGCCACGCTGGTGGTCCAGGCCGTGTCGGTCGCACCGGTGCCGGCAGTCTGGCCAGTCCAGGTGATGGTGCCGAGAGCCGCCACTCTGACCTGTTCCGCAGTGGCGGAATTGAGCAGGGTCAGGCTGTAAGGAGTGATCCCAAGCACGATGACCTTGGTCGTGAATCCATTGGCAAATTTGAATGTTCCGGCCAGGCCTGACGATGCGGTGATCAGATTGTAGGTCTGGCCGCTGGTGAGGCTGGATCCCAAGGTCGTGATGCCGATGGTGTTGGTACCGCTCACCGACGCCGTCGTGGTATTCGCAAGCAGGTCCGCCCCGCTGCTGTTCAAGTCGAAATTCACCGTTGCGCTGGAGAGCGCGAGCCCGGTTCCTACGAAACCGGTGTTCTGCTGGAGGTTGAAGGTGCCGATGGCGCCGTCGTTCATGGTGAAGATCGCGCCGGAGTTCAACGTCAGGGTGGCCCCGCTGCTGCCCGCACCTGTGGTGCCTGCGCTGTTGGTACCGCTGCCGGCCAGCGCCGCGAAAGTCGTTCCACTGCTGACAGTGATCGCGGAATTGCCAAGGGTTCCTGTCGCAGCGAGCACCAGCGTGCCTGCGTTGATGGTCGTCGCGCCCGTCCAGGTATTGTTGCCGGAGAAGGTGACCGCGGCACCTCCGTTGAGCACCACCGTGCCGGTGCCGGAAATGCCGGAGGTAATGGTTTGGACAGTGGCGTTGTTGATGACCAGTGCGCCGTTGTTCGTGATCGCACCGGCTCCAACGCTGCCATTGGTGGTGCCATCCCCCAGTTGCAGGGTGCCGGCATTGATGGTCGTGCCACCGCTGAAGGTGCTCGCATGGTTGAGGAGAAGGATGCCTGCGCCGCTCTTCGCCAAGGCAACGACGCCCGTGCCGTCCTGAATCACCCCGCCATAGGTGGAGGTACCGCTGGCGATGGTCGTGGTGACGGATGCCGCGCCAGCCACAGTGCTGCTGATGCCGCCGATGCCGGAGAGTGCTCCAATTGCGAGTGCCTGGCCGTTGAGGTCAAGCTGGCCGCTGAGGATCACCGGTCCAACGCCGAGCGCTGTACCGCTGCCCGCCTGGAGGGTGCTGGCAGCCCCGATCGTGGTGCCGCCGCTGTAGCTATTGTTGCCGGACAGAGTGAGAACAGCCGCGCCATTGATCGCCAACGTGCCGGTGCCGGATATGCCGGAGGTGATGGTTTGGACAGTGGCGTTGTTGACGACCAGCGCGGCATTGTTCGTAATCGCACCGGCTCCAACGCTGCCATTGGTGGTGCCATCACCGAGTTGCAGGGTGCCGGCATTGATGGTCGTGCCACCGCTGAAGGTGCTGGCACCGTTAAGGAGAAGGGTACCTGCGCCGCTCTTCGCCAAGGCAACGACGCCCGTGCCGTCCTGGATCACGCCGCCATAGGTGGAGGTGCCGCTGGCGATGGTCGTGGTGACGGATGCAGGGCCTGCCACAGTGCTGCTGATGCCGCCGGTACCGGAGAGAACTCCAATCGCCAGCGCCTGGCCGTTGAGGTCAAGCTGGCCGCTGAGGGTCACCGAGCCAACGCCGAGCGCCGTGCCGCTGCCCGCCTGGAGGGTGCTGCCAACACCGATTGTAGTGCCGCCGCTGAAGCTGTTGTTGCCGGACAGGGTCAGAACGGCCGCGCCGTTCACCGCCAACGTGCCGGTGCCGGAAATGCCGGAGGTGATGGTTTGCACATTGGCGTTGTTGACGACCAGCGTGGCGTTGTTCGTGATCGTACCGGCTCCAACGCTGCCATTGGTGGTGCCATTGCCCAGTTGCAGGGTGCCGGCATTGATGGTCGTGCCACCGCTGAAGGTGCTGGCATTGGTCAGAACCAGCGTCCCGAGACCGCTCTTCGCGAAGGCAACGACTCCCGAGCCGTCCTGGATCACGCCGCCGAACGTGGAGGTGCCGCTGACGATGGTCGTGGTGACGGATGCAGGGCCCGCCACGGTGCTGCTGATGCCGCCGGTACCGGAGAGAACTCCAATCGCCAGCGCCTGGCCGTTGAGGTCAAGCTGGCCGCTGAGCGCCACCGAGCCAACGCCGAGCGCTGTACCGCTGCCCGCCTGCAGGGTGCTGGCAGCCCCGATCGTGGTGCCGCCGCTGTAGCTGTTGTTGCCGGACAGGGTCAGAACGGCCGCGCCGTTCATCGTCACCGTGCCAGTGCCGGAAATGCCGGAGGTGATGGTTTGGACAGTGGCGTTGTTAACGACCAGCATAGCGTTGTTCGTGATCACACCGGCTCCAACGCTGCCGTTGGTGGTGCCATCGCCCAGTTGCAGGGTGCCGGCATTGATCGTTGTGCCACCGCTGAAGGTGCTGGCACCGTTAAGGAGAAGGGTACCTGCGCCGCTCTTCGCCAAGGCAACGACGCCCGTGCCGTCCTGGATCACGCCGCCATAGGTGGAGGTACCGCTGGCGATGGTCGTGGTGACCGATGCCGCGCCCGCCACGCTGCTGCTGATGCCGCCGGTACCGGAGAGAACTCCAATCGCCAGCGCCTGGCCGTTCAAATCAAGCTGGCCGCTGAGGATCACCGGTCCGGTGCTGAGCGCTGTGCTGCTGCCCACCCGAAGGGTGCTGGCCACCCCGATGGTGGTGCCTCCGCTGAATGTGTTGGCCCCCGACAGCACCTGCGTGCCAGCCCCGCTTGTCGCCAAGCTCACCACTCCGGCGCCATCTTGAATCACTCCCGCATAGGTGGATGTGCCGCTGGCGCTGGCGAGGCTGATGGACGCAGCACCTGCGATGCTGGTGGTGACAACACCCGTGCTGGCACCCGAGAGCGCTCCAATCGAGAGCGTCTGGCCGTTCAAGTCGAGCTGGCCGTTGACTGCTGCAGCACCGGTGCCAAGCGCCGCATTGCTGCCAGCCTGGAGGGTGCTGGCCGCCGCGATGGTGGTGCCACCGCTGTAGCTGTTGCCGCCGGAAAGGGTGAGAATGGCAGCCCCATTCATCACCAAAGCGCCGGTGCCGGAGATGCCGACGGAGATGGTTTGTGCGCTGGGGTTGTTGATGGCCAGCGTGGCATTGTCGATGATCGCCCCCGTGCCAGCAGTGCCGTTGGTTGTGCCATCGCCCAGTTGCAGAGTGCCGGCATTGATGGTCGTTCCACCGCTGTAGGTGTTGGCCACAGTGAACACCAGCGTACCGAGACCCGCCTTGGTGAGGCTTTGGGAACCACCGCTTTCCGCGATGACCTGCTGGAAGGTGGTGCTGTTCGTCACCGTCAACGTCGGGCTTGTGGTCAGCGTGGTGGCATTGCCTGCGGCAGCACTGAAGACCAGAGAACCGGCGCCCGTGGAGCCGAAGCCGACATTACCGCCAATGGTGATGGCGTTCGCAATGGTGCGCGTGGAGCCGTTGTCACGGATCGTGCCTCCGTTAAGGCTGATCGGGCCGGTGCCGAGAGGGCCCTGGGTGATCGCGCCGGTGACGACAGTCGTATCGGCACCGAAGGTCAGCGTGCCCGCGCTGACGGTGGAACCGCCGCTGAAGGTGTTGGCTCCCGTGTTGATCGTGAGGCCGCCCGCCGCAGTCTTCGCCAGCGCGCCGGTGCCGCTGATGATGCCCGTGCCGTCGGTGCCCAGGGTGATGTTTTTCGTGACGTTATTAAAGCTCATTGACAGCGGTGTCACCGTGCCGCTGACAGTCGGAGCCAGGCCGGTGGCGCTGTCGTTGAATACCACGGCAAAGCCATTGGCGAAGTCCGAGGCCGAGCCGGTGGACTGCTGCCAGTTTTTCGGACTTGCGTGGGTGCTCACGTCCCAGAGCTGGTTTTCCTTGCCAGTCCAGGTGAAGGCACCGGAATAGGTTCCAATCGTCGCATCAATGGAGTGGTTGGCGGTGTTGTCAGTGAGGGTGATCGACTTGGTGGGATCGCCGCTGACAGCGAACAGATTCGAGAAGCCGGTATCCGTCGCGCCTGAGACGCCGTAGCTGATGAGGGAGTAGGTGCCATTGGTGAAGCCACCGATATACTGAAGGCTCACCGCGGTCGAAGCGGCAAAGTTCACCACGGGGCCGCCATTGTTCGCATCCAGGCCGCTGACCGCGATGATGTCGTGGCCGGTGCTGGCCGTGGTGGACAACTGGAAGACCATCTGACCGCCGTTGGTGGTGAGGGAGTTCATCGTCAGCGTGCCGACGTTGCTGGTGGCCGTGACACCGCCGATCACCGAGCCCGGCTGGATGGTGCCGCCAGTGTTGAGGATCACGCCACTGCCAATGAAGCCGGCTGAGGCGGTGGTATTGCCACCGGCGAGGATGCCGCCACTGTTGACGTTCACGCTGCCCGTGCCCGTGGCCGAGCCAGTAATATTCTGGACTTCGAGCCAGCCGCTGTTGACGTTGGTGCCGCCGTTGTAGGTGTTGGCATTGAGGAGCGTGGCGACCTTGGTGCCGGCCTTGGCCAGGGTAACGTTGTTTTGGATGATGCCGGCATAGCTGAAATCATTCACCGAGCCACTGCCCACCGTGAGGGTGTTGACCTGCGTGGCCGTATTGGTGATGTAACCGTTGCCGTTGGCCGCCGCGCCGGTGACAGAAGTGCCTGGGCTCGTCAGCTTGCCCACGCTCTGGTTGAAGCCATTGAGGTCAAACACACCGCCGCCGGTGGTGGCGAGGTTGCCGGTGCCGATGTTGCCCACGGTGTTGTCCATCGAGCCGAGAACATTGACCGCGCCCGCACGGAGCCAGCCCTGGCTGGCCAAGGTGCCTCCACTGTAGGTGTTGGCACCCGAGATGGTGATGGTGTCGAAGCCCTGCTTGGTAAGCGAGCCCGTGCCGCTAATGGCACCCTTGATTTCGAGCAGCACACCGGTGAGTGCATTGCTCAGCGGCGTGAAGACCGAAGGCGTCACGCCGTTGTCGAGACCGTTAATGCCGCCAGTGATGGACTGGCCAAGGAAGGAATTGCCGACGAGCTGGAAGCTGTAGCCGGAACTGATCGTGCGATAGACAGCGCCTTGGGTGGTATTCGTCTGTGCGATGTTGGAATCCTTATTGAGGAAGCCTTCGATCGAGCCGCCGTTCATCTGAATGGTCGCTGTGCCGGAGCTTTGGTCGTTGGCAATCTGCAGCGTGCCAGCACCAAGATTGACCGTGCCTGCGCCGCTGCGCGCGCCGTCCGCGGACCAGCGTTCGATCGAGCCGGCCAGATAGGTCGGTGCTCCGGTGTAGCCCACCGCATTGATGTCGAGGGTGCCGTCACGCTTGACGGTGACCGTGCCGCTGCCCAGTGCATTGACGTTGAGGATCTGCAGGGCACCCTGCTCAATGCTCACGTTGCCGCTGTAGGCGCTGTAAGCTGTGCCGTCCGCCGCCGTGCTGCCCAAAGTGGAATCGCCACGAACGTAGAGGGTGCCAGGGCCCCACTTGGTCAGGCGGGCGGTGCCGGAGAGGGTGGCCACGGAGACGCCGGAGCTAGTGCCTTCAGAGACGTTGCCGGGGTTGCCGTAGCCGACGTTGATCTGAACGCCGCCATTGCTGAAGCTTGGAGCATTCGTCAGCGACAGCACACCGGTTTCAAGAATGCTACGCTGGCGGCTGCTGGCGTTGGTGATCTTCAGAACGGCATCAAGGGAAGTGCCGCCGGTGGTCAGCACCTGGACGTCATTGATCGTCTGGGTGCGGTCGTTGGCCTGAGGATCCCAGGCGATCACGGCATTGTCGAGCGCGATGATGCGGCCCGAAGTGTAGGTGTTGTTGAGGGTGTTGCCCTGGTTGATCGCCAGGTTCAACTGCGCCGCGCTGGTGGCGCTGCCATTGAGCGTGACCGTGTTTGGATTGGCGACGGTGCCGGTATTGCCCAGGGAACCGAAGGCACCGAGTGTCAACTGACCTTCATTGACCACCCAACCCTTGTTGTAACCGTTGCCGGTGCCGCGCGCGGCATCGCTCTGGTCCTTGCCGATGGTCAGGGTGCCCGCGCCGAACTTGGTGATGCCGTTGGCGGAGATGTCGCCGCTGAGGGTGACGGCCGCACTGTTGTAGATCGGCAGTTCAAACTGGCCGGTGGTGCCTGACTTGATGTTCGGCTGCACGGTGGATGCACCGTAGAAGAGCAGACCACCGCCAGTGACATTGGCACTCACGGTCAGGGTGTTGAACTGTCCGGCGCCATTGCTGATGCTGTTGTTGGTGCGCAGGGCGTAGATGACGGGGTTGTCCAGCAGCGTGGTGGCGGCAGTCAGACCGACACGATCCGTACCAGCGATTATGCCAGCAGCGAGGGCCGTGAGGGTGTCCGTGGTGTCGATGAATCCAGTGGCACCGTAGGTGACGAACTGGTTGCCAGTGCCGTCAATAATATAGGCGGGAGCCATGCCGTTCGCCAGCACCGGCTGCTGGCCGACGGTGGAGATGATGAACTGCTGGGAGTTGTTGGTGGCGGAAGCGGCACCAAACAACGCCGCCGTACTGGGCTGGAAGACCAGGGAGGCACCGGCCGAACGAGTGAAGCTGTTGGAGACGGTCAGCGACGTTTTGTCGATGCTGGTGACCGCGGTCACCACCCTCGCTCCGCCGTTGAAGCTGAAGTTGGTGAAGCTTTCACTGCTTGTGCCGCCAGCGACGATCCCCGCGCTGGTATAGGAGAGGGTTGCACCATTGAGGTTGATGGCACCGCCACCCCAGACATTGGTGGTGTTGCCTCCGGCGGCTGTGGCGGCCGAATCGTCGATCTTGATGGTGGCACCCGGATGGATGGTGACCGAGTTGCCGCCCTGGTTGAACAGACCTCCCAGGCCCGCTCCGCCCGCTGCCGTCGTGGTGACGGTGGCCGACCCAAACACATCGAGCGGTCCAGTGCCCAGCGGAGTATTGGTACCGGCCGAGAGATTGCTGGTGTTCCAGGTAGCGGTCGTGCCACGAGCGATGACCGTGCCGCCGGTGTAATTGTTGGTGTTGTTGAACGTGAACGTGCCGCCGGCGGAAATGGGCGAACCGATCTGCAATCTGGCTGCACCAATGGTGGTCACTCCAGGCACTGCCGTGGTCACATCGGTCAGCACATTATTATTCGCTGCGGTGAGGGTGAAGGCCTGGCCGTTACCGCCCAATACATACAGGTTGCCCGCACCCGCGCCCAAGGCTGTGGCGGAGGCGTAGGTGAGCCCCACCGTACCCGCAAACTGGATGTTGCCATTGCCTTCAACGGCGAAGTTGAGCGGAGTGGTGAAGGAGGCCACGCTGGAGAGGATCAAGCCACTGGAGGTGCTAGTGAGCAGGGCTGTGGGATCAAGCACCGCGTTCAACTGCAAGATGGCCAGGGCGGCCGGGGTGCTGCGAAGATCAATCTTCTGGCCCGCACCGGTGTTGATGTTGCCCGCGCCTTCAAGCTGAATGCTGGCGTTCGGATTGATGAACAGGTTGCCAGTGCCCGCCTGGGACGTGGCGTTGGCGGCGAGGCCGGTGCCGAAGCGAAGGGCCGCGCCCGGCATCACATAGACGCCGCCGGAGAAAG
>Ga0118677_10001359_pt1 | contig 51993 bp, 47 predicted proteins | sample AliMusrvi5mmetaG_FD_86154 | JGI IMG/M metagenome (GOLD analysis project Ga0118677, IMG submission 86154) | reverse complement strand
TCCGCACAATTACATATTGGTCGATAGCAAGGTGAAACGTGCCGATTTGGTTTCGAGACTATTTATGCAAAAATCATTTTGTTTCGATACAGAAACCACCGGGTTTCCAGCTCGCACGGCCGCGCCTCTGGAGGAATGCCCGCACATTGTACAACTCGCAGCACTGCTTATCGATGACACATGGGGCGAGGTGGCTTCCATGAATGTCATTATCAGGCCGGATGGATGGACTATTCCAGACTATGTTGCAGCCATTCACGGAATCACGAATTGGCACGGTGAAACATTTGGGGTCACCATTCATTCCGCGCTATCGCTGTTCACCCAGATGGCCAACCAATCCTCACAGATTGTAGCGCACAACATCTCCTTCGACATGAAGTTGATGTGCTATGAGATTGAACGCCTGGGAGTCGAGTCTCACTGCGGATTCATCGCTACCGAAAGGGCTTGCACCATGGCACTAACTACCGACCTTTGCCGCCTTCCTGGAAAGTATCCGGGCAAGTACAAGTGGCCGAAACTCATCGAGGCATACCGCCATCTATTCGATGAGGATTTTGACGGGCAGCATGACGCGCTGGCGGATGTGAGGGCGTGTGCGCGGATTCACCAACATCTGATTCAATCAGAAACCAAACAACTCGCGACATCAGGTGCATCAGTTCATCCAAAAGGACCTGCCTAAAATGGTTCCAAGCCTCTACTAACTCGCCTCCAAACAAACAAAACACAAGATATGTCAAACGACCTAGCAACAACCAAGTCCGGCCATTTGGCCGTTATCGATTCCTCTCCCATCGCGTACCTTCTCGACACTGCCCGATTCGAGCATTGTTACCGGATTGCAAAGCTGATGGCATCGGCATCCCTAATTCCCGATCACCTCAAGATTGGCCGCGACAAGCGTCCGCTGGAACCTGAGCAGATCGCCGCGAACTGCTTCATGATCGTCAACCAGTCCCTGCGCTGGGGGTTCGACCCATTCTCTGTGGCTCCGGAAACCTATGTGGTGGGAGGAAAGCTGGCATTCCAGGGCAAACTCATCATGGCGGCAATCAACGCGCTGGCCGGTCTTGAAGAACGACTCAATTTCACATTCACCGGCAAGGTTGGAACGCCCGAACTGACCATCACGGTATCTGGCCGTTTCAAGGGTGAGCGAGAGGCACGCACTGTTAGCGTGAGCGTGGCACAGGCCCGAACGGACAATGATATGTGGAAAAAGGACCCGGAGCAGAAGCTGGTTTACACCGGCTCCATCAAGTGGGCAAGACGCCACTGCCCGGAGGTGGTCATGGGAATCATGCTGGAGGATGAGATGGACGAGCCTCCAATGCGCAACATTACCCCCACGCATGGTCCCGACCCGGTGGCGGCAGCATTGCTTCCAGCCGATAGTCCCGCCCCGGCAAAGCGAACTCGCCGCGAGCCACCCGAAGTAGCGCCCGCCCAAGCGAAAGCACAATCACCCATCGTCGAGAAAGCGGAATTGGTGCGAAATCTGATGGCAGCGAAGAACGCCAACGGCATCACCCTGCCGCGGATGGCCGAAATTTTCCGCGAGGCGGGCTTGGTGCAGGGTGCGACCATGAACGAGGCCACACTCGACGAGCTGAAAGCATGCTGGACCCGAGTGGAACTTCTTGGCGACGCGGAGCCCGAACAGAAAGGCGAACAATAACATGACTCTACAACAGGCAGAGAAGGTGACGGCTAATGCCCATCACATATCGAACTTCCTCGGTGGAAAAATCATCGAGGCGAATGTGGAGGGGCATTGGACATCAACCGAAACCCCTAATTTTCAGACCTACGGACCTGAGAGTTTCAGAGTCAAGCCGGACATGTGGGAAGGCAAGCTGTGGGTGTATGAGAATAATAACGCTTGCGTCGCTGGCAATCCTCACGTGGATCAACTATGCCAGAAGTCGGGGTTGAGACTCATCTCGGTGAGGGAGGTGATTCCATGAACCCCATCGACGATGGCGGGCCGGCTTTCGCTGGAGTCTCGGGAGTTGACGGATATGGCAACAGTGAGCCAATCACAACGCAAGCTGGAGAAGTTGTATATTTGAACCACAATCAAGGCATGTCCCTTCGGGATTGGTTTGCCGGGGAGGCGATGAAAGGCTCGGTCACAGCGTGGGAACATCACGATGTTTGCGCTGATTACGCAACTCCAGAAAATTCCAGACTTCTGTCTTCCAGGGCATATAAAATGGCTGACGCCATGCTCGCCGTCAGAAAGGAGGGCGCATGAGCACTACGAAACCTATCGAAATCGACGACCGCCGGGGACTTCCAAGCGCGAGTTCCTTTAACCGCTACATGCGCTGCCCCGCCTCATTGGGACTGGAAACCCAGATGCGCCGAGAGGGCACGCTTCCGGCCGACCGTGGCAACAAGGATGCCAATAGGGGCACTCGGGTCCACGAGGTTCTAGAATCCCTAGCCAGGGGGTCGGAGATTCCATCCGCCAGCATTGCTGAGGCGACCCAAGCTCGCCAGTTGTGGCAGGACGCGCAAGGCGTTATCGCGCAGGTGTTCGGTGCCGACCTTTCCGACGTGGATTTCATCATCGAGGAACGACTGTGGTTCGAGGATGCTCATGGAGAAGACGTGGCTAGCGGCCGGTTTGATCTGATGGCCTATAGCGAGGCGCGTGCAATCGGCTTGGTTCTCGACTACAAAACGGGCTGGAACGATGTGGCACCACCGAGTGACAACTGGCAACTCTTCGCAGGCGCGGTGCTGCTGAGTCACGAGATAGACGTAGAGTCGGTGACAGTGGCCATTATCGACGGATCGGAACCAAAGCCTTACACGATTTCTAGCGCCTGTATCGTTTTTGCTCGCGAGCAACTGGATTCGATGCTTCATCGCCGCAATGGTGACCCGTGGGCGCTGGGATACTCGGCAACGGATGACAACTGCCGCTATTGCCCGTGCCGTCTGCAATGCCCTCGCCTTGCCTGGGCGATGGAGTTGGCCCAGCGTGGCATTGTTTCGATGGCCAATTTTCCGACGCCACGACTCGGGGAATTCCTGACGGCATGCAGCCAGGTTGCGCTTCTCGACAAGGCTGCCCGCGCCGAAATGGAACACCGTCTGCGGAATGGAGAGACCGATACCGCGTGGTATCTGGAGGCGGCAGCCCCTCGCAGAACGGTGACAGACGCCGGAACCCTGGCCCGGGCAATCATCGCCGAAGGGGCGGAGGTTGGCGAGGTTCTTGCCGCTATGACTATCAGCATTGGCGCTGCGGAATCCCTGCTAGCCGACGCCACTGGATTGAAGGGCAAGGTGCTCAAGGAACGCATGGCCGACATATCAGGCGGGTCCATAACCATGAGAGAGCTCGAACCGACTCTGAAACGCCGCTGAACCCAGAACCGACATCCGGCCAACTTAGCATGATAAGACGCTATCCAGACTCCGTGTTGAAGGCCATCTATAAGTACCTGCTGGGTGACGCCAAAGCATTCCAGTGGGGCACGTGGGAATTCAACCGACGAATCGTGGTTAAAGCCGAAATGCTGGGCCGGGGATTTCTCGAAACCAAAACGAAACCATGACGCCAAAAATAAAAGCATACTTCCAAAGAATTCGCCGCAAAGCGAGGATTTATTTCGCACACTGCAGAAACCTACTGAAGCAACGAAAACAAACGCATCTTCACCAAAAGAACCGCCGTTTTCCGAAACCGGTGAACATGAGGATTACGTACTTGAGATACTTCAAGACGAAATTCGCCCTGCGCTAATCTCCCCAAATCGAACCAACACACACAGAAATGAGAATTCAAAGCCTGATATTAGACCGAAAGGCCATCACCTATACCTACACAACCAATGTGGGACAGGACAACGAGACGGAGACGAGCGACACCTGCAAACAGGAGCCGCTTCCCGAGCTGCCGGAATCATTCGCTCACCTGAATCCCGTTGTCTGCACCATCATGGGATGGCCGATGAGTTACCAAGAGGGGATGACGGTTTACAAGGTGGCACTGAGCCACACCAAACTTGGAACTCGGTCCGTTTGCTTCAAGCTGGAGGTCCCGATTGAAATTAATGGCGGGGAAATGCACAAGATGACCACGCCATTTATCCGCATCGACGATCCGGCGGATGGCGAGAGCGGAAAGCGAGAGCTGAAAGATGCGCATGTTTCGCTGATCGAAAAGGCGCTACTTGAAATTTCGCGATATATCAGCGGAGAGCGTAGCCAGCAAACGCTGAACTTCGATGAGGCGAGCAAGGGGCTAAATGCCCTGGCCGACCTCGGCCGAGACGATGAAGACCAAGACGCGCTTAATTTTGAGGTGTTGCCGCCAGCCGCATCCAAACGTGGGAGTAAGGCCAAGTAGCCATGACTCCTGCATCCCTCAAGGGCAAGGAATTCGAAACGCTGCTCCTGGACGCTGCGAAGCGATTGGAAGCATGCGGAACGCTGACTCTCGGGCGCTACGGAGTCCAAGGTGTCACGTTTGGGGGTAAAACCATTCTCGTCCCCTCGCTTCCGGACCTTGAGGGATGCTTGCGCGGTGGCCGACAGGTGGTCATAGAGGCCAAATGTTGCGCCGGGGCCTCCTTCCCGCTGGCTGACGATCACTTCCGAAAGCGTCAGTACGCTCACCTTGCCCGCAGAGCCGCGTTTGGGGCGCTGTGCTTCATCACCATCCACTGGGCAGAGCGCAGGCTCGCCAGCGGCATCCAGTGCGGAATGACTGTGGCGGTACCGGTGGACGCCAGCATGCCATTCTGGCAACGCTACGAGGCCGGTGAGGCCCGCAGCTTGACCCGAGACGAATCTCTCAACATCGGATGCATCGTGCCGTGGACGGTGCCCAAGGGATGCCGGAAGCCACTGCCTGACCTGATGCGATTCCTAGATCCAAGTCCACAAAAGACGGACCTATTTTTTGACTGACCCAACAGATTTCACAAATCCATGAAGCGACCAGCATTCCAATTTTACCCTGCCGACTGGAGGAAAGACCCAGGCATCCAATCCCTGAGTTTTGAAGAGCGGGGAGTGTGGTTTGAATTGCTGTGCATCATGCACGAATCTGAGCAGCCGGGAAAGCTTTTACTCGGGGGAATCCCCTTTCCAACCGACCGCTTAGCGAGATTACTTGGGTTATCTCCGAGTTATCTCGAGGTTATCATAACCTCCCTGATAACCCTCAATGTGGCGAGCATCTGCGATGAGACCGGGGCACTGATGAATCGGCGGATGGTTCGCGACTTCGGAAAGACCCAGGAATTAGCCGCAACGCGTTCAGAATCAGGGAAAAAGGGTGGAAATCCAGCCTTTGAAAAGGGAAGAAAGAACCCCTATTACGATAAGCAAAAAGATAACCCCGATCATAACCAAGATAACCTAAAAAAAGATAACCAAAAGATAACTTCTTCATCTTCATCTTCTACTTCTACTTCGGTAGAAGAACCCCCTACCCCCCTTGGGGGGAACGAGGAACAATTTTCAGACGAGGAATCCAATCCTCCAGAACCGCCGACGCCAGCAGCCAAAGACCGATGCCTACCCGAGACCTGGAAGCGAATGAGCCAAGGAGACCGAAAACGAACTCGCGTCCTATCGAACTCACCAACCATGATCCGCATCGGCAGGTTCTTTGGCCGCAAGGGTGACACCCTTTGGACGGTGGCCGAGACCGTGGCGCTGCTGTCCATCAAACCCACCGAAGACGAGATGGCGGACATTGAAAAATATTATCTCGCCATGATCCCCAAAGACGAGGATTACCGGCGACGCGACCTCGATACGCTCCTGAATAATTGGCCGAAAGAATTGGACCGGGCCAAGACCTATGCCGCCAACCTGCACCGCGATTCCCGATGAGCGACAAGCCACGATACCCCCATGCAGACGGCCTGCGAGTCGCCGAAGAGTTGGTACGAATTCTCGAACCAGAGAGTCTGCGGATCATCATCGCAGGGTCTCTGCGCCGAATGAAGCCGACTGTGGGCGACGTGGAAATCCTCTACGTGCCGAAATTCATCACCGGGCCAGATCCAGACGATCTGTTTGGAATCAAGACGTTCAACACGGTCGATGAAATCATTTTCAGATTGGAGCATGACGGAATCCTTCATCGCCGAAAGAACGTGAATGGGTCGGAAATGTTCGGCGACAAAAACAAACTGATGGTCCACACGAACACGGGCATTCCGGTGGACTTGTTCTCGACCACTCTGGATTGCTGGCACAATTATCTGGTTTGCCGGACTGGACCCGCCGATAGCAACGCACTGATCGCCGTGAAGGCCAACAGAATTGGCCACCGCTGGAACCCCTATGGACGGGGATTCACCGAAATTGGAACCGGCGAGATCATTCCCATGGATTCCGAAGAGTCGGTTTTCTCTTTCGTTGGAATCCCCTACCAATCCCCAGAAGCACGACAATGAACAACGGATTTACAGAGGACGAGCTACCCGATGTTGCCGCGCCTGAACTTCTGGCACCGGCCAGATATTACGCGGCTGAGGAGCCAATGATGCGCCAGCTACCGCATGCTGTAGGGCCAGAGAAGGGGCTGCTATCGATCATGCTGAGAGACCCGCAGGAATACGTTCCCCGGGCCATTGAGGAGAACCTTTCCGAGGTAGATTTCTATCTGCCCGCCCACTCGACCCTCTATGGGGCTATTCTGGAATTGTTCAGCGAGGGGAAGGAGATCGAGATCGTATCGCTAGTGCAGTACCTGCTCGATCGCGGGCGACTAGATCGATGCGGAGGGCCGGCCACGATTGTCGACATAATGACCTACTCGGCCAGCCCCCAGCCATGGGGCCAATATATGGAGCTAGTTCGAGACAAGGCTATCCTTCGCCGACTGATAGAGATTGCTAACGAGACTATCACCGATGCCTACGACGCGCCCGGAGAGGCCCGAGAATTACTCGACCGAACAGAGAGCAACCTGGCCATCATCCGGGCGGAGAATGACCTGGCAAAGACACGCACGGTCAAGGAGGCTATCAACTGGACCCTCGATGACTTGGCCAGGAGAATTGACGGAACGGGGCAAGCCGGATTGGCCACGGGCTTCCCAGCGCTAGACCGGTTGGCAGGAGGAGGATTAAAGGCTGGAGAGCTATTCGTCATCGCGGCCCGCCCATCCATGGGCAAGACATCTTTGATGATGAACATGGTGGAGCATGTGTGCCTGGACGGAGGATTGCCAACCATGGTTTTCTCGACCGAAATGACGACGAATCAATTAGTGCAACGGTTGGTGTACAGTCGGTCAAAATTCAACCTGGCATCTCTGGCGCAGGGTTCCAAGCCGGATAAGGGCACTCTGCAACGCCTCCAGAGACAGGCGGTCGAAGTGGCCAAGGCGAAGTTGTTCATAGATGACACCTCGGGCATCTCCATCAACCAAATACGCGCGAAGGCGAGGCGGAGGCACCGCGAGCAAGGACTGCAACTCATCGCCATCGACTACTTGCAGTTGCTTCGATCGACCAGCAAGCAGGCCGCCGGTTCTCGTGAGAGAGAGATTGCAGAAATATCTGCCGGCATCAAGGGACTGGCCAAGGAGTTGTGCATACCGATTATCATCCTCGCTCAGCTCAACCGGGATGCGGACAAACGTAGCGGCAAGAGCCTCGGTGTGCCCCGGCTGTCTGACCTCAGAGAAAGCGGGGCCATAGAGCAGGATGCCGACTTGGTTGGACTATTGTACCGCTCCGCCTACTATGCGGACACCGAGGAGGACAAGACCAAAGAGGCAGGGCGAGCTACTCTCAATCTTGCAAAAAATCGAAACGGGGAAACTGGGATCGTCAATCTGACGTGGATTGCAGAACTTATGCGTTTTGAGGATGGCGCACCCGCCGAGACTGACATGCATCATGTGGAAACAGAGCAGGGAAGATTTGGATACTAATATGAAACATTGCCTCATTCATGGACCCGAGCGTCACCCCTATTGCATCCCATGCTGGTTTTCCGCATACTCATATCGAGATAAATATCTGCGAAAAAAAACATCTCTCATAACCAACAAAACAAACATGAAACCACCAATGGTAGCCTTCATCGGCACAAAAATAATTCAAGCCTCGCCAATGACGCGGGGAGAGTATAACACCTATCGCGAATGGCCCGCGCCGGAAGGCGAGGATCAAAGCGCCTCGGGTTACCTGGTCGAATATCTCGACGGGGGAACCGGGAACCACCCTGACCATACCGGGTACATCTCATGGTCGCCTGCCGGGGTGTTTGAGAAATCCTATTGGGCTACAAATGGCCTCTCATTCGGACTTGCCATCGGAGCGATGAAATTCGGCAAGCGGGTCCGCCGATCCGGATGGAATGGCAAAGGCATGTGGATTTGCCAAGGCCAAGGACACCCAGCACTTGAGGCTAGTTCCTTCTGGAATCCGCATACTCGCGCATTTGCGGAAGATCATGGGGGCACCGCAGAAGTGCTCCCGTACATCATTATGAAGACTGCCGATGATAAAATCCTTATGGGTTGGCTCGCCTCGCAATCCGACATGCTTGCGGACGACTGGCAGGTCATCGACTAAACCCAAAACACTACGATTGAGGTTCAATCCCTCTTCGTATTCCCCATCAGCAAAATGAAACATCTACTGTGGCCTGCATGCTCGAACTGCGGAGAACCGGCAAAATGGGCCGGAAGCCATCCCGACGCGGGGGGGGTGCCAGTATGCGAACAATGTCTGGGCGGGCAGGGGTTCAAAAACCTTCGTCTCTGTTCTGAGATTCTTGGGCATCCGATGCCTGAATCGTGTTCGGCCTCTTTGAAGCCGCTATTCATCCCGCTCAAACGGAAATATTTTGAGCTATTCGAGCGCGAAGAAAAGCGCTTCGAATATCTCCCCCCCCCAACCAACAAATAAAATGCCACACAACCACTCCCCGGCATTGGCAGCTATGTCTTGTTCACCTTCTTTGCTGGATGTGTTTTGCGGCGTTGGTGGATGGACGAAAACATTCCAAAGCCGGGGATGGAAATGCACGGGCGTTGACCTTGAAGACTTCGCCTCGAAATATCCCGGCGAATTTGTGAGAGCGGACGCTCTGAGCTTGGAGCGAGATTGGATAGACCAATTCGACGCGGTTCTAATGTCGCCGCCGTGCGAAGAATACGCTCGTGCATGGCTGCCCTGGTTGCGCGGCGACAAGACGCCGGCCAAGTGGGCGGTGGACCTGTTGGAATGGTCGATAGCTCTTTGCGACCGTCCCGGCAGGATGGTCGAGTGCAGCAACTTCGCCGCCCGTCACGCCAAAGGCGCAATCAGAGTCGGCAGTTATTCTCTGTGGGGCGATGTTCCCCTACTCACCCGGCAAGTGCCGCGTGGGAAAATGGCCAAAAGCGGAATGCGTCCTGACCTCCGCGCCGAAATCCCCGACGAACTGGCCCGCAGTGTGGCGGAATGGTTCGAGGCGGGTCTTGGATTACGTCAGGTGAACAGCTGAATTAGACCGAACCCCGTGCCCTACCCTGATGATGCGGATGATCCGCATGAGGCAAGCGCCGGAACACGCCAATGGGCTGTGTCGCTCTGCATTCCAGATTGCCGAGCGCGACGGCAAGGAAACGAACTGGATTGCATTCCGCGCGTGTCTCAGGGAGTCGCTGGAGATTCAGCACGCCGTGATGTTCCAGCCCCCTCCAGGATTCTCTTCACAGAACGACACGACGCAGACGCGGACACCTAACGACTAAAGACATGGAAGAACTTTTCAAACTCACGTCGGAGCCAGAAACCGTTGCCAAACAAGGGGCTAGTGTCCGTCGATCTGCCGCGCCTTGTTGGGTATCTTCGGATCTCGCGGCTGATCTCGCGCAACTGCCGGTGCTGTCTATCCGCCAGCCGTGGGCATGGCTCATCTGCAACGGAGGAAAAGACATCGAAAACCGCTCATGGCCAACCCGATTCCGGGGCAAGTTTATTGTCCACGCTGGCAAAGGAATGACCCGCGACGAATACGACGAAGCCTCATGGACTGCCGTTGAAAACTTCGTGACGCTGCCGCCATACGAGAAGCTGGAACGCGGGGGAATCGTCGGAGTGGCGGAAATCGTGGACTGCGTGAACCGCTCGGAATCGCCGTGGTTCTTCGGTGAATACGGCTTCGTGCTCCGCAATGCCAAGCCGCTCCCGTTCCACGAGTGCAAGGGTGCGCTCGGATTCTTCCGTCTGCCCAACAGCTGAATTAGACCGAACCCCTGATCCCGAACAAGTCAACCCAACCCAAATATTTCTAACAAAATGCATATATGAGCGACCCACAAACGAAACCACACACCTACAACGAATACGAAACGCCACCCAAGTGGCTAATCTTCATCCATTACCACGATCCGAAGGTGCCTAAGCTGATACGGATGACCGCAAGAATCCTCGGAGACCTAAGCGTAATGGAGGGCCACGCATCTCTAGCGGCCCTGAGCCTAACCCGGAAAAATGGTCCTGTTTTTTCGACCTCCGATATTACCGGCATGGCGGGAAGGATTATCGCATCGTCCCTCATGCGAGCCCTCGTGAAAAAGGGAATCCTCATGCAGGTTTCAATCCCAAAGGATCGTGAGAATCATGTGGGAGCCAGCAAGACCAGATGGTGGCAAATGCGCCCGGACTCGCAAGCAAAGATTTTGACCGTTGAGACCAACTTGGCCGACCTCATCAAGCGAGCCGAGCATGCGGAGCGTAAAGGACTCGGCCTGGCCGCAAAATAATCCCCGTAAGGAGTTACCGGGCTGGCAACGAACGGGACTGGCGTCCCCTCGGCCATGTTGGTGCCAGCCCGGTAATCCTCCCCTACCCTTCCCTCGCCAATGCATCCCCATGTCATCACCTATCTTCGCGCAGGCCGGCAGATTAGAGCCACTGGAACCATCGTGGATTATGGCGGAGGCTACACAAGCTCTCTCACGAGGGTTAAGCCCGACCACGAGGGCTGGGGCGATATTCTTGTGACCCCAGAGGAGATCGCCGCCGGATCAACCAAGCCGCCACCCGTGAAGCGCTCCAAGCCCGCCACACCATCTGAACGCAAGAGGCGGGTGACGGTGCCAAAGCCACCCTCAAAGCCCAGGTGGGTAGAGCTGGTGGAATTAGTGAGATCTTATGAGGCCGATGCCTACAGTCTGAGCAACATCTGCCCAATGCCGATGCATCAGGTATCGGAGCTGGCCAACTTGCTCGCCGACGCTCAGGCGAAACTCTCTGAATTCCTTCCCCTCTGATTATGACCGCTCCCCGCAAGCTCAACAACCGCTGGACATCCTACGATCCACCATGGGTCGAGGAGGATGGTAACGCCCCCTTCCGCTACCGGGTCGAGTCCCAATCCGAACCGGGCCGAATCCACCTGGTGGACCTCACCGGCCGACATGGATTTGGCGCATGCGACTGTGACCACTTCCACTTCACCGCTAACCCCACCTACAAAGAGAAGGGGCTCTACATCCCCTACGAGGCAGGCCGGGCAGGGGTAACTGAGTGCAAACACATCCGAGCCGCATTCGACCACTACCACCTCACCGTCACCGTCAAAATGCTCGCCAGATTCGCCCAAGGAATTCCCTGAAAGTTGCGCCCCTTAACAAAACCTCGCCGACCCCCTATAAAATCAATTCATGCGCAGCGACTCGCGCACGCGAAGAGGTCACCTACCTAAAATAGCCACCATGAAACGCAGCACGGCCACCAATGGGATACCGGACACGCCCCCAGCATCCACCTCGCCCAATAAGGATAGGAATAAAAAACCGGCCCAAAAACCCAAAAAGCCGCCCTCCACGGCGCGACGACTCAGCGTGCGGCAAGAGCGTTTCTGCGAGTTCATTGCCAGCGGAATGAGCGGCACGGATGCTTGGCTGGCAGCGGGTTACCACGTGGACCGCCAGCATGCAAGGGTGCAAGCGTCAGATTCCCAAACGAAACCAAACATTGCCGCCAGGATCGCCGAGCTTCGCAAGCCGCAGACAAAAAAAGCCCTAATGACAAAGGATCGGCTTCGAGAATTGCTGATGGAGTGCGCCGAAAATCGCACCGAGAAAATGCCCGATCGCCTTCGAGCAATCGAGATCGATGCCAAGCTCGCCGGGTACTTCGCGCCGGATCAGGTAGTGGTGGAGACCGGCCCGAAGACGTTGGATGCCGTCAAGGAGCGGGCCGAGCGGGTGGCCAGTGCCCTTAACTTACAGGCCCACTTACGCGCTAAGGCATCGGCAAGCGGAAAGGAAAGTTCCAACGTCCACAGCCCGGCCACGGTCCCAGCTAAGACCGGAATCCTGTCCCGCTGGAAGCCCGCGTAACTCCATGGCAATCATCGCCGATCCAATCTGCCAGCGATTTGCCGAATCCATCAGCGGCAAGACGCCGGAGGAATTGATTGATCTCGCCTATAGTTCGCCAGCGATCCACTTCGCCTGCTTCTGCACGATCCGAGACAAGGACAACCGGGTAATCGAGCCGACGCCAAATATTCTTCAGCTTCGGCTGTCTGAGGCATACGAGACGTTGCAGGCCATGGGCGTCAAGACTCGCATCATATGTACCAAGCCTCGCCGTGCTGGCTGCTCGACGTTTGTTGGCCATATTCTTTACCACCACGGCATGCGCCAGCCCGTGGAAGGCATTGCCATCGCAGACAAAAGCGAGCATTCCGAGGCGCTCTTGAACAAACTGTCGGCATACGAGGGGGCCGATGCCTACGATTGGGGAGTAAAGGTGCTCAAGGACCCGTCCTCCAGCATCGAATGGAGCAATGGAACCAAATGGACGATTGATACCGCCCAGAACTCCAACGCTTCGGTGGGAGACACCAACCAGGTAGGATTTTTCTCGGAAACCTCGAAGTGGCCGCAGACCACCCGAAAAAACGACGACGCCGTTATGGCTGCCGTCCTGCCGACGCTCAGCGGCCCGAACTCGGTGGCATTCAGCGAGTCAACTCCCGAGGGCGCTACTGGCTGGCAGTATCGAACATGGCAGGGGGCGGTGACGCTGGAAGAGTTCATTCGAATGCACGAGCGAGGAATTTGTCCCGAGGAACAATGGGTAAAGGTCTTCGCCGCATGGTTCGAGTTTGCCGACAACCGCCGCAAGAATCCGGTGAGTGCCGCAGAGATAGAGGAGATCGAGGCCACGCTCGACGAGGAGGAGATTGAGGGGATCGACAAGTACCACTGGGATTGGGAGCAAATCGCATGGCGGCGAGAGATCATCAAGAGCGTGTGCGGTGGCGACCCAAAGAAGTTCAGATACTACTATCCATCGGATGACGTGACGTGCTGGCTGGCCTCGGGTTCGCCGAGATTCGACATGACAGCTCTCGCCGAAATGGAAGCCGCGGCCATCAGCCAGACGCCAGAGATAGGCCACCTGGTTACCCAGTATCGAGGAAAAGTAAATTTCCAACGCGACGCCAAGCACGGGGAGATTTACATTTGGGAGATTCCAAAGCAGAAGCTTCGATATGTCGTGGCGCTCGACCCGGCCACCGACGAAAGCCAGACGATTGGAGCAGATCCAGACCGCCATTCGCTCCAGGTTTGGCGCAGTGCCTATCGCGACACCGCGCACGATGTGTGGCGGCCGATGAAGCTCGTGGCCCGCCTCAAGCCACCGTTCTACGGCGAGGGGGACGAGGTGGCCGGACACGCAGTTCGATTGTCCAAGTTCTACGGCAACGCGATCTACTGCCAAGAGATCAACTGCGGCCTCGACATCCTCAGGCGGGTACGAGAGGCGGGGGTTCCGTGCTACAAGCGCCGGCCTCTGAGCCACCGAACGGGCAAGATCGTTGAGCAGTTCGGATTCCGCCTCAACGACGAGCAAGAGCGAACCGCGATCATCGAGGCCCTGGCCGCAGCCATTCGAGATAGGGCGTTGGACATCCCGTGTTTGCATGCCATCGGCGAGTACAAGACATTCGTCAGAACCAAGTCGGGTCGAGCCGAGGCCGCTGGAGGAGCGCACGATGACGACGTTCTTTGCGATGCCATGGCGTTCGAGGTGCAGCCATCGGCAACGGAGTACCAAGAGCCAAAGGCGGAGCATGTTGACCCGCCCGACCGAAAGGGGCCGGGCGGGTGGCGACAGGTCAACCGAGTCAAGCGCGGGTGGTAGTTGCGCCCGTTACTTCGGAGCGCCCAGGCTGGCATGATTTGCGGCATGGCGAATTTTCTCTCCCCGTCCGAACAAGAGATTCAGGATTATATCGACGCGTCGAGCGGCGGTGATGGGATGGATAATTCACCGGGCATGGTCAACCCTCAGGCCGCTCCGGCGGGATCTCGGGTGGCGAACCAGCAGGCCAAGAGGCAGCAGCAAGGCATGGCGCGATTTTCGCAGCAACAGCAGCAACCCGTTGACGGTGCCGGCTATGATGCCGACCAGCAAGCCAAGGTCGCCGACCAGCTAGCACAAGGCTACGCGCAAGACCAGCGCCAAGCGGCATGGCAGGCTCGAAAGCAGGCAACCCTTGATCGCCAGCAGCAGGCGGAATCGGACGCGGAGCAGGAGAGACAAGTAAGACTGGCAGAGAGCCAAGGGCAGGTCGCGGCGGTTGATCCGAATACGAACCGCAAGGTGATACGACCCAACGCGGACGGCTCGCCCATGTACCAGATTGGACCGGTGGGTGCGCCATTCCAACAGGCTGCACCAGTGCAGGCAAAAGCACCACCTATAGATCCGAACCCGCAGGCGCAGCCAGTTCCCGCTACTGGTGCAGTCCCCTCCCCTGCCCCGCAACCATCCGCATGGAAGCAGAGCTATCGCAATGCGCAGGGGGAAATTGTTCAGCAAGATGTGCCAACGAAAACGGACCCGAAGACTGCCCAGACGTACATAGAGACGCCTGACGAATTCGGCCGACCCGTGCGCCGTGTCGTGGGGATGGATGAGACTGCCGGTGCCAAGTTGCAGCTGGAGGCCGACACGGCCCGGCATGGGATTGACATGGCCAACTGGCAGATTGCCAACGAGAGCTTCAAGCCCGTCTATGCGGCGGCAGAGAAGGATTACGCGAAGGCGCAATCCAAGATGGAGGCCGTAAACCCCCAGAATTCCCGAATCATCCGGTTGAACGGTAAGTGGATGAAGCTGGATCCAAACGGGGCAGTGGATTCGGACGGAAACCCAGACCCGAGGGGCTCAATTCCGCTGGGACCGGTTGATGCCGCCTTCCATCAAAAGAGGATCGACGATGCCGCGCAGGCGTTCGCGGCTGCCAAGCAGAGGATTGACCCTATGCAACCCGGATACGATGCGCTCAAAGCCCGTGGGGAGGCATTGGAATTACAGCGCCTGCAACTGGCCAAGCGCAAGATCCAACTTGAAAGCGGATTGCCTGACGATGACGGCGGCGCGGCCATCGAGCTGGCTAAATCTCAGGGATTGGTGGGTTCAACGCCTCAGGATGACGCGGTGAACAAGCTGGTTCAGGGTCCCCCGGCTCCGGGCAAGGCTGGAACGCCGCTCGTATCCCCAGGCGCCCCAACACAAGACGCGGACGCTACCAAAGCTGCATTCCATGGGTTCTCAGACATCAAGGGGGTGATGGTCGAGAAGCGCAACGGGTGGACGGCACTGAATGACAGCAAGGGGCATTGGTTCGCGAGCATCAACGATGACGATGGGCAAAGCCCTTACATCACTCTGGCGAAGGGGGCGATTACAAATCCGGAGGTTGCCAAGCGGATCAACATGGCCGGGACAGACGGTATGCCTCTGTACTTGGCTGATAACCCGGCGCGTCAATCTCTGGCCAAAGAAGCGGAGTGGATGGCGCAGGTGTTTCAGGCAAGCCACGATCCAGATCACCCGGATGAGGCGGCAAAGGCGGATCGATTGGCAGAGTTGCAGGCGTCGCCCGCGCAGATCGCGGAAAGGGTGAAAAGCGGGGAGATTTCCAAGCAGACGGGTGAGGCAATCGCGAAAGGGGTTTACAACACCACGCCGCAAACTCCGGAGGCTCAGACCCCAAAGGCAGGTTTGATTACCGGGAAGAATGGGGAGGTTGTCAAACCCGAAGGGAAGCTGGCAACGTTCGGTCGGGAAGTGGCAACCGGGGCGCTGAAGGCGATCGGGACGGCCGTTGGCGGAGCTGCGGGCTTGGCTTTGGGTGTAGAGGGTGGTCCCTTAGCCTTCGCGACGATGCTGGGCGGAAGCGCTCTAGGGGCGGCGGCTGGAGATTGGGCCACAAAGACCTTCATGGGCAAGGATTGGAGCGAGCAGAACGAACTTCAGAGGCAGGCAAACGCGCAATCTCACGCAGTGGTGGCGATGTCAGGCTCTGGCTTGGATTTCGCAATTTCCGTGATGGGTGGTGGTGGCGTCGGGGCTCTGGTAAAATCGGCAGAGGGGAAAGTAATTGGCCGTGCTCTTACCAACGCTGGAAAGACGGCGCTGGAGAAAGGCGCATCTTCCCCCATGGCGGAGCGGGTTTTGCAGAGCGGGGCGATTGGCCTTAGAACATCTCTCGCGGATGCGGCTTCGGAGAAATACGTGGACGGAAAGGACGTTAGCTTTCCTGATGTGGTTTCCCGGGGCGCACTGACTTTTGCGGCTACCGGCATCTTTCCGCCAGCCAAGGCGTTGGGGGCCATTGCGCTGATGCCGATGGCCAAAGCAGTGCTAATGGAGTCCCTCAAGAGGGCCGTTGGAGATGGGGTTGCCATGACAATGGCGGGCTCGATGTACGATGCGGCGGTGCATGGGAAGCCTGTGGACATGAACGCCACCGCCAAGGAACTGGGAGGGACCATTGAGGGCTTCGCTTTGTTCAATCTCGTGATGGGCACCCTACACGCCCGAGGCGCGGCAATGGAAAACATCCGGCTTAATAAGGTCGCAAAGAGCGTGGATTCGGTAATCGGAGACAAGGGCGAGGCTCCGGTATCGAGAGACGAACTCAACCGGGCGGCGGGCATGTTCGCGGTGACTCCCGAGGAGGGGAAGAACGCCAAGGTGTTCATTCCAAAGCTGGCGGAGCACGTTCTCATCAATCGAGATATCGCGCAGAATGACGTGAAGGTGAAAGAGGCGGCTGCGGCGCTGTCGGCGGTGCCGGATGGTGACCTAGAAGCGAAGATCGAGGCGGAAGGCAACTTGCGAGATGCCCAGGCAAAGGCGAACCACGCGGATTTGACGCGGGCGGTGATGAAAGTCAACTCGGGGATCGAGGTCGGGGGGCTGAGTCCCTCGGAGTTGAATTCATTTGGCTACAAGCGAACTGCTGACAACAAAGGGGTAGAGCCGATGACGCCTGACGAGTTGCAAGGCCGGGGGTTGACGCAGCCGTTGATTAAAGCTGGCGCGGATGGCTCGCTGATCATCACTGACGAAGCACAGGCCCGAGTGGGCGAGGCGTCGGCGAGGGCAGCGGGATTGATTCAAGGCACCGAGACACAACAGCGAGATGCGGCGCAAAATCGGTTTGACGCGGAGAAGGCCAAGAACAACAAGTCGAACCCTGCGGGCAATGCTCCGAAGTCAACGCCTGCTCCTGTGGCTCCAGGAGACTTGTCCGGCGAGAACGGCCCGGCGGCGATGGAACACGCGCTTTACGTCGCTCACCAGGTCGCCAATCCCGGTGCTCCGGCGGTGCATGAGGTGGTCGATGCTGCCTACCAGCGCAACCACCCGGTATCTTCGAGCATGGCGGCGGCCGCAGCGGAGCATGGAGTTCATATGCCCGATCACTACGACCCACAGGGGCCGATTCACCGGGCGAAAGAAACCCCGGCGGCCGCGGCGCTTGCGAAAGGCATCGAACAAAAGTTCAAAGCGAAAGATTGGCATCGGCAAGAGTGGTCCCCGGAAGAGATCAAGCATGTGAATGACAAGATGGGATCGAATAGCCCGTTCACCCCAGAGAGATTGGCGGAAGCTGTTCGGCAAGCCTTTGTGCAGGACGAGCCTATCTCCAAGGGACTGGTGGAGCATTCCGGAGTGGCAATGCCCGATGGCTTTCACGTCGTTGGGAATCTAGTGCTTCGCAAGCAAGATATGCCGATTCGAAAAGCATACACCCCAGAGAATAACAAGACCGCCCGGGATATTGCGCTGAGAGTAAAATATGATGTTTCAAAGACGCTGAAAGGATTGAAGCTCGAAGTCGTTGATGATCCGAGCATGCCAGTTAGCGGGGGGGTAATCGCGTATCTTGATAGCGGAAGTATCAAGATCAATATTGCGGATGTGGCGGCAAATCTAGCGAGTGGAAATGATCCCAAGTCGGAGCTTGCGATTTTGAGAAACTTCATTGTTAGGCATGAGGTGGTTCATATAGCTGACTTCGGAACTATCCGGAAAATATGGGAATCCGGAGACAAGAAAATTTCCCTTGGCGAGTTCTATAAGAAATTCAATATCGCCTTAGGGAGGGATTATCAGAAAGTCCCAAAACTCTACGAATGGGTGAAGCAGATATATGACCAGAAGCCTATCGGAGAAGCCGGACAATCGACGTGGGACCATCTGAGCTCGGAAGCAAAGGCTGGAGAAACCACTCGAGCCATTGTCGAGGAAATACTTAATCCAACCAAAGAGGGTAAGGAGATGATCTCCGAGCTGTTCCGCATGGAGAAGAACGGCAGTCCCTTCTTGGAACATATCAAGAAAGTTGTCGAGACCCTTACTGAATGGGTCAAGAACATCATCGAACACGATCCGAGTTCCCCAATCAGCAATGAGCTTCGAGCACATCTGGCTTCAGTCCTTGAGTTTCACGGGAAACTGATGAATGGAGACCCTGCCGAACCATCTTCCGAGTCTGAAAAGACTCCATCCAAAGACAGCGAACCCCAGACCCCAAAACAACATGTCAGCGAAACCGACAGCACCAAAGACCAAGCCAACGCCGAAAGCGTTCGGCAAGGCGGCTCCAAAGGCGATGCCCAAAAAGGGCAAGTGCTAGACCAGCAACCGGCAGTCGGGGAGGAAAATTCCCCGGCTGCCGACGCTTCGGATTATCATGCCGTCCCGGTGGGGGATGGATCGACGGTGAATATCGTCAAGAATGGAGACGTTTTCCGAAAGAACATCCCGGCGGATGAAGCGCAACGACACATTGACGAATTAAAAGCCGTGGAAGATGCTCCTAAAGCAGTAATCTGGAGGGCGATTTCCGAGGTTGCCAGCAAGGATTCTCGCCTCAAAGATCAGGCGACCCGGCTGGAATTGGATAGCATCGAGGGTGACTTGGCGGAGGTGCTCGCCACGATGCCCCCGGGTGATCGGGCTGCGCACGCTGTTGATGCAATCGATCAGTGGCTTGCAGAGAGGCCGGAAGCATCCGATAAGCCCGGAGATGACACACAGAAAGCTAAGGCCAAGCGATCGAGAGCTATCGACACGCCTGCAGAACGCGAGGCACGCAAAAAGATCTACAGCGGTGGCTACCTAGTTTTTCAAAAATTGTCCGACAACGGGGTAAAGATTGAACCGCGTGAAAGCATCATCAGCATTTTGTTGTCCAACAAGAAAAAGGGGGCGATTCTGAGCCAATCGCAATTCGACAGAATTAAAGCCGATGACGCTGAATACAATGGATACGTCCAACAGAACCACTTTGATAACAATGGCAATGGGAAGGTGGCCAGGGCAATGCTCCGCTATATCATGGCGAAACCGGGCGAGGGCATGCGCCCAAATCGAGCTGTTGAATACCTTGGGAGGGGGTTGAAAGTAGATGACCTGTGGCACGGAATTTATGAAGAATTGAAACGAGTGGTGAATGGAACTGGCCGGCCGGGCCAAATGAAAGACCCAAACCGGGATAATTGGACACCGCAGGAGATTGCAGATTATGAGGCTGGACAGCGAGAGGGGATAATCCCGAGCGAGGGGAGTCGGCAAAATGATGATTTCCACGAGGCGAACGCGCCAGAGAACGGAACGGAAAAAGAGGTAAGTTCATTCACTGAGGCAGACGTTGGAAGCACCGTGACGGTGGACGGCGAGCCGATGAAGGTGAGCGGAGTTCATGTGAACGAAGACACTGGCGAGGTGGAAAGCGTGACGCTGGATGATCACAAGCGTTTCGGCCGACAGGTGCTCGAAGGCGGGGACGTGGTGTACATTGAGCACGAGGAGCCGAAGGGGCAATCCCGAGTGAGTCTCGAAGATATGGCCGCCTCCATCGAGCACGGGCTAGGCAAGGGCGACGACCTAGCAGCAAAGGTACGGGCATTCCTTCCTTACGAGGATCGCCTGCCCGATTCTGACAAGGCTGATTTACGGTCGGCCATCGAGGCTGATTCCAATCGACGTGCGGACAACGTGATTTCCGCCGGTGAGTGGCAGAAGAACCACCAGCCGGACATGACTCCGCGTGCCGCCGCCCTCCAACGCCTTCTGGACGGCCATACACTGGAATCCCTGAAAGCCCTGCTGAATAAGTGGATGCCGCCTGATGAAGCACGCTTGGCGAGCAGCCCGGAGCAGAACAACGAGGATTCCTTCAAGCGCGAGAAGGCCGCCATTCTGGCCGCCGCACCGCGCGGCAAGGACGGGCACCCGCTAGCGCACAACGGCGAGCGCTCCAATCTCTCGGAAGACCAGTGGGCGACGGTGCGCACGGGGAACTTCAAGAAGTACTTTGGGGATTGGATTGAATCATTTAAATCGACCGTCCTGCGCGGAAATCCGGTTGCAACCATTCGCATGGGTGACATTCAAGCCAGGCCGGGCGAGCGGGCAAGCGACGCTGCATATCGGTGGCTGAAAGACAACCCTCAGAAAAACATCGAACGCAAAGGCCTTGGAACCGTGGTGTTCGACGATAAATCTATCGAAGACACTCTTGGACACGGATTCAGCGGCCCCAAGTTGAATGCTCTAACGGCAGTTAGGAAGGTAATCGAGAATGGCGCTGAACTTGATTCTTCCATGTCGTTTGATGGTAAGCCGCTGATGAATTGGATCATTGCTGCACCAGTAGAAATGGAAGGTGATCGGCATATCATGTTCGTTCGCGTGCGACACAACGAAGCTGACCCAAAATCGGATAAGCGCTTCTACGTTCACGAAATCGTTTTACAGAAGTGGGTTGAAAACGAGGAAGCCAGCCCCTTCAAGACCGGTTCTGATCCTGAGGTTTTCAGGGGTAAGAAATCGGGTGGGACTGGCTTCTACCTGAGCCTAGCACGAAGGGCGCTGGCCGTCAACCCGCCAAAGGATCGATCATAAAGGAGTTTCACAACTACGTCTCCAAGGCTGTTGTTGACGGTGATGAATACTTCGTCCGCTTCACAGTGCAGGAACTCAAGGATTCAAGGAACCAGTTGCATAATGCGTTTGTGTCAGACGCAGAAATAGTGAAGGCCGACAATCTGCGTCACTCCGGGATTATTGACCCGGCGACTAGAACAGACGTCAGCCCCGACCACAAGTTGCACGCATGGTGGCATTCCGTCAACCCCGAAAGTGTGTCCAAGGCGGTGGACGCGAACGGCGAGCCGCTGGTGGTGTATCATGGAACATCGTCAGATTTTGACACCTTTGAAATGTCGAAGTTTGGCCAGACCGACTCCGGGTGGTACGGGGAAGGCTTTTACTTCACGGGAAGAAAGGAACAGGCCGAGAGCTACGCCAAATCTTCGGCGGCAAGGACAAAGGGAACGCCCCGGATCGTTCAGGCATTCCTGAACATCCGAGACCCGTTTGTGACGGACCGAGTAGGAGAGCAGCCGGATGAATCGGAGAAAGGAGACGGCACCATTTATTACGGATACCTACCGGGATATAGGAAGGCATACGAAGTGCCGGAAGAGCTTGTCGTTCCTCGCCAAAATCAGATCAAGAGCGCAACGGACAACAACGGGGAGTTTTCCGAGGACGCGTCGATTCTTCGGTCCTCGCCGGAACCGACCCGTTTCCGCCCGAAATCCATGGTTGAATTCAAGAAGCCGTTCCGGGGATCCTCCGGGGCGGCGCTGGTGGCCTACGATTGGAAAAACCAAATGGTGGATGGCGTTGACAAGCGGGGCGAGGACAAGGTTGAACGGGTTTCGGACTGGAACAAGGCGGCCACCAACTGGCAGACAGGACGCGAGATCGTTCACCACTTCCACGTTGATACTCCAGACGGCAAGACGCACGTGGTGAGCCTGGAATCGGCGCTGAAGCTGCTTGGCTACACGTCGGCCAACGGCATCGCTTCGCGACCGGTGAAGGCGCTGGCATCGATGGTCAAGACGCGGGCGACTCTCACGATGGAGGCGGAGGCGCTGCGGCCGGTGGTGGATGAGCAAAACTCGACGAACGAACGCTTTCGGCAGGAACGCGCCGCGCTGCGCAACACGCCGATGCCGGAACCGGTGTTCAGGACGACGAACGGAACGCCAGAGATGCTGGTGGATGGCGAAATGGAACGCTTCGGGCATTGGGCAAACCGAGAGGCTTACGCGGCGTCGAGCGAGCGCGACAAGCGCGACCTGGCAGACCGTTGGCGCGACAGAGAAGCAGCCAAGCGGGCTGGCGGCAATGGCTGGGGTACTGAGTCGGGCAAGCTGAGCGACCTCGAGGCCCGCATCGCCAAGATGGATCGCAAGATTCAGGAGCAAAGCGCGGCTGGCGCGAACACTCCGCTTGATCCAGAGGCCATCACCCGAGAGGAGCACCAGGACGCCGCCTCCGCGCAGGCCGCTGCCTCGCAACCCGATTTGTTTTCATCGCTACTCAAAGAGCCACCAGGACCGCTATCGGTGGTCAAGGAGCGAGCACAGGCGGCGCACAACGCGCAGCCAGAGGGCAGCAAGGCGCGGGATGTCGTAGCGGCAGACATGGCCAAACGCGAGGGCCGCACGGTGCCGCCAGCGTTCAAGTCTGGCCAAGGGGTGATGGATTTCGGTGCCAGCGGAGGCGGCGGGAAGAAGGGACAACAGGAATTCGGCTTGATGGCATCGCCGGACACCCGCCAACGCGCCTTTGACTTTGGCACCACGAGTAGCTTCGCGACGAAGAACCAGCAGGGATTCGACTTCACGGCGAAAAAGGTCGATGAGGCGGCCAAGGATACCGATACCAACCCGACACCGGCGCAGATCGAGGCTGGTAACTATGCCAAAGGAAAAGTGCGGCTGCACGGAATGTCGATCAGCATCGAGAATGCCAAGGGCTCAACGCGCAGTGGCACAGATAAGGCGGGCAAGCCGTGGTCGGTGGAGATGCAGGCGCACTACGGCTACTTCCCCGGCACAGAGGGTCGAGACAAGGATCATGTTGACGTGTTCATTGGTCCCGATCCATCCAGCACCAAGGCATTTGTGGTGAACCAGATTAACCCCTCAACGAGCCGATTTGATGAACACAAGGTTATGCTTGGCTATGGCAGCCGCCAAGAGGCCATCGCGGGATACAAGGCGAACTATGCTCCCGGCTGGAAAGGCTTAGGAAGCATAGAGGAAACGAACGTTGACAGCCTTCGCGAGTGGCTCAAAACCGAGGATACCAAGAAGCCAGCCCAGGCCGAGGATTTCAAGCCACAGGAATCAGCGCAACAAGATGCTGCGAAACCCGAAGAACCGCAACAGGCCGCTGTTGAGACCCTGCAAGGCGTCACGGAAAAGACCCTCCAAACGGAGCTTGAGAAAGGCAAGACGAGCGGAAATTTCGCCCTTGTCACCGCCAGCAAAGCGCGGCTCGCGGTGCTGACGGGAGACCCTGAAATCATCCACAAGACGTTGCTGGAAGAAATGGGAATCCGGGCGGAAGTCATCAAGAAGGATGGCGATATTTTCATGTCGGTACCAGAATCCCACGGCTTCAACGCAGTCATGCGGATGCTCAGAGGAGCATTCCAGGTCATGGCGGCGATGACGGAAGATGGGAAGATGGCAATCCGCATCATGGGAGTTGCGCGGGATGTAACTACCGAGGATTCCTCGGCAGTTGCCACTCCCGCCATCGAGCCCGGAACGCCGGATTTCCGCTTGCTGCCAGTCGCCGACAAGAAAGTGGTGATCGAGCGCAAGAAGGCGGAACGCGCCGGAGACATCGGGGACTTTGGCGAGAAAATTGGCGGGGCCAGAAAAGACACGGCCATCAAGACCGGCACGGCGGCAACCAAGAAGCCCGCCGACTCCCGCCCGGCTTGGGCTCGCCGCTATCAAATCGGGGAAAACATTGCAAGCAGCACGCCCGGAGAGGTCGGCCGGTTCTCAATCCGAGACCTCAAGAATACCGACTGGCGCGGACAGCCCAGAACTGCCACCGACGAGACGTTTGCTACCCGCGAGGAGGCCGAGAAGGCAATCCCCCTGATTGCCGTGTTTCGAAATCACAAGGTTCGAATGGTGAAGGTTGATGGCAGCGACCCGGCGGAGTACACCTACTCGATCTGGCGCGACGTGACGGATCACAAGCGGGTCAAAGTCGTGAAACAGGACTTTCCCACCCGCGAGGAAGCCGTCCGGTTCGTGGCGGAGCACGCCGCAGACATCATCGAAACCAAGACATCGTACCGCGAGGAATTGTTCGCCACACCGGAAAAAGCGGTGCGCTCGGGCAAGGATCGGCGCACGGGGCCGGCCACTTCAGAAATGTTCCAGAACGACTTTGGTTTCCGGGGCGTGGAGTTCGGGAACTGGATGCGCCAAACCGGCGACAGCAAGGAGAGGCAGGAGGTTCTCAACCACGCCTACGACGGCTTACATGACCTTGCAGATGTGCTGGGCGTGCCAGCTAAGGCGATGAGCCTCAACGGTGAACTTGGTCTGGCATTCGGCGCTCGCGGGCAGGGATTGCAGGGTGCGAAGGCGCACTACGAGCGGGATTACGCCACCATCAATCTCACCAAGATGAGCGGCGCGGGCAGTCTGGCTCACGAGTGGTTTCACGCGCTTGACCACTATCTGGGCCGCCAGGACGGCAAGGCCGCCGGCGAGATGGTGAAAAACGCCGACGGAAACATGGTGTTCAAGGCAAAGGGTCGGGAAGATGACTATGTGTCCCACGGGTTTACCTATAATTCCAAGGTGCGAGAGGCGGTGCGAGATGCTTACAAAGACGTGATGAAGACGATTGCCACCAAGGCGGTTGAGTTCGTGCATGACACGGCGAATTCCGAAAAGTTCGTGCAGGCTTCGCGAACCGAACTTGAGAAGAAACTTGCTGAAATTCGCGCCGATTTGACCCGCGAGCCTCATCCCGAATACGAGAAGCGCCGCAAGCCTGCCACAGAATCGCAGCTTGAGGACTTCGACCGAAGGGCCGCAGCCCTGCTGGACGGGAAGGGACTGGAGACGAAATTTAGAGACCCGGATTCCAAAGCCCGCCACAACCTCACCGGTCGATATACCAATGACACGCTCGAAGCCATCAGCGGAATCCACAAGTCAGTCACCGGGCGTGCGGGCTTTGGCTCGACCACGAACAATGGACCTCTCGACTATCTGCGAGGATCGATGACCCGCTACCAGCAACGCATTGCCATGCTGGAAAGCGCGGCCAAGAGCGAGGTGAACGTGAAGAAGGCTCCCACGGACTATGCGATGAACGCCAAGCGCATCGACCAGGGCGGGACGAATGACTACTGGAGCACCCCGCACGAGTTAGCGGCCCGCGCCTTCTCGGCCTACGTCGAGGACAAGGTGACAGAATCCGGAAACAAGTCTGAGTTCCTGTCCTATGGGTCGGACAATCGCTTGCCCGAGTATCGGATGTTGAACGTGCGCCCATTCCCCGAGGGTGCGGAGCGCGTGGCCATCGACGGGGCGTTTGACAAGCTCTTCAAGACGATCAAGGCAGAACCAACCGACAAGGGGGTGGCGCTCATGTCATCGCCGGAGGAAGATCGGACGGACCGCCCAGCGTTCTACTCGCAATTGGCCCGGGTTATCGAGGCGAAGGTGCCGAACAACGCCACCCCGCAACAGGTGATAGCGACGCTGCTGGGCGGCCAGGTCAAGGCCGAGGAGATCAAGTGGAGCGGCATCGTGCCGAAGCTCCAAGAACTCGCGGCGGCCAACGGAGGCAAGGTGAGCAAGAAGGCGCTGCAAGAGTATCTCGACGGCGAGGGGGCTGTGCGGTTTGAGGAGATCACGCTTGGCAAAAACAAGCCTATCGAGTGGAAGGATGAAAACGACCGTTCCGTCGCGAAGTCAGGCAGGTTGAATTTCCGGATTGAGAAGTTGCAACCCAATGGAAAATTCAGGCTGGAAAGCGGCAGTGGAATCACCTCCATTCACGCTTCTCTCGAAGAAGCCAAAGCGGAAGCCGCTGACATCCGTAAGATGATTGGCCCGGAAGCGCAGGACAATCCCACCAAGTTCTCAGCCTACCAACTCCCCGGCGGGGAGCACTACCGGGAGATTATCGCGACGACTAAACCAAAGAGAAAGAGCTTTTCTGATGCTGCAAAGGGATATTACGAAACCTTTGTCCGCAAGGGTGGTAATCCATCATGGGAGGAGTTAGGAGAAGCCAAAAGACTCGACATGATAGAATTGACTCCCGAAGTGGCTTTCAATGATCCGGGATTTAGATCCTCCCACTTCCCCGACGCGCCCAACTACGTGGCGCACATGCGGGTGCAGGACCGAAAGCTGCCGGACGGATCGGCCACGCTTCACAGCCTCGAAGCGCAGAACGACGCTAGCAACGAATACCTAGCCGCTCGCGACAATTGGGTTGAGTTGAATCACCCCGGCAATAAGTTCAAGGACATTCCCAAAGAGGAGCAGGACCAGGCGGCTGTAACAGCCCGCAAGGAAGTGCCCGACACGCCGTTCCAAGGCAACCCGGCGGCATGGATCATGGCGCTGTTCAAGCGGCAGTTGGCAATGGCGGTGAAAGAGAACAAGGACTCGGTTTCTTGGGACACTGGCAAGACGGTGGCGGATCGATTCAACCTGAGCAAGCATGTGGACGAGGTGATGTGGATAAAAGACGATCCAGAGGAGGGCGTAAGCGGCGGATCGTCCACGGGTATGCTCAAGGCGAAAAAGGATGGGAAGATTGTCATTTCCGAAATTATGCCCCCTTCCGAATTGGAGAACTACGTCGGCAAGGACGTGGCGCAACGACTCATTAATTCTCCGGTTGAAAGCCAAAACTCCAGTGGTCACAACGTCCGAATACTCAAAGGCCTGGACCTCAATGTCGGCGGTGAGGACAAGTCGCTTCTGTACGACCAGATTGCGCCCAAGGAGATCGGGAAGTACGTCAAGCAGTGGGGCGCGAAGGTGGAACCCGGCGTGCTGAAGGACGCGGCGGAAGCGAAGAACCGGACGCCCAAATATGAGGGACCGGTGCCAACGCTGGAGGATGTTGGAAAAATGTATTCAGAAGCCGATGACAGAGACGAGCGTAGGCAGCTTCAGTACATTAAGTACGCCATGAACGACGGCGAATCATTTGAAAATGCCATCATCAATCATGGAAGTGAGTCCATCGCCAAGCTATTCGGCGGCAAGCTCACCGTGGACAATCCCGACACTCCCATCTGGAAGGTGGAAATCACGCCCGAGATGCGCAAGGGAGTGGATGCTGGGCAGGCGCTGTTCTCTTCGCCGGAGGATCACGAAAACACCCAAAATAAGGCTGGTAAACCGGGCGAGAAACAACTAGATTCAGCCCATGAAACCGACCGCCGAATCTTCCAAGACGTATCTCCCGAGCCCAAGCGAATTCCGCGAGATCGTCTCCAAGCAGCCATCGCGCACCTTGGCGGAAGCGAGGGCATCGGCGGAGCTGCAAAGGACCAGAAAGCGGCCATCGTCGATTGGGCGAGATCAGAGGGAGTCCTGATAGATCGGTTTCCGTTCAGACTGGACGGACCGAGTGACGATGGCGGGTCGGAACATCATGTGTTTTTCGATCCTAAAAGCAAACGCTGGATCAAGCTCACCCGCGGTACGGGTGAAGGCATGGGGAGATTTCTTGACCCTGAATCCAGGACGTGGGGAATCAAACTCGGAACCCCGCCGCAATATCTGCAAAGCCTTGCCGATCGCAACGCGCTGACCGGCGACGACACCCAGGTTCACGCCGTGTTCCAAGACCGCTACGGGAACGTCGGCATTGTCACCTCCCAGCCAGACATTCAAGGCGAACCAATGGGAGCGGATGAAATCGCTACCGCTATGGAGTCAGCCGGGTTCAAATCGCTTGGTGACAGCGCCTTTTATCGCGCCTCCGACAACACACTGGTGCTCGATCTCAACGACACCAACGCCGTACGCAGTGAATCCGGGGAGATGCTTATCTATGACGGCAGTGTCATCCACCCGAATGCAGAGGAATTGAGCAACCTCGGCATAGATGCATCAAAGATTCCTCCCGCCATCCTCCGTTCCTCCCCATCCCCCGAATCCACCGACTCACAACCCGACCTATTCACCGCCGCCAACGCGCCAGACGCCCGCGAGAAGCTCGGGGAGGTGAAGGCGGGCACCATGAACGCGCTGGGGGCTTACAAGGCGCTCACGGCCAAACGTGAGAAGCTTGGCAGCCTGTCTGGCGAGGAAGAGAACCAGCTATTGCAGGCCGAGAAGGCACTTGGGCAGAAACTGGCGTTCGATATGGAGGCGGTGAAGGGCAAGGATGATTCACAACCTGTTGCTCCACAGGCTAAATCCACCCGGCCCGCGCCATCCCGAGGCGTGCAGCAGGGGTTGAATCTGGGTGAAGACGGACCGGTCGGGCAGATGATGCTGCTTTCATCCCCGGAAGGTGGGGAGACCGACGCCCAGAAGGCAGCTCGGCAGGCCATTGAACGGATGCCGCCGGTGTTTCACGATGTGTTCAACGCCATCACCAAGGGCGACAGCCAGCAGGAGGTAAGGGATCGCTTCAAGCTCAGCGACAAGCAGGTAACGAACATCCTGAACCAAGTTCGAGCCCGCATGCAGGAGGCCGCAGGAGCCGCCGGGCCGGATGGACTGAAACCCGTGATGCAAGGCGACAAGTTCAAGGGCGGCCGGCCTGACTTGGCGCTGTCCGATAACTCGAGGGTAGCGGCGGTTGACCAGATCCGAAACGCAAACGAAATCCCCGACAAGCGTGGGCATGACATGGTGAACGCGGAGGCCAAGGCGATGTTGGCGAAGGATTACCAAGGCACATATGACAAGTTGCTGGACGCAGCCCGTGCACGTCGCCAGATGAGCGACACCGAGGTGGCAGCCACCAAGCACATTATTTCCAACGAGACGCTTTCGGGAAGGATTCAGACGCCGGAAGAACGAACAAAGATCGCGATGCTGATCCATGGATACCGTGATATTGGCACTGACACGGCCCGCGCCCTAGCGATGCGGGTGGACCCGGACATGACTCCGGCGGAGCGCAACGCCCGGTTCATTGCCGAGGCGCTATTCACTCCGGACGCCAAGACCCGAGAGCGACTGCGCAAGGCGAAGGCGGGGGAGAGCGAATCTGTGCTGGCCGGATGGATGAAACGGGTGGACGGGATCAAGAGTGAACTGCTCGCCCAGGGAATCAATCTGGACGCCACACTGGCAGAGTATCACGCCCGAGCTGAGGCGAGGAAAGAGGCTGAATCGGAGTCGCCTAGAGCAGCAAAGGTCATCGACGAGGAAATCAAAAAACTGACGAACCAACAAAAGTGCCTCATCACGTCCATTCGGGATGGTGCCCTACTGACGGAAGCTGCCATGACCAGTAGCATGGACAAGGACGAGGCGGCGGTTTTATACAGTGATTTTTTTGATTCGGTTCGGTCCGCCATGGCGAGAAGTGCCAAACGATTCATCGAGGGATCGCTGGCGTCATCACCGGTTGATGTGATGAATGATATTCTGGCGGAGTTGGGATTTCCTCACCCGGATTTGATCGACGATCGGAAACCAGGTTTTGTGGACCGTCGCAACGAGAAATCGAAGGCACCACGCAAGGAACGTCCGGCCAAACAGGAGGAGTCGAAGGCACCACGTAAGGAACGTCCGGCCAAACAGGAGGAGCCGAAAAAGCCGACCCTGGTCACGCCATCCCCAGAGGCTCAGGCGGTACTGGATGCCGCATGGGAGCGCTTCAAGTCGAGCGACTTCAAGGGCACCGAAGCATTTGCCAAGGATTTGCAACTGTACCCGATCAATGAGACTCGCGGGACGTGGGACCCGACCGTTGCCAATCGGGAAAAGTCGCTATTTCCTCAGCCGATCAACGAGAGCAAGGGGACGTTTGATCCAACGGCACCGAATACCGAAAAATCCCTCTTCCCGAAGCCGATTAACGAACGAACCGGCGAATTCAAGGGCAGGCACCCGGAAGATTTGTTCATTGGACAGAAAATCGACACCGATCTTGTGTTGCAGGACAAAAAGGCCGATTTTCACGCGAAATACACTCAGCTGGAAGACGGGACGATGTTGGAACGCAAGGTGGATTCCAAAGGGAAGGTGACATGGGAGGTCTCCGGGGGCACCTTCGACATTCACGATCCGATTGCGGTCAAGCGGGTTATGGACGCCTTTGCACTTGCACGCGGCGGGAAGATGGACGCAATGATGGAGTATTGGCGAATGGCGCTGCTCACCGGGCCGCATACCGCCGTGGTGAACGCCACCAGCCACGCGCTGCACGCGCTCTACAATGCTCTCCCACGCCGGGCCGTGGAGGCTACGTTGAACAATGTGCTTGGAATAGTCGGCCAAGGGTCGGACAAGGCGGCTACGTTCGGAGAGTTCGTGCCGATGGTGCGCCACCTAAATAAAGCCGCTCAAGTGGCCGGACGCATGGCCATCAACTCGTGGAAGATGGAAAACCGGGTGTTCGAGGCTTACGCGAAAGCCACGCCTTTGGAACTTGGTTTCTCCGGGGTTGGAGGCGAGTACATCCCCCCGGCTCTGGGCGGAGCATTCGGAAAGGTGATGCGATCGATTTCATTTCGGGCGATGACGACGGCAGACGAGTTCATCAAGGGGTTCTACGGGCACCTGGAAGCGGCAGCACAAGCACACCGCATGGCATCCTCAGAAGAGAAGCTAACCGGGTCGGCGTATGAGTCTCGCCTGAACGAGTTGATGCAACCCGGTAGCGAGGCGTGGATTCGCGCCTTCGACAAGACTATGACGGTGGGATTCCAAGACCACCTTGACGGTAACAATCCGCAGGCGATTCACCGGCTCGACCAGCTATCGCAACTGGTGAAGCATGGGCGGGCAATGCCCTGGATCGGACGGCCGCTCATGTTCTTTTTCCCGTTCATCGACACTCCGACGAATCTGGTGAAGCTAGCCACCGAAATGAGCCCGATAGGCGCATTCCTCGCGGTGGTGGACGGAACCCGCGCTTTGAAGCAACGCATCTTCCGTGGAGACCTGACGCCAATGGAGGCACACGCAGAGGCCGCGAAACTCTACGACCGCGCCAGATTCGTGAAGGATTTGACGAACCAGACCATTGGACTGGCCGCCGGTTATGCGCTGATGGGCATGGTGAGCCCCGACCCGAACGACGACAGCGGCCTGCCAATCATCACTGGAACGGTGCCCTACAAGACCACCAAGCGAGGAGAACGGGACAATGCCATGGCAACGATGCCGCCGATGACCATCCGAATTCCCGGCACCAAGATGATGTTCGACTATTCGCGCTTCGAGCCGTTCTCGATGGCAATGGCCGCCTCGGTGGATGGTCTCGTGCTGTACAACCGCAATGGGGGCATGAAGCCGGGGGTGGTATCGGAGTGGCTGAGCCGCTTCAAGGACCAGATGAAGGATAAGACCTTCCTGCAAGGCATGGCCAACCTGACCAACGCTCTTGAGGATCCTGACCGCTTTGCGGAACGCCTCACCTCGGGCATTGTTACGAGCTTCGTTCCCAACCTGATCCGCCAAGTGGTCAAGGAGGCTGATCCGACACAGCGCAATCTTCACCCGAAGGCAGCGGATGGATTTTTCCAGACATTGGCCAATGATGTCGGTTATTCGGTTCACCCACAGTCGGCACCGGCCAAGATTGACGTGTGGGGGAATGATGTTCCTCGCCATCGTGGCGACCTGGTTGGAGGAACGCCCACATCGGACTTCCTGTTCCGGGTGATCGACCCGGCTAAAACTACCTTTTCAGCCAAGAGTAATCCTATCGACCTGTACATCTTTAACTACAATCTTCAGACTGCCGACAGCGCGGAGCGAATCGCCATCAATCCCATTCCTGACAGCATGAGCATCCATTTCCCGGGAGCGCCCAAGCCTCAAAAGGTGGCACTCACCGAGGAGCAATATACCGAGGTCAATCGGGACGCAGGCAAGTTGGCCAAAGACATGCTGGGATACGATTGGGACTGGCGGAATCCGACAGCCGAAGGGGCGAAGCGCATCAAAGATGCTGTGCGCCACGCACAGGAGTCGATGGAGAAGAGGATGCGGGCTGAGTTGATGGCTGCGGGGCCGCCGCGGTGAATCGAATGGGGACCACTCGAATCCGCACCTCACTCTCGCGCACCCGACGTAGGTCTCGATTAAAGGCCACTGCTAAGTCAACCCGCCTGACTCCTGCGGCAAGCATGAGACGCATGGCGACATCTCGGGCCACGACCGCTCTCTTTTCCCGAGTGTGCGAAGTGATGTCGCTAGGAGGAACGCCAAAGGCTCTGGATACCAGCAATACCAATTCTCGACACAGGGCGCGAACTTCCGGAGACGGATAGCGATAATAGGGTGGCAAATCCATGCGCGTGAATTATCTGTCAGAACCTGTGAAATCAAGCGATTTTTGCGCCCGTTACCGACAGTCTCTAGTCGTGGCAGAATTCGCGCATGGCATTCGCACCCCCGACCGATCCCCTTTCCCTAGATCAGAGAAACCTGTCTCTGGAGAGGAAGCCAGCACCGCCTCCATTCCAGCCAAGCGTACAAAATGCAGCATTGGCAGGCCAAGCCGCTGGCCAACAAGCATCGGCATATGCCGCGGGCATCCTGAAAGGAAAGGGGCAGATTCAAAGCCCCGCCAATCCCGCAGCCCAGCCCGGCACCGCTCCATCAACGCCCCCGCTTCGCTCAGCCATGAGCAATTATCAGGATCCCGGCTTGGGATCGATGGCTCCAAAGGCCACTGATTCCCCCGTGTGGGATCAGAAGCCAGCTACGCCTCCTCCTCTGGTAAACGCAAGCGGCGCGAAGATAGCGGGCATTGTGGCGCCCGACCAGCAAAGCGGATCGGTGAAGATTAACCGCCTCACCGGGAAGCCCTTCGGCTGGAGGCCGGGAGATCCTGACCCGACACCCTCTCAAATGGCGGCAGCTGCCACGCCAAAGGCACCACCACTCACTGAACAGCAACGAAACGGAAAGACAACAGGCATGAGCGTTACGACCCAAGGCACGACGGCTCCAACATCGGCAGCGGATTTTTCGGCCCAGACGACCAACGCGGGAATAGCAGGGGAAAACGCTGCGATGGCTTCTGCGTCGCCAGTCAAGCCCGGTGGCCTTACCGCCCCTACATCCGCGCAACTGCCGCCCACGACACCGGCACCGCCTTCGGCACCGCCATCAGCTTCGGCTGGCGAATTGGCCAAAGCAAATCTCGACATGAGGACGCCTCCCAAGGGAAGCCAGATTGGAAAGCTTCCCCAGGAGTCATCATTGACGCCCAATGGCGGAAAGGGCACCAGCGCACTTTCTCAGCTCAAATCCCCTTCTGAGGATCAAAAGCCAAAGGCGACCGGTAAGTCTTCCCAAGTCGGGGCGTTCATGTCGGAACCAACTATCACCGATAGCAATGAAGCTTTGAGAATCAAAGGAAGAAAAGAAAACGCTGATCGAATCGCAAAAGACCCAGCATCCGAAACGAGGCTTCAAGCGGACACCGCCAATATTAGAGCGGCGGAGGCTGAGAAAAAATCCAAAGATGCAAAGTGGGTCTCTGAAGACAAATCCCAGAGAGCACAGAATAAGAAGACGTTCGAAGAGAACGACGCCTATCTGAAGAGTGACGCATCCACCCCAAGTTTGCTCGAGCCCACTTCATGGGCCGCCAAGGGACTTCGGGCAGTTCGAAGGAGCCTGAATGATGCGGCTTACCAGCAAAGATAACTACCCCCCCCACTAATCCCGCCCGCAACCCGGCGAGGCGGGATTTTTTTGTGCCTCGGTGACGCGCTCGATTGCGCCCGTTACGCGCCCATCTTCCGGCTGGCATGCTTGGCGGCGTGAACCTGCATCAAGTTGATTCCCGCCCCGACGCTCACCAACGCATGATGGATGATATGGAGCCGAAGACCCTACCGGGCTCATCGTTTGGACGGGGAACGACGGCTCTTTCCAAGGGCATGAGCGATATTCAGGAAATGTGGCTGTTGCACTATGCCTGCAACCGGTGGTTCTCGCTCCACATGGCGCTGACTCAATGGCGGGCCAAAATGCGCCGTTTTGAGAGGATGGCCGAGGATGACTACTCGGACAGGAGGCAGGAACCCGACGAGCGAAGCACGGATGCTGTAGCCTCAATCTTCGCCCGGCAGAACCATACGCTTGGACTGGTGAATGGCTTCTCCGATTTTACCTATTCTCAGGCGCGAGACGATATTTTTGGGACACGGCCATGGCTGGCAGCAACCCCAGAAGGACCGGCCGCAGATGATTTAGCCGACAAGGTAACAAAAAATGCCCAATGGAAACTCAACCAGTCGAATATCGAACCGACATTGCTGGATGCGATCCGAAGCAGCATCGATCTTGGAACATCATTCGTGAGCCTACGATGGATTGAGGAGTCTGAAACATCGGAGGACCTCAAGACCGTGGCGATCCAGAAATCGACCGGCGAGCCGATCCTTGGAAAGAGCGGTGACTACATCAGCAACGAGGCCGACTTGCCGGATGGGATGGATCCTCTTGACTTAGATTGGCAGGACCGGCTGATTGAAAACGCGTCAATAGTTCAAAACAACATCGAGGCATCGCTGATCGACTATAACAACATTGCATTTGAGCCAACAGCTTCGGAAATGAATCTGCGCTACACGGATGTGTTTCACAGGTTCAAAATGGGCGTGCATGACCTCGTGGCAACCTACGGCCTGAGTGAAGCTCAGCGTGACCAGTTGATAGCTATCTGTAACAGCGAGCCCAACGAGACTGCCAGAACATTCCGGGATGAGACGGCCACCCGTCAGACTGACAGCTACAAGACCGATTCCGAGAGCAACCCTGAAGTCTGGCTAGTAGAAGGATTCATGAGGTGCGACCCACTCAAGACAGGAAGGGCAGCCCGCCTTCATCTGATATTCTCGCCGATGCTCAACGCGATGTTCCGGTGTGACTATCTGGCAAATGTAACACCCGGCGGGGCACTTCCCGTCTTTCCGGTTCGGTGCTTCAAGATCACCAATCGAATCTTGGGCCGTGGTTATTATGAACGCTACGAAGACGCCAATACAGCCATCGACGCCCAGTATAATGCTGTAACACTTCGAAACCGAACCGGATCTGAGATCATCAAGACATTCAAAAGGTCGGCTTTGCTCGATGAGGCTGAAGGGCAAGACATGGTAATGTCTCCAGACAAACTCTATGAGTTGAAGGAGGACAAGACGATCAAGGATCTATTTGAGTTCGCTGTCATCCCGGATGCCAATAACAGAGCTATCGAACTTCTAAACCAGATGATGCAGATGGCCCAGATGAGGACTGGGATCACGTCGGCGGCACAGGGAGAGTTAAAGGGGATGCCGCAGAACAACACGGCAACCGGAGTGAATCAAATGATCTCTCGTGGGGCCGTGTTGCTGAAATGGCCCATCGATCAGATAACCGACGACCTTACCAAAGCTGTTGATCTGGCCGTTCATTTTCACTTTGCTAATCTCGACGAAGACGAGGCATTTACATGGGGAGAGGGAAAGGATTCAGAACTTATCGAGCTGAAATCCGAGGATGTTCAGGGCATGAAAATGAAGGTTTCGCTAACGCTTACGCGTGCTCAAAACCAGTCCAAGCTTCAGAACGCGCAGGCCGGAATCGGAGTGATTCAGGCATACTCAAACTTGCCGGAAGTTGAGAAAGCGAGCCCGCGCCGGGTATTCGTACAGGCCCTGGCATCTCTGGGTTTCGATGACGCCGACAACTTGGTTCGACAGGCAGTAGTTGACCCAAAGGGGATAATGGCTCTTCTGCCACCAAACCTTCAGCCGACGTTCAACGCCTTCCTTCAAAGTCAGGGACTGGCACCAGCTCCTGCGTCTGGTGACCCGAATGCGGCCGGACAGGTCGCCAACCCAGATGCATCGACCGGCCCGGGGGGCGTGCCTCCTGACGACTCTGGAGTTGCGCCCGTTACGAGTCCGGCTCCCGCCTGATAATCTCCCAATCGAACGCGAGAACCGCCCAACCATTTGCCATCATGCCAAAGCCTGCCAATCCCGTAGAGTTCCCGAAACCGCAAAGCGGGTGGAGCGGAAACCGATTCAATATTTCTCCCAAGGTTGCGTTGGCGACCATCGCAAAACTTTGGAGACCAAGCGGAACTACCGCAATGGCTGATGCTGCTACGCTTGCGCTGGTGGCGCTTCGAGTGGTGGACAGAACCACAGGAATTCCCTACTCGGCGGATGAATTGCTCACCAATCCGACATTGGTGAATCCTGTTCTCCAGAGTCCCATTGAGTCAACGGTGGTGATCGGAAACACGGGAACCGCTCAAACCATCAGTTTGGTAAATGGAACGGTTCTATATGCAACCCTCACCGGAAACTGCACGTTCACGATGCCAATTCCATCGTTCGGTAAGAGCTTCACGCTTATTTTGGCTACCGGAACTGGATCGTTTACCTCATCCTTTCCAACGGTGAATTGGCCCGGCGGGACTCCTCCGACAATCACTGCGGCCTCTGGCAAGGTGGATATTCTGAAATTCACCTCGAACCCAGCCGGAACTGCTTGGTATGGGACTTTCACCCAAAATTATACCCCATAACACCCACCCACCTAAACGGCCATGCCCATCAGCTCACACGACCTACAGCAGAGTCGCCAGTACCTACCAAAATCAGCCATCGGATGCGCTCCCATCGTGCTTGGGACACCTCTATCAAAGCCTAGTCGATGGATCTATGTGGGCACCACAGGTAGCCTGATCCTCAACTTCATTGACGGCAGCACGGCGACCTTTACGACGGTTCCGGTAGGACTGTACAATTTTGCCGTCTCGCTGGTGGCAACTGGATCAACCGCCACGAATCTGGTAGCTCTATTTTAACCATGGCGACGCTCGACCTAAGCACCTCCAAGGGGACCACCTCACCGGTGATTCTGATTCATGCCAAGGATTCAGGGGGTGCTGCTGTTCATCTTGCCGGATGGTCGGCGTTCGCGCAAGTTCGTCGAGATCCAGTAGGAGACCTTATTCTTGACTTGGTGCCCGTGATCGACCCGAGCGACAGCTCCGGTCTCATCACCATTCCGGCCATCGCATGGAGCGCCACCGCTGCCCTGCCAGACGGCGTGTATCAGTGGGACCTCATCCTGCAAAACCCGGCCGGATTGCGCTACCCGCCAATCCTCTCCGGCAGCTACACCATTGCATCCATTAATACCCAGCACGCATGAGCGACCCGATTGATGTGATTGTTACGCTGACGGCTGCGCTTCCGGTGGTGGCAGTGGACGCGCAAATCTATCCCTATGGAAACGTGACGGTTTCCAGTGGCACCGGGCTGGCCATGGTTGGCCAAAACCTATCTCTCGGCACCGCAAGCGCCAGCACCTCGGGCGCTCTAACGTCCACCGACTGGAACACCTTCAACAACATGGTCACCTTCCCCGGCTACTCGGCCACGGCCCCCAGCGCCGCCGGTACAGCCAACGCCGGAGCCTCGGCCAACGCAGCCAGAGCGGACCACGTCCACCCCGCGCAAACCACCATCACCGGCAACGCCGCCACCGCAACGGCTCTGGCGACAGCCCGCGCCATCAACGGCGTAAACTTTGACGGAACCTCAGCCATCACCATCACGGCTGCGGCGCTTACCTTGACGGGCACCACGCTCAACTCGGGGGTTGTCACGTCCTCGCTGACATCCGTTGGAATCCTCACCGTGGGAACATGGAACGCCACGGTCATCGCCGGTCAATACGGAGGCACTGGAGTTGCGAACACGGGCAAGTCGATTACGCTGGCCACGAACCTAACCACGTCTGGCACCTCTTCGGCGATATCGCTGCTCAGCAATGGCGCTGGAACGGTGATCTATACGCTGCCAACAACGAGTGCGACGATTGCCCGAACCGATGCGGCGCAGACGTTCTCGGGAGTTCAGTCGTTCTCATCGGTTCCAGTGTTCTCGGCACTGACCAGAACATCGGTATATCTCGCAGTAGCGCAGTCGTTGACTGTTAGCATCTACGACACGGTAAAGTTTGATACCGTCGAGTTTGGCAGTGGATTCAATACAGGCACTAACAGCTACACCGTCCCTTATACTGGATACCTGAAAATCACTGGCGTGATCGGGGTGAATACTGGTGCAACCGGGGGATATTTTGCGGTAGCTGTGTTCAAAGGGGCTGCTATGCCAAAACGGTGCTTCTCCAACATTGGGAACATGTCCGGAGGGATAGCTCCGTTCAGCGTCATCATTCCCGTCACGGTTTCCGACGCCATAACCATTCGCGTCTATTCGTCACCTTTCGCAACGTTGTTTGCTAATAGCACCGATACGTGGTGCCAGTTTCAAATGCTGCCTAACTAATCCAATCATGCCACTCATTCCCACGCTCCCCCAAGCCCAGCAAGACGGTCTCTTGCTAGATAACCTCATCCTTAACACCGCCGAGGCTCTTAATCACCTGGCGGCCACCATGGCCCGCTGCAACGCGGATTTTTGGAGCCTACCCGATGACCGCCTGGCAGCCGTTCTCAATGCAGATATAGCGAGGACCAACGCGGTATTTTCCGCCAACTCCGCGCTCGGCCTAACGATCAATACCATGCTCGACACCTTATCCCTCCCTCAATTCTCGGCGCGTGCGCCATTGGTGCCCGGCAGGGATCTGACGGCAAATCCGGACGGCACCTATGCTGTGGTTCCAAATCCTGTTATTCCCGACTCGCTACCATGACCCGCCCCGCCCAAAGCCAGATAGAAAGCTACGAAGATGATAGCCCCAAGCAATGGAACCTATCTGGAATAGCGTCATTCGTCCTCAAAAAAAACGGGCTTTTCGTCACGGCGTGTCTCGCGCTTATCGTCTTCCAGACTATGGAGCGACGCGAGCGGGACACCCAAGTTATTGGAATACTAACCACCAATGCGAAAATCCTCTCTGACCTCAACGCATCGGTCACCTCTAACGATGCGCGAGATCAAAAATCTATGGAGGAGATGAAGCCTTGCGTAACTCGCATTGAGTCAGATCTCCGAGACATAAAAAACGAGCTGAACCAACTGAAAAAATGAAAGTAAACCATTCCATACTAATGTTAGTACTCGCAATCACAAGTTGCAAGACTGTCACCTCTACCGACACACGCCCCGATGGTAGCAGCACCACCATCGTCACCAAGACTGCCGATCCCGTAGCCATTTCCTACGGTCTCGAAGCCGCCAAAATCATCGACTCGAACCTCCACAAACCTACCAAGTGAATCTGCCTGATTGCATCCATCAAGCCTATCCAAAACATATGAAGACAACCATTCTAGGAATCGCCACCATCATCGCCACCATCGCCGCCGCCATCGTCACATCGCTCTCAGGCGGCCACATCGACCCCCTTGCAGCCGCTGCGGGCGTCTCGGCCGGCTGGGGCCTCATACATGCCTCAGACGCCACACCCCCGAAGTAAACGCCCGTGAGTTCTCGGATCGGTCCAATCTGCTGGCTATCGTTCATGGTCCCCGCGTTATGGGCATTGTGGAAAATCCTAACCACGGAAGATGATGATCTCGACAACCTTCCCAGGGCATGAACACTGAATCCGTCGCATGCCGAAAGGTCGAAGAGATAACCCAAGTCGGAGACTTCAAAATCCAAGTTAATGGCGCAGGGACTCCCACGGAAGAAACGCATATTTATATCTGGATTCCCGGCATGAGCGGCCCCGATGCAATCAGAATCACACGAGGACCTTCGGCTAACCCTCGCATCTGGGGATGGGACGGAGACGAAGAACTTCCGACTCTCACGCCAAGCATTCACGCCACCGGCGAGTGGCACGGCTACCTAACCGACGGAAAACTAATATCCTGCTGAAATGACGACTGAAACCGATAAAAACCGACTCGCTCAATCGCAACTCAAAACCTATGGTTTTGACCCCGGCCCGATTGACGGGGTTTGGGGCGCTCGCTCGCAGGCTGCCGCCTCTGCCTGGCTCGCCAGCCTCGACCCGCCATCGCAAGAGCCACAGGCCCCCGCTACACCCGAGTCCCCTGCGACTGGCACATTTGACTCGCGCACCGAGGCCAACATTGCCACGCTCATCCCGAGAGCTCAGGAGGCCGCAAGGCGATTCATGGCGGCGGCGGTCCCAGCCATGGCGGCCTATGGCCTCCTGGTGCGTATAACTAGTGGGCGGCGTACCTATGCCGAGCAGGATGCGCTCTACGCCCAAGGTCGAACGGCACCGGGGCCAAAAGTCACCAACGCCCCCTCCGGGTATGGATGGCATAATTTCGGCGCATGTTTCGATTTTACTCTTTTCGATGTTTCCGGGCGTCCCATCTGGGACTCTCCGCATTACCGCGAGTGCGCGGAAATTGCCCGCTCTCAGGGGATGGACGCTGGCGCTTTCTGGGCAACATTCCCAGATGAGCCGCACATCCAGCTTCCCTACCTCCCGGCATTGGCGAGGGCACGGGCGCTACATGACGAGGGAAAGGAAGTTTCATAACTTCCCGCAGTTTTCTCCCAAAAGTTGCGCCCGTTACGGAGCCCGTGAAAACCGGGCAAGATATGCGGCGTGAACCAAACTGACCTAATCGCTCCGGGTGCAGAACTCGCCGCGACCCAAGACCCCAACACGTCCACCGACGCTAGCGCACAGCTGCAAGGTGGCACTCAGCCCATCCCCGAGTTTGCCGATGATTCCGCGATATTCGCCGCATTGGAAGCAGCCGAACGGGGTGAAGTGTACGAGCCGACACCCGTTGCAAACCAATCGCCCGAGCCTGCCACCATCCCCCCCGCTGTTGAACAAACTCCGGCGGAGCTGCCAGAACCGGAAAAGGCCCCGCAACGAATCTCGGTAAGGGCGCTGCCCGCTGAACAACAGCGCCAACTGGCGCAAGCGGTTGATCTGGTCCGAAATGGCCAGGCCGCAGACATCACTGCGGCGATTATGAAAATCGCTGGCGATGAGTTTGCACCCGAGGCCGTAGCGCCAGTTATCCAAAATGCTTCCACCGAGGCGGGTCCAGCCGTCCCGGAGGAGGTAGCCAATATCACCACCCGAATCAATGAGTTATGCGACGAGCGACTTCAAGCGAAACGGAACTTCAATGTTGATATAGAGGATGCTCTCACTCGCGAAATCGAAACGACTAGATTTGAACTTCTTCGGGCAGAGCAATCTGCCGCCGTGCGAAAAGCTGAAGCGAAGAATTACCAGCAGTCATACGACTCAGCGATTGACGAACTGGAAACCCGCCACCCTCAGGCCGCCGATGAGACATCGCCATTGTATCAGCTTCTTAGTGATCGACTGGAAGCTGCCAAGGCGAGACGAGATCCGGCTCTTGCGGATCCGCGATTTATACTAAAAATGGCCGATGATGTGGCAGCCCTGTTGGGCACGACCAGAACACCCGCCGCCCCAGCCCAAGCGCCTAGAACTACGCCACAGCCCGCACCCGTGAGAGCATCGCGACCGGTGGGAAGTGCGCTGGCTCCGGCCCAGGCACCAGCCCAGCGAATGACCGAAGAGGATATAAGCAGGCTGATCCAATCCATGCCCATCGAGGACGCGGCAAAGCTGATCTTCACCCATTAGCCCGAATCCTCGCCCACCAACCAATCAACTAATTTCCGTAAAACAATTTTATGCTCAACTATAATATTTCCGCCGCTAACCAGCAAACTCTCGCTGAGGTTCTGGCAACAAACGGCACTATTTCAAGCAAACTGCAAGGTGAGCTTTTTTCCCGAGTCTTGGAGTCAACCTCCGCTCGCTATAACGCTTTCGAGGCTCTAACCTCGCAAGTCAACCCGCTTACCGCCATGGGTGGCGGCGTCCGCTCAATCTTCGCCAAGAAGACGGACCTTAAGGCTGGCGGCGCAAGCACCGTCAACTTCAACGTCATCGGGCCGCCTGCCGGTCCCGGAGCCATTGGCGGCAACCCGCTTGTGGGCAGCACGTCTCGCAGCCGCCTTGGCACCTATCCGATCCGCGTCGGATGGCGTCGAGACGCGATCACTCTCACCAAGGATCAAATTGAGATTCTCAGCGCTGGCCGAAACTTGGTTGAAACCACGGTCAATCTGCTGGGAACCAAGATGGGAGTGAGCAAACAGAATGATATGATGATGCGTCTTATCAAGTCTGCGCAGGCTACGGCCTCAACGGGAGGAAACATTTTCCGTCCCAATGGTGTTTCGTCTCTCGACGCTCTTCGTGCTACCGACACGCTCAGCTTGAGCAATGCCCACAGCGTTCGCGCCAGAATGAATGCTCAGGGAGCTAAGCCAATCGCTCACCGCCTGGGTGACAACGGAAGCCCCATCAATGGCTATTTGTTGTTCGCTTCGGACATGGCGATGCTTCCCATTCGCAATGATGACGGCTTCCAGAACGCGCTGGCCCAAGCGAGTGATCGCGGGGATACCAATGCCCTGTTTACTGGCCAGATGACCAACTGGGGAGGCATGCCATGGTACGAGCTGCCGAGCTGTGACGAGGCATGGGATGACTACATTGGCGGCCCGATGCTTCCGAAGGCTATCGTCTGCAAAGACATCACTCCTGGCACTAACCAGTTCGGAGCGGCAACAGCTAACTCTGGCGCTACGTCATGCATTCTGTATGGACACTCCACCAACCCGACAAAGTCTCTGTTTTTCCAATACTTCAACGGGTACGATTACAAATTCACAGATGACCAAACCTCGGCACCTGACGCTAATATCTACTACGCCTGGGCCATCAATACTGACGGAACGGTGTGTTTCCTAAGCTAGGCCGGCACGGGAAACGCGGGTGACAAAATCACAATCACCAATATCCTCAGCATCGCCTTAGGCACCTCTGGGCTTGGCGCGCTCACAGTCGGAAACCTTTGCTACGGAACGGCCCCAACGCAAGCCACCGTGGGGGCAAAGACTCGTATCATTACCCCTGTCGGTACTGGCATCACGGTTCCGACCACGGGCTGGCAGTACACTGACCGGGTTGACGCAGGTGCGGTCATCATTCAAGCCAACGCAAACGGCGTCCAAATCGGCCGTAGCTTCGGTCTTGGCGCTATGTCCGCCTGCTTCGCGTATGGGCGAATCGAAATGAGTCCAATCGAGCAGACGTTCGATTTTGGATTCGAGATCGGCAAGGGTTACGAAATGATTTTCGGGACCGGCGTTACGACCAATCCATACGGCAAAGCGGTGGGCTACATGCTCATCGAACACGCCATCGAGCATGAGGGTTTCGCCACCCCAAGCTACAACCTGTAACCCAACTTGACCCGGGGGCGGCTTGGCTCCGCCCGCTCATGTGGTGCCTGATCGCCCCCGGTTCTTCACTTTCACCACTTCCAATCTATCATGGTAATTCCTACTCTATGCAATTGGGCCAACCTGAATGCTCTCAAGGATTCCTCAGAAGTTATCTTCATGCGTGTCGTCCTGCCCGGCAAGAAGGTCACGTCCCAAATCAAGATGAAGCATGGCCGGCGAACCTATGTGTTCGACTATTCCCCGACCCTTCGACAGCATGTCCTTGATATTCCTCTGACGGTATGGGCACAAGGAATCAACGGGTCTGTTGGCAATGCCGATGTCACGGCGGGGCGCGCGCCCTTCCTGGGTGTTCCGGCTGGAGCCTATCGACCAGCATCAAATGCAACCGCCTCAACATCCTCGACATCGCTGAACACCTCGATCTGCGGAGACATCAACAAAATGCACAAGGGCCAGTTCGTCATCACGGCCATCCCTTATGCCTCTGGCACCTACGTTCGACCCTAACCCAAAACCCGGCGGGACCGTCCAGGTGATTGTCCCGCCTCTTCCTTTTCCTTCATGAATATTCCCCGTCTGGTAGATAACAAGATTCTCGCCTCCCTAGCATCGCCTGGAGACACGGTGGCTGTTCGAGTGGTCGTTCGGCGCGTGGCCAATGCGGCCCCATTTCGAATCCATGGCAAATTGAGGCAGTACTTGGCCGAGTATGACCGGGAATTGTGCGCCCATTGCATCGATGTACCGCTCAGCGTGTGGATGGATGGTTTCCCGCCCCGAGGAAGCTATCGCGACAACCCGAGCATTGCGCATGATCTGCAAGGAAATCGGTCCCAGTCTATGGCCCCTCTTGTCTTTCTTGTGGTGCCATTCTCCAATGGATGCGTGATCCCCGCGCAAACGCCCGACGCAAATGCTGACAATCTTCGGATTATCAACGCGCTACGCACACTCTCGGAAGCGCTTGGCGCACCTCCAATCATGGCTGAGGCGTTCAATCTTGCCACCGGGACAAAGCCTGTTTCGGAAATCGTTCAAGGACTACTCGACACGGCGGCTTCGGCTGCCGATTCGGAACCCGGCCAAGACCAAGTTCGAGAACAGGATGTGTCGCCAGGTGACGCGAAGGGAATTCAGCATGCATTCGAAGCAGCAGAGCGCATGCGCAAGATGCGAGACGCGAAGAAGGCTAAGAGGGATCAACTCGCAGAAGTATGACTGTCCATACCATCGCCCAGCAACTTCTGACGCACTTCCCACCCGAGCAGCGGAGCATTCCTGACTCGGCATCATACCCAGGGTGTAACGCTTCCGTGTTGCAGGCGATGAATGGCGCTCTGCAAGAGATGTTTACCGGCTCGGCACCGTGGGTGAGGAAGGATGAACGCGGAGCGCTCCTGCACGCTCCTTCGGTCTCTGTAGCAATCGACGTGACGTATGGATCAACCCTTTCAACCATATCTGCCGGAACGTGGCAGGATTGGTTCTCCGGGTGCTCAATCGTCATTGCTGGCGGCTCCATCACGAACCAGATTCGCAATAATTCCAGGCAGGTTATATTGAAGTTCCCGTATGACGGAGTTACCGAGTTGAGGATGGTCGTGAGTGGTGCCACGACGAGTGGCGTGAGCGGTGTTCTGATCTACTGCGGAAAATACAACGGAAAGGACTCGTGGTCGAGTGACGGACTCGCCATTGGAGATCCCGGACCCGGGACGCCGACGACGATTCTTTGGGCCGCTGGAGATTGGTATGTCACCCAGTGTGATCGGTACGCTGGCCCACCATCATATCACTCCACAGTCGAATCAACGGCAGACTCGCCAGCTGGATTGACCTTCGGGAACCCGACCACAGGGGCCGGGATTCCAGTGGTGACCCCATCGCTCGCAAATACGAAGTCCGCCACTGTTTATCAAACCTCGCTGGAGGTGGCCTCTGACATGATGGATGTGCTTGGGCCGGTGAAGGCGAACGGTATCGAAATTGGACCCGTGGGTTGCGCACCGACCCGGATCAATCCGAATGACGGCCTTGGGGTGATTTGCGGCAATCCGACTTGCTACTCGGTGGATTCATGGAGCCCAGATGCCACCACGGCACCGGCCACGAGGATCTCCCTGTACCCAGCCCCCGACGCGAACGGATTCTTGGAGTACAAAGGGAAGATTGCCCCCCCAGTCATCACGAGCCTCCTGAGCACCGTCGCGTTGCCAATTCCCCTGCAGTTCGTCGAATCGATATTTCTTCCATTGGCTCTTCAACGCCTCCAAAGCTGCCCATTTTTCGTGGATAATGGCCATGCTGATGAGGTAGCCAGGGCGTATAAGCAAGCCAAGATCGACCTGATAAACCTGTCGCCAAGAACCAATTCGGGAACTCGCCTAAGGTCGCTGTACTGATTCTCCAGCCATGGCCTACGACTCGTTCAACCCTCGCACAACTGAGACGCGGCTGACACTTCCGCTGAATGGATCGGTTTTCACCACCACGAGGACTGTTCCGGCCGGAATGGTTCTCCCCGTCATGGGCGATACCATGGAAAGCCAGCTTGGTCCGGAATGGTCAAACAGCCGTATCATTCAAATCACGGCCACGCCCCAGGGCGGAAAGATCAATCTCACATTGGTACATGCCCGCATCCCCAGCGAGGCGGATCAATTGGCGTTCAACTGGGAATCTTCTACGGCTGACATTGGAGGAACGAAATATCCATCGGTGCAACGGACATGCATTGTTCTGGCATCAACATACAGCGCAGTATTCCCGGCTTCCGGAAGCGCCATGCCATTTGTTGCTGGAGACGCCTTCGATGGGCAGGACTATCGCCTCGTAAACCGACAGGTTCAAAAGGGAGGCATGCAGCTAGAGCCGGTCTTCAAAGTCGAGACTCGAAACTATGTAAAGCGGTCGGTCATCACATCGATCAGCGTCGATTCTCTCAATGGTCAAACCCTCACAAACTCAACAGCTATCTATTATGCTTCCGAGGAGGTGAGCGGAAGTATTACCATGGCTCAACTCGTGTCTACCCCTCACGCTTCGTACTGGGGTCTGCAAGACGATGGAATGAGCCGAAGCGTGCAACAACTTTCGGCCGAATGGTATGCGGTCTCAACGGATCAGGTTGTTGGAGGGACGTTTTCAGCTGGGGCCGTATCGGTCGGGAGCTACTTCACCAATGACAACTACTCGTGGCCGCCAGTGCTCGAGTATCTAAACATTCTAATCTGGCCCTTGAGGTCTGGCGGAGATCGCAAGCAAGTGAACATGACGTTCAATCCTGAGGGATATTCTGGGCCGTGCAAAACCCAAGTGGTTCGGACCTGGAGCAAAACGCCGTGGAATATTCCTGCCATTCTCCCAATGCTTCCGAGGAGAATCAACTATGGTTGCCCAGACTTCCAAGTGAATGTCCCGGAGTGTCTTCATGGTCCAATTGCCATCAATGACGACAAGAGCAACAAGGATCATATTTGGAAATGGACCACTGGAACCGAAAAGATTTTCCCGGCGACCAATTGGCCCAATTGGCCCGATTCTATTATAAGTTTCGACGATCAAGAGCCATGCCGAGGCGGATGGCTGCGAACGACAAGGACCACCTACTCGCCTCTCTATTCGGCGTCCGTGATTCCCGGGAAGACACTGGATACCATCGATGTAACTGGCCTTTCTCCGACATATACCGGATCAGCGCTGTCCGTATCGGCTACCGGTCATCACTCCGAGACCGTGGTTGTTCTCTACAACTGGTCGAGCACCCCGCCCACAAATGCCGGAAGCTATTCTGTACTGGCATATATCAACGACCCAATCTATTACGGAACATTTTCCGGAACACTGGTGATCTCCCAAGCCGATTGCTTGCTAACTATCGTAGGCACATCGGCAACCTATTCTGGATCACCGATTGCCGTAACTACATCGACGACTCCCGGAGGATTGACGGTTTCATTGACATACAACGGATCTTCAACAGCACCGACCAACGCTGGAAGTTACTCCGTTGTCGCAGTCGTAAACTCTGGCAATTACCAGGGTTATGCGACCGGAACACTCACCATCGCAAAAGCATCGGCGACCGTGACGCTCAGTGCGTTGAGCCAGTCACACACAGGCATGGCCTTGGCTCCGACTGTCACCACATCGCCTGCCGGTCTCTCCTGCGTCATCACTTATGACGGCGATCCAACCCCAGTTTCTTCCGTTGGAAGCTACGCCGTGATAGCCACCATCACGGACACGAACCACTCGGGATCAGCGTCCGGCACGTTTGTAATTACCTAGCAATCGAAATGGCCGACCCGACACAGGACCCGAATCAGGTTGATCCACGCGTCATGGAACGCAACTTCGCGATGCCAGAGCCCCCGGCACCGCCCATAGCATTTCAGCTTCCTCCGCCTGCCAAACTGGACGATGTTCCCGTTCCGAAAATGCCTCCCCTACCCATGTGGGGCGCTCAATGGCAAGATCCAATCGGCGGCGGTGGCGACTATGATCGGAAACCTTATGGATTCGCGCTGGAGAATGGAACCAAAGGCGCGAGAGTCTATTTCGGGACTCTCATCGAATCAGTAACCAGGATCAATGTTCAGAGGGTCGCGGGGATAGCCGACATTCTGAATGTTCTGGCCAGCCAGCCAATAATACCCAAGACGACGGTCCACTACCCAAGAAACCTAAGCGGGGAGTTCGGCCACCAGATCGCCACGGAGTTGACGTGGTTCGGGAATGTTTACCTATACTGGGAGGTCTCGAAGAATTGCGAGGTGACGTTTTGCGAGTTGAGGGGTCCGGACAAGCCGGATGAATTCCAAGTTCCAAAACTGAATTCGGATCTTACTCGGGATTGGGGATTGAACGACGTGGCCAAATATTGCGTACTCATTGGATGCGTGAACCCACCAAGCGATAGCGACCCGACGAGCAACGAGGTCACGCAGTACATATCAGGAGATGTTACGTGGGCCGTGACGTTCATACCCGAGAATCCTAAGGCGATTTTGACATATCTGCCAAGTGGGACCGGAGCGGGAACTGGTAGCTTGACCATCAAGGACTGTCATGGGGTGACGATGTTCAAGATGGATTGGGTGAATGGTCTAATAACCGCCGCAGACTCAGGGAATGCTGCAACTCTGTTGTATCTCCCGAATTGCGCGGAAATATCGACCTCGTACTCATCGGAATCATTCTCTTCGTCATCCGTGATTCCGCCATGAAGCAGATGATTCTGATTTCCGATCCGCACGGCCTGCCGTTGCGCGGATTGGCCCCGGCCACCGCTGCCGAGACGGTGATGATCTGTCCGCATGACAAGCCACAGGCTCACGCTCGAAGCGTGGAGTTCCCAGAGACTTGGCTACCCTTGCGAGATCCTGCTATGCCGTATGGTGCCCGCTGCTGGTGGGTGTGCGATCGAATATTTACCGCTGCCGTTGTCCAGCTCGGCCTGGACGCGGATTTTTTCTGGTGCGTGGAAGGAGATGTTGTCGCCAAACCGGAGACCTGGCAGCGACTCATCGTCGCCGGTGAATCCCGGGCTCTGGACGGAATATTCATTCACTTGGCGGATCGAGCTTCCCGGTCTGAAAACGGGTGGCTGAATCATCCAACAACCCCCGAGTGGGCGGACCGGCATTGTCTCGGGGCAATGTACCGGTTCAGCCGCCGGGCAATGCAATGGATTGCGGAGAGCGCAGAAGAAAACAGAGAGGTATTCTGCGAGGTTCACGCGCCGTCAATCATCCGAAATCGGGGTGGATCAATCGGGGACTTGCACCAACTTGGATGGTTCTACAACAGCCAGTGCATGCAGGCTCCGGGACATCGACTTGGGTTCAACTCCATCCTCTTCAATCATCCCCACAAGACCAACACCGAGTGTCCCGAATTAACGCCGTGACCACCGTCATTTGACCACCGGCATTGACCACCTAGGCGGGAATGTGCCTTCTTTTCCGATGTTTTGCGGCAAAATATCTATTGGAGCGGAGGGTGAAACACAAAATTTTCCGATTTGTAATCAGCAGGTCGAGAGTTCGAATCTCTCAGCCGGCTTGTAGAATAAGGGTTTTTGAAGTGTTGAATATGTTCTGAATTTTTTGAAGTGGCATTTAATGGCAATTCTGAAAGGCAACGTGCATTCCCGCCACCCGGCAATTGCGTTCTTTCCAATCGATTTGTAGCGCCTTGGGATGGGATTCTGGGCCCTTCAGATCCGCCGCCGTCCAGGCAATTCAGGCGTGCCGGCCCCTCTACGGTGGCCGCCCCCGAGGGAAAGGAAACCCCGAAGCGAGAATCCGGCACCCGTGGGCACCCTTCGTACGAAAAATTTCCCAGAGAGCTCTCTATCACGCCAGCCCGCCGGACTCCTTTTTGATCCATTCAAATTGTCGGAGCTTGCTGGAAGAGAATTTTTCACGCCTTGCCGAGATCAGGCTTTCCAATCGGATGCGGCCTGGGCTGCAATGAGGCGTCTTACGGTTAGTCACATAAACTTCCCAACGTCGTCGTGTCGGCACTAACCCTAGCCACGCCAAGGTGGACATCCTCGGCCAATCCTACGGAAACCTGAGTATTCCGCTCTATGTTGCTGCGGAAACCAGCGTCGTACCGGAGGAAGCTGCCGAATACCGCGTCCGCCGCGAGTTCCTTGGCACCGGGTCCCCGTTTATTCGTCGTAACCGCGGGGCTTCTCCGTCCATGGAATCCCTCCGCGATACGCTCACCACCGCCGAATATGAAACTCTGCGCCGTTGATACCTGCATCCTTCGCCTTTCGGCGGGTGATCCTGCCGAGCTGTTCGCAAAAACCGTCGAAGCCTTGGAAAATCTCCTCAACCGCCACCTCGGACTGCGGATTGTCGCCCACAACATGGTTATCGGCGAAGCTTACATCGCGCTGCAGAAACACTATGGCTTCACCAAACCGGAATCGCGCCAGTCACTTGCCGACGTCCTAACCAGCGGCCTCGTTGAACCTCTCGATGGTCTGGCAACGCTGGAAGTCATCGACTCCGCTGCCAAAGGCGCCGGGCTGATGGATCGGCGTCGGAGCAAGGATTGCACCTACACGATGGCGGACATCGGAATGGCGGCGTTCTCTCTGTTTTTCATGCAAAGTCCGTCGTTTCTTGCCCATCAGGAGGTATTGGCAGCGGGGCGTGGGCGCTCGAACTGCCAGACTTTGTTCGGCATGGAGAAGATACCGAGCGACAACCATATCCGGCAAATGTTGGACGGCGCCGCGCCCGAGGTCTTTGATGGCCTGTTCCTGAAGGCGGTGGCGGCGGCCGAGGCGGCGGATGGGCTGGTGGCGTTCCGGCGTTTGGATGGCCGGGTGCTGATCGCGCTCGATGGCACCGAGCACTTCCGGTCGAGCAAAATCCACTGCCCGTGCTGCTCTCGCCAGCAACACTCGGACGGGAAGATCGATTTTTTCCATTCCTTTCTCGGTGCAACCCTGGTGGCCCCGGGCCATGCCCGGGTCCTGCCGTTGCCGCCGGAGTTCATCACGCCCCAGGACGGGGCGGAAAAGCAGGACTGCGAGCGTGCCGCCGCCAAGCGTTGGCTGACCCGCGTTGGCGCCACTTTGGCGCCGTTCCGGCCGGTTTATCTCGGCGACGACCTTTATGCCTGCCAACCGATCGCCGAGGCGATTCAGGCCAGCGGTGGTTCCTTCATCCTGACCTGCAAGCCAAGCTCGCACAAGACGATCACCGAATACCTCGAAGGGGCTGAACTGACCGGGCATCGTCAGGTCATCCATCAGCCCGGCAAGAAAAGCACCTTCATCTACCGCTGGCTGAATCAAATTCCGTTGCGGGATACCAAAGACGCCCTGATCGTCAACTGGGTTTCCGTCGAGATTCTGAATGCCAAGGGGCGACGGACCTATCACAATTCCTTCGTGACCGACCTGCCGGTGACCGCTGAAACCGTTGCCGAACTGACCGCCTGCGGCCGAGCCAGATGGAAGATCGAGAACGAAACGTTCAACGCTCTCAAGACCGGCGGATACAACCTCGAACATAATTTCGGACACGGCAAAAAGACCCTGGCGAACTTGCTCGTGGTTCTCAACCTGTTGGCCTTCTCTTTTCATGCCGTCGCCCACTTCTCCGCACTGGCGTGGAGAAACGCCGTCGCCGCACGTGGTGCCTCATACCGATTCTTCGAGCACCTGCGCACCATCACCGCCTATATCGTCTTCCCCACATGGGACGACCTTCTGGCAGCCATCGCCGACCCCAACGCCCGACCACCCTGAAAAAATCGGCCAAACCGGCCAATGAGAATTGCTGCCCTCAGCACCTAGGGAAAGTAGTGCCATACGACCCCTTGGGAGATGCCTAACTATTTTATATAACATATAAT
>Ga0118677_10001357_pt1 | contig 52047 bp, 52 predicted proteins | sample AliMusrvi5mmetaG_FD_86154 | JGI IMG/M metagenome (GOLD analysis project Ga0118677, IMG submission 86154) | reverse complement strand
CGCCCTACCTGGACGCCGCGCTCCGCTACCGCGCGCGCGGCTTCACGCCGTTTCACACGCCCGGGCACAAGCTCGGCAAGGGGGCGCCGGACGGCCTCGTGGAGCTTCTCGGCGAGACCTGCCTGAGCGTCGACATCGCCATGGCCGGCGGCGTGGAGGACACGCGCGAGTCCACCCACCTCATCAGGCTCGCCGAGGACTTCGCGGCCGAGGCCTGGGGCGCCGACCGCAGCTGGTTCCTCGTCAACGGGTCGACGAGCGGCATCCACGCCCTCGTGCTCACGCTCTGCGGGCCCGGCGACACGGTCATCATCCCGCGTAACGCGCACAAGTCGATGCTCGCCGGCCTGATCTTCTCGGGGGCGATGCCCGTCTACCTCGAGCCCGCCGTCGACCCGCTGTGGGGCATCCCGCTCAACGTCCCCCCCGAGGCCGCGCGTGCCGCGCTGGCGGCGCACCCCGAAGCGCGGGCGGTCTTCGTGACCTCCCCCACCTACAACGGCCTCTGCGCCGACCTGGCGGCGATCGCCGATCTGGCCCACGCCGCCGGCGTGCCGTTCGTGACCGACCAGGCGTGGGGACCGCATCTGCGCTTCTGCCCAGAGCTTCCCGTGGACGCCATGACCGCCGGCGCCGACGCCGCCGTGGTGAGCACGCACAAGCTCATCAGCGGCATCACGCAGACGTCGGTGCTGATGGCGCGCGGCGAGCGCATCAACCGCGCGCGCCTCGACGGGATGGTGCATCTGACCCAGAGCACGAGCCCGCAGGTGCTCATGTACGCGAGCGTCGACGCGGCGCGGGCGCAGATGGCCACCGAGGGCGACGCGCTGTGGCGCGGCGCCCTCGAGCTGGCCGTCTGGGCACGGGCCGAGATCGCCGGCCTCCCGGGCCTGCGCTGCCTCGGCGACGAGGTCCTCGCAGAGGACGGCGTCGTCGCCTTCGACCGTACCCGTCTCACCGTCTCCGCCGGCGACCTCGGGCTCACCGGCTTCGAGCTCGAGACGGCCCTGCGCGACGACTACGGCATCGCCGTCGAAGCGGCGGACCCACTGAACATCGTCCTCAACGTGACCTACGGCGACTCGCGCGCCGACGTCGAGCGACTCGTGGCCGCACTGGCCGGCTGCTCGGCGCGCCTCGCGCACCGGGCCGGCGCCGGCGGCTCCGCCGCCCCGGCCGGCCTCCTCGGCCGCGCCCCGGCCTTCACGCGGCAGATGCTGTCGCCGCGCGCCGCGTTCTTCGCGCCCTCCGCGGCCCTTCCGGTCGCGGCCTGCGCCGGCCGGGTGAGCGCCGAGATGGTCACCCCGTATCCGCCGGGCATCCCCGTCCTCGGGCCCGGCGAGCTCATCTCCGACGAGATCGTCGCCTACCTCCTCGAAGCGGCGGCGAAGAGCCTCAAGGTCCACGGCCCGGAGGACCGCGCCCTGGGCACGCTGCGCGTCGTCCTCTGACGCTTTAGTTCCGCGCGCCGCGCGCCGACAAGGGTGCCGAAGGAGTCGTGCGCCAGCGGGCGAAGACTCCTCCGCGAATCCCCGACCTCGAGGAGGCACCGTGCAATCGCGCAGGATCCTGGCTCTCGTTCTGGCGCTCGCAGCGCTCACGCTCACGGCCGCCGCCTGCAGCGCCAGCGTGTCGACCGGCAGCAGTGCCAGGCCCAGCAGCGGCGCCGGCAAGACCTACACCAACGCCCAGTACAAGTTCAGCATCACGCCCGATCCGGTGTTCGAGCAGGGCAAGGCGAACGACACCAGCGCGGCCGGTTCGAGCGCGGTGTTCGACATCGCCTTCGCGGACGCGAATGGCACCAAGGTGGGCGGAAGCACCGTGGACGGCGTCCAGGTCTCGGTCTACAAGCTCACGCGCGTGCTCAAGGCGAGTGAGATCCCCAAGCTCAAGAAGGAGTTCGCGGGAGTCGTGAACCAGCTCATGAGCGGGCTCACCGCCGGCAAGATCGTGCAGCCGCTGAGCCTCGCACAGATCAACGGCGTGCCCGGTTTCCGCCTGGCCTACACGTTCAAGAAGGACACCACGGAGATCGCCGCGATCACGTACTTCCTGATCAAGGGGCAGTACGAGTACCAGTTGACGGGGCAGGCGAGCCAACAGACGTGGCCGGCGCTCAGCCCCAAGCTCGAGTCGACCGTCAAGTCGTTCACCGTCCAGTAACGACGCGCGGCGCGGCGACCGCTTCGCGCCCGGCCGCACGACAGACGCCCGCGGGCGCGGCCTCTTTCCGGCCGCGCCTGCGGGCGTCTCTGCAATCGGGCGCGCTTCAGGCCTTCTTGATGCCCAGCGACGTTGCCGTGAAGAGCGGATCGAGGGTGAGGCCCTTGGCCTCGATGGCCGCGCGCCCGCCCTCCTCGCGATCGACGACGCAGAGCAGCGCCGGCACCACGAGCCCGGCCCCGCGAAGCTTGTCGGCGGCCATGAGCGCGGCGCCGCCGGAGGTCACGATGTCCTCCACCATCACCACGCGCTGCCCGGCCACGGCGCGCCCCTCCATGGCCTTGTTGGTGCCGTAGCCCTTCTCGCCCTTGCGCACGATCACGAACGGCTTGCCGCAGGCGAGTGAGACCGCCGTCACGACGGCGACGGCGCCCAGCTCGGGTCCGGCGAGGATGTCGAAGGGCTCGTAGGCCGGCAGCTTCTGTGCCAGGCCGGCGGCGATGTCGCGCAACAGGTCCGGCTGCGTCGAGAAGAGGTACTTGTCGAGGTAGAACTTGCTCCGGCGCCCGGAGCGCAGGAGGAAGTCGCCCTCCAGATAGCTGGCGTCGAGCAGGCGCTGGCCGAGATCGCTCACCGGGCTCCCTTCGTCGATCGTTGACGCGGCGTCACGTGCCGCCGATGGCCATCCCCTCGATGACCACGGACGGGGTGAAGATGCTGCCGCCCGGCACCCAGCGAGCGTCGTCGCCGAGAGCCGTGACGTTCATGAGCATGCTGATGATGTCGCCCGCGAGCGTGACCTCGTGCACCGGGGCGGCGAGCCGCCCGTTCTCGACGAGGATGCCGCTGATGCCCACGGAGAACTCGCCCGAGATGGGATTGGCGCCCGAGTGGACGCCGACGGCGTCGGTCACGATGACGCCGCGCTCGAGGCCGGCGATGATGTCGGCGAGCGGCGTCACGGGGCCGCCGACGACGAGATTGGTGGGCCGCACCGACGGCAGGCCGGCGTACCCGCCGCGGATGCCGTTGCCGGTGGAGCCGCGGCCGGCCTTGCGTGCCGTGTAGGCGTCGTAGAGGAAGCCCTGGAGGACGCCGCCGCCGATCAGCGGGGTGCGGCGGCAGGGCGTGCCCTCGCCGTCGAACGGCGCGCTGTCGAGACCGTCGGCGCGCACGCCGTCGTCGTCGAGCTGCAGGAGTTCGCCGGCCACCCGCTGGCCCTCGCGGCCGGCGAAGAGCGAACGGCCCTTCTGGACGGCGTCGGCGGTGAGCGCCGAGCTGAGCACGCCGAAGAAGGCGGCCGACACGAACGGGTCGAGGACGACCGGCACCTTCATGGACGCGCACTTGCGGGCGCCGAGCAGCCGGCAGGCCCGTTCGGCGGCCTCTCTGCCGCAGCTCTCGGGATCGAGGTCCTCGAGGGCGCGGCCGACGGTGTACGAGTATCCCGTCTCCACCTGGCCGTCCTCTTCCGCGAGCACGTAGGCGAAGGCGTAGCACTGGTTGGAGCGGTAGCTGCCGCGCACGCCCGAGGTGCTGGCGATGAACACCTCGCCGTCGCCGTCGGCGTACATCGTGTCCTCGACGGTCTTGACGCGCGGGTCGGCGGCGAGCGCCGCGGCCTCCACGCTCACGGCGAGCTCGATGCGGCGCTCGTCGGTGGCGGCGGAAAGGCGCGCGTCAAAGGGATGCACGTCGGCCGGCGGGCCGCCCGGGGCCGGCAGCGCCGCGAACTCGTCCGGATCGCTCACGGCAGCGTTGGCGACCGCTCGCGCGACCAGCTCGTCGAGCGCCGCGTCGCCGAGGTCGGAGCCGTAGGCGTGACCGACGGCGCCCTCGCGAAAGACGCGCACGCCCACGCCCTGCCGCTGGGCGGCGGTGATCTGCTCGACCTCCTGGCGGTACACCTTGAGGCGGCGCGACGTAGAGCGCTCGCCGTACACTTCCACTTCGCGCGCGCCGCGCGCCCGCGCGCGCTCGAGCACGCCGTCGAGGATGTCGAACATCAGCCCGTGCCTCCCACGGTCATCTCGGCGATGCGCAGCGTCGACTGGCCGGTGCCCACGGGCACGCCCTGGCCGTCCTTGCCGCAGATCCCGGTCTTGACCTCGAAGTCGCCGGCGATCATGTCGATCTTCATGAGGATGTCGATGCCGTTGCCGACGAGCGTGGCGCCGCGCAGCGGCGTGGTGAGGCGGCCGCCCTCGATGAGATAGCCCTCGGCGACGCCGAACACGAAGTTGCCGCTCGCCGGCTCCACCTGCCCGCCAGCGAGGCTCTTGGCGTAGAAGCCCTTCGGCGTGGCGGCGATGACGTCCGCGGCGACGGCGTCGCCGGGAGCGATGTAGGTCGTCGTCATGCGCGGGATGGGCACGTGCCGGAACGATTGGCGCCGGCCGTTTCCGGTGGGCGCGGCGCCGGCCTCGCGAGCGCGCAGGCGGTCGTAGAGGTAGCCGGTGAGACGGCCCTCTTCGATCACCAGCGTCTTCTGCGTCGGTACGCCCTCGTCGTCGAACGCCTGGGAGCCCCACCCGTTGGTGAGCGAGCCGTCGTCGTAGGCGCTCACGATAGGCGCCGCCACGGCCTCGCCCAGCTTGCCGGCGTAGATGCTCGCGCCCTTGGCGATCGCGTCGGCCTCGAGGCCGTGGCCGCAGGCCTCGTGGAAGAGCGTGCCGCCGAAGCCGTTGGCCAGCACGACCGGCATGGCGCCGATCGGCGCCGGCCGGGAGTCGAGCATGGTGACGGCCTTCTCGGCGGCCGTGGCCGCGACACCGCGCGCGATGTCCTCGTCCACGAGCTCAAAGCCGGCGCTGCCGCCGACCGTCTCGTGGCCGGTCTGGATGACGTCGCCGCGCCGGGCGACGACCTGGGCCGTGAAACGCGTGCGCGTGCGGTCATCCAGAACGAGGTCGCCGAGCGAGTTGGCGATGAGCACGCGCTGGCGCGTGTCGCCGTAGCCGACCGTGACCTGCGCGATCTCGGCGCCGGCGGCCCTGGCGGCTTCGTCGCCGGCGCGCACGAGCAGCGCCTTCTGCGCGACGGCGACCGACTCCGGCGGGATCGCGACCGGGTGGCGTCCGGGATCGCTGTGCACCGCGCCGAGGTCGACGACCGCAGAACCGCCGTCGCCGGTGCGTACCGCCGCCGCAACGGCGTCCGCGGCGGCGAACAGCCCGGCTTCGTCGACGGCGTCGCTGTAGGCGTAGAAGGTGTGCTCGCCGGCGAGCAGCCGGACGGCGGCGCCGAGCTCACGACCGCCGCTCGTCGCCTCGATGTGACCGTCCTCGAGACGCAATCCGAGGGTGTCGCGATCCTCCACGTACACCTCGGCGAAGTCGCCGCCGCGCCCGAGGGCGCGGTGCAGCGTCGCCTGGAGCAGGCCGGCATCGAAGCTCGCGAGATCCATCAAGCGCCGGCTGCGAAGGCGCGGCGCACGTCGCCCGCCGCGGCGATCATCTCGGCCGCGGCCGGATCGCCGGTGGCGAGCGAGAGTGTGCTGCCGTCGGCGAGGCCGAGCTGGACGGGTGCCGGCGTCGCCGACTGCGTGCGACGCCGCCACCAGAGCACGGCGGCCGCGGCGGCCGCGGCGCCGGCGAGGATGACTACCAGGCGCTTCATGATGACGTCTCCTCCCCGGGGAACGCGTCCGCCAGACACGTTCGCAGGTCGAACAGCAGCAGGCCGACCGCCGGTTGCGGCCCAGTGGTCGCGACGATGCGTCGGCCCCGTGCCTCTACCACTGCGACTGCGCCGGCGGTGTCCTCGACCACCACGTGATCGAGTCCGGTGGCGCCGGTAGCGAGGGCCTGCCCCTCGGCGGCGTCCCAAAGGAGTCTGGCGCCAGTGGTCCCGAGGTCGCTCGCCACCGCGCCGGGGCCGAAAGCGAGAAGCTCGCCGTCCGCACCGAGCACGGCGACGCCTTTGACGTCGGTCGAGATGTCCAGCAGATCGCGGATGGCCTCGTCGGCTGTCATTCAGCCCCCTCCCTGCCCGTTTGCTACGCCCGCGGCTTCGTTCCGGCCGCTACCCTATCACCCGTCCACGGCCGCCAGGCCGGGCGCCGATGGGTCGAAGGTGCAGAGCATCTCGCAGCGCTCGCCGCCGCAGCTGATGCGGCAGTCGTCGGGGTTCACGTGCAAGGGGCCGAGACCGGCGGTCACCACTTCGAGGACGCCCTCGAGGAAGGCTCGGTGCATGGCGCAGACGAGGTCGGGGTCGGCCCCGGAGAGCTCGCGGAAGGTGCAGTTGTGGACGACCACGGCGAGCGCCTGCTCCTGCCAGGCGACCTCCGGGAGCAGGCCCTGGTCCTCGGCGACACGTGCCACCAGCGCGGCCGCCGCGTCGCGGTCGCGAGGCGCGGCGGCCTCTCCGGCCAGAGCGCGCCGGCCCTCAGCGGCCCCGGCCTCCCGGCACACGCCCAGGGCATCCTCGCGCGAGCCGCCCGCCGCCAGTGCACCGAGCGCGAGGCGCGAGAGCAGCTCGTAGCGGCGCGGCGGGAAGCCGAAAGTGACGACGAGATCGCTGAGCCGGTACAGCTTCGCAGGCCGGCCGCCGCCGCTGGTGCGACGAAGGTCGGTGGCCAGGAAGCCGGCCTGCTCGAGCTTGGAGAGGTGCATGCGGGCGACGTTGGGGTGGAGGTCGAAGCGCTGCGCGATGTCGGCGACGGTGACGTCCTCACCGGGTCTCTCCGCGATCACCCGGTAGATGCGGTAGCGCGTGTCGTCGGCAAGCACTGCCGACAGTTCGTGATCGCGGTCCACACATCCCCCTCGAAGCGGCCTTCAGAGGCTCGATACTACAAGCCGGTTCATCTCCTGTAAACACTGTGACTTTAGTGCGAACCGGAGAGGTGCGGGCTCGCGCACGCGTCGCGCGTCAGGCGGAGAACATCAGCTCTCGATCACGTAGCTCGAGGTGATCGGGAGCGCCGGGCGCAGCGTCGCCGCCACAGAACAGTACCTGGTCTCCGAGAGCTCGATGGCGCGGCGCACCTTCTGCTCGTCCAGCGCCCCCGTGAGGTAGTACACGACCTCGAGGGACGTGAAGCGCTTGGGATGCTCCTCGGCCTTCTCGCCGCGGACCTCCACGCGGAACGCCTCGAGCGGCTGGCGCATCTTGACCAGGATGGAGACGACATCCATGCTCGTGCACCCCGCGAGCGAGACGGCGAGCAGCTCCATCGGGGTCGGCCCCTGGCCGGCCTCATCGCTGCTCGAGGCGAGGTCGACCTTGCCGTGCGCCGTGACGCCCTCGAAGAGCAGTCCCTCGTTCTTCCAGCTGACCACCACCGGCTCGCTGAGCGCCATGCCATCCTCGCTTCCTTCGCGGTCCACGCCCGCGGTCGACTTCCGAGCTGCCTGAGGTATACCGTGCTCTAAACGCGCGGACGCAAGAAGGAGCAGCATTGACCATCCTCCAGGCCATCATCCTCGGCATCGTCCAGGGGCTCACCGAGTTCCTGCCGATCTCGAGCTCAGGGCACCTGATCCTCGTGCCGTGGCTGTTCAACTGGCACTTCCTCCTCAACAACCCTGACCTCAACAAGACCTTCGACGTGGCGCTGCACCTGGGCACGTTCGTCGCCGTCCTCGTCTACTTCTGGCGCGACGTGGTCAAGCTGGTGGCCGCCTGGGTGCGCAGCATCGTGCGGCGCAGCCTCGCCGACCCCGAAGCGCGCCTGGCCTGGCTCCTCTTCGTGAGCACCATCCCGGCCGCGTTCGTCGGCGTCGCCTTCGAGAGCTTCATCGAGGACCGCCTCGGCAAGCCTTGGATCATCGCCATCATGATGATCGTCTTCGCGCTCGTGATGTACGCGGTCGACCACATCGCCAAGCTCGACCGCGATCTCGAGGCACTCACCTGGACCGACTCCATCCTCATCGGCTTCGCCCAGGCGCTGGCGCTCTGCCCCGGCGTCTCCCGTTCCGGCGTCACGATGATGACCGGCCTCGCCGTGCGCCTCGACCGCGAGTCGGCGGCGCGGTACTCGTTCCTCCTCAGCGTGCCCGTGGTCGGCGGCGCCGCCGTCTACAAGGCGCTCCACATCGCCAAGGACGGGCTGCCGGCGGGCACGGCGATGCCGTTCGCAGTGGGCATCGCCTCCGCCGCGATCAGCGGCATGGTCGCCATCTGGTTCGTGCTGCGCTATCTCAAGAGCCACAACTTCAACCTGTTCGTGCTCTACCGGATCGTCGTCGGCGTGGCCGTCCTCATCCTGATCGTCGCCGGCGTGCGCTCAGGCATGGGTATCTGAGTCAGTGCGCGACCTCTCCCGCGGCGACCGCGGAAAAGAAGTCCTCGACGTCCAGACACGCCTGCGCGGGCGCGGCTTCGAGCTGGGCCGGGAGGGCGTGGACGGCTTCTTCGGCCCCAGCACCGAGCTCGCCGTGCGCTCGTTCCAGCAGGAGCGCGGGCTCGTCGTCGACGGCATCGTCGGCGCCAACTCGTGGCGAGAGCTGGTCGAGGCCGGATACGCGCTCGGCGACCGGCTCCTGTACCTGCGCGAACCGCCGTTCCGCGGCGACGACGTCCTCGCCCTGCAGGTAAAGCTCAACCTCCTAGGCTTCAACGCCGGCGCCGAGCGCGGCGTGCACGACGCGGAGGTCGAGCGGGCCGTCATCGATTTCCAGCGCAACGCCGGCCTGCCGCTGGACGGCATCGTCGGCGAGAGCACCCTGGTCAAGCTCGAGGCGGTGCGCAAGGCCGAGTCGGGCCGCGAGGGCAAGAAGATCCCCGAGCGGGACGGAGGCTTCGTGCCGGCGCGCAGCCTCGTCGGCCAGACCGTCGTGATCGACCCCGGGCACGGCGGTGCGGACCTGGGCTGCGTGTCCGCCGGCGGCGTCGCCGAGAAAGACGTCACGCTGGCGCTCGGGCGGCGCACAGCGGAGCTGCTGCGAGCCGAGGGCTGCCGCGTGCGCCTCACGCGCGAGCGTGACCAGGCCGTGGCGCTGTACGCGCGCGCCGAGACCGCCAACGCGGAGTCCGCGGACTACGTCCTGTCGCTCCACTGCAACTTCAACGCGTCGCCCCAGGCTCGTGGCGGCGCCTGCTACTATTTCCAGCGCAGCCACTACTACTCCGAGCACGGCCGCCGCCTCGCCGGCTACATCGGCGGCCGGCTTGCCCGCGGCGGACCTTTCCTCGGGCGCTTCGGGCGCAACTACGGAGTGCTGCGCGAGGCGCGCGGCATCGCGGTCCAGGTCGAGCCGCTCTTCCTCAGCTGCCCCGAGGAGGCGCGAGCCGCCATGCGCCCCGACCACACCGAATCATTGGCGCGCGCGCTGGTCGGCGGCCTCGCCGACTACCTCGCGCGTTCCCCGCAGGGAGGGGAGGGCTCGTGACGCCGGACGAAGCACAGGCGATCCGCATCCGCCTCACGGCGACGCAATCGCAGCGGCTGCGTGAGCTCGGCGCTGATCCGCTCGTGCTCGACGAGATGTTCGTCGACGTCGGCGCCCGCGACGCCGCCTTCAAGCGTCGCGAGGACGACCTCGCGCGCGACAGCCGCCTGCGCCTCAAGGAGCTGCGCGCCGGCCGGCGCGCGCCTCAGCTCGTCGAGCTCGAGACGGGGCTCAGCGCAGCGCTCACGGATGCTGGCTTCGTGCGCGTCGTCACGCCGCTGATCATCTCGCCGGACTCTCTGGTCAAGATGGGCATCGAACGCGGTCATCCCTTGCGGGAGCAGGTGTTCTGGCTCGAGGACGGGCGCTGCCTGCGGCCGATGCTCGCTCCCAACCTCTACACGCTGCTGCGCCGCCTCGGCCGCATCTGGAGCAAGCCGTTCGGGATCTTCGAGATCGGCCCCTGCTTCCGGCGCGACAGCAAGGGCGCCAGCCATCTCAACGAGTTCACGATGCTGAACCTCGTGGAACTCGGGCTGCCGGCGGCGGAGTGTCCGGCCCGGCTCGAAGAGCTGGCCGGGACCGTGATGGCCGCCGCCGGCATCGACGACTACGCGCTCGTGCGCACAGACTCCGAGGTCTACGGCGAGATGGTCGACGTGGAGGTCGACGGCGCCGAGGTGTGCTCGGCCGACGTGGGGCCGCACCCGCTTGACGGCAACTGGGGCGTGGTCGACCCCTGGGTCGGCCTCGGCTTCGGCCTGGAGCGGCTCATCATGGCGCGCGAGGGGTATCCGAACATCGAGCGCGTCGGCCGCAGCCTGGCCTACGTGGACGGCGTGCGGCTCAACGTCTAGCGGCGCGACCGGCGCTCTGCGCACCCCGAGCCGCGGTCGCGCCCGCGGTCTCGCGCGGTCGGCCCCGTACGCACGAGGGGCGGGCCGCAGGCCCGCCCCTCGGGACGTGCGACGATCTGCTCGCGCGAAGTTACTTGCCGAGCAGCGCCTCGATCTTCTTGACGCCGTCGTTGGCGTCCTCGGCGTAGGCGTCGGCGCCGATCTGGTCGGCCCAGCGCTGCGTGCACGGTGCGCCGCCGACGACCGTCTTGAAGGGCAGGCCCTCGTCCTTGACGGTCTTGACGACCTTGCGCTGCTCCTCCATCGTCGTCGTGAGCAGGGCGCTCATGCCGATGATGTCGGCGTTGTTCTCCTTGGCCTTGGCGATGAAGGTGGCGGCGGCGACGTCGCGGCCGAGGTCGGTGACGTCGAAGCCGTTGGCCTTGAGGTAGGCGATGACGATCGCCTTGCCGATGTCGTGTACGTCGCCCTGCACGGTGCCGATGACGATCGTGCCCTTGGTCTCGGCGGCGCCGCCCTCGAGGGCCGCGTTGGTGACCTCGGTGGCGCCGGCCATGGCGTCGGCGCTCATCATCAGCTCGGGGAGGAAGACCTCGCCGCTCTCGAAGAGCTCGCCGACCTCCTGGATGCCCTTGACGAAGCCATTCTGCATGATGTCGCCCGGCGCGATGCCCGAGTCGAGGGCGCGCTTGGCGACCTCTTCGGCCCCGGCCCGGTCGGCGTTGACGATGGTCTCGGCTGCTTCCTGGTAGATGTCTGCCATCCCTCGGACTCCTCCCACGACTTCGACAGCGTTACCCACGGTTGGGTATGGCGTTGCGCGGCCCGGAAGAGGCATGACTCCGCAAGCTGGGCATCAGCCCTCCGCCCTCGCGCGCCGCGCTCCGGCAGTATACCAGTCGTGAGCCTGACAACCCAAGACCCCAGACTCGCTTCCGAGCGCCCCGCAGCGACCCGGGACTGGCCCGTGCTAGCATGAGGCCGTGAGGTATCACGGCGCCGTCATCAGACCCCCGAGCGAAGCTTCGAGCCTGATCGTGCAGGTCACGTACGGCTGCTCCAACAACACCTGCGACTTCTGCGGCACCTACCTCGACAAACCGTTCGCCGTGCGACCCTTCGGGGAGGTCGTGGACGACGTCACGGCGCTCCCCGCCACCGTGCGCCAGCGCGTCCAGCGCGTGTTCCTCGCCGACGGCGACGCGCTCGCGCTCAGCCCGCGCAAGCTCGGCGACATCCTCGATCTTCTGCGCCGCGCGCTGCCGAACCTGGAGCGCGTGAGCAGCTACGCCAACGCGCGTAACCTGCTCGCGAAGAGTGTCGCAGAGCTGTCGGAGCTGCGCGAAGGCGGCCTCGAGCTGCTGTACCTGGGCCTCGAGTCCGGCGACGACCAGACGCTCGCCGATATCCACAAGGGCATGACGGTCGCGGAGCAGATCGAGGGGTGCCGGCTGGCCACGGAGGCCGGCCTCGAGCTCTCGGTCACCGCGATCCTCGGCCTCGCCGGGAAGGAGCGGTCGTTGGAGCACGGCCGCGCGACGGGCGTGGCGCTCTCGGCGATCGACCCGCGCTACATCGGCATCCTCACGCTCATGCTGACGCCCGGCACGGCGATGGAACGCCGCGTGGCCGGCGGGGCCCTCGTCCTCCCGGACTCGATCGGTATGCTGCGGGAGCTGCGCGAGATCGTCGCCAACACCGAGGTGACGCACTGCACCTTCCGCAGCAACCACGCCTCCAACTACCTGCCGGTCGGCGGCGAGCTGCCGCGCGAGAAGGCCGCCATGCTGGTGGCGCTGGACAAAGTCCTGCAGGCGCCGGCCTCCGTGCAACTCCGGCCTGAGAGCTGGCGGCTGCTCTGACCCGGTGAGGATCCCTCACCCCCGCATCGTCCTCACACTCGTGCTCGCCATCGCCGTGCTTGTCGCGGTCGGGGACGGCTGGACGTACTGGCCGCCAAGTCATGGTACGAATGCGAAGATCAAACAGGCGCTCGTCGGCTATGAGATCGCGCCGGCACCCATCTGGCCGGCGAAGTACTACGGCTTCTCGAAGCTGACCCCAGGGATCGCCGCCGAGCTGCGCGCCGGCTACGCGCGTAACTTGCGTCTGTACGCGACCGGGCACGTGCTGGCGTTCCTGCTCCGACGGGACTTTGCGGACAACTTGACCAAGAATCGCAGATGGGGCCTCGGCAGGTTCGAGGTGGCCGGGAGCGGCCGCGTCGTGTACTACCAGTTCCGCGGCCGCCGGCCGAACGGCGACCTCGTCGTGCGTGCCGCCGTGCAGCACACTTTCACCACCGGCCGCTGGAACGCGCGCACGCGCACGCTCCAGGCAGAGTCCGTGCATAGCTCCCCCGAAGCGGTGATCTTCGACTACACGCTCCACCACACGGACGGCCGCTGGAAAGTGGCGACGGCGGTCGGCTGGCGATTCCTCGACGTGCCGAGCGGGCGCGTGACCTACGACCCGCCGCCCTGGCAGACGCCACAACCGTGACCCGCCTCGCCACACTCCCGCCCCGGCGCCTCAGCTCCGGCTGCCGGGCTCATCCCTGAGGTGCGAGCCGAAGCCTCGCTTGAAGTGGGTGGCCGCGTACTTCTGCAGCTTCCAGTCGGGGATGCGGCACTGCGGACACGGCTCCGCGTACCACTTGTTTCGCAGCCAGCGCGCGGCGCGGCTCGTCTTGGAGTCGTGCACGACCATGTGCTTGCCGCAGTGGGTGATGACGACGGCGTAGGCGCCGCGCTCCTCGAATTCCTTGATGCCGTGCAGGATGCCGCGCCGGGAGGGCCACAGCTTGAGCTTCTCGACCAGGCGGAAGAGCGGGACCTGCTTGCGGTAGTACCGCGCCTTGTTGGGGTCGGTGGGCATCGGGGCTTCGAGTCTACCACGGGCGGCAGGAGCGAGCGGGCGGCGCGGCGAAGGTGACTGTCCCGGCACGGAACGACCGAGGTGGACCATGAGCAGACGCGCCGCCACAGGCATCACCCGCGTGATCCCGGCTCTGCTGGCGACCGGCGCGGTGCTCGTCCTCGCCGCCCTGCTCCCCGCCTGCGGCGGCTCGTCCGGCGGCCCCTCCAGCTCGTCATCGGCGACGATGAGCCCGTCCCAGTCCGCGTCGCCCGCGGCGTCCCCCACCTCGTCGCCGAGCGCGCCGGCGACGACCGCGCAAGCGCTCTACTTCCTGCGCGACGGCAAGCTCGGCGTCGCCGAGCGCGCCGTCGCGCCGTCCACGATGCCCGCCACCGCCGCCGTGCAGGCGCTGCTGGCCGGCCCGAGCGCAGGCGAGCGCGCCGCCGGGCTCACCTCGGTCATCCCGAGCGGCACGACGCTCAAGAGCCTGGCTCTCTCCGGCCACGTCGTCACCGTGAACCTCAGTCAGGGGCCGGACACGGCGTCCGCCGCGCTGCTCGGCATGCCCGGTACTGCCGAGCTCGTCTACACCCTCACCCGCTTTGCCACGATATCGGGCGTGCGCGTCCAGGTCGGCGGCCGGCCTTGGCCCTCCGCGGCCGACGCCGGCCCTTCACCTGTCACTTTCCGCCGCGGTGCGTTCCGCGGCTTCGAGCCGGCGATCTTCGTCGAGTCGCCCGGCGCCGGCGCCGTGCTGCCGGACCCGTTCGTGCTCGGCGGCACGGCGAGCGTGTATGAAGGGTCGTTCACGGCGCAGCTCACCGACGACAGCGGGCGGCGAGTCGTGCGCGTCAGCGTCCAGGCGTCGATGGGAGCTCCCGCCCGCGGCGCGTTCCGCCAGACCGTGGTGTACAGCACGTCGGCCAGGCACGGGACGCTCACGGTATACAGCGAGTCGGCGGAGGACGGCAGCCGCCAGAACGTCGTCGAGATCCCCGTCACCCTGAATCCGTAGAGGAAGAGTTGGCGGGGAGTGCGGGAGTCACACCCGCCTGCGTGGGTTTAGAGCCCACGCTGATCCTTCCGATCGACCCCCCGCGCAGCGCCAATTCATTGTACTACGCCGGAGACCAGAGACCCGGCTCGCCCGCCGTCGCATCGCAACGCTCTGCTCCTTGATTGCCTCGCCGCCCGTCGATAGGGTGCCGGAAGGGCAACCAGGAGGGGCACCCATGAGTCGTTCACCACGTCACCCAGTCAGGTCGCTCTTCGCCGGGAGCGGGCGCCGTGGCGTTCTCGTCCTGCTCGTCGTCGCCGTGGGCGTAGTGCTGGCCGCGCCGGCCACGGCCGGCGCGAGCGTCAGCGAAGCGCACGCCAAGGCGTACAAGAAGAAGCTTGCCGTGTACGACAAATGGATGCAGAACGAACAGGCCCACTTCAACAACAACAGCCAAACCGCGAACATGTGGGTTCGGGTAATACGGGATGCCTTGAGCTTGGGTCAGCCCGACCTGCTGGCCATGGATGAACAGTCGTGCCTGGAGGTAAGGGGACGCATGCTGGACGAAGTCCAGGATCGCAGGAAGGACTCCGACAAGGACATGGACAAGTTCGCGGCGCAGGCCCTCACGTGGTTCCCGCCCAAGACCGCGAAGGCGGACAAGAAGAGCTTCGCGGCTGCATTCAAGCTGGTTCGCGCAGGCTTGACGGAACTGTACACTGCCGAACGCGGGCTTGGCAGCGCTCTGCTCGCGCTCGGCATCAGCGCCGACATCTCCACGGCGAACGACAAGATCTTCACGGCCGGGAGCCAGGCGATAACGGCGCAGGCGGAGTTCGATCGCGGCCTGACGGGCCTTCGCAAGCTGCAGTAGCACGGGTCACGCGGATCTGGCGGCCGCGAAGGCGGCGACCCGCGCGGCGCTTCGCCAGACCGCGGCGGACCGCGCGGCCTCGGGGCCCCTCAGGCGAGCGCGCGCGCCGCCATCACTGCCACGCCGATGGCCAGCGGCTCGTGGATGTGGCGCGATCCCAGTGCAGCCTGCGCCTCCGTGGTGAACGCCGACGGCACACCGGGCACGGCGGCGATGGTGATCGGCGTCACGCTGGCGGCGTCGATGAAGCCGCCCTCGGGCGTCGCGTCGAAGATGAGGTCGCAGCGCTCCAGCCCCTCCGACAAGTCGACCGGCTGGACCTTGAGCCCGACCTCGAGCGCCGCCCGGAGACGCGTCTCGTCAGGCTCCACGACCTCGACGGCAGCCCCGCGGCTCACCAGCCGGCGCGCGGCGGCACGGCCGACCGGGCCGAGGCCGAGAAGCAGCACGTGGCGGCTGAGAAGGCTTCCCGCCGCCGCCTCAAGCGCGGTGACGTAGCCGTCGGCCGTGGCCGGGTCGTCGTCGATGCAGCGGCCGTGGCGCAGGTCGAGAGCGATGAACCGGTGGTCGTCGGCCATGAAGAGCGCGTCGGCGCCCTGGGCCACGGCCGCCTGGATGCCACGCACGTCCGGCTGGGCCGTGACCCAGGCCTCGCAGCCGAGGTGGCCGAGGATCGTCGCCACGCAGTCTGCGAAGCCGGAGATGACGCCTTCGCCGGACGTGATCGGCACCACGGCGAGCCGCGCGCCGATGAGCGGCACGCACACCGGGTCGTGGGCCACAGAGCGGATGGCGACACCGCGCAGGCCGAGCCCCGTGATCTCGCGCAGGCCCAGCTCGAACGTATCGAGGCGTGAGACGAGGTCGCCGACGTCCTTCGGCGTGAGGCGCGTCATCCCGTGGCCCCCTGCTCCATCTGCAGACCCTCATCCTCAGGTATAGGCTTAAGTCTTTCGAACACCGCCGCCTCGGCGACGGCTGCGTCCAGCGCCAGCCTCGCTTCGGCGACCGACGTCGCAGCCGCGATGAGCGTCGCCGACCACTCCGGCGCGCGCGCAGCATAGTCGGTGAGCGCCTCCGTAACGCCGAAGAAGCCGGGCACCAGCGCGAGCGGGCGAGCGCTGCCCATGACATGCTCGCCTAGGACCTCGAGCACACCCGCGTGAGCGCGCACGTGCTGGTACACGCAGGCGCGGCGGGGATCGCGGTCCACGGCCGGAGGCGCCGCGCGCGACGCCGTCTCGAGCAGCGCGTCGACGAGGTTGAGGCCGCTCGACCAGAGCACGGCCGTTGGGGTCTGGCTCGGCAGCCGCGCGTCGATCTCGAGCACTTTGGGCTCTCCGCCCCGGACCATGACCTCGACGTCCATCAGGCCGTTGAGGTGCAGGCCCTCGCCGAGGCGCACGGCTGCAGCGTCAAAGGCGGCCAACGTGCCGGCCTCCACGCTCTCGACCGGAGCCACGACGCGCTTGCAGTCGTAGGCGGCGTCGAACTCGAGGCCGGTGACCTGCAGCGGCACGGCCCGGCCTCCCCAAGCCAGCACCTCGAGCGACAGCGACGGCCCGGCCACGTACTCCTCGACGACCACTTCGTGACCGGCGGCCTCCAGGCTCGTGCGCGCCTCGCGCAGTTCCTCGTCGCAGGTGACCACGCGGACGCCCTCGCTCCCGCTCGCGGAATCCGGCTTGACGACCGCCGGGAACCCGCACTCCGGCCACGCCGCAGGGCGGGGGACGTCGAGCTCCGCGAACAGGTGCCTCGAGGCTGCCTTGGACTGGCTGATGAGGTACGCGTCGAGGTCGAACAGCAAGGGCACGTCCCAGCGCGGGACGCGCTCGGCCAGCCAGCTGAGCGTGGCCAGGTCCTCGCAGGCGGGCAGCACGGCGTCGCAGGACCGGGCGAGCGTGCGGGCGCGGTCCTCGTCGGCCGTGATGTCGACGACCACGAAGCGATCCGCCAGCGCGGACGCCGGCGGGTCTTCATGCCGGTCCACGAGCACGGTCTCGTGACCGGCCTTGGCGGCCAGGTAGACGGCCTCCGTGCCCTGGAGCTTGCCGCCGACCACGAGCAGCCTCACATCGTCACCTGAAGCCTCACGTCGTCACCTGCAGCCGATCTCGGGCCGAGTCGAGCCACCGCGAATACTCGGCCGCCGAGGCGGCGCGCAGCCCCAGCTGCTCGAGGTGGGGCAGGACGCCGGCGACCGTGCGGCGGCCCTCGTCGATGTCCAGCTCCGCCTGGGAGACTCCGGCGAGGCCGGCCGTGGGCGGCACGATGGACGTGACCACGTTGGCGCCGGCCTGAAGCCGCCGCTCCAGACCGCGAATGCCGTCGACGTCCAGCGACGCGGGGATGAGCGCCTCCGGCATCGCCAGCCGCATGGCGGCGATCGTGAGGAGTTCCGCCTGGTCGCCCTGCGGCGCCACGTCTTCGAGCGGCGTGCCCACCTGGGGTACGAAGGTCATGACGCGGACCTGCTCCCAGCCCTCGGCGCGCATCGTCGCGACGGAATGCGCGCGGTCGGCGGCGGAGTCGCCGATGCCGGTGAGGAGGCCGTCCTCGACCAGCATCCCGGCGCGACGGGCCGCGCGACGCGCGGCGGACCGCGCCTCGAACGGCTGCCCGACGCGCAAGCGATCGTAGAGCTCGCGCGTGTGCGTCTCCTGGTAGAGGGCGTACCAGTCGGCGCCGCGCTCGCGCAGCCCGGCGAGGACGTCATCGGCTACCACGCCGGGCGACACCATCATCGGCAGGCCGGCGCCGTCGTGAACGGCTGCGATCAGGTCGAGGAGGCCGGCGCAGCCGTCCGCGAGCACCCGTGGGTCCTCGCCCATCGTGAGGTCGAGGAGCACCACGCCCGAGGCGGCGAGACCACGGCAGATCGCCACGACCTCGTCGACGGTCTTGCGGTAGCGCGGGCTCTCCTCGTTGCCGGCCCGGTAGAAGCAGAAGGCGCACTCATTGCGGCAGTAGGTGGAGAAGTACACGAAGCCGTAGAGGAACACCGCGTCGCCCGTGGTGCGCAGACGCAGTTCCCGCGCGGCGGCGAACACCGTGTGCGCGTCGTCGCCCGCCGCGGAGAGCAGCCGCGCGAGCTCAGGTTCGCTCAGGACCGCGCCGTCGAGGGCGCGTGAGCAGAGGTCGCGGACTTCGTTGGCGCTCGTGGGAACCAGGAGAACGTCCTCCCCTTCGCTTCGTGCCGCCGGGGGCGCGCCGCGGCCGGGCGCCGCGTCAGGCGAGTGTACCCACGCACGGAGCGGGCTGGCAACCTCGCACGGCGGTCACGCGCCGGCGGCGACCGGTCCTGCGCCGCGTGAGCCGAGGCGCGGTCGTGAGCGGCGCCGGACTCGCTTCAGCGAAACTCGAGGACGTCGCCGAGCGGGAGACGAGAGGTCGGGTCCACGGCGCCGGCAGGACGCCCGACGGGCACGATCGCCGCGAGCCGGGCGGCGGGCTCGGCGCCGAGCAGCTTCTCGATCGCCGGCGCGGCCAGCACGGGGGCGGTCATCCAGCAGGCGCCGTACCCGAGGGCCTGCGCGGCGGTGCAGAAGAGCTGGACGGCCGCGCCCACGCTCTGGAGGTCCGGCCGGGCGCGCAGACGGTCGTGCTCCTCGCGACTCGCGCCGCGCGCCTCCAGCATCTCGTCGGCGCGCGAGGCGTAGGGGAGCGCGAAGACCGCCAGCACGAGCGGCGCGTCGGCGAAGAACGTGGCGTAGGCGCGCAGCGCCTTGATCTCCTTGTCCCTGCCCGCCAGCTCCGGCCAGGCGGCCATGACGTCGAGCGCGTCGTCGACGGCCCGGCGCAGGGCGGCGCGCGTCCCGGGATCGTCGACCGCCACGAAGCGCCACATCTGCGCGTTCCCGGCGTTGGCGGCGCGCACGGCGAGCTCGACCATGGCCGTCACGTCCGCGCGCGGCACCGGGTCCGGCAGGTAGCGGCGAACGCTGGCGCGGCCGCGCACGGTCTCGGCGAGAGTCGCAAGCGCAAGGCGTCGTTCGGCGGAGTGGCTCATGGCGGAGATGCTACCAGACGCGGCACCCGCCCCTCCGCAGCGGCGCGCGCCGACCGCGGCCGCGCACGAGGGGGGCAGGGACGGCGGCCCTCGACAGACGCCGGGGGCGGGCGCCTCGCGGCGCCCGCCCCCGGCGATGCTCATGCTGTGCGCCTGGGGCGCCCCGCTCAGCCGCCCGACATGGGCGGCACGACCATCAGCTTGTCGCCGTCGGCGATCGGGGCGTCCATCCCGCCGAGCGCGTTGATATTGCGCCCGTTGAGGAACACGCCGGCGAACATGCGCCCGTCTTCGCGGAAGATCCGCGGGCGCATGCGTGGCTCGACGGCGATCGCCTGGTCGATGACCTGGCGCACGGTCGCGCCGTCGCAGTCGACCTCTTTGCGACCGTCCGCCGTGGTCATACCGACCGGGAGTCTGACGTGGGCGAGGGGCATGGCCTCAGACCTGCGCCAGTTCCTTGTCCATCTTGTCGATCTTGAGATCCATGGCGAGGACGTTGGGGTTCTGGCAGAAGGTGATGCACTGCGGGTCGCCGTCGCACAGGTCGCACTTGAACGCGATCATGCGGTCCGGATGCTCGTGGATCACGTCGTAGGGGCAGGCCTCGTAACAGTCGCCGCAGTTGGTGCACTTGTCCTCGTCCACGACCAGGACGAAGCCCTCCATCGCGTCGCCGACCTTCTCCTTGCTGTCGAAGGTCCCGCGCGGCGCGATCGTGATCTTCTTGGTGACGATCGCGCCGGCAGCGCAGGCGTCCTGGCACTTGGCGCAGGCCGTCTGGAGGCAGGTGTGCGACTTGATCTCTGCGGTCGTGGGGTTGCACTCGGAGTAGAGGCGGGCCACCGACGGGCGGTAGGCGCCCTCGTGGAACGCCGAACAGGCCAGCTCACACATGTGGCAGCCGGTGCACTTCTTTCTGCTCATCATCACGTGGGGCATCGGATTCCCTTCCTAGAGCCGGACGTCGACGCCGAGCTCGGCGAGTTTGGCTTCACTGGGTACGCCGTGCTCGTCCCACCCGCGGATCTGGTAGAACTCCTGCAATGCGTTCTTGAACGTCTCGGTGCCGATGGAACGGCCGGCGGACGCGCCGGTGGTGTGGGCGCCCTCCTCCATGTACAGCTTGTGCGGAATGTCGTCGGGCTCGACGCCCTCCCGCAGGTTGAACAGCCGCCCCAGGTTCCAGACGCGCTCGCCGATCTGGAAGACCTCGTCGCCGGTGAACTCGTGCTTCCAGGCGTGCTTGAGGACCTGGGCGATCTGGTCCGGCGTGACGGCCCAGAAGTCGCACCAGATACCGCAGAACTTGATGGCGCTGAAGTTCTCGCCGATCATGCCCTCGGCCGGGTTGCCCCAGACGACCTTCATGGCCTTGCCCTCGAGCGTGTCCGGCGGCAGCGACCCGCCGACGATCTCGTCGGCGATCGGGTAGGTGCGCATGTGGCAGCCACCGCGATCCGACGTGGCGTAGCCGAGGCTCATGCCGAACGAACCGCGCGGGTCGTAGCCCGGCAGCTCCATGTTCTTGACTTCCATCGCCAGCTCCGGATGGCCGTACTTGGCGGCCAGAGCGCGGGTGCCGAGCGCGAGCTCGGCACCGATGCCCTCGCGCTTCGCGATGAGTCCGGGCGCCGTGACGTAGGTGTCGACCTGGCCGAAGTGCAGACCGAAGTCGTGGACGCCCTTCTCCGTGAGGTCCATCGCCAGAGCGACGACGGCGCCGCTGGAGATGGTGTCCAGGCCGAGCTCGTCGCACTCCTGGTTGAACTTGGCGAGCGCGCCGATGTCGCCGATGCCGCAGTTGGCGCCGCAGATCGCGATGGTCTCGTACTCGGGGCCCTCGCCCGCGATACCGTCGACCTCGTGGAACTGGCGACAACCGATGGCACACTGGTAGCAAGCGCGGTTCTTGGTGCGGATCTTGAGGTAGGCGTCGGAGTTGATGCCTTCCATCTTGTCGAAGCTGCCGGAGGACCAGTTGCGCGTCGGGATCACGCCGGCGTCGCTCATGATCTGGCCGAGCACGGGGGTGCCCTCCTCGTTGGCCCAGAGGTTGTCCTCGGTGAGCACGTAGTCCGTGTGGATGCGGAACATGTCGTCGAGGAACGCCTTGGCGTCGCCGACGGTGACCGAACCGGTACCACGGACGGCGATGGCCTTGAGCTTCTTGTGGCCCCAGAGGGCGCCGTGTCCGCCCCTCCCGGCTTTGTGGTACTGGTCCGTCGAGAGGCAGGCCCAGACGATCTCCTGCTCCCCGCCGGGGCCGATCGAGAGGGTCTTGGCGTTCGGGTCGAAGTCGTCGCGCATGGCCTGCTCGATATCGGCGGTCTTGAGACCCCAGTACTTGGGTTCCGCCGGGACGAACGTGACGACGTCGTCCTTGATCGTGATGACGACCGGCGTGGGCGACTCGCCGACGATGATGATCGCGTCGTAGCCGGCGAACTTCATCTCGGGAGCGAAGGAGCCGCCCACGTAGCTGTCGTTCAGGATGCCCGTGGCCGGGCTCTTGCAGCCGACCACGAGGCGCGACGCCGTGCTGACGCCTGTGCCGGCGAACGGCCCGGTCATGAGGATGACGGGACTCTCAGGCGCCCACGGATCGACCTTGGGCGGCACCTCGTCCCACAGATAGCGCAACAGCAGGCCCTTGCCGCCGATGTACTTCTCGGCCCACTCCATGTTGAGCGGTTCGACGGTGGAGGTGCCCGCACTCAGGTCTATCCTGAGTACTCGACCTTGGTAGAAGTCCAATGCGTCCTCCTGAAGACGTACGACGGAGTCTCCGCCGTTGCGCGTGCGACGCAGCGCCCCGCGCGCGCAAACGATGGGATCACAGGCCCCGCCATTCTAGCCCGCGGCCGGGGGCGGAGCAATGAACCGCCTGCAAACAGGCTAGAACGGAGCCGAGGAAGCCGTCGGCTTGGCCATTCTGGCAGAGGTGGCACCCCGCGCCCGGCGCGAGTCGTGCCTGCGGGCGCTCCGCCGCGGCCGCGCCGCGGCCGCCGGATGCCCGGGCGCGGCTAGTCGCGGCCGGGCGCCTCGGGGAGGTCGCGGATGTTCTCGGCGGCCTGCCACTTGCTGTAGTTGTCCGCCATCGCGTCGAGCAGTTCCTTGAGGAAGCGCGCCGACAGGTTGACCCGGCTCACGACCACGCCGTTGAGCTCGCCCGGCTCCTCGCTCTCGTGGTCGAGGCGCACGAAGGTGATCGAGAACTCGTAGTCGGAGTGACTGACGTTGGCGAAGTTGGCGTAGACGCCCGCCATCATCTCCGGCGACGCGTGCAGGTTGATGCGCTTCTCTTGCTCCTCCACTGGAGCCTCCTTTGGGGCGCGCCCGGCGAAGCGGGCCGCGCGCCCTAGCTTTGGATGCGGGCGGCGATGGCGGCGGCCATGCCGCGCGTCCCGGCCGTCCCGCCGAGGTCGTAGGTCACGTCTTTCCCTTCGGCGACCACGTCGGCGATCGCCTGCTCCATGCGGCGCGCAGCCTCGTCCTCGCCGAGGTGCTCGAGCATCAGCACGGCCGAGCGCAGCAGCGCCGTCGGGTTGACCCGATCGAGGCCGGCGATGTCTGGTCCACTCCCGTGGACCGCCTCGAAGACTGCGGCGGTGTCGCCGAGATTGGCACCAGGGGCGACGCCGGGCCCCCCGGTCATGCCGGCGAGGAGGTCGCTCACGATATCGCCGTAGAGATTGGGAAGGACGAGCACATCGAACTGCTCGGGGCGCAGCATGAGCTGCTGGCAGCAGTTGTCCACGATGATGTCGCGGAACTCGATCTCCGGGTACCGCGCCGCGACCTCGCCGGCGACGCGCAGGAACAGCCCGTCGGTGCACTTCATGATGTTGGCCTTGTGCACGGCCGTGACGCTGCGGCGGCCGTGCCGGCGGGCGTGCTCGAAGGCGAAGCGCACGATGCGCTCGCTGCCCTTGCGTGTGATGATCTTGATGCTCTCGGCGGCGTCCTCGCCCACCATGTGCTCGACGCCGGCGTACAGGTCCTCGGTGTTCTCACGCACGACCACGAGATCGATGTCGTCGAAGCGGCTGCGCACGCCCTTCATCGTCTTGGACGGGCGCAGGCAGGCGTACAGGTCAAGCTCCTTGCGCAAGGCCACGTTGACGCTGCGGAAACCGTGCCCCACCGGGGTGGTGATGGGCCCCTTGATGGCGACCTTGGTGCGGCGGATCGAATCGAGGACGTGCTCGGGCAGCGGCGTGCCGTACTCCTCCATCACGCCGAGGCCGGCGTCGTGCACCTCCCAGAGGATGGGCACACCGGTGGCGGCGAGCACGGTCTCGAGGGCCGCGGCCAGCTCGGGGCCGGTCCCGTCGCCGGGGATGAGCGTCACGGTGTAGGTCACGAGTCCCCTCCGGGCAGGTCGAACCCGCCGTGCTTCGTGACGTGCGCCACCAGGCCGCCGTCGGCGAGGATCGTGACCATCACCGGGGGCAGCGGGACGAACGGGATGACGGCGCCGGTCGTGAGGTCGCGCACCTCGCCGCCGGCGAGATCGACCTCGAGCTCGTCCTGCTCGCCGATGCCGCCGGTTTCGCACTGCAGCACCGGCAGCCCCACGTTGATCGCGTTGCGGAAGAAGATCCGCGCGAAGCTCTGGGCAAGCACGGCGCCGGCGCCGGCCAGCTTGATGATGCGCGGCGCGTGCTCGCGGCTCGAGCCGAGCCCGAAGTTGCGCCCGCCGACGACGAAGTCGCCCGGGCGCATCCCGGCGGCGAACTCGGGCCGCGCGTCCTCGAGGACGTGCCTGGCGAGCTCCGGCAGGTCGGTGCGCAGGTGGAACAGCCGGCCGGGCGCGATGTGGTCGGTGGAGATGTCGTCGCCGAAGAGCCACGCCCGGCCGCGAAGCGCCTCGTCCGTCACGTGATCCATTCCTCCTCGGCGACGGTGACGCTGTTCATCACGACGCCGGGCTCCTTGGCGCGCTGCGGGTCCCGCTCCGGGATCGACTCGAGTACGTCCATGCCCTCGACGATGCGGCCGAACACGGTGTGCTTGCCGTCGAGGTGCGGCGTGTCGCGATAGGTGATGAAGAACTGCGAGCCGTTGGTCCCGGGGCCGGCGTTGGCCATCGAGAGGGTCCCGGGGCCGTCGTGCTTGAGCGCCGGGTGGAACTCGTCGGCGAAACGGTAGCCGGGCCCGCCGCTGCCGCTGCCCGTGGGGTCGCCGCCCTGGGCCATGAACCCCTTGATGACGCGATGGAACGTCACGCCGTCGTAGTACCCGTCCCGGGCGAGGAAGACGAAGTTGTTGACGGTCGTCGGGGCCTTGTCGGCGAAAAGCTCGAAGACGATGTCGCCGAGATCGGTGCGGATGGTCCCGATGTAGTGCTTGGTCGGATCGATGATCATCGGCGGCGGTGCGTCGTAGTGCTTGGCCATTGCGTCCCCTTTCTAGAGAAGCTCGCGCGGATCGGTGATCTCGCCGGCCACGGCCGTAGCGGCCGCGGTGGCCGGCGAGCCCAGGTAGATGAAGGCGCCGGGATTGCCCATGCGCCCGTGAAAGTTGCGGTTGGCGGTGCTCAGACAGACCTCGCCGTCGGCGAGGATGCCTTCGTGGATGCCCACGCAGGCGCCGCAGCCGGGGTTGGTGATCACGGCGCCGGCGTCCCAGAAGACGTCGAAGAGGCCCTCGGCGGCGGCGGCTCGCGCCACCGCCTGCGAGGCGGGTGTGACGATCAGGCGCGTGTGCGGCGCGCGGCGGCGCCCGCGCAGCAGGCGCGCCGCCGCGCGCAGGTCCTCGAGGCGCCCGTTGGTGCAGGTGCCGATGAGCACTTGGTCGACCTTCGTGCCCTTGAGAGCCGCCGCCGGCGCGGTGTGGTCCACGGTGTGCGGCTTCGCCACCGTGGGGACGATCGCGCCGGCGTCGAACGCGACGATACGCTCGTAGGAGGCACCGGGGTCGGCCGCGAGCGGCCGCCAGTCGGCCTCCCGTCCCAGCGCGGCGAGAAACGCGCGCGTGGCGCCGTCGCTCGGCATCAGGCCGGCCTTGGCGCCGGCCTCGACGGACATGTTGCTGAGCGTGAGGCGGCCGGGCATGGGCAAAGCGTCGATGCCCGGCCCCCCGAACTCCAGTGCCTTGTAGGTGGCGCCGTCGGCGCCCAGCGTGCCGATCAGCGTGAGCATCAGGTCCTTGGCCTCGACGCCGTCGCGCAACTCGCCCGTGACCTCGACGCGGAAGCTCTCCGGCACCCGCAGCCAGGTCTGGCCGCTGACCATGCCGACGGCGACGTCGGTACTCCCCATTCCTGTGGCGAACGCGCCCAGGGCGCCGGCCGTGCAGGTGTGCGAGTCGGCGCCGATGACGAGGTCGCCGGGCTTGGCGTAGCTCTCCGCGACGCGCTGGTGGCACACGCCCATCTCGACGTCGCTCAGGGTGGCGCCGGAAGCGGCGCAGAAGGCACGGATGGTCTTCTGCGCATTGGCGAGCTCGCTGCGCGGCGCCGGCGCCGCGTGATCGATGAAGAACACGCAGGTCGGCGCTTTGACGCGCTCCGCGCCGAGCGCCTCGATCTGCTCGATCGCGAGCGGGCCGGTGCCGTCCTGCGCGATGGCGACGTCCACGCCGGCGACGACGATCTGACCGGGCACCACGGAGTCCAGCCCGGCGTGCGCGGCGAGGATCTTCTCGGCGAGGGTGAGCGCCGTCACGAAGGCTTGCCGGCGCTCCCGGCCGCCGCCCCGGCGCCGGCCGCCGGCGCCTCCGCGGCTGCTTCACCAGCCACGCCTGCCTCGGCGGCAGCGTCGTGCGCTCCCGCCTCGTCGCCGTGACCACCCATCGGCACCGCGTCGCCGAGACGCCCGAGGTAGTCCTGATAGATGTACATGAGTTCCTTGTCGAACAGCGCCCGCTTGAGCTCCACGGCAGTCTGGCGCACCAGCGCCAGCACGCCCGCGCAGTCGTCCTGGCTGAGCTCGAGCCCGAACTCCTGGAACTTGCGGTAGATCGTGCGCGTGCCGGAGTGCTTGCCCACCACGATCTGGCGCTCCAGGCCCACGTCCTCGGGGGCGAAAGCCTCGTAGTTGAGCGGGTTCTTGATGACGCCGTCGGCGTGGATGCCGCTCTCGTGGGCGAACACATTGGTGCCCACGATGCTCTTCCACGCCGGGATCGTGCGCGCCGACGCGGCCGCGACGTACTCGCTGAGCTCGCGAAAGCGGCTCGTGTGCAGGCCCACGTCGACCTTGCCCAGGTACTTGAGGGCCATCACGACCTCCTCGAGGGCGGCGTTGCCGGCGCGCTCCCCGAGGCCATTGACCGTCGTGTTCACATAGGTCGCGCCGGCCTTGATGCCGGCGAGCGCGTTGGCCGTGGCCATGCCGAAGTCGTCGTGCGTGTGCATCTCGATGTCGAGCCCGCCCTCCTTCTTGAGGAACGAGATCACGTTGAAGGTGTCGAAGGGGTCGAGGATGCCGAGCGTGTCGCAGAAGCGCAGCCGGTCGGCGCCCTCCTCCTTGGCGGCCTGACCGAAGCGCAGCAGGAACTCGAGGTCGGCGCGCGAGGCGTCCTCTGCGTTGACTGAGATGTACAGGTCCTTGCTCCTGGCAAAAGCGACGCACTCGCGGATCTGGTCCAGCACCCACTGGCGGCTCTTCTGCAGCTTGTGCTCGATGTGGATGTCGCTCGCCGACATCGAGATGGCCACGGCGTCGACGCCACAGTCGAGCGAATCCTGGATATCGCCGATCACGGCCCGGTTCCAGGCGAGGATCGAGGTGTCGAGGCCGAGATCGACGATCTGCTTGATGGAGGCCTTCTCGTCGCCGCCCATGGCAGGGATGCCGACCTCGATCTGGTGCACGCCGACCTCGTCGAGCAGCTTGGCGATGCGGATCTTCTCGTGGTTGGAGAAGACGACGCCGGCGGTCTGCTCGCCGTCGCGCAGCGTGGTGTCGTCGATGCGCACGGCCGGCTCCGCCGGCCGTGCCCTGCCGATGACGAAGCTGGAGAGGTCGCTGGCGGTCGTTCGCACCTGCCTGTCGCGGCCGGACACAGGCTTCAGCCGTCGAGGGCCGCGCGCAGCAGCTCGTTGACGAGCTGCGGGTTGGCGCGCCCGCCGGTGGCCTTCATGACCTGCCCGACGAGGAAGCCGAGCACCTGCTGCTTGCCGCCGCGGTACTGCTCGACCTGCGCCGGGTTCTCCGAGAGCACCCGGGCGACGGCGGCCTCGAGCTCGGACGTGTCGCTGATCTGGCCGAGGCCGTGCTTCTCGACGACCGCTTCGGGCTCGGCGCGCTCCTCGATCATCAGCGCGAACACCTCTTTGCCGGAGCTCGTCGACACGGTACCGCTCTCGACGAGCTTGACCAGCTTGGCGAGCCGTTCGGCCGTGACGTGCCCGTGGCCGGCTTCGAGGCCGGCGGCGTTGAGATGGGCGAGGTACTCGCCCATCGTCCAGTTGGCCGCCGGCTTGGCGCCGGCCCCCGCCGCCACGACCTCTTCGTAGAACCCGGCCATGGGCGCCGACGAGCCCAGCACGACCGCGTCGGCGCGCGACAGCCCGTAGTGCTCCATGAAGCGCTCCACGCGCGCCGCCGGCAGCTCCGGCTGCGTCGCGCGCAGCTCCTCCACCCACACCGGATCGATGACCAGCGGCACGAGGTCGGGCTCGGGGAAGTACCGGTAGTCGTGCGCTTCTTCCTTGCTCCTCAACGGCGTCGTCGTGCCAGTGTCGGGGTCGAAGTGCAGAGTCTCGAGGTCGATCGTGCCGCCCGCCTCGAGCACCTCGATCTGCCGCGGGATCTCCGCGTCGAGCGCCTGCTGGAGGTAGCGGAAGCTGTTCATGTTCTTGAGCTCGGTGCGCGTACCAAGCGTTTCGCTGCCCGCGGGGCGCACACTGACGTTGGCGTCCCAGCGGATCTGCCCCTCCTCCATATTGCACTCGCTCACGCCCAGTTCGATCACCAGGTTGCGAAGCTGCTGGAGGAACTCGCGCGCCGCCTCCGGCGACGGAATGTCCGGCTCGGTGACGATCTCGATGAGCGGCGTGCCGCCGCGGTTGAAGTCGACCATCGAGTAGTCCGAGCCGGCGATGCGCCCCGTGTCGCCGCCGGCGTGGATGAGCTTGGCGGCGTCCTCCTCCATGTGCACGCGATTGATGCGGCAGCGGAGGTTCTCGCCGTCCACCCAGTAGTCGAACCAGCCCCCGGTGGCCAGCGGCTCGTCGAACTGGCTGATCTGGTACGCCTTGGGCAGGTCCGGATAGAAGTAGTTCTTGCGGTGGAAGATGTTGCGCGGCTGCACCGTGCAGTGCAGCGCCAGGGCGATGCGCGCCGCGTACTCGATGGCGCGCTGGTTGACCACGGGGAGCGCGCCGGGGTGCGCGAGGCACACCGGGCAGGTGTGGACGTTGGGCTCGTCCCCCTTCGTGACCGCGCAGCCGCAGAACATCTTGGTGCGCGTGTCGAGCTCGACGTGCATCTCGAGGCCGATGACCGGCTCCCAGGCGCTCACTGAGGCACCTCTTCCCGGGAGTCACGGAAGCCGGGCGCCGTGTCGAAGCCGATGGCGCCCTCGAGCGCGTGCGCGGTCTGCAGGATGCGGTTCTCGCTGAAGGCCGGGCCGATGAGCTGGAAGCCCACCGGCAAGCCGTCGCTGAGCCCGCACGGGATGCTGATCGCCGGCAGGCCGGCGAGGTTGGCGGGGATCGTGCAGATGTCGCAGACGTACATGGAGAGCGGGTCGGCGGTGCGCGACCCGGCCCGGAACGCGACCGTCGGCGTCGTCGGCGAGGCGATCAGGTCGACGCCGGCAAAGGCCCGCTCGAAATCGCGGCGCACGAGCGTGCGTACCACCTGCGCGCGTCCGTAGTAGGCGTCGTAGTAGCCGGCCGAGAGCGCGTAGGTGCCGATCATGATGCGCCGCTTGACCTCCGGCCCGAAGCCCTCACCGCGCGTGCGCTCGTACATGTCGAGGAGGTCGACCGGGTCCTTGCAACGGTAGCCGTAGCGCACGCCGTCGAAGCGCGCCAGGTTCGCGCTCGCCTCGGCCGGCGCGATGATGTAGTAGGCCGGCAGCGCGTACTCGGTGTGCGGCAGGCTGATCTCGACGCAGGTGCCGCCGAGTTCCTCGACGCGCGCGGTGGTCTCGTCGAAGCGGGCGCGCACCCCGGGCTCGATGCCGGCGGCGAGGTACTCGGCCGGGATGCCGACGCGAAGGCCGTCCAGCCGCTGCGCGTCCGGCAGTTTGACCGGCTCGGGAAGCGCGACGCTCGTCGAATCCATGCAGTCACGCCCGACGATGTGCTGCAGCAGCAGCGCGCAGTCGTAGACCGAGCGCGTGAGCGGGCCGATCTGGTCGAGCGAACTGGCGAAGGCGATGAGCCCATAGCGGCTCACGGCGCCGTAGGTGGGCTTCATGCCGACGATGCCGCAGAGGGCGGCCGGCTGGCGGATGGAGCCGCCGGTGTCGCTGCCGAGGGCCCACAGGGCCTCGCCGGCGGCGACCGCGGCGGCGGAGCCGCCGCTCGAGCCGCCAGGCACGGTCGCCAGGTCCCACGGATTGGCGGTGGTCTGGTACGACGAGTTCTCGGTGGAGGAGCCCATGGCGAACTCGTCGAGGTTGGTCTTGCCGAGCATGACCACGTGGTCGTCCCACACCTGGCGCACCGCGGTCGCGGTATACACCGGCATGTAGTCGCGCAGGATCCGCGAGGCGCACGTGGTCGTGACGCCCTCGGTGACCATGTTGTCCTTGATGGCGATGGGCAGCCCGGCGAGCGGGCCCCGCATCGCCTGCATCTCACGGTCGACCTTGGTCGAGTACTTGGCGGCGTTGTCGTAGGTCACCCGGATGTACGCCTTGACGCGCGGCTCGACTGCGGCGATCTGATCGAGGTAGGTCTTGGCGAGCTCGGCGGCGGAGACCTCGCCGTCCACCAGCAGGCGCTTGGCGACCTTGGCGGTGAGCCGCAGGGGGTCGAGTCCGCTCACCGTCAGCCCATCCTCGGGACGCGGAAGCAGTCGTCGCTCACGGCCGGCGCGTTGCGGAGAGCCTCGGCGCGCGGCAGGCTCTCCGACGGCTTGTCGGTGCGCGTGACGTTGACGACGTCGAGGACGTGCGCGGTCGGCGGCACGCCGGCCGTGTCCAGTTCGCTCATCTTGTCGATGTGGCTGAGGATCTTGCCGAGTTCGCTCGTCATGCGGGCGACCTCGTCCTGCTCGAGACGCAGACGGGCGAGCTTCGCCACGTAGCGGACGTCGTCTTCACCGATCATGGGGCGTTCCTCCTGCAACGAGCCGCAAAAGCGGGACGGCTATACTACTCCTGCCCCAGAGGGGGGACAAGAAAGGGGCCCGGGAGCCTTATCAGCCGCCGGGCCCCTCGATGCGCGAGGTTGAGTCAGACGACCGGCTTCACCGTCGAAGCCTGCAGGCCCTTGTCGCCTTCGGTGATCTCGAACTCGACACTCTGCCCCTGGACGAGGGTCTTGTACCCGTCCATCGTGATCTCGGAGTAGTGCACGAACAGGTCGTCCCCGTCTTCCCGCTCGATGAAGCCATACCCCTTCTCGTTGCTGAACCACTTCACGGTGCCCTGCGCCACGACTGATCCTCCTACGATGAAACCGTGTGCTGGCCTCGAAGGCCGACGGAGCCCCCCATGCGGCGCCGCAAACACGCGCCGAGAGTACACCACGCTCCGGACTCTGTAAATGAGGATGATAGTGGGTCGCGGGAGACGTTTGCGGACGGCGCAGCGGGCGTGCGCCGGCCGCCGCCCGTGCGCGGTCGCGGCTAGCCCGCCTCACTCGCGAACGCACGCTGCAGAACGTCCTCCCACAGCGCGAAGAGGGCCTCGAGATCGACGCCGTCCGGGTCGAGCAGTTTCTGCACGGCGAGTCCGTCCGTCATCGCGACCATGAGCGAGGCGAAGAGTCGCAGGCGAGACTCGGCGGCCGCATCGCCGGCATCACCCATGCCGCCCGCGTAGAGATCGCGGTACCACTCATACAGGTCCGCGACACGCGCCCGCAACTCCTCGTCCAGCAGGACGTGGGGGAAGATCGCGAAGAAGTCGCGGAATCCCGCCCGGTCGTCGACGAGCTGACGGTCGCCGGCGACGAGGCTGTGGACCCGGGGGGCGCCGGCCGGGAGCCGTCGCGTCTCCTCGACGGCGGCGACGCTCTGGTCGTGGGCCAGCGAGTCGACCACGGCGGCGACGAAGGCCGCCTTGCTGCCGAAGTAGTAGCGCACGGAGTCGCGATACGCGCCGGCCTCCGCCGCGACCGCCTCCACCGTGAGCGCCTCGAAGCCACCACGCGCCAGGAGCTTGCGCGCCGCGGTCACGAGGCGCCGGGCCGTCGGCGACAAGTGGGCCGTGGGATCCTCTGGTCGGTCGCCGCGCTGCGTCATCGCATCCTCCGTACGTGGACCCTGCCATCCGACATTGCCAGTATGCGCTTTTCGGGGTACAGTCAAGGTACTTTTCGGTCGGCTGTACGAACTATACCGCAAATCGGCACTATTCCGGCAACAGGTAGCTTGGGACTGGGGGAACGAATGGAGGAGCTTATGAGGCTCGAGGCTCTGCGGGAATCGCAGAAAGCACTCGATCTCATGTCAAAATCCGTACTGTCGCGCGATGAGCAAGAGGAGGTCGTGCGCGACTGCGTCACGAACTTCGACGACTACGTGAACCCGGGCATCCTCGAGTACCGCAAGTCGGTCTCCACCGACTACACGGCCGTGGAGTGGTCGGACGGCGGCTCCACATACCGCGACGTCCACGGCAAGGAGTACATCGACTGCCTCGGCGGGTTCGGCATCTACATGCTCGGCCATCGTCACCCCACCGTGGTCAAGGCGGTGAAGGCCCAGCTCGAGCACCAGGCCCTTCATTCGCAGGAACTGCTCGACCCCATGCGCGGCTACCTCGCCCACCTGCTCGCGATCGTCACGCCAGGCGACCTGCAGTACTCGTTCTTCTGCAACTCCGGCACCGAGGCGAACGAAGGCGCCATGAAGCTGGCGAAGCTGTACGCATGGCGCCGCAAGAAGGACCACAGCAAGGGCATCATCAGCACCACGCGCGCCTTCCACGGCAAGTCGATCGGGAGCCTCAGCGTGAGCGGCAAGGCGGAGTTCCGCAAGCCGTTCCACCCGCTGGTGCCGGGCGTGCGGTTCGTGCCCTACGGGGACGCCGACGCCCTCGACAAGGAACTCTCCATCTGCGACCAGGTCGGCTTCGACATCGCGGCCTTCATCGCCGAGCCCATCCAGGGCGAGGCCGGGGCGATCCTGCCGCCGCCCGACTACTTCGCCAAGGTCCGGGAGATCTGCGACAAGTGGCACATCCTGTTCATCGCCGACGAGGTGCAGACCGGCATGGGCCGCACCGGCAAGCTGTGGGGCATGGACAACTGGGGCGTGGCGCCGGACATCATGACGATGGGCAAAGCCCTCGGCGGCGCCGTCATCCCGATCGGCAACTTCATCGCCACGCCCGAGGTGTTCGAGGCGTTCTTCGAGAACCCATACATCCACTCCACCACCTTCGGCGGCAACCCGATGGCCACATCCGCCGCGATCGGAGCGCTGCACGCCACGCTGGAGGAGGACATCCCGGGGCAGGCGGCCGAGAAGGGCGCCTACCTCAAGGGCAAGCTGACCGAAATGGCGGCACAGTACGACGACCTCTTCGCGGACGTCCGCGGCATGGGCGTCATCATCGGCATGGAGTTCAAGGACGCCGACATCGGCTACGCCGTGAGCCAGGGACTGTTCAGCCGCGGCGTCCTCATCGGCGGCACGCTGTTCAACTCGCTGACGCTGCGCATGCAGCCGCCGGCGATCATCACCTACGAGGAGATGGACACCGTGCTCGCGCGCCTCGACGACACGCTCGCCAGCGTGCGCGAGCTCGCGGCGCACGGAGAGCTGATCGCTCACTAGGCGAGCGCCCGGCCGGCAGGGTCGCGGGCGGGCCGCATCGGCCGCCGCAACGCGAGCGCTGCCCGGGGACACAGCAGAGAAGGGCCGGGGCGCCTGCGGCGCCCCGGCCCTTCTTGCGTGGATACTGCGCTCAGGCGGCCGGCACTGCGCCGGGCCGCCGGCTGCTCACCAGTCCGAGAATCCGGTGTTGTACCAGATCTTCTTGGTGCCCTTCTTGCTGCGCTTCTCCCAGCCCTTGGTCTTGGGCTCCTGGTCGATGCGCGCGCGCACGTTGTCTGCGACCTGCTTGATCTTCGCCTTCTGATCCGCGTCGAGGGCGTCGACCTTGTCGACGTGGTCCTTGACCCGGTCGAGGTTGGTGGTCGCGGTGTACCAGAAACCCCAGTCGTCGGCGAGCCGGCGGGCGACGAAGCCGACGTTGACCTTCTTGGTGTCGTCCTCGCCGAAGTCGGCGACCGTGAACAGGTACTCGATGTCCTTGAGGTCCTTGTCGTTGATCTCCCAGATCTGCAGCTTCTGCAGCAGGATGTCGGCGAGCGAGACACTCCAGGGGTCGAGCTCGAGGCGGCCCGCGTAGTTGACCTCGTGGCAGTAGTCGAGCTTGTCGATGAACACGTCGATCATCGGCACCGCTCCGCCGAAGTAGATGTGGCGGGTGGTGCCCGTCATCGCCATGGTCTGCATGTCACTCTCGTAGCCCACCGACGTCATGAACTTCACGAGATGCTTGCGGGTCTTGCCGTACGTCGCATAGTCGATGTCGGTGAAGTAGCGGTCCCCGAGACGCTCGAGCCTGGCGTACAGGTCGATCTGGTCGGGGAAGTAGTAGTGCAGCGCCAGCGGACCCATCACGCGCATGACGATGCCCTGCTGCTGAGCGGCCTCGGCGATACGCTTGCCCTCGCTGAGAAACACCTCAGGCTTGGGATACTTGTCCAGCGGGATGTCCTTGGGCAGGATGAATACACCCATCGGTGATTATCGCCCCCTTCCGGGATCGACGGCCTGATGAAGTTCGCAGTCTACGCGCGGATCAACCGGACGTGAAGACGTAGTCCTTCACCTTCTTCTTGTCGAGCATCACGATGACGCCCTTGAGGATGCCCTCCGAGTACTCGCTCCCGGGGTTGATCAGCAGCGTGCGGCCGGCCTTCTGGGCGCCGCGTGACTCGTGGATGTGCCCGAAGAGGCCGAGCAGCGGCTGGTTCTCCTCGATGAGCTTCTTGGCGCCGAGGCTGCCGGCGTGGATCTTCTCCTCCGCCGACATCGTGAGCGTCTCGTCCAGCTTGGGGCAGAGGTCGAGCGAGTAGCCGTGCGGCGGCACGTGGAAGTTGTAGATCGCCGTCTCCTGGTTCTTGATCGGCGTCACGAGCTCCCGCAGCTTCGCTTCGAGGTCCTCTTCGCTCAGCTCGCGCGGCGTCTGCCACGGCGTGGGGTTGGAGAACGACGAGGTCGCCATCTCGTGGCCGTCGAGGTCCACGATCCGGTTGTCGCAGGGATGCACGAGCTTGGCGTTGTCGATCATGTCGTCGATGACGAACCAGTCGTCGTTGCCGGGCGCCATGAACATCTGGTACGGCTTGCCCTCGAGACGCTCGTCGGCGAGGTCGAGCCACTCCTGCACGCGCTCGAACACGAGACTCTTGAAGAGCGCGTCGATCTTGGCCGGGTCGGCCTTGGTCGCCTCGAACTCCTCGCGCGTCTGATGGACCCAGTAGTAGCCGGCGTTCTCGATGACCTTCTTGATGGCCGCGAGCTCTTCCTGGCCCGTGACGTCGCGGTGCTGCCCCATGAGGGTGCACTCCCAGACGTCGTTGCCCTTGGCCACGAGCGGCACAAGGACCTTGCCGGTGAGGTCACCGAGCAGCACGGCCACGTCGATGCCGTAGATCGGAAGCGCGTTCAGGAACTTCCGGTAACAGACGTTCGAGCCGTGGATGTCGGTGACGAAGAATAGCTTGATCATCTACACACTCCAGAGTGAGAAGTGAGGGACGAGAGCAGGAGCGCTCTCGTCCCTCACGGTACTGCCAGATCACTCAGGCGGCAACTCGCCGTAGGTGAGCGACACGTCGACGCCCACCGACTTGCTGCGGCTCTTCCAGAAGAAGTACCAGATGACGCCCAAGACCCAGACGCCGACGAACAGGTACACCGAAGGTCCGGTGAACTGCTTGGCGGCGCTGTTGAAGATGAAGTAGTAGAGCAGGATGCCGAGGTAGATGAGGTCCACGATGGCGCCCCACACGATCACCGGCAAGCCCAGGAACGTCCACGACTTGTACGGCGACGAGTCCCACACGCCCTTGGCGCGTTTCATGTACGGGAACAGCAGGGCGGCCACGGCGGTTGGGATGAACACCGAGGTCACCTGCATGCCGGTGAGGATGACGTTCTGCATCTGGTTGGTCAGCACGCCGTAGTAGAGGGCGAGCAGACCTTCGCCGAGGACCAGGCACAGGATGTGGTTCTTGACCGGGCTCGCGAAGCGCGGGTTGATGTCCGTGAACCACTTGGGGCCCATGCGGTCCATGCCCCAGGCGAACAGGATGCGCGGGAAGGCGAGGTACGACAGCGCGATCCACCATAGGGTGAAGGCCACGTAGGAGAGGCCCATGTAGCCGGCCACGATCTTCATCCACACGGCCTTGGTGCCGAGAGAGTAGACGGCCAGGTCGATGAAGTTGCTGCCCGACGAGTTCGCGGTCGTGAACGGCATGTTGAAGCCGGTGATGGGGCCGTTCTGGTCGTTCCAGGCGGTGGCGCTGAGGAACTGGAAGCCGACCACACGGTACAGCACGATGGCGGTCCACATCATGAACACGAACGGCACCAGGATGGCGAAGAGGTTGGACAGGATGATGGTCTTGTCCGGACGCTTCACCTCGCCGGCGATGAACGAGATCGAGTAGGCGTAGGCGAACAGCCACGACATGGCGACCATGGTGCCGAGCGTGGCGGTCCAGTTCCAGGTGCTGGGAATGGCCTGACCTGCGGCTTGACCGACCTTGATGATGAAGTCGTGGTAGGTCGGCGAGTGACCCGCGAGGGCGTACTTGTCCCACTGCGCGATGAAGTGGGCGCGGCTCGAGATGGTGAGCACGATGCCGATGACGATCATCCCGCCGATCCCGAAGAACATGATGATCTTCTGGGTGAGCGCGAAGATCTTGATGCCGAACACCACGAACATGAAGCCCACGATGTTGAACAGGGTCGCGAGGAAGAACCCGATCAACTTGGTGCTGGACACCCAGTCCGCGGCGCCGTGCCACCCCAGGTAGTTGAACGTGATCACGAGGCCCGGGTTCACGGCCAGCGGAGCCAGCACGTAGATCCAGAAGAGCCAGATCACGGCGTCGCCGAAGCTCTGGGCGATGCCGAACACGGGGTGGATGATGCGCGAGTTGTAGATGTACTCGCCGCCGGACCTCGGCATGGAGCCCCCGAGGATACCCCAGACGATCGGGAAGCCGATACCGGCGAGGAGCGTCGAGATGAGGCAGGCGATGATCAGGTTGCCGCCCAGGAAGACGCCGACACCGAGACTGATCGTGACCCAGATGCTCGGCGTGAGCCCCTGGTTCATGAAGCCGACGGCAAAAGCGTCCCACATGGAAAGACCGCGAACGAGACCGCTCGCTTTGCGGGCAAAGGCTAGTTCTTCAGCCACATTCTCCCCCTTGCTTGCACACGTTCCGCCTGTCTGACCCCTGAGACCGCGACCCGTGCTTGATCGAATCGAGAAAAGAGACACGTACACGCGTCTAGCCGATCGCCCTCCCTTCCTCAGCGGCCTCGGCAGGCACGTGCCACTGATACACGTCCTTGAGCTTCCAGGGCACGATCGCGGTCCTTGTCCGCGTCACGCCAGGAACCTTGCCTATCACCTCGTTGACAAAGCGCAGCAGCTCCTCGGTGTCGCGTGCGTAGACCTGCACGCTGAGGTCGCCCTCGCCGACGGAACCGGCCAGGTAACTCACCGTGGGGAACTCCACGAGCGCAGCGGCGACATCCTGGAGCTTGCCGGCGGCCACCTCCACGAGCACGTCGCCGATGATGGTGAAGCCGACGGCCTGCGGGTTGACGATGGCGCTGACACGGATGACGCCGGTGCGGATGAGCCGCTCGATACGGTAGCGGACCGCGCGCTCGGACACGTGCCCGATGCGGCGGGTGATCTCGGCCGAGGAGATCCGACCGTCTTCAAGTAGGAGAGACACGACCTCACGATCGATCGCGTCGAGGCTGAATGGCAACACGACCCCCCTGGTCAGCGCCCATTCTGTCGTGCTATTTCGATACCTCACGTCGGAAAATGTCAAGGCAGGCACGCGCCCTGTAGGATTCGGCAATCTCCCGATTGCGCAGCGGACCGAATCCGACATCGCTCACGGGCGCGGAACGCGCGCTTGCGGCCGGCGCTCAGAGCTCTGCCTGCGCCTCTACGGCGGCGGCGATCGCCTCCGGCCCGCTGACGATCTTGACCGCGTCGAACTTGCAGGCTGTGCGGCAGACATCGCACCTGATGCACAGCCCCTGCTCGATCGCGTGCGCCTGCTTCTTCTCGCCGCGCGCCGCGGCGGTCGGGCAACGCTTGGCGCAGAGCATGCAGCCGGTGCAGGCCTCGGCGTCGACGACGTAGGCGATGAGGGCGTCGCAGCTGAGCGCCGGACAGCGGTGCTCGCCGATGTGCGCCTCGTACTCTTCGCGGAAGTACTTGATGGTCGTGAGCACCGGGTTCGGCGCCGTCTGGCCGAGGCCGCAGAGGCTCGTCTTCTTGATGTTGACGGCCAGGGCCTCGAGGGTCTCGATGTCGCCCTGGCGACCGTGGCCGGCCGTGATGCGCTCGAGGATCTCGAGCATGCGCTTGGTGCCCAGGCGGCAGGGCACGCACTTGCCGCAGCTCTCGTTCTGGGTGAACTGCAGGAAGTACCTGGCGAGGTCGACCATGCACGTCGAGTCGTCCGCCACGACCATGCCGCCCGAGCCCATGATGGCGCCCGTCGCGGCGAGGCTCTCGTAGTCGACCGGTGTGTCCAGCAGGCTGGCCGGCACGCAGCCGCCGGATGGCCCGCCAAGCTGCACGGCCTTGAACTCGCGGCCGTCCTTGATGCCGCCGCCGACGTCGAAGATGACGTGGCGCAGCGTCGACCCCATCGGCACCTCGGCGAGGCCGCCGTTGACGACCTTGCCGGCAAGGCTGAAGGCCTTGGTGCCCTTGCAGCTGTCGCTGCCCACGGCCGCGTAGGCAGCGGCGCCGTTGGCGATGATCCAGGGCACGTTGGAGTACGTCTCGACGTTGTTGATGTTGGTCGGCTTGCCCCAGAGGCCGGAGACGGCCGGGAACGGCGGCCGCTTGCGCGGCATGCCGCGCTGCCCTTCGATGCTCGCGATCAGCGCCGTCTCCTCTCCGCACACGAAGGCGCCGGCGCCCTCCTTGATCTTGAGGTGGAAGCGCCAGCCGCTGCCGAAGATGTCGTCGCCGAGGTAGCCGTGCTCTTCGGCGGCGGCGATCGCCAGTCGCAGGCGACGGACGGCGAGCGGGTACTCGGCGCGCACGTAGATGAAGCCTTCGGGCGCGCCGATCGCGAAGGAGGCGATCAGCATCCCCTCCAGCACGGCGTGCGGGTCGCCGTCCATGATCGAGGCGTCCATGAAGGCGCCGGGGTCGCCCTCGTCGCCGTTGCAGATCACGTACTTGAGGTCGCCGGGCGAGGAGCGCGCGAACTTCCACTTCGCTCCCGTCGGGAAGCCGGCGCCCCCGCGGCCGCGGAGGCCGGAAGCGAGGATCTCCTCGACGATTGCCTCGGGCTCCATCGTGGTCAGCGCCTTGCGCGCGGCCTCGTAGCCGCCGCGCGCCAGATACTCGTCCAGGCTCTCGGGATCGATCACGCCGACGTCGCGGAGGGCGATGCGCGTCTGGGCGCGATAGAACGGGATGTCGTGCGCGCACGCCACGCGCTCGCCGGTGGACGGATCGACGTACAAGAGCTTCTCCACCGGCTCGCCGCCGGCGAGATGCTCGGTGACGACCCGGCTCACATCTTTGACCTTGAGCCGTGGGTAGTACGTCTCGCCGTCCGAGACGACGGCCAGGGGACCCTGCGAGCACAGGCCGTGGCAGCCGATGATCTTGACCTCCACCTCGTTCTGCAGCCCCGCCGCCTCGACCTCGGCGACGAACGCGTCGCGCACCTTCATCGAGCCGGCGAACACGCAGGCGGTGCCGGCGCAGACCGAGACGCGGCGCTTGCTGCCGGCGTCGCCGACGGCGACGCGGACGCCGTCGTCCCGCGGCTCGGCGGCCGGAGCGACGGGCTCACTCATCGCCGTCACCCCCGGCACCGTAGGCGGCGGAGAGGCCGAGCTCCTCGATGAGGGCCGTGACGACCTTGCGCGTCTGGTCGGCGCTCAGGTTGCCGTAGGTCTCCTCGTCGACGCGCATGACCGGCGCCTGTGAACAGGCGCCCATGCAGGCGACCGAGTCGAGGGTGAACTCCATGTCGTCCGTGGTGCCGCCGTCGGCGACCCCCAGTTCCTGCGAGATCGCCTCCGTGATGCGCGTCGCCCCGGCCACATGGCAGGCGGTGCCGTGGCAGACGCAGACCTTGTGGCGGCCGCTCGGGACGGTGCTGAACTGGGCGTAGAAGGTGATGATCCCGTGGATACGCGAGGCGGGCACGCCGCTGCGGCGGGCGATCTCGTTGACGACGGGCTCGGGCAGGTAGCCGAACTCGCCCTGCGCGCGCTGCAGAAGCGCGATGAGGTTGCCGCGCGGGTCGCCTTCGTCCACGAGGACGGCGACCCGCGAGAGGTCGAGATCGTCGGCGGCCGTGGGGCCGTCCTGTTCGGTACGGACTACACGCCTGGGCATCGCATCAGCTCCGCGTCACGTTCCACGTTCGTCGGGCGGCCGGTGCAGCGCCCGGCCGCCCTCCCTGCCGCCTATTGAACCACTTCGGGCCGGCGAGCGCGCGCCACGTCACGCGCCGATAGCCCGCGTCCCGGGCGCCCGCTTCGCGCCACGACGGTCGCTCAGCTCCGCCCGGTCTGTGCCTTGCAGGCGAGGAGCGCGTTCTTGAGCAGGATGACGTTGGTCACGGGACCGACGCCGCCCGGCACCGGCGTGGCGCGGCCGGCGACCTCGAGCACGCCGTCCCAGTCCAGGCTGCCGATCTGCTTGCCGTCGTCGCCGCGCATGGTGGTGACGTCGATCACCACGGCGCCCGGCTTGACCATGTCCTTCTTGATGAGGCCGCGCACCGGCGCCGCGCTGATGAGCACGTCGGCCTCGCGGCAGGCGGCGGGCACGTCCTTGCTGAACACGTGCACGACGTGGACCGAGGCGTTGCGGTTGAGGCAGAGCAGCGCGACCGGCTTCCCGACGATGTTGGAGTGGTTCACGATGGTGACGTCGAGGCCCTGGAGCTCGATGCCCTCGCGGTCGAGGATCTCGATGCAGGCCGAGGGCGTCGCCGGCGCGAACAGCTGGTCGCCGAGGAGCACGTGCCCTACGTTGGCCGGGTTCACGCAGTCGAGGTCCTTCTCGGGCGCGATCGCGTTGAACACGGTGTTCTGCTCGATCTCGGCGGCCATCGGCATGAGCGCCAGGATGCCGTGCACGGTGGCGTCGGCGTTGAGCTTGGCGATGAGCGCGAGGATCTCGGCCTCGGACGTGCCGGCGGGGAGCGTGTGGTTGAAGTAGTCGAAGCCCACCGTCGCGGTGTTCTTCTCGATCTGGCCGCGGTAGAACGAAGCGCCGCCGTCGTCGCCCACCAGGATGGTGGCGACGCCCGGCTTCACGCCGCCGGCCGCCAGCTTGGCGACCTCGGCCTTGATCTCTTCGCGCACCTGTGCGGCGATCGCCTTGCCGTCGATGATCTCAGCTGCCATTGCTTGCCTCTCGTGTCTCGTCAGGGACCGGTCTCAGATCTTGGAGAGCGTGATCGCGAGGACGTCGGCGCGCAGCGCGGCCGCCTCGGCCTGGATCTCGTCGATGATCGCCGCCGTCTGCGCCACGTAGGCGGCGTCGGTGATCGAGCCGAGGTTGATCCTCACGTTGAGCGCGGCGCCGACGACGGCGGCTTCGCCGAGGATGGCGCCGATGCCGGCGTCGGTGACCGCCTGCGGATTGCCGAGGCCGGCCGCTACCTTGGAGAGGCGGCAGACCTCGACGGCCACGCGGCAGATCTCGAGCGGCACGTCGGCGGCGACCTTGAGGCCCGCCTGCACGGCCTCCTTGCGCGCCGCCTGCTGCTCCGGCGTGTCCTTGGGCAGCTTGTAGGCGTCGATCACGCCGTTGTAGGCCGTGGTGTCGTCCTGCAGGAGCTGCTGCAGGCGCTCACGAGCCGCCTGGGCGGCGCCGGACAGCGTGGCCATCTCGGCGTCGACGGCGGCGAACTTCTCGCGCCCGCACGTCAGGTTGCAGACCATGTCCACGAGCGCCGCGCCCAAGGCGCCGACGCAGGCGGAGACGCTGCCGCCGCCGGGCGCAGGCTTGTTGGAGGCGGCGTCGTCGAGATAGACGCGCAGTGGTTCAGAGATGTAGGTCGTAGGTCCGTCGCTCACCGTGTGCCTCCGATGTGGGGCGAGCCGGGGCGGGCGGCGGATGCCGCCGGACCGCCCGGGGCCGCGGGGCGGCCGCGCGGGGCGCCGCCGCCGTCAGGCGGGCGGCGCCCCGGGGTCGCTCGTCAGTTGCTCAGAACAGGCCGATGATGCGGCCGGTCTCGACGTCGATGTCGACGTCCACGGCCGCCGGCCTCTTGGCCAGGCCCGGCATGGTGCGCATCTCGCCGAGCAGCGGATACAGATACCCCGCGCCGGTCGCCGGCCGGATGTCGCGGATCGGCACGCGGAAGCCGCGCGGCCGGCCCTTGAGCGCCGGGTCGTGGCTCAGCGAAAGGTGCGTCTTGGCCATGCAGAGCGGCAGCTTGTCGAGGCCCTGCTCGGTGAACTGCTTGATCTTGGCCTCAGCCTCGGGCAGGTAGTCCACGCCGTCGGCGCCGTAGATCTTGGTGGCGATGGTCTCGATCTTCTCCTTGATGGAGGCGTCGAGAGAGTAGAGGAACTTGAAGTCTCCACCCTTGTCGGCGGCCGCTTTGACGATCTCGGCCGCTTCCTGGCCGCCGTCGCCGCCGAGCGCGTGCACGTTGATCGGCACGGCGTCCTCGGCGCCGGCCGACTGGGCCTCCCGGCGCACGATCTCGACCTCGCTGTCGCGGTCGAAGGCGAAGCGGTTGAGCGTGACCACCACGGGCACGCCGAAGAGCTTCATGTTCTCGATCTGCTTGGCGAGGTTCTCGCAGCCCTTGGTGAGGGCTTCGTTGTTCTCGGCCTTGAGCAGCTCGGGGTCGACCGGCAGGCCGCCGTGCATCTTGAGGGCGCGCATCGTCGCGGTGATGACCACGGCGCTGGGTGCGAAGCCGCCGTAGCGGCAGATGATGTCCATGAACTTCTCGGCCCCGAGGTCGGCGGCGAAGCCGCTCTCGGTGACGACGTAGTCGCTGAGCTTCATCGCGACCTTGTCGGCGATGATCGAGTTGTTGCCCTGGGCGATGTTGGCGAACGGGCCGGCGTGGATGAGCGCGGCGTTGCCCTCGAGCGTCTGCATGAGGTTCGGCTTGATGGCGTCCTTGAGGAGCACGGCCATCGCGCCGCCGGCGCCGATGTCGTCGGCGGTCAGCGGCTTGCCGCCCTTGGTGTAGGCGAAGGTGATGCGGCCGAGGCGCTCGCGCAGGTCCCGGAGCGAGGTGGCGAGGCCGAGGATGGCCATGACCTCGCTGGCGACGGTGATGTCGTAGCCGGTCTGGCGCGGGAGGCCGTTGAGGCGCCCGCCGAGGCCGTTGACGATCTCGCGCATGGCGCGGTCGTTGAGGTCGACGCAGCGGCGCCACGAGATGGTGAGCGGATCGATGTCGAGCTCGTTGCCGTGCATGAGGTGCGAGTCGACCATCGCCGCGAGCAGGTTGTTGGCCGTGCCGACGGCGTGGATGTCGCCGGTGAAGTGGAGGTTCAGGTCCTCCATGGGGATGAGCTGCGAGTAGCCACCGCCGGCCGCGCCGCCCTTGATGCCGAACACGGGGCCGAGGGACGGCTCGCGCAGGGCGAGCATGGTGTCGATGCCGATGGCGTTCATCGACTCGGAGAGGCCGACGGCGGTGACCGTCTTGCCCTCGCCGAGCGGCGTCGGCGTGATCGCCGTGACGTCGATGATCTTGCCGTCGGGCTTGTCCTTGAGGCGCTCGAGGAGGGCCATGTAGTCGATCTTGGCCTTGTAGCGACCGTAGAGCTCGAGCTCGTCCTCGAGGATGCCGGCCTTCTCGGCGATCGCCTGGATGGGCTGCATGGTGGCGGCCTGGGCGATCTCGATGTCGCTCGGCACCGGGGACTTGCGATCGAATTTCGCAGAACTCAACGCGTCCTCCTTTGGTCTCCACTATCCCGCGCGTTTCGCTGGGTGGTGAGCCGCTCCGCACGAGGGCGAAAACGGCCGCACCTTGTGATGGATTGTACAGGTGCGGATTCGAGAGGGTCAATTTGGCGCGGAGGCGATGCGGCCGGCCGCGCCCCGCCGCGGCGGACGGCCGTCTGCGGCCGCGGCGGACGGCCGCCGCCGGCCGCGGCGAAGCGCGGCGGAGCGGCCGTCAGGAGGCGCTGAAGCGGGCGCGCGCGGCCGCCTGGGCGGCCTCGTAGACCACCTTGGCGGGCCTCCCCACGGCGGCGGCGACGCGGCGCACGTCCTCGTACTCGGGCGAGACGGTGACGAGGCGTCCGCCGGCGAAGCCCAGACGGACGCCGATCTTGAGCTTGCCGATCGTCACGGACTCGCGGCGCTCCTCGGCGTAGATGCGGCCCACGGGGAGCACGCGCACGCCGAAGGTCGACGTCTCGCCGAACAGCACTTCGGCGAGGCGTTGGCGGTCGGCGTCCTCGCAGAGCACGTGCAGGACGACGCCCGGACGGCCCTTCTTCATCGTCGCCGGACTCATCCACACGTCCACGGCGCCGGCCTCGCGCAGCGCCTCGGCGGCGTGCGACAGCAGCTCCGGGCTCATGTCGTCGATGTTCGTCTCGAGCACGACGTGATCGAGAGCGACCGGACCGGCGCCGGCGGCCGCCTCATCCGCCGGCGCCGCACCCGGCGCCTCCTCTGCTGCGTCTGGCGTCTGCGGCGCCGGGTGCGGCGCCTCCTCGAGCGGCGGTCTCGCGACAGGCCGTTCCGTCTCGGCTCCGCGACCGGCCGGGAAAGGCACGGGCGCGGCGACCTCGGGATCTGCAGCGGCACGAGTCTTCTCGGGTGTGGCCGGCGCCGGCTCGGCGTGGGCGGCCGGCGGCTCAGCCTCGGCGTCGCGACCCTGCGGCGCCAGGCCCTCCGGCGCGCGCTCGCGGCGCACGCCTCCGGCGACGCCGGACGCGGTGCGGCGCGGCGCACCGCTCCTGTCGTCACGACCGCCCGTGCTCTCGCGTTGCTCGTCCATGCTTTCCTCCCGCTCCGGCGCCGGCTCGATGAGCAGGGCGCGAAGCACGTTGAGCCGGCCGGGGACCTCGCGCGTGCCGGCTCCGTAGCCGACCGCCGCGACGTCCCCGGCGGGCGCCGGTCCGAAGTCGTCCGCGAACGCGGCGAGCAGGGCCGCGCCCGTGGGCGTTGTGAGCTCGCCGAGGGTGCCACCGTCGTCCGGCAGGTCGGCGGTCGGCAGGCCGCGCACCAGCACGGCCACGGCTGGCGCCGGTACCGGGAGCACCCCGTGCGCCGTGTCGACCGTTCCATTCCCGAGCGCGACCGCAGACGCGACCACGCGCTCGGGCTTCAAGTGGTGCAGAAGGGTGACGGCGCTGATGAGGTCGACCGCCGTGTCGATGCCGCTGAGTTCGTGGAGGTGTGCGACGTCCACGCCGTGGACCTCGCTCTCCGCGGCCGCCATGCGCTGCGCAAGCCGGGCCACGTCGTCTGCCACGGCCTGGTCGAGCTTCGACGCGTACATCGACATGATGAGCTCGTCGAAGGTGGCGAACCCGGGGCCCTCGGGCACGCGGAACGTGAGTGCGTCGACATCGCCGCGCCGCACGCCGCGAAGGGAGACGAGCCGCTTGTCGATGCCGGCGGCCTCGAGGGCCGGCCTCACGACCTTGTCGAGCGGGCCGGCCTTGTCCGCCGTGGCTCCCGCCACGCCGAGAAGGGCGGCGACGAGCATGTCGCCACTGATGCCGTTCGAGCAGTCGAGGTAGAGGATCATCGCCGTCACTTTACCCGGGGGCTCGCCTGTGTGGACATCCGGGTGCCCTCACCATCGGCACGCGCGCCGCGAGGCATGAGCCCTTGCCGCGCGCTCTGGCCTCGCGCTCCGCGTCCGGTACAATGCCCCCATGCGCATCGCCCAGATAGCTCCCCCGTGGATCACCGTGCCGCCCGCCGGCTACGGCGGTACGGAGTGGGTCGTCCAGCAGCTCTGCGATGGCCTCGTGGCGCGCGGCCACGAGGTCGTGCTGTACGCCACCGGCGATTCGCACACCGCCGCCGAGCTGCGCGCCCTCTTCCCCGCGCAGATGCCCGAGGTCCTGGGCCAGTCGAGCTACGACGCGCGCCACGTCTCGCACGCCTTCGCCGACATCGAGCGCAGCGGCTTCGACCTCGTGCACGACCATTCCGGCTTCCTCGGCATCGCCTTCAGCCGCTACCTGGCGACGCCGATGGTCCACACCGTCCACTGCGCCTTCGACAAGGCCGCCTACGGCTTCTACGACCAGTTCAAGGACGCGGTCCCCTACATCGGCATCAGCAAGTACCAGCAGTCGATGGGGCCGGCGGGCATGGACTGGGCCGGCCTCGCCTACAACGCCATCGCCGTCGAGGAGTGGCCGTACACGCCCGCCAAGGACGACTACCTGCTGGCGTTCGGCCGCGTCTGCGAAGCCAAGGGCTTCCACCTGAGCATCGAGACGGCCAGGCGCACCGGTCACAAGCTCATCATGGCCGGCGTGCTCCAGGAGCCCTACCGCGCCTACTACGAGGAGAAGGTCGAGCCGCTCGTCGACGGCGAGCAGGTCGTCTACCTCGGCGAAGTGAGCGACGCGGAGAAGCGCGAGCTCTTCGCGCACGCCAAAGCGTTCGTCTTCCCGATCACCTGGCCCGAGCCGTTCGGCCTCGTGATGATCGAGGCCATGGCCACGGGCACCCCGGTCGTGGCGCTGCGCCAGGGCTCCGTGCCCGAGGTCGTGGACGAGGGCAAGACGGGATTCGTGTGCGACACTCTCGAGGAGTTCGTCGCGGCGGTCGGCCGGGTCGGCGAGATCGACCCGGCGGTCTGCCGCCGCACCGTCGAGGAGCGCTTCACCGTGGAGCGCATGGTCACCGACTACGAGGCGATCTACCGGCGCGTGCTCGGCGCGTGAGCGCGAGGCCGGACGCCACGGACGCGGCGCCGGAGCCGGACGCGGCCGCCGGCCGTCTGGCCGCGTATCTGAGCGAGGACGCGGCGGCCGCCCAGCCCGATCCCCTCTTCCTCCGCGGCGACGCGGGTGCGGTCCTCGGGCTCTTCCCCGGCGCCTCCGTCGACTGCTGCCTGACGAGCCCGCCCTACTTCGGTCACCGGCGCTACGCCGGCGGCGGCATCGGCGCCGAGGGCCGCTGGCAGGACTACGTGGCGGCCCTCGGCGCCGTCCTCGCCGAAGTCCAGCACGTGCTCAAGCCGACGGGATCGCTCTGGCTCAACCTCGGCGACACGTACCGCGGCAAACGCCAGCTGGGCATCCCCTGGCGCGTCGCCTTCACGCTCGCCGACGAACAGGGCTGGATCCTGCGCAACAGCGTCGTGTGGCACAAGGTCAAGGGCGGGCCCGACGGGAGCCGCGACCGGCTGCGCAACGTGCACGAGCTGCTCTTCCACTTCGTGCGCCGGGCGCGCGGCTACTACTACGACGACGGCGCCGTGCGCGGCGCGCCCGGCTCGGCGCGCGTCGAGCGCGGCGCCGTGGTGAGCGCCACCGGCGTGCGCGGCGTGCGCTACCGGCGCCAGATCGAGCTCAGCACGGCCCTGGACGGGGCGGAGAAGGCGGTCGCGCTCGCGGCCCTCGAGGCCACGCTGGCCGAGATCGCCGGCGGCCGCCTCGCCGACTTCCGCCTCGTCATCCGCGGGCAGCAGCGCTCCACCCACTCGGACTCGCCGGCCGTATCGGGCCGCGCCCGGGAGCTGCGCGAGCGCGGCTTTTGTGTCCTCCGCTACCACCCGGGCGGAAGCAAGCCGGGCGACGTGTGGGACATCATGCCCGAGGACACCCAGGGCCGGGAAGCGCACTTCGCGGCCTTCCCGGCCGACCTCTGCCGCATCCCGATCCTCGCCACCTGCCCGCCCGGCGGCGTCGTGCTGGACCCGTTCTGCGGCACGGGCACGGCGATGCTGGTGGCGCGCGCGCTCGGGCGCCGTTCCGTGGGCATCGACGTCGCCGGGGAGTACCTGACGCTGGCGCGGGAGCGGCTGAAGCGCTGAGTCTGGCGGGACCGCCTCGCGCGACGCGCGTCGGGCGCCGCCCGCGTCTTGCGCGGCGCCTTCCCGAGTAGGAGCATCCCCGAGCAGAGCCGGGACGCTGCGGCCGGCCGCACGCCGGGCTGCGGCCTCCCGAACGAAGGTGAGGTCACGATGCCAGAAGCGAACGTCAACACCGAGATCGCCCAGCACCTGAGAGAGCACGGCGAGCACCACGGCGCGCCGGAGCCCCAGAGCCGGTTCCACCTCGAGATGGTCGAGATCCTCGAAGCCATCCTTCTGGCCCTCGTCGCGATCCTCACGGCCTGGAGCGGATATCAGGCGGCCCTGTGGGACGGGGCAAGCGCCCGGGAGTACGCCACCTCATCGCGGCTGCGGGCCAACGGCAACACGCTCCAGCTGACGAGCAATCAGCAGCTGATCTACAACACCCAGACGCTGGGCACCTGGCTGCAGGCGGCCACCACCGGCGACGCCAAGCTGGCGGCGATCATGGCCCGGCGCTTCACGCCGAACTACGCTGTCGCCTTCGACGCCTGGCTCAAGACGAGCCCCCTCACGGACCCTGCCGCGCCTGTGGGCCCGCGCTTCATGCCCGAGTACAAGGACCCATTGGCGGCGCAGGCGAGGGCTCTGGACGGCCACGCCACGGATGCGTTCGGCGCCGGGGTGGAATCGCGAGACCGCGCCGAGCACTACGTGCGCGTCACGGTGCTGCTGGCCGCGGTGCTGTTCCTGATCGCCCTCGGCCAGCGCTTCAAGTTCCGCGGCGTGCGCGTGGCCGTCCTGGGGGTGGCGGGGTTGACGCTCGTCTACACGCTGATCGCGGTACTGACCTACCCGCGCGCCTAGAACCTCCGGGGCGACCGGCAGCGCGACCGCGGGATCAGCCAGGAGGGCCGCCGGCCTTCTGCGCGGCGGCGGCCAGCCAGCCCCTGATCTCCGCCGCGGTGGGCACGCGTCCGCGGCAGACGACCTTGCCGTCGAGCGCCAGCCCCGGCGAGCGCCAGACGCCGCGGCCCACCATGTGAGCCGGGTCCTCCACCCGGTAGAAGGTCACGCCGCCGGGCGGACTGAGCTCGCCGAGCACCTGCTCGAGCGTAGCCCCGAGCTCCGCCGCCTTCTGGTCGGTCCCGAACAGCTCCACGATCATGCGCATCTCTCCCAGGCCGCGCACGGCGCGGCACACGAGGTACTGGTCTCGAGCTGATGGTAGCCGCGGAGGGCGGCGGCGGAACCTGACTTTGGTCAACCGGCCGGCGGGGCGCTCAGCGGCTGGCGGCGTCCAGCTTCTCGGCGATGTCGGCGAACTGCGCCGACACCCAGCGCTCGACGCTGTTGACGTCCACGACGGCGCGGATCGCCTCGTTGCGCGTGCGCCGCTCCTGGGCGCCCATCGTCAGGGCCTCGTGGATCGCCTCCGCCTGCTGCTCGATGTCGAAGGGGTTCACGCCCAGAGCGAAGGCGCCGAGCTCCTCGAAGGCGCCGGTGTTCTCCGAGAGGATGAGGACCCCGTCCTGCGTGTTGAGGATCGGCCCCTCTTTGGCGACCAGGTTCATGCCGTCGAAGATGGCGTTGACCATGAGCGCGTCGTAGTGCCGGTAGGCGGCCAGGGTCTGCGGGAAGTTGTCCTGGATGCGCACGTCGATCGGCATCCAGTCGGTGTTGCCGTGCTTGGTGTTGATCTGCTCCACGGTGCGCATCACGCGCTCGCGATAGGTGACGTACTCCTCGACGTCCTCGCGCGACGGCTGCAGAAGCGCGAGGAAGGTGATGCGCTCGCGGAACTCCGGGTGCAGGTCGAGGAAGCGGTCGAAGGCGAGGAACCCGCGGATGATGTTCTTGCTGAGGTCGAGGCGGTCGACGCGCACGAGCAGGAACTCGCGGCGGCGCGCGAGCAGCGCTGCCTCCTCGGCCGCCACGCGCTGCGCTCCGGCGGCCTTCCTGAGCGCCCGCGGGTCGATGGAGACGGGATAGGCGCGCACCCAGACCTCCCGGTCCCCCACGGTGACCGTGAGGCGCGCCGGGTCCACCGGGAGGTCGAGCAGGTCGACGCAGCCCTGCAGGAAGTTGCGCGCGTAGTGCGGCGTGTGGAAGGCGACGATGTCGTTGCCGAGGAGACCTTCGAAGATGGCGTCGCGCATGTCCTTGGGCAGCACCAGCCACGCGTCGCTCTGCGCCCAGGGGATGTGCACGAACTGCTGCACGAAGGCGCCGGGGAGGGCGGCGCGCACGAGCGGCGCGACGCCGTAGAGGTGGTAGTCGTGCAGCATGACCAGCGCGCCGGACCCGGCGGCCGTACCGGCCGCCCCGCCGGCGCCGGCCTCGTCCGCGATCGCCTCGGCGAACAGCCGCTGCACCGGGACGTAGCCGTTCTCCCAGGCGTCGCGCTCGTTGGGCGAGATGTCCGGGTGTCGCCCGAGGTCCCAGAGGTAGTGCTGGATGAACCAGAGGATCGGGTTGGCGACGATGTTGTAGTACTTGTCGTACATGTCGGCCGCCACCGACACGTAGCGCACCCGGTAGGTGTCGCCGTCGAGCTCGACCTCGACGGAGCGGTCCTGCTCGGCGAGCCGGGACTCCTCGTCGCCGAGAGCGGCGGCGATCCAGGTGCCGTCGTGCGCGCGCAGCACCTCGGTGAGGACGGTCACGAGGCCGCCGAGGCCGCGCGTGACGATGGGCTCGCCGGAGGGGTCGCTGTGGAACGACACGGGGCCGCGGTTGGCGGCCACGACCAGACGCCGCTCACCGAGCGCGCCTCGGTCCATGCCGCCCCCCTCTCCAGTGGTGTCGGCCGGGAGCGAAGGGGCTCCCGATCGTCCTAGGACTGTATCCTACCCGCGAGCAGGTCCGCGAAGAGTCGCAGGTCGTCGCGCAGCAGGCGGGGCGTGAGGAACTCGCGGCGCACCTTCTCCTTGCCGATCAGCGCCATCTTGTGGTGCTTCTCCGGGTCGGCGAGCACCTGCAGGCAGCGCTCGGCGCACGTGGCGACCGAGTCCACCAGGTACCCGTCGACGCCGTCCGTGATCTGCAGCGGGATGCCGCCGACGTCGCCGCCGATGGTCGGCCGCGCCTTCCAGAGCCCCTCTGTGACCGTGAGGCCGAAGCCCTCGCGCGTCGACTTCTGCACGATCACGTCGGCGTGACTCTGGAACGCGTTGATCTCCACGGACCCCACGTTGTCCATGTTGGACAGCACGAACACGTCCGGGTCCTCGCCCACGTAGTCGAGGACCTTCTCGAGGTACTCCCAGCCCTCGGGGTCGTCGCTGGCCATGGAGCCGACGAGCGCGAGCTGGAGCCCGGGGTGGCTCGCTTTGACGGTGCGGTACACGTCGACCACGCCGAGCGGGTCCTTCCAGGGGTCGAAGCGCGAGACCTGGAGGAGCAGCGGGCGCTCCACGTCGATGCCGAACTGCCGCACGATGTAGGCCGCGTCTTCCGGCGCCAGCTTCATGTTCTTGGGCGCCAGCGGGTCGATGGTGGGGGCGATCGCGCGCACCGGCACGGTGAGCCCCTCGGGAACGTAGTCCTCGAGCGTGTACACGGCGGCGTCGTAGCGGTTGATGGACGGCAGCAGGTAGTCGTAGAGGCCGCGGTCCGGCGTGGAGGTGTCGATGTGGCAGCGCCAGATCCACCACGTGGAGCGGTCCTGGCTGCGCGTCACGAAGTCGCGGATCGCGAGGGGCTGCGGATCGTGGATGACGACGAAGTCGTAGAAGTGGGTGAGGGCGGCGGCGTTGTCGCGACAGACCTGCTCGTAGAGCTCCTGCGACTCCTTGGGGAAGTCGACGGCGTGCCCCTGCAAGCCGTTGTGGAAGCTCTTGGTGACGTTGAAGAACTCCGGCGGAGCGGTGATGACCTGCCACTCCGCCTCGAGGCCCGCGTCGTTGACCAGCGGCACGAGCGTGTAGAGGATCTCCGCGACGCCGCCGCCGAACGCCGTCGCGTTGACGTGCAGCACGCGACGGCCTTTGAGCCGGGCGGCGAGCTCGTCGATCTCGGCCATGAGCTCCCTGGGGACGATCGACCTGTAGTCCGCCAGGTTCTTGTGGCCGACATTGACCTGGTGCATGAGACCTCCGTACTGGTGCGGCGGGCGGGCGGGCCGCCCGGATGAGTCACGCGAATCTCGGTAGTACATCACACCGGCGGCGGTCAGCTAAACTCGGGGCGTGGACGCCGCGCCGACACAGCCGCCCGAACCGCTGAAGATCGAGTCCGGCGGCCTCGCGCTGGCCGGCCTGCTCTACCGGCCGGCCGGACCTCCCCGCGGCGCCCTCCTCGTCTGTCACGGCGCCGGCAGCCGCAAGGAGAACCACGCCCTCATGGGCGAGCAGGCCGCGGCGGCCGGGCTGGCCGCGCTCACCTTCGACGCGCGCGGCCACGGCAAGAGCCCCGGCGTGCTCGGCCCGGACGGGTGGCGCGACGCGGCCGCCGCCGGCGAGGCGCTGCTGGCCGCCACCGCGGCGCCGTGGCTGGCGGCGCGCGGCGCCAGCATGGGCGGCTGCTTCCTGCTGCTCGCGGCGCGGGCGCACCC
>Ga0118677_10001356_pt1 | contig 52068 bp, 46 predicted proteins | sample AliMusrvi5mmetaG_FD_86154 | JGI IMG/M metagenome (GOLD analysis project Ga0118677, IMG submission 86154) | reverse complement strand
TAACCCAATTTAGTGAGATTATTTGAAAATAGAAAGAAGAATAAGGAAAAAGGAAAGGGAAAGTATTCAGTGTTCAGTGTTCAGCATTCCAAAATCAGCACATGCATGAGTCCTGCCAACTGCGAATGAACACTGATTACTTTTCCCTGATTATTAAGAGTCATTTAAATGATTATAAGCTTTTGTGTGAATGTTTTATCTTTCGATGAAATATTAAGCAGGTAGACTCCTTTCCCAATCTTCTGTTCATTCAGGTTAAAATGAACTACTTGTCCTGAAGTCAGGGTTTTGTTATCCAGCAGCCGTGAAACCAATTGACCCTGAATATTGTATAATTCAATGGTGACAGGATGTTCATGACTGGTTGCAAACGAAATCTCCAGAACTCCTGAAACCGGATTTGGAAATACCCGTATATTTTGGGATGTCAGATCGGTTAACGATTCTGAATCCGTGACGTCCATTTTTAACATGCTCACATTGTCGATGTATACCTTACCAACAAACTGACCAAACCCAAAACCCAACCTGCAGTTGAGATCGGTTACCGGTGCCATTTTTACCGTATAGGTGAATGTCTGCCTGACTTTAGTAATGGTTTTTACTGTTGAATAGTAGTTTCCGTAATCACCGTAGTTCTTAGAGAGGAAAACATCCATGGTATTCGGGTTATCGGCCCAAGCATCGAACGTAATATTGTAAATCATGTTCTGTATCAACGGAACATTCAACTGTTGTTCGCAAATGTGCCAGTTTGCAGTTCCCGGCTTGGTGATATCGGCCACAAAAACACTGTCAATCACCGATATAGTTGCTGCTGTGGTAGTTGGACTGTAAAAATACAATGCTCCCCAGCTATTTAATTCATTGTTGAAGTCACCGTTCAAAATCACTTCGTTTTTTTTTACAAATACCGGAGTGATCGTCTGGTTTTTATTAACATCAATCTGTACCGGATTGGCCGAACTCAAATATAACCATTTGTCGAATTGATAACCATCAGCAGGTATGGCTGTAAGCGTAACCGGTGTGCCTTCCGGATAAGTCGGCTGACTGGGAGAAACCTCAACCGTTCCGCCAGTTGCCGGATCTATAGTTAACGAAAATGGACCGGCGGTATCCTGTAACTGATAAACACGAACATAATCGATATAGAATCTGGCCGGAAGTTTGGTGTCATCAACACCCTGCTGTCCACCCCACGATCCGCCGTAAGCCAGGTTAAGGATTATGTGGAACAACTTATTGAAAGGCCAAACCCGTGGATCAGTTGGTGGTGCGGTATATGTCCAGTACATGACGCCATCGGCATACCATTCCAACCTGGTGGGTGTCCAGATCAATGTATAAGTCACAAACCGGCTATAAGGAGGAATCGTAGAGGTTTGACCACCAGAACTTTGATGTCCAGTCCCGTCAGTCCCTTCAAAATGTGCTGTAAAATACAAATTATTGATATTCATTCCGACGTATTCCATGATGTCAATTTCACCGCTCTTGGGCCAAAATCCGTATTCTTCATTGGTTGGCATCATCCAGAATGCAGGCCAGGTACCCTTACCTGCCGGCACTTTAGCCCTGATTTCAAACTTTCCATACGTCCAGTCACCTTTATAGGTCGACACCAGGCTTGCAGAAGTATAACTGGCTCCAAGATAAGGCTCCTTTCTGGTTTCGATGATTAAGGTTGTATCCTGAATGCGGGCATTTTCATATCGTTTGGAAGTATAATACTGAAGTTCAGCATTGCGTAATTTACCCACTTCGTAAGTCCATTTAGTGCTATCGGGCAGACCCGGTGTGTTAAACTCATCATTCCAGACCATTACATATTTCTGTGAATAAGCTTGAAGGGAAAGACAGAGAATGATAGCTAATAATTGTAATTTTATCATGACAGTTAGCTTCGGTTACAGATTGGTAAATTTAGCAAGAAAACCTGATGAACCAACAAAAAGTTTGTTTGAAGATCAAAAGCCTCATTACCCCGGGAGCCCGGTAAAAACTGAAGTTCGATGCCTTCCTTAAGGTTAAAATTTCTATTTTTAAAGCTGCAAAAATCCTTCTGCCTGCTATCCTCCAGGAGATAAAGTCTATTCCTTTTCATACCTCTGTCGTACCATTGTAAAACAATGGTACGACAGAGGTATGACTGGGAACAGAATCATTCGTATCGGGAATACCTGTAGATTAGGTCGATGGTTATAAGGAAATACAATTGACGATTCATTTGAACTGCTTGAACGACCAGCTCCAACCACTAATTTTTACCGGTTATCTGACACGGAAGATAAGAGATTCAACGGAGATCAAAGTTAATTAATAGCAATGGAATATTGAATATGAAATGCATAAACAAATTGATTTCTAACTTTTACTCTTTGCTTTTTCCATTGCATTCTGTATGTTTGCATACCAGAACAGAACACCTAACAATGATCATATGGAGAGTAAATTTCACTTTACAATAAATCATCAATCCAACTTACTGAAATTCCAACAGTTGATTGATTCAGTCAATGAAGCAGTGAGCAGGAATTTACTAAAGGTTGGTGATATGCTGCCTTCGGTGAACCAGCTGTGCAAGGAAAGTTCCCTGTCGCGTGACACTGTTTTCAAAGCCTATGCAGAACTGAAGAATCGCGGAGTGATTGAGTCGGTTCCCAACAGAGGCTATTTTGTGTCTAAAGCGATTACCAAAGTATTCCTGTTTCTCGATACCTTCAAAGCCTACAAAGAGGTACTGTATGGATCATTCCTGGATAATCTGCCTGAATCGATAGCTGTCGACCTGCATTTTCACCACTACAACATCGACGATTTCGAGAAGATCATTAAAGAAAGCCTGGGGAAATATACCAAGTATATCATCATGAATTTTGATCATGAACGCGTACCCGAAATTACCAGACAGATTCCAGCCAGCAAATTACTTGTAATCGACTGGAATGTTAATATGCAGGAAGGCACATCCTCCATTTATCAGGATTTTGGACAGGCCTTGTACGATTCCTTAAAAAGTGGTCTTGCCCTGATCCGTAAATACGATCGCTTTGTGTATTTATACCCTTCATTTACCTACCACCCCAAAATATCGGTCACTTATTTCGAGAAATTCTGTTCCGACTACAAGATAACCTGTAAGACCTTGTACGATTTCAAGAAATTTGATCTTCAGAAAGGCGAACTTTATTTGCTGGTGAGTGATCGGACCTTAGCACGGTTTCTGGACCAGTGTCAGCAGAAAAACCTTATTCCGGGGAAGGATGTAGGGGTTATTTCATACAATGAGACCCCCATGAAAAAATATGTCAAGGAAGGTATTACGGTGATTTCAACCGATTTTGAGCTTATGGGTAAGAAAATTGCAGAGTTTGTCAGTACCGGAGAGAAGACCAATCTGGTTATTCCCACCAAACTGACGGTGCGGAAATCTACCTGATAAGTGTTTAAAAACATGATGTCATATTTTGAGAATGGGTTTACATCCCCTAGTTTTGTCGGGCATACCAGAACAGAACGGTTTTATATAACAGGATAGAGTCATTAGTCATTAGAAAACTGTTACGAGTTATAGGTTACGAGATTTGGGACAACCTGAAACCCGCAACCAAAAACAACCTTTAAACATTGAAATTTAAACTTTTAACTTACTAAATATGTATTTATTAGGATTCGATATTGGTAGCTCTTCGGTGAAAGCATCATTAATCGACGGGCAATCGGGTGATTGTGTAGCGTCGGCTTTTTACCCAAAACAGGAAATGAAAATTACAGCCGTTCAGTCAGGATGGGCTGAGCAGGAACCAGAACAATGGTGGGCAAACCTTAAACTGGCGCTGGCTGATGTTCTGGCTCAGTCTAAAGTTGATCCCAAAACGATTGACTCAATTGGGATATCATACCAGATGCACGGATTGGTGGTGGTCGATAAAGAACAGCAGGTATTACGTCCTTCCATCATTTGGTGTGACAGCCGTGCTGCTGAATATGGCAACAAGGCCTTTACTGAAATGGGAGAAGAGAAATGTCTGTTGAATTTGCTTAATTCACCGGGAAACTTCACTGCTTCGAAACTGAAATGGGTTAAAGACAATGAACCTGAATTGTATTCGAAGGTCGACAAGATCATGCTCCCGGGCGATTACATTGCCATGAAGCTTTCGGGTGAAATAAAGACTACTGCAAGCGGTTTATCGGAAGGTATTCTATGGAATTTTAAGGAAAATGCAGTCGCCGATATGGTGCTGGATTATTATGGCTTCGAGAAATCATTTATCCCTGAAATCGTACCAACCTTCTCAGTGCAGGGTATAGTCAATGCAAAAGCAGCAGCTGAACTAGGTTTAGCCGAAGGAACCAAAATCAGTTACCGTGCAGGGGATCAGCCTAACAATGCGCTATCACTGAATGTATTGAATCCTGGTGAAATTGCAACCACTGCAGGAACTTCTGGAGTAGTTTATGGGGTAAGCGGTGAAGTAAAATTCGATCCCTATTCACGGGTAAATACTTTTGCACATGTCAATCATACTGCAAAAGAAACCCGTCTGGGAGTTCTGCTTTGCATCAACGGAACCGGAATCCTGAATTCATGGTTGAATAAAACTGTGGGAAATAAAGCCTTTTCGTATGAAGAAATGAACCAGGAAGCAGCTAAAGTAGCCATCGGTTCTGAAGGTGTGAGTATTCTGCCATTCGGAAACGGAGCAGAACGTGTTCTTAGAAATAAAAATATAGGTGCACAAATATCCGGTTTAGGCTTTAACACCCATACCGAAGCACATCTATTCCGTGCAGCCCAGGAAGGAATTGTTTTCTCCTTCAAATATGGCATGGAAATTATGGAACAAATAGGCATTAAGGCCAAGGTGATCCGTGCCGGAAAGGCCAACATGTTCCTTAGTCCGATTTTCCGCGAAACACTGGCAGGAGTATCAGGAGCAACCATTGAATTATACAATACCGATGGTTCGGTTGGAGCAGCCCGTGGTGCAGGAATTGGTTCAGGATATTATGCCTCGGCTAAAGAAGCATTTGCCAGCCTGAAGAAACTGGATATGGTTACTCCTGATTTGAGTAAAAAGGCTCAATACGAAGAAGCTTATCAAAACTGGAAAACTTCACTTGACAAGGCGATGTAAAAAGATAATAACCACATAGTCACATAGAACACATAGATAAAAAACATTCCTATGTGACCAATGTGTCTATGTGTTTCAAATTAATTATTGAAAAATTGATTATAAACAACTCCTTCTCTGGAAGGACAAATACATAACACAATGACAACATTTAAAGGAAACAAAGAGTATTTCCCAGGTATTGATCAGATCAAATACGAGGGACCAGGTTCAAAAAATCCTATGGCATTCAAGTATTATGATGCTAATCAGGTAGTTTTAGGCAAAACCATGAAAGAGTATCTTCGTTTTGCAGTAGCTTACTGGCACACCTTCTGTGGCGACGGCGGCGATCCGTTCGGCCCTGGAACACAGGTATTCCCATGGGTTGGCGCTGCTGATCCAATGACTGCAGCAAAGAATAAAATGGATGCTGCCTTCGAATTCATCAGCAAAATCGGAGCTCCATTCTACTGTTTCCATGATACCGACGTTGTTGGTGGTGGTTCTGTCTTCGAAATTGAAAAGAGACTGGCCAACATGATTGACTTCGCCAAAGAACGTCAGGCAGCTACAGGCATTAAATTGCTTTGGGGTACAGCCAACGTATTCAGCGATCCACGTTATATGAACGGTGCTTCAACCAATCCTGATTTCAATGTATTGGCCAATGCTGCTGTTCAGGTTAAAAATGCTATGGAAGCTACCATTGCTTTGGGCGGAACCAACTATGTATTCTGGGGAGGACGCGAAGGTTATATGAGCCTTCATAACACCGATACCAAACGCGAACTGGAACACATGGGCAAATTCCTAGCTGCTGCACGCGACCATGCACGTTCATTAGGTTTCAAAGGCACTTTCCTCATCGAGCCAAAACCAATGGAACCAATGAAACATCAGTATGATTTCGACACTCAGACTGTTGTTGGATTCCTAAGAGCTCACGGACTTGAAAATGATTTCAAAATGAATATTGAAGTGAACCACGCTACTTTGGCAGGTCATACTTTTGCTCACGAATTGCGTGTTGCCCGCGACACCGGAATGTTTGGTTCGATTGACGCCAACAAGGGTGACTACCAGAACGGATGGGATACCGACGAATTCCCAACCAATATCTACGAAGTAACTGAGGCAATGATTGAAATCATTCAGGCTGGTGGATTTACAACCGGTGGAGTGAACTTCGATGCTAAAAGACGTCGTAATTCAACTGACCTGGAAGATATGTTCATCGCTCACGTTTCAGGAATGGACACTTTCGCGCGTTCACTGGTTATCGCTGACAAACTTTTAAAAGATTCAGATTATCTGAAATTGAAATCTAACCGTTATGCATCCTATGATTCAGGAAAAGGTAAAGAATACGAAGCTGGAAAATTGAACCTGGTTGATCTTTATAATGTTGCCAAAGCTGCAGGCGAACCAAAACAAATCAGCGGCAAACAGGAAATGTTGGAACAACTCATCAACTGTTACATTTAGTCCGATGAAGGATCGTAATACGTTTTACGTAGTTGGAATTACCCTTGTTGCTACCTTGGGTGGGCTTCTTTTTGGGTATGATACGGCCGTAATCTCAGGGGCTGCAAAATCTATACAGGCCTATTTAATAAATGGTCTTCGTCTTGGTTCATTTGCTTATGGCGCAACAATTTCAAGCGCGCTGATCGGATGTATCATCGGAGGTATGATCTCTGGAATTGTATCTTTAAAATTAGGGCGTAAAAGATCACTGATGATTGCTGCTGCACTCTTCTTTTTAGCAGCTATCGGATCTGGATTCCCTGAATTTTTATTCTTCCAACGAGGCGAACCTACCATGGGATTGTTGTACATGTTTAACTTCTACCGCATCGTCGGTGGAATTGGAGTAGGGTTGGCATCTGCTGTTTGTCCGATGTATATTGGTGAGATAGCCCCTGCAGACATTCGTGGTCGACTGGTTTCGATTAACCAGTTTGCCATTATCTTCGGGATGCTGGTAGTCTATTTTGTGAACTATTTTATCGCACATGGACAGACCATTGACTGGATCAACGAAACCGGTTGGAGATGGATGTTTCTTTCAGCTTCAATACCTTCAGGTATCTTCGGTCTCTTGTTGTTCTTCGTACCTGAAACTCCACGATATCTTGCCCTGACCAACCGGGATGGCAAGGCACTTGAAGTTCTTACCAAGATCAATGGTCTTCAACAGGCTAAAATCATTCTTAAGGATATAAAAACCTCTGTGGATGCTGCATCTGAAAACTTGTTTGCCTATGGCAAAGTTGTTATCGTGATCGGTATTCTCCTTTCAGTATTTCAGCAATTTGTTGGAATCAACGTAGCCTTGTATTATGCACCAAGCATTTTCGAAAGCATGGGCGCTGCAAAAGATTCTTCGATGCTTCAAACGGTAGTAATGGGTTTGGTCAATGTAATCTTTACCGTGATTGCCATTATGACTGTTGACAAATACGGTCGTAAGATTCTGCTCATGATTGGTTCAGTCGGTATGGCCGTTGGCATGTTTGCTATCGGTGCTCTGGCCTTTATGAAAGTAATTGGTATCAGCACATTGGTATTTATTATTGTCTACACTGCCTCTTTCATGATGTCATGGGGACCCATTTGCTGGGTTCTTATTTCAGAAATATTCCCTACCAAGATTCGTGGACGTGCAATTGCCATTGCAGTTGCAGCACAGTGGGCTGCCAACTACTTTATTTCATCGACCTATCCGGCTATGATGGAAATGAGTGGTGGAATGACCTATTGGTTTTACGGACTGATGAGTATTCTTTCTTTTATCTTCGTCTGGAAAATGGTTCCTGAAACAAAAGGGAAGACTCTGGAGGAATTGGAAAAACTCTGGAGGAAATAATACCTACCGGGTAAATATATTTAAAGCCGCTACTTCTAATGAAGAGCGGCTTTTTTTATCATCTACTCCCAGCTTGGAAAAATACGGCTTCCTGTTTCTTCGTGATTTACAATCCTCAGATGGGTATCAATCTCCTGCTGCATCTCCTCCACATGAGAAATAACACCTACTATTCGGTTTTCCTTTCGGAGTGATTTCAGGGTATCAAAAACCACAAAAAGCGAATCCTTGTCCAATGACCCAAATCCTTCATCCAGGAAGAAGAAGTTCTGATTCGAATCCGTAATTTTTTGAATATTATCCGCAAGGGCCAGAGCCAGCGACATTGCTGCCTGGAAGGTTTGTCCGCCCGATAGTGTTTTCACACTACGGGTCTTGCCACCATTCAGATAATCACGTACCTGAAAACTGTTTTCTTCTGTAATCTCGAGACTCAGCTTCTGCCGTGTCAACTGAAAGAACCGGTCATTGGCAGCGTTACACAAATTCTGAAGGTAGACCGACGAGATGTAATTCACAAAGCCGCTGCCTTTGAAAAGTGCCTTGAGTGTTTTGATGTTTTCACCCCTTAATTCCAGATTATCCAGTTCTTTGCGAAGCATTGATTGATTTTTAAGATCAGAAAGCAGCTTCTTCATCAATTCTGTAATTTTCCCCAATTCCTGATTCTTCTGACTGACCTGTTCTGAGATTACAGCGATTTCTGTCACTAGCCTTTGATGAGTTTCCCTGTCATAACTGCGGTCGGCAATCTCCTTTTCTAGCTGATTGATCTGATTCTGAGTGATGCTAAATTGTTGCCTGAAATTAGCCAGCTTTTGTTTCTGAAGTTCAATATTGATTTGCTGTTTCAGAATTTCCTTTACTTCCTCTATACTTTTAAAATTACTTTGTCTTAATCGAACCAAAAGCTCTTCCTGAATTATAGCCATTACTTCGATTTCCATGGTCAGCTCTTTCCGATTGGCATCCAGACTACCAATAACAGTATCTTTGATCTTTCGCAATTCAATAAGCTGGTTGTTGATGTCGCTATGTTGTCTTTCAAGTGCAGCAAGACTCTGTAGAAGTGTATGCTTCTCGGTCTCAATTTCTGTGACCGTTTTGAGCTTATATTCATCAATGTGAATCAATTGAATCTGCTCTGAAAGAGTTTTGATTTCAGTTTGGGAACTGATCAACAAATGCCTTATTTTCTCGATTTCTGCCTGAAACTTCTCCCTGTTCAACGATTCTTTTTCCAGGTGAGTGGCTATCCCTTCAAGTTCCTTCTCCTTTTCTTTTAATGCCTTTTGAATGACCTCACCAGCGGCAAATGTCTGATTAACCAAATGTTCATCTTTATAATCAGCCCAATGGAAGTTGAATCCATGGCTGGCAATTTTAAGTTCAAGGTCCTTCTGTTTGAGCAGCCATTCAGAAGATTGCTCTATGTTGAATTTCAAGCGGTTGCCCAGATCACTGATTTGATTGATTGTTTCATTGGCCAGGGTAATTTCTTTCTCCCGGGCTGTCTTCTGTTTTAATGCCTTAGACAATGCCTCAACTACATTAATTGCACTGAAAACAGTTGGATGATGTGTGGATCCGCAAAGCGGACAAGCTTCACCATCATGCAGATTTATCGCATACTCTTCGAGCTTTAACTGTACACGGTAATGCGAAATTTCAGTCTCTAGTTGGGTAATTTGTTGTTTTGATTGATTCGTCTTTTCTTTTAGAAACTGAATTCCAACCGAAGATTCCTCATCATTTATAAGGCCTGAAAATAAAGGTTCCTGAAATTTCACTCTTAATGCATCTGTAATGACCTGCAATTCTTTTTGGTATTTTGTTGTTTCAACTTTCAATTCAGTCATTTGCCTGATCAAGTTGTTATTTTCAATATGCCAGGTTTTAACCTGAGAAAGCAGGCTCAAATCGGGCAATTTAGCCCTTTCATCTTTCATTAACAGATCTAGTATTTCCTTCTCCGACTTTAGTTTCCCAATCCTTTCAACAGTATTCACAAGTATACCTTCACCTTTACGGATACGCTCTTCGTCATTTATTAGCGAAGTTTGCAATACATTCAGACGAGCTATTTTCACCAATTCATCAGCTTTCTGTCGAAGCAAATCCCGCTGATCAAAGGCTTTCTTTATTTCCGTAAAAGTTGTCTCGGAAGAATTTATATCGTCTTCTGCCTTATTCAGTACGATCGTTTCTTTTTCGATCAGTTCATTCTTCTGAATAATCTTTTTATCACTTTGATCCAGTGAATCCAGCAGACTTTTAAACTGAATGAGACATTGTTCGTAATTTCGGATGGTTGTTTCAAGTGTTACAAATTCGGGCTCCTGAAGCTTCAATTGCAGCAATACCGACTTATTATCAGTCAGCTTTCTTACCAACTCACTTAGTTGCTTCAATTCTGCTTCTGACTTCTGATATTCTGTTAATGACCTGGCCAATTGTCCGAGTTCTGTATTAAGTTGAGTGAGTTTTTCTTCGTATTGCTTAATTTGTTCGGGATCGACTATTCCCAACTGCTGCAATTGTCCTTCAAGGTTTTGCTTTTGTGCATTGTTTCTGCTCTCAAGAGAAGCCACCTTATAGTAAAGTTCAAATCGTTCCAAGTTGAACAGTTCCTTCATCATTTGGGTACGATCTTTATTTCCCAAATGCAGAAATTCCTGAAACTGCCCTTGAGGAATGATGATGGTGCGTTTGAAATTCTCATAGCTCAGACCTATAGCCCTTTCAAGTGAATCAGGCTCTATGGGTATCCAGTTTTCGTTTTCCTGACGATATGCATTCCTGTCCAGGGTTCTGACTTCTTCAAACTTTCTACCGTTCCTTCGTCCTCTTACTACTGCCTGATAAGCTGTTTGATCTTTCCCGGTTTCGAAGATGAACTCTATGAAAAGATCATTCGATTTCAGGTTCATCATATTATAGTTGCGGTTGTCGCCTGACAGATTGAGCCGGTCCGTTCTTCCGTAAAGGGCAAAGGTTATCGCCTCCAGAATGGTCGATTTACCACTGCCAACTGAACCAAATATGCCAAACAGGTTAGCGGAGGTCAGTTTGGTGAAGTCAATAGTTTGCTTCTCCTGATAGGAATACAAACCTTGTATGGTAAGTCTGATTGGAATCATTGTTCATCCTCCACTCCAAGTATTTCTGTAAATAACTGTAGTATCTCCGCATTAGGTTCCTGTCCTTTTGTATGCCTGAAATAATCGGCAAACAGCTCATCCATATTCTTGGTCAAATCAATACTTTTCTTGTTTCCAAATGAAGATTCTATGCCATTTCTGACTTCAGGTATAAGCACGACTATTCCATTATGTGCCCCGTTCAGTTGTTTTCGCTCCTGTGCAGTAAGGTAGGTATCAGTTACCATGGTCAGTTCAACAAGGCAATCCTGATTTTCTGAAAGCCATATCAGCGCTTCATCAATCCCTTCTGCCCTCTTTCGTAATAGTTTCTTGCCTTGCGTAAGCTCCAATTCTCGGATTGTTCCATCCATACCTGCTTCCAGTTCGACTATCAGCACATATTTTTTCTGATTGGCTTCGGCAAAGCTGTATGAAAGCGGACTACCACTATAATATACCGGGCAAGGTACCGAATCTACCCGATGCATTCGATGTAAATGCCCTATCGCAGTGTATTGAATCTGTGCCGGAATATTCTCTGAATAAATAGCCTGAGCACCTCCCAAATGCAATATGGGTTTTTCATCCGTAGGTTCTTCAGGCGTTTCACCACCTCTTTTCATTACATATAGATGGTTCACAAGTATATTTATGCCCAGGCTATCGCAATATGTTGTTGCCAGATCCCACCACTTTTGCTGAAGCACCAAACGCAATTCTTCTTCACTGTTTTCCTGACCAAGGTATGTTTTCAACCGAAACTCATTGGCGTATGGAGTTAACAGCAAGCGCAACGGAGAGTCAATACCCGGTAGTTTAAGCTCTATAAATCCTTCCGTACTTCGCAATACTTTCAATCCTGATTCCAATTCAAATAAAGGGACCACTGAATTGGGATACCCTGCGAAGATAATTCCGCACTCTCGGGCCAAAGGATCGGGAGCCTCAATACGGTCAGGCGAATCATGATTTCCCGCAATGGCAATTACTGCCCGTTTCCCATTATTTGCCAACCGCTTTAAGGTACGGTAAAAGAGTTCAACCGCTTCGGTTGGTGGATTAAAAGTGTCGAACAAATCACCTGCAACCAGAACAACATCAACATTTTCCTGTTCAGCTATTTCACAGATCTCCTGCAATACAGCCATTTGCTCTTCGATTCGCGAGAAATCTTCCAGTCGCTTACCGAGATGCCAGTCTGAAGTATGAAGGATTTTCATTCAGAGGATTAAATATTTAATTGAGAAGTAATTTACGGCTTTCAACCTGACTGCCTTTAATTGCCGAAATGATATAGGTTCCTTTGGGCAAATTGGCTGAAGAGATATTCGTTTCTGACCTTCCAGCTTTTTTATTAAATACAATATTTCCCCTGTTATCCGTAAGCCGAAGAGTAACATCCCGCCAATCAGTCAGCACGACTTTGAATTCCCCTGTGCCGGATGGATTTGGATATATATTTTCAAAGATTGAATGACCTGGATTTACGTTGATTTCCTGATTCATACCCGTTGTACTGGCAGGATCAACCAATTCGGGATGAGCTTTCTGAAAATTAAGCAGACCTGCTGCAAAGTCACTCAGGCTGCCATTAGTATCTACACCATTCGAAGTCCAAGGCATCAAGCCTTTCCATCCTTTGTTCCATGTGTCCAGAAACATTTCGGTAGGAAGTACCACCAGTGTTGGAGTGGCTCCATCGTTAAACACTCCTTTGGCCGGACCTTCTCCAATCACACATGGCCGGTCATTGATGCCATAATCAGCGGGAGTTTTATCCACGGCAAAATTTCCAAACCACTGTACGCACCAGCCATAAAAATGCGGAGAGTAAAAGTCAAGTCTTGCATCATCCTTATTATACAGAGCTTTCAGTCTCGCATCACTCCAGTAATTTCCTTCAAACTTATCGCTGTTCCATTTCACGGCAGCACTTCCAAGAGTTACCAGTACCTGGCTGTTTTCATGAACTGCTGATGCCACCCGTGCCACAAAATACTCCAGCCGGTTCCAGACTATATTTCCATCGGCAGCATCCTGGTTGACCCATTCAATTTCATTGCAAACATCAATGGCCCACAAATAGGGATTGTCCTTATATCGACTAACAAAGGGAACAGCATAATTATCGACAAAAGAGGTTACTTTATCATCGTTAAGTATCATATTGCGCCAGGCCATGTATTTTGCATTGCTGTTCTTGAAATGGTCGAATGAAATAAGTGTGGCTTTTATATAAATCTTATTCTTTAGGGCAAGCCGAAACATATCATCCAGATTTGACCAAAAGGCAGTGGTGGCGCCAGTTACCGTTCCGTCATCTGAGATATTCACCCCTACTACCCCATTACAGGTTATCCAGATACGGGTAGAGTTACCACCTGCATTTTTGATTCGTTGAAACTCAGCATCCCAAAAGGCACTTACATAGCTTCCCCCGAAATCGTTCCAATTGTTCCAGGGGGTATTTGCACCATTCATAAAGATTTCCTTCCCGTCAACCAGAAACTTGTTCCCGCTAACGGTTATCTTCTGTGCATTAGACACTAAAGAAGAAAAAATAACTATAAATCCCGCAAGTATTTTAATTGTTTTCATTCCGAAAAGATAGAGTTGATTCCTTCGGTGAAGGTAATTAATTTGATGCATTGGTTCATCTCCGGACGAGAGAAATCACTTTTTAAAATGAAGAATTATTTGCTGATTGGAAAGCGAGGTGTTTAATTTAAACCCTAAGAGTCATACAAAAGCAAGCCCCTTTAATGTGCACATATCCCAAAATGTCTTCCTATAAGGTGACTGATCTGAGAAATGCCATCGTAAGCTGGGACGGAATAGGGAGGGTATGGGGAGGGTATCCCTTGTCTATATCTGTACTATGACTGATCTGCATAAGTACTAAAATCTGGATCCTAGTACTTTTATAAATCAATCATAGATTAATCATTGAAGAGCAAACCCCAAGCAATCCCTACCCGGAACCCTTCCGTATAGGTCGAAAGCAGGTTTAATGCTTTTCTTAAAAAAATCTGAATGGATATACAAGGAGTGTCCCGTGTCTTTAGGTTTATTTCGGAATCGTAATGTAAGACTTCGGCAGGATAACATTAGATGGTTAAAGATAGAAATTTCGGGGAAGATAAACAATTTTTGAGGATAATTTTAGTGAAAATTTTCTGAAGGGTTAAAAGCGATTTTTATGAACCCCTGGTCTATTGATGTGATTTAATACCAATTAGTTTTGAAGCAACGAATAATGAAAAAGGCCGCTGGTTCCTGAGAATAGCGGCCTTTTTTAATCATTAATCAGGACTATTTTTTCACTTCCCAGCAACAGCGTATGGGAGAAACAATTTTCCCTTCGGCTTTAAGGGTATTCATGGCTTTCTCAACCACTTTCTTATCTAATCCTGAAAGTTCTGCAATTTCTCCGGACCTTAATGGTTTCGGAGAGGCAGATAAAACTGCCAATACTTTTTCTGCACTCATAATATCTTGTTTATAATAATGGGATGCAAGATAATCAAATTAAAAACATCAGGAATTAAAATCTTCCTTCAACCACTTTCCAGTTCATTATTTTCCAGAAATCAGCAATGTAAGCCGGACGAAGATTTTGTTTATCGAGATAATAGGCATGTTCCCAAACATCGCAAGTTAATAGCGGAGTCAAACCATCACGAACAGGACAGCCTGCATTGCTTGTTTGCACAATACTCAGTTTTCCTGCAGCATCTTTAACCAGCCAAGCCCAACCTGACCCGAACTGTGTAGCTGCCGCCTTGTTAAACGCTTCTTTGAATGCATCAAGTGAACCAAATGTGCTTTCAATGTCGGTTTTCAGTTTGCCAGTTGGTTCTGTAGCCGGTTTCGCTGAGAATTGTTCGAAGTAAAAGGTATGGTTAAAAACCTGCGCTCCATTATTGAAAATACCACCTTCTGCTTTCTTAATGATAGTTTCCAGCTCGGCATGTTCGAATTCAGTTCCAACAATCAGGTTATTCAGATTTGTAACATAGGCCTGATGATGTTTGCCATGATGAAATTCAAGTGTCCGGGCACTGATAAATGGTTCCAGGGCATCAATAGCATAGGGTAATGCGGGTAATGTAAAGCTCATATTCGATATCTTTAAGGTTAAACAATGATTGTTTGATTTTTACTTAAGATAACAGTAACTTGAAACAAAAGGTTTGGAGAATCAACAATTCAAGGGTAATTTATACTGATTCTGAATAAGGATATTCAGAACCTGCCTTTTTAAGAATGATGAGAATATAATATGCTAAGAAACCTTATAGCGTTAGGATAATATGCTTCAAGAAGAGCGGTAAAGAATTTCAAAATACAAACAATAACAGGTATATAAAATCAAAACCGCCCGGTACCTCTGTACCGGGCGGAAAAAAACCAAAAATCAACTAACCTTTAAACCGTTTGGCAACCTCATCCCAATTAACCACGTTGAAAAAGGCATCGACATAATCGGGTCGCCGGTTTTGATACTTCAGATAATAAGCGTGTTCCCACACATCTACTGCAAGCACCGGAGTTCCCTTAACATCGGCCAGGTCCATTAATGGGTTATCCTGATTAGGAGTGGATGAAATCACCAAACTTTCACCCTGCTTTACCAGCCAAGCCCAACCAGACCCAAACCTGGTGAGTGCTGCTTTTGTAAAAGCTTCTTTAAAATTTTGATAGGTCCCAAATGTGGCATTTATACTTTTCAGTAAATCACCCTCGGGACTCTTTGCTCCGCCAGGTGTCATCAATTCCCAGAATAAGTTATGGTTGTAAAAACCACCTCCATTATTGCGAATAGCCACTGGTTGAGCCGATATTTTAGACAGTATGTTTTCAATGCTTTGTCCTTCAACTGAAGTACCTGTCACTGCAGCATTCAGATTGCTGGTGTATGCGGCATGATGCTTATCATGATGGATTTCCATCGTTTGTGCATCAATATAAGGTTCCAGAGCATCGTATGCGTAGGGTAATTTTTGTAGTTCGAAGGCCATGATTATATAAGTATTAAGAATTAAGACTCTTTTATCTTATATGCAAACATAGCACCTATTTTGATTGATTCCAAATAAGAATGAATATTTTTTACATCAAATTTTTCTATCAACTATTGACAGAATTAATCAGATTCTATGAAGAACTCAGATGGTAGTTTATGAAGCTTTAAATAATTATATATCAATAGATAAAACTGCTGCCACCTAAAAACTCACGGATAACCGATGTGGGTGGAATCTCCAGATCGTCGATCGCCTTGAAATAGGATAAGAATTTCAGCAAACGATTGCTCTCACTGAATTCAGGCATACTTTCGGTGACCGTTTGAAGAAGCAGATCGGCATATTTCTTCAATACCGCAAGTTCGTATACCATGGCTGAATTAAACATGACATCCGCGTTTTCCTGGTAAGGGAATATATTCTTGTCCTCTCCGATCCGAACACTCGGCCATCGGCGAATGGTATCAGCAGCTGTATACTTACGGTATCGACTGTCGCGGATCATCCTACGGATCATGCGATTGTCGGTAGTTGAAATGTGATTATGATCGTCAATCGAAATCTGGGTAAGAGCTGAAAGGAAGATTTTAAATGTATTCTCTGCATGGATATGTGGAATCAGGTTGGGATTCATTCCATGTATCCCTTCCACAATAAGAATATTACCGGGAGCTAACTGAAGATTTTTACCCGAGGGTATTCGTTGCCCCAGGCTAAAACTGAATTTAGGCAATTCAATTGTCTCTCCATTGAAAAGCTGCAACAGTTGCTGATTAAAATACTCAACATCAATCGCCTTGATGTCTTCAAAATCCAATTCGCCATTCTCATCCAAAGGTGTCTTTTCACGGTCAACAAAGTAATCGTCAAGCGAAATCATGGTTGTTTTCAGCCCATTTACAGCTAATTGCACCATCAGTCGCTTACTGAAAGTAGTTTTTCCTGAAGCTGATGGTCCTGCGATTAATACCATTTTCACCTCGTCGTTTCGATCGCGGATCATATTGGCAATCTCCGCAATTTTCTTTTCCTGCAGCGCCTCCGATATTTTAATAATATCGCCGCTCTGTCCGTGCATAGTAAATTCATTCAGATTGGCCACATTCGGCACATCCAGAATCTCCGCCCAGTCTTTATGCTCCTGAAAGATTCCAAACAACTTGTCATGTCTCGAATAGGGCTGAACTTCGTTAAAATTATCAGGTTTTGGAATTCGCAGCAGCATTCCGTCGTAATAGGGAACCAGGTCGAAAACCTTAAGGTATCCTGTTGATGGTACCTGGTCGCCAAAGAAATAGTTTGCCTTTTCACCCATGAAATACATATAAGTAAACAAATCTCCTTGTTGTTGGAATAGCTTGGCCTTATATAACAGATTCTGATTCCGGCAGATTTCTACGGCCTCTTCATTCGGCAATCCGATCTTTTCAAATGGAATATCTCTCAAAACAAGTTGTTTCATTTCACTTTTAATGGAAATAATATCCGATTCGCCAACCGGACGGCCCAATCCCGATAGTTCGCAATAATACCCACGGGAAATACCATGCATCATCTTTAGTTTGACCTGGGGAAAGACCTCCTTTACAGAAGCATAAAGAACAAAAATCAGCGAACGGACATACATGCGCACACCATCGGGATGGGAATAATCAATAAACTCTACTTTTTTATTCTTTACAATCACGAATGAGAGTTCTTTAACCCTGTTATTCACTAATGCACCGATAATTGGATTTTTCAGTTTGATGTCAAAATCATCCTTGATATCCATCAAGGTAACTCCGATAGGGTATGTTCTTTTTGTACCTGTATTGACGCAATAAAGATCAAATGTATTCATCTTAATTATTTTTGACTGAGTTTTCCATTTCCTGTTTCAGGTATATTGCTGTAAACGATTCTTCATTTTGGATGACTTGTTCCGGTGTGCCATAACAAACCACTCTTCCACCCTCTTTCCCGCCTTCGGGTCCAATGTCGATGATGTGGTCAGCTACCTTAATCACGTCCATGTTATGCTCGATGACAATTACCGTGTTTCCCCGGTCAACCAGTTTATTCAGTACCTCAAGCAGTACCCTGATGTCTTCGAAGTGAAGACCTGTAGTGGGTTCGTCGAGAATGTACATGGTTTTCCCCGTATCCTTTTTGGCCAGTTCAGTTGCCAGTTTAACCCGTTGCGATTCGCCACCGGACAGCGTGGTGGATGATTGACCCAGGGTAATATATCCCAGACCCACATCCTGAATGGTCTTTAGTTTATGCGCAATCGACGGAATGTGCTCGAAAAACTCAACGCCCTGGTTGATGGTCATATCCAGCACATCCCCAATTGATTTTCCCTTATACCGTACTTCGAGCGTTTCGCGATTGTACCGCCGACCGTTACAAGTGTCGCAATGTACATAAACATCGGGAAGAAAATTCATCTCAATCTGCTTCATTCCACCTCCCTGGCAATCCTCACAACGGCCTCCTTTTACATTAAACGAGAAACGGCCCGGACCATAAGCCCTGATTTTGGATTCAGGCAACTGCGCAAACAAATTCCTGACATCCGAAAAAACACCTGTATAGGTAACCGGGTTGCTGCGCGGAGTGCGTCCAATGGGTGACTGATCGACCTGCACCACTTTATCAATGTGATTCAACCCGATAATCTCTGCATAAGGCAGCGGATCTTTCACCGACCCGTAAAAAAACTGGCTTAAGATCGGCTGCAAGGTGGCATTGATCAGTGTTGACTTTCCGCTACCCGAGACTCCGGTAATACAGATTAGCTGCCCAAGCGGTAAATCGACCGATATGTTTTTCAGATTGTTGCCGGTACACCCTTTGAGCGAGAGTACATTCCCATTTCCTTTTCTGCGCTTCTTCGGCATCGGAATCTGAGCTTCCCCTAAAAGATACCTGGAGGTAAGCGTTCCTGCTGTAAGAATCTGTTCCGGAGAGCCTGCAGCCACCACATGACCACCATGCTTCCCGGCCAGGGGCCCCATGTCAATCACATAATCCGCATTCATCATCATATCCTTGTCGTGCTCTACCACAATCACTGAGTTGCCTGTATCGCGCAACTGTTCAAGTGAATGGATCAACCGGAGGTTGTCCCGGTGATGCAGTCCAATACTGGGTTCATCTAGAATATACAGTACATTCACAAGTTGTGATCCAATTTGAGTGGCCAGCCGAATGCGCTGGCTTTCTCCTCCAGACAAAGTGCGTGAGGTTCGGTCAAGCGACAGGTAGTTTAACCCGACATCCTCCAGAAAGCGAATCCTGTCGCGGATTTCCTTGATCACTTCAACCGCAATCTTTTTCTGTCGATCCGAAAGACGATCTTCAATGCCGTTGAGCCATAAACTGAGTTCAGAGATGTCCAGGTGGGCCAGTTCCGAAATATTTTTATTATCTATCCTGAAATAAAGCGATTCTTTCTTCAGACGTTGACCGTTGCATTCGGGGCAAGGCGATTCACGCACAAACTGGTTAGCCCATTTCTGTGCCTTCTGCGATGGATTGTCATCCTTCTGGGCATCAATATATTTTATCACTCCCTCATAGGTCATCATGTAATTCATGGATACTCCAAGCGGTGAGTTCTTAAGCTGAATCCGTTCGTTGGTCCCGAAAAGAATGGCATTCAATCCATCTTCAGGAATATCCTTCATGGGCGTTTTCAGGTTAAAGCCGTACATATCGCCCAGCGCTTCTATTTGCCAGAAGACCAGTGTATTTTTATGTGGTCCAAGCGGCGCAATCCCACCATTCTGAATATTCTTCGTGTTATCCGGTATAATTTTCTCCAGATCAATCTCGCTGACCGTACCCAGGCCATTACATCTGGGACAAGCACCTTGAGGTGAGTTAAACGAAAAATTATGAGGTGCCGGTTCATTATAGGAGATCCCGGTCGTTGGACACATGAGTTGCCGGCTATAATACTTTGCCTCCTGGGTCTCATGATCAAGAATCATGCTGATTCCATGACCGTTTTTCATGGCAATCTGCAGCGAATCATGCAAACGCTTGTCGCTGGCTTCATCTACCACCAAACGATCGATGACAATCTCGATAAAGTGGTTCTTGTAACGGTCCAACCGCATGGCAGCTTTCAGCTCGGTGACCTCTCCGTCGATCCGCGCGTTCAGAAACCCTTTTTTCAGGATTTGCTCAAACAACTCGCGGTAATGTCCCTTACGTCCTTTCACAACCGGTGCCAGAATCAGAATCTTCTTTCCTGAGAAATTTGTCTTAATGAGACTTAATATCTGATCGTCGGTATATTTGACCATCTTCTCACCGGTATTGTAAGAATAGGCCTCTCCTGCCCTGGCATATAAAAGGCGCAGAAAATCATAAATCTCGGTAACCGTCCCTACCGTCGACCGTGGATTCTTGTTGGTAGTCTTCTGCTCAATGGCAATCACAGGACTCAATCCCGTAATCAGATCAACATCGGGTCTCTCCATGTTGCCCAAAAAGGAGCGTGCATAGGCTGAAAAGGTTTCAACATAACGGCGTTGACCTTCCGCATAAATGGTATCAAAAGCCAGTGACGATTTACCGCTTCCACTTAAGCCTGTAATCACCGTAAACCTATTCCGCGGAATCTCGACATTTACGTTTTGCAGGTTATGAACACGGGCTCCGTGAACCACAACCATGCCACCATCTTCATCCAGATTCTCAGGAGTATGTATGTTTTCTGTTATTTGCATTTCTATTTTTTATATTCAGGAAGTCTTGAACACGATTAATGGATTATTTGATTTACACGATTAATAACATCTCGTGCATTTTTTAATCTTGATCATCCTGAAATCCTTTAATTGTGTTCAAGACTGTAATGGATTATTTGTTTTACACTATTATTAACATCTCGTGCATTTCTTAATCTTGATCATTCTGAAATCCTTTAATCGTGTTCAAGACTTTATTTCCTTATTCCTGTTTCCTATTCTTTTGTCCTGTAATTCTTCTCCGGAATTTTCAGGGTATACTTCTTTTTAGTTGGGTTTTTCAGATAGGATTCCCGGAGCCAGGGATTAAACATCTTCAGCGTCTTATAGGAGATTCCTTTGCTGATGGCATAATCCGCCAGGTCAGTGATCGGTTCATTTACAGCCACTAATTTGGTGTCAATGATGGGGTAAAGCTGGTTCTTTTCAACTTTAAAGCCATATTTCCCGGGATCTTCCATTACCATTTTAAGCGCCAGTATACGGAACACATAACGGGTTGTCTCTTCTCCAAACTGTAAGTCATAGTAACTTTTTGTTTTCTGTACAGCAATCTGATGGTCCACAAATGTCCGTCCACCATTATATGATGCAGCCACCAGAGACCAGCTTCCATATTTCTGGTAAGCAGATTTAAATATCTTACAGGCCACTTCAGTCGACTTTTCAACGTTATAGCGTTCGTCCACTTCATCGTTTACAACCAGGCTGTTCTCTTTGGCCACTGATTCAAGCAACTGCCACATCCCTGCTGCCTTAGCCGGCGACAATGCCCGTATATCGAAACCACTCTCTGCTACACACAGATACTTAAAATCTTCGGGTATTCCATTCGATTTTAAAATAGGTTCAATCATCGCAAAATACCTTGGTGCATTCTTGATGTAACGGATCGTCTGTGAATGAAAATAAACGGTTGACAGCAATTCACGGTCAAGGTTTTCGCGCACATCGTAATACTCCATCGGCACTTTTTCACCTGCAAAGGTGAGCTTTGAGGGCAGTTCTACCGGTTTAAACAAATGGGTTCCCAATGAATCAGGCAACTGACTGGCAGTTTGTGAACAGGCAGCCAATGGCAGAACAAACATAAACGATACTACTTTTAGCATTGGAAAAAACCGGGTTAATCGCTGAAATCTCATAGTCTATTTTTCAAAATTTGACAATTCGCAAAAATAGCTGAATTATATTCCTCAGTCAACAAAGCTTGCTTTTAATTCAGTCTACATTAACACATTTAACAGTTTAAAGTTTTATTTACTGATATTTAAGATTATCCGGCCTGATCAGGATTCCATCCCTCTCCTATTCATAGCTAAAGGACAATGATCGTTTTTACTTTCTCTCAGGAAGGATGGAATCCTGATCGACACTTGTTTGTCCGACATATTCCACTCCAAATGCAATTGGCAGCTTAACCAATGCCCCCTCTTCAGATATTAAACGAGAGGGGTTCATTTATTACCTTCTGTATACCTTGTGTATACATTGAGTATACCTTGTGTGTACCTTGTGTGTTTTTGAATAAATAAGGTATACTTATTCTAATCTTATTTTATACTTATTGTATACTTAAACAGACACTCGATACCTGCCCGTATACGACAGGTACCCGGAATAATGTTTCACAACGTGCGAAAAGGAAGGAGTTCTTTAATGATGTTGAAGAAAATATTCAAAGGTATGGCTACCCCGATTTTGAAGAGTTCAGGAAAACTATTGACAATCGAAATTTACATGCACAATACGAACAAAGGATTTGACCAAATAAAAAGACCATAGGATAAGCTAAATAGTTAACAAAAACAGTGTATTGTCTGAAAGTATTCTTTAAATTTGAAGAACTTAACCCCAAAAAGCAAAAACCTATGAGATTAGTTTTCAATCCCACAAGAGTGCTTTTTATACAAACAAACAAATAAATATCAACAAATTAACTTTTTAATCTAAAGCCGGTATAGACGCAATATACGGGTATACAGACGGTAGCAATTATTTTAAAATAACCCAACTTTAACGATTATTGATGAATTATTTGAATTTTTTTAAAAGAAAAAAGAAATTGCCCAAAAGAGTCTTTCTTGATAATCCTTACAATATTCCAATCCATGATCGAAAGGATAAAAATAACTGTTCCTCACATGCATTTGCAGTAATGTTCGAATTTCAATTAAGTGATTATTTTAAAGAAAGAAAACTTATTGATGTTGATGATTTATGGGAAAAACAGCTTAAATATGGGAGTGCGACAGAACTCGGAGATACAATGGAAGATGTAATGAAGATAACAGATGAATATGGAGTGCTTTTCACAACTGATAGCGGGAAAAGGGGATTATTCAAACCGATTAAAGGTATCGAAATGCTAAAATAATAAAATTAACGATTGCATAATCAACTAGACTGCCCCGCCAGTAATTAGCTGACAGGGAGAGCCTCTCACAAGGGTTTGAGAACATGAGGGTGAAATTACCTCGCATTGCTTGATTATGTGCCAATTAAAAAAATCTATTCCGATAACTTCCAATATTACTAATTTGATTTTGTTCCATTATTAGTTAACTTTGACACGTGGAGAAAAAACGACAAATCATATATTTCAAGAATTATTTCTATGACTTCTTTGATTCACTATCAGAGAAAGTTAAGGATAAGATTGACTATGTTTTGTTTCTTATAACTGTCGCTGACCGAATACCAAAAAAGTTCTTTCAATATATGGAAGGTACTGAAGGATTGTTCGAGATTAGGGTTGAATTTGAAAGTAACATTTATAGAATTTTCTGTTGTTTTGATGAAGGAAAATTGGTGGTCCTTTTTAATGGATTCCAAAAGAAAACTCAGAAAACGCCATCAAATGAGATTGATAAAGCACTTAAAATAAAAAGGGAGTATTTCGAGTCAAAGAATAAAATATAAAGATTATGAGAGATATAACAACATTTGATGAACATCTTGACCAGAGATATGGTGAGGTAGGGACGGTGAATCGGACAGAATTTGAAATAAAAGCTAAAGCATTTGCAATTGGTGAGATTTTACGGGAAGCCAGGAAAGATGCTCATTTGACTCAAGAACAATTAGCAATTAAAACCGGAACAAGAAAAAGCTTTATTTCAAGAATAGAGAATGGACATAGTGATATTCAGTTGTCAACATTATATAGATTAGTAGAGATAGGATTTGGAAAACAGATTACGTTTACAATTAGCTGATAATGAAAAATTAACTGTCCATAATCGGATGGACTTTCCCGCCAGTAATTAGCTGACTGGATGAGCCTCTAACAGCATCCGCAAGTTGATAAAAACAGTTCTCACACTGTGCGTGTCGTTAAACAAATAGAGACAATGGCAGGCTTTGATCACGCGGGCTTACTTTGTACGATTGGGTCAGCTATGATTCATCAACTCGTTGGGTGAGTTTGGCTACCAATATAGCTTTAATAGTGCCTGATTCAGTATATATTGAAAGTCGCACGTCCTGTCCCGATTTATTTCTGGATACGGTTCTTAAAGTTATCTACCCAAGCTATTGAGAAATATGGATAGATGGGATAAAATGATACTTTGCTCCGAATTCAGTTTATACCCTTTGCTCCGAAATACTCAACTAGCCCAAAATGTGTGAATGATGTAACTTCTTCCCAAAGTTATATAACACGATTGGCTATAATTATAACCATCCTTGTATGATAATTATACATGTACAATTAATCCTATAATAAAGTAAATAATTATGGCAAAATATTCCAAAAAAGCAGAAGAGAAAATTGAAGTGGTGATGCATGAATTTAAACAAGGACAATTAAAATCAGGGAAAGGCGGTAAAGGCGGAACAGTCACGAGCCGAAATCAGGCAATTGCTATAGCTATAAGTGAAGCGCGACATGCAAAATTAAAAGTTCCTGATGAAAAAAATCCTTAAAATATTGGGTTATATGAATTACAAACCTTATGCCCTTTATCTGATTCAGCCAAAATAGAAACCAATCCCGTTTTTGGTATCATAATAAATCACGCCTTAAATTTTATCTGATGGAATATTACAAACAGCATATCGAAGATGTTGTTAAAGAATTTAACAGCAATGCCAAGGATGGGCTTAATGCTGATACTATTCCGTCGATAAGGAAAAAATACGGTAGCAATGTTCTTAAAGAAACCAATTCGATTGGTATTTTTAAAATCATTTTTCGTCAATTCACAAGCCCTCTTGTTTATATATTGATTGTGGCCTCTGGAGTTTCGTTTTATTTGGGCCAGTTTCGTGACGGATCTATCCTTATTGTAATTGTCATAGTAAATGCAATTATTGGATTTATTGAAGAATGGAAATCTGACAATATTCTTGCATCGCTCAGAAGTCTGGTTGTAAATAAATGCAATGTATTAAGTAGTGGAAAGGTCATCGAAATTCTGGCAGTTTCACTGGTACCGGGTGATATTGTCAGCTTATCAGAAGGCGATGGCATTCCGGCTGATATACGCCTGATTGAAGCAGATGGATTTTCAACAAATGAATTTATTCTCACAGGCGAATCATTACCTGCCAACAAAGATCCATTATTTTATACTGATAAAACCCTTCCTTTTACCGAAATAAAAAATTGTGTTTACATGGGAACAACGGTTGCAAGAGGTCAGGCAACCGGAATTGTTTATGCAACCGGATTACTAACCGAAATTGGCAAAATTAACACAACATCTGAAAAAATTGGGATTAATGATGCACCGGTGCAAATTGAAATTAAAGATGTTGCAAAAAAGCTTACTTACGCCACCTTACTTATTGCTTCAGTTCTTTTTGTGTCGCGTTTGTTAATGCACGATTCAATTGCTTTGGCGCTAGTTTTTTCGGTTAGTATTGCTGCTGCAATGGTACCTGAAGGTTTGCCTGCACAGATTTCTATGGCACTTGCACTTGCCGTGGGCCGATTGGCTAAAAGAAAGGCGATCGTTAAGAAAATCTCATCTGCCCAAACACTAGGATCGGCTACTGTTATAGCTTCCGACAAAACTGGTACAATCACAAAAAACGAAATGACCATTACGGGATGTTACTTCAACGGGAGATCATATGCTGTTTCGGGATTAGGTTATGAACCAGTAGGTAATATTACAGATGAACAATCTAAGGTTTTAAAAAAAGATACGTTAGGTGATTTAAAAATATTTTTCCTTTCCGGGTTTCTTTCATCATTAGGGAAAATTGGTCAGCCCGATAAGTTTCATAAGTCATGGTATTCTATAGGCGATCCAACTGAAACTTCGTTCTCCACACTTGCGATGAAAATTGGATTTAACCTGGAATCTGTTGAGAAAGATTATCCTATCGTAAAATCATTTGCCTTTGATTCTTTCCGTAAAAGAGCTACGATCATTCGTACCCATAAACATAAAGTCATTTCTTTTGTAAAGGGATCGATTGAGTCGGTTCTTGAAGTTTCGACGAAATCAATTTCCAATGGAAAGATAAGTACACTTACCATAGAACAAAAAAAGAAAATTCTGACAATGTCTTCAGAATTCTCCAAACAGGCATTGCGTGTTATTGCAATTGCTTACAAGGATCTTGAAAACAAAAAGGATTATTCAGTCGATGATGCAGAAAAGGATCTAATTTTTGCAGGATACGTTACCATGCTCGACCCACCACACAAGGAAGTGAAAGCAGCCATCGAGTCGGTTTTCAAAGCGCATATGAAAGTGTTTATGATAACAGGTGACAATGAAGTAACTGCACTGGCTATTTCTAAGAATATCGGATTAATGAATGAAGGTGATGAATATCCGGTAGTCGTTAAAGGTGCAGATTTGCCAAAAATGACCGACAAACAACTTAAGGAAGTTTTTCAAAACAGGGCAATCATATTTTCAAGGGTATCGCCTGATGATAAATTTCGTATCGTTGATTTACTAATGAAGGAAGGCGAAATTGTTGCCGTAACCGGTGATGGAGTTAACGATACGTTGAGTTTAAAGAGAGCGGATATTGGAATTGCAATGGGCAAAAATGGCTCTAAGGTGGCTCAGGAAGCAGCCAATATGATTTTGTTGAATGATAACTTTTCGACAATTGTAGTTGCTGTAAAGGAAGGAAGGATCATTTTCAGGAATCTTGAAAAAACAATCAAAACAAACCTATCGTCTAATATAGCCGAACTCACCTGTGTGTTGTTTGGGTTCGCCGGTGCTTTTATGGGTGTGGCAATTCCTATATTGGCAGTACAGATTCTATTGATCGATATTGTTGGTGAAATGTTTCCACTGATCATGCTTACCTATGATCCGCCTGAAAAGAGCATTATGGAAGATCCACCACGAAATCCAAAGGATAAAATACTTACCAGAGATGCCATGAAAGGCATTGCTTTTTCAGGCACAGTAATGGGGCTGGTAGCCTATGGGGCTTTTCTAATTTCAAATTTCATCAATCATGATGGGGCCCATCACTACGAAAAAGCAATTACGATTACTTTTGTATCAATTATCTTCGGTCAATATGCCAATCTCCTTTCACGAAGAACCGGTGGATTTGCCTTGGGGAAATACCTGTTCTCGAATAAGAACCTGTTACTGGCATTTGCATTTTCGATTACATGTATTTTGTTTATTGTGTATATACCAGTTTTCAATCTTTATTTTCATACATCTCCTTTACATGCCAGTGATTGGATTTTGCCGATTGCTTCCGGGGCTATTTGTCTTACTGTCTATGAGGTGAGGAAATGGAGAAACAACAGAAAGAAGCCAATCCCGCAATTGCAGGGTACCGATTAAACCGATTATGCTTTTTTTCAGAAAAGTCCCGGATGGTGTTTCACAAGTAACATTAAGTCCAACATCTTCTCCTGAAGATTAATGATACTACCGACTAATTACAGTGCATACATTTAGACCTGATTTTGCAACACACTTTCCCGAAAATGTTACCGAATTACGCTATATTTCACGAAAGCAGTAAGCACACCGAAATTTATACACCTTTGACAGCCAAAGGATTTAACTAAATAAAAAATCAATTGAATAAGCTAAATATTTAACAGAAACAGGGTGTTGTCGAAAAGTATTCTTTAAATTTGAAGAACAGTATCCCAAAAAGGAAAAATCTATGAGATTAGTTTTCTATCCTCAATAAGGAAAATATACTAAAAGAAAAACAAATAAATTTTCACAACTATGAAAAATACAGATAAATCACTAGAAGAACCAATGAAATGGTACCATTACATTGCAGGATTTTTTTCAGGAGCATTTTTAACGAATGCCGTTCCACATTTTGTTAATGGAATTTCAGGAAATTCTTTCCCTTCACCATTTGCAAATCCACCAGGTCAAGGACTATCATCTCCTTTGACAAATGTTTTATGGGCATTATTTAATTTACTTGCAGGATATTTACTTTTTAGAGTTAGCAGGATAAATTCAAAAAGTAAATTAGGATTATTCCTGTTTTTTGTTGGAATAATCCTTATCAGTATTATGAGCAGTATTGTATTTATGGATAAAGTAAAATGAAAAATACGTTATTATTAATTTTAGCATTTGCTGCAGCATTCGGTTTTGGATTCGCATTTAATACAATCATTACAAAACAATCTGATGCCAGGCAATCTATAAAAAAAGTAACCGGCATTGGCGGTATTTTCTTTAAGTGTAAAGACCCCAAAAAAATCAGAGAATGGTATAAAACCAATCTTGGGTTGAATACGAATGACTATGGGGCAGTTTTTGAATGGAGACAAGGAGCTGACACTACCAAAAAGGGGTTTACACAATGGAGTCCGTTTAATGAAAAAACCAAGTATTTTGAACCATCAACAAAGGACTTTATGGTAAATTACAGGGTCGAAAATCTTGAAACTCTTGTTGCCGGATTGAAAAAGAATGGCGTTATTATTGTGGACACAATCGAAACGGTTGGCTATGGTAAATTTGTCCATATTCTTGACATTGAAGGGAACAAAGTTGAGCTATGGGAACCGAACGACATCGAATATGAAAAATTAGGAAATCAACTTGGCAGTAAGACAACAAAATAACCGGCTGAAAAAACGCAGAGGCTGGTGTAGAATTACCATCCACACCAGCCTCTGTCCTATTTATGTCTATTCAAATGATCGGGAGTCTTGCATCTTCGCCTAACGATTAAATGATGCAATCAGTCAATCTGAACCAAACGTGTAACGATTTCATTTATTTCTTCGTCAGATCGCGTAGTAAAACCTTCGTTTCTGTCGGAAATTCTTTAGGAAGTGCTTGTTTTACATTACCAGTGGCGGCCCATTCAGCTCCGCGTGAAAATGTAACCTGGAAACCAACATCCTCAACAGAATCGTTGAAGTCTGCACCGGTATGTCCCAGAACACAATGATAGATTCTTCCTTTCCCATAGGTAATTGTGAACAGTACTGGCTCTTCCTTACCCGTTCCTCCGGTTTCTTTGGTCGAGAATGCAGTTGCCAACACATGAATATTTTGAGCAGGACCACGCAAATTGCCATATAATTCATCGTTCTGATGCAGCCATTTCGATGGAAGGCCTTTGGTAATGGGATGTTCCGAATCGCGAACATTTATTACGAAGGGAACCCGCTGTCCGTGCGCTCCGCCCGATCCGGCAGTATTGTCGGTGACATACTTGCCTTCTTTCCAGTAATAGTAAGGTCCTGATTTTTCATTGCGACCTCCCCAGCCCCCCAGGCCAGTCATCAGGTTATATTCCTTCCAGTTTGGACAAGCGTTATTGGCTTCATGAACGATAACCATTCCACCACCATTTTGTATGTATTTTTCAAAAGCTGTTTTTACTTTATCAGGCCATTCAACAATATTCAAATCCAGGACAACCACTTTATACTTTGCAAAATCAGGCATAAACTGATCCAGAGCTTCACCTGCAACGGGAAATAAAACAACATCCGTTTGAAATATTTCCTGATGATCGAGTATCGCTTTCAACTGTGAAGATGTTACCTGCCAGTTATGATATTTATCGGTTTGCCCGGTCAGCAGCATTACCTTAATTGGTTTAGCCCCAAATGATAGAAATGAAAGGAACAGTAAAAAAAGAATAAGTTTGATTTTCATGATTTTATAGGTTTTATTGGTTTTCTTTTAAAGTTTATATTATTTATATTCCAGGTATGTTCATTAAGTTTGCTATTAATTCTAACAAAACTACATCGTTTTCCCGAATATACAACTGAAAACTGAACAGTTTATCGGCTTTGACTTCAATCAACTTTGAGACAAAAGGACTTCCTGAGTTACTGATTAAAAATAGTATCGTCAACAGGAATGTTGGTATCTATCTTTGAGTAATCTGTTGTGCCCTGCATATTAGTAGTGGTGTATGAAAACCAAAAACCATCAGCATTTTGCTTATAGTTGCTGTATGTAGTTGCAATATCCATTTCCTCTCCATTCATAACCATCTTGCCGGATGTTTTTACCAGGTAATATGTTTGCGTGCTGATAAAGTAATTGGTTACTATGCCATTCTTAGAAGTTACTTTAAGATTATAGCAGTTCTCTCCATCCACAATTTCCATACCTACCAGTTCCACAGTGGTGCCTTTACCTTCATAATTTACAAAAGGACCCTCTAAATCCAATTGTGTCTGGACGGCTTTAAACTGTTCCTCCGACATTGCGGTTGGCTCGGCCATACCCTGCACAGGCATAAAAACAGTTCCTTTTGCAGGCGTAACTATCTGATAATTTGCGGTACCCATTACTGATATATCTATCCTCATGCCCGTTAAATGTTTTTTTGTAATTACCATTGCTACATCTGTGCCCTGTACATTCAGACTGCCTTCCATCTTCACCGTTTTTAACGAGGCAAGTTTTTCCTTGCCGCCCATTGCTGCAATATATTTGTTAACCACATCACTGGCTGTTTGTGCATGAAGAGTTTGCGTTACAGTCATTGTGAATATAAGCAAAACTGAAATCATTAAAGTTTTCATTGTTAAATGTTTTGGGCGTGCAAGATAAATAAAAATTTACAGTTATATCACAGGCTCAGTGATGTAGCGAAGGAGTGCATTGTTTATATCCTGAATATGAATGCAAATAACCAGATATTCTATAATTTTATCTTTTACGCCAAAAAGCCATAAAGCCAAAAGGACAGAACTGGCTTTTTAGCATAAAAAATCCGACTGGTTCAGATTTGCCTGTTCTTGCTGACTTACAAACCACACCAGCCTCTGCCTTCTTTATGCATATTCGTCCAGGATGTAATCTGGAATACTAATTTTGTCAATAGGTTAAGGAATAAATATCCAAACTGAATATTTTGTATCTTGTCGGGTGATTTAATCCGCCTTTGGAGCGTATGAGCCGTTTGAGTTGAAAGGTTCAGGAACTGTTAATTTTGAGAAATCATCCTCTGTGATTATTATCTCTCTTTAGATTTGAAAAAACATTGTTTAAAAACTCGTTATGGATACTAAATATGCACCAGCCGAACGCTTATCAAGAAACGATATTGAGAAACAATTACAAGAGATTCTATCTGCCTCATATGTAACGGAATTATTAGAGGCGCTACCTTATATTGCTGCGATTTTAAATGAGAACAGACAAATAATATATGCCAACGATTCGGTAATGAAACTTTTGGGGTTTACATGCGTTGAGGAATTTATCGGTAAACGTCCCGGAGAACTTCTATCGTGTATCAATTCGGCCACAGAGCCCGGTGGTTGCGGTACTTCAGAAAATTGCAGCGTTTGCGGTGCTGTAAATACAATACTTAAAAGTCAGGAAAACAATGAGAAAACAGTAGGTGAATGTCGCATTAGCTCAATAATCGACGAAAAACCAATGAGTTTTGACTTTCTGGTTTCCGCTACGCCTATACAATTTAACCAAAAACCATACACACTTTTTACAATCAATGACATAAGCAGTGACAAACGCCGTCGCATGCTCGAACGAATCTTCTTTCACGACATTTTAAACATCTCGGGAAGTATAGAAGGGGTAGTTGAGTTATTAAAAACCATGGACGATGCCAACGAAATACGCGAAATGATAAATCTGGCCAGCGATGCCACCCGTCAGTTAAACGAAGAAATTATTACCCAACGCGAATTGCTGGCTGCAGAGAATAATGAACTAAAAAGTCATCCGGCAAATCTTTCAACTGCCTATATTATCGAATTATCCATAAATTCAATTAAAAACCATCAGGTAGCAGAAGGGAAAAACATTGAAATATCGCCACAAAGCGAAAACCTAATTATCAAGACCGATAAAGTAATGCTAATTCGAGTATTGGTAAACATGATAAAAAATGCGCTCGAAGCCACTTTGAAGAATACTACAGTTGAGATTGGCTGTAAAAAAGCCGATGAAAAATGTGTTTTCTGGGTGCATAACCAAACGTTTATTCCAAACCATATACAATTGCAGATTTTCCAACGCTCGTTTTCTACTAAAGGTGAAGGAAGAGGTATTGGCACTTATAGTATGAAAATTCTTACTGAAAATTATTTAGGTGGCAAAATAGGATTTACAAGCACCGAAGATCAGGGAACTACATTCTTTGTCGGATTGCCATTATAACCCTTTTCATGCTTTCAAAATATGACAGTGTGGGCAGTAAAATCACTTTTATATGCACTAAAACATTAGCAGCATCCCGCGGCGAACGCTCAAATAAATACAAAAAGCGAAACAAACATCACTATGACTGAGAACAATACATCCAATCAAAATATTTTACGGGCAACGGCTCTTACCACTTTGTTTGTCGGAACGATTGGCTCTCTTTATTTTATGCTCAATGTAGGAAGTAATCAAAAATCAATTATTCTTGTCGGTCTTTTTACTGTTTGGGTGATGTCTCCCTTTGTTGGACTTTTTGTTGCAACCCTACTTAATAAACTTCAGTCAGGGATAATAAATTCACGGTATTACCTGACCATGATTGTTTTGAGTATTGTTTCACTTATAGCTTATAGCGGAATATTGACACCTACACAAACAAAACCTGCTTTTACTTTTCTTGTGGTTCCATTTTTATCCTGGTTGATTATCCTGACAATTATATTCATCACTAAAAGTCAAAACTTAAAACAACAACAATGAAAAGCAAAAAATCAACATTGACAGAATTACTTTCATTGGCTGCAATAACTGGCAACATTCTTTTTGTTTTATGGATTTTATATAATGGCATCAGTGAAGGTTTTCAAGGAACAACAATAGAAAAGGTCTCATACCTGGCACTTATGGGACTACTCGCTGTAAATGCATTTTTACTCATTCGTAATCGCAAGCAACAAAATAAAAATAACTGAAAATGAAATCGGCTATGCCGCTAAAGCATATTTGCAACAAGTGGGGTTTCAATCCTGGCTGACAGTTTGGTGGTAACAGAAAGTTAATTTCCCGTGTCAACATTTGTTATGAAAAGTACGTTCAATGCAAATCTGCAAAACGTTCGAGCCCATTTAAAATATTCAATCTTTTTTAATAAATTTAAGTATGAATAAGAAGTCATTTTGGGTTTTAACAATCAGCCTTGCAATTTTTAAATTGCTAATTCATCTTTTCACAGGCTCAAATTACGAACTGCACCGTGACGAAATGTTATACTTCACGATGGGAAGTCATTTGTCATGGGGATTTGCATCTACTGCGCCCTTTATTACTTTTCTGGCATATCTTGTAAAATGTATCTTTGGTTATCATGAGTTTGCCGTAAAATTATTACCTGCCATATTCGGAGCATTAATAGTTGTATTGATTGCATCCTTTATAAAAGAAATCGGAGGTAAATTGCCTGGCATTTTCTTCGGATGCTTTGCATATATTGTTTCAACGGCAATGCTTCGTACCTCTTCACTGTTTATGCCTGTGATTTTTGAGTTATTCTTCTGGATGTTGTTTCTCTTCTTTGTCTTAAAACTTATTAACCGGCAGGATCCCAAATACTGGATTTGGATAGGAATAAGTTTCGGATTAGCCTTCCTGAATAAATATTCAATACTGATATTGGGGTTCTCAACACTGATTGCCCTGTTAATTAGTGAAAACAGAAAGCTGCTGTTCTCAAAATATCTAATCTATGGATCCCTGCTGGATTTGCTGATTATTTCCCCAAACCTCATCTGGCAGATTCAGCATAACCTGGCAGTAGTTATCCACATGAAAGAGCTTTACAGGACTCAATTGGTTCATGTTTCAGTATTGACATTTCTTCTCGAACAAATTATGATGAATTTTCCTGCTTTATTAATTTGGATGGCTGGGCTGATGATGTTATTGTTTGTAAAAGCAGAGAAAAAATATAAAGTATTTGCATATATCTTCCTGTTTGTCCTGTTTCTGTTTCTGATTTTAAAAGGGAAACCTTACTATACGCTTGGAGTTTATGCAATGATGTTTGCGTTTGGCGGATATTGTATGGAAAAATATTTAATTGGAAAGCTTAACCCGGTTAAGTATACGCTCATTACCTTCGCAGTTATCACTGCTATCGTTACCCTGCCTTTCGGTTTGCCGCTGTTGCCGCAGAAACAAATGGAGGAGTTCTGTACCTTTAATTCTAAGTACATTACCTCAGAACCTATGAGGGGTGAAGCAAATATTTTTTATCCCTTGCCACAGGATTATATGGACATGACCGGTTGGAAAGAAACGGCCGCCCTGGTATCTCAGGCATATACTAAATTGGACAGCGTTCAGAAAATGAATTGTATTGTCTTTGCCAATAATTACGGACAAGCCAGTGCAATTGAATTTTACGGCAGGCAATACCATCTTCCTCCCATTGTGTGTTTAAACGATAGCTATATATTTTGGGCGCCTGACTCGCTTACTGCCTTAAATACAATCGTAACGGATAGTCATTTAGGCGATATCCCACGACTCTTTAATAATTATACCGAAATAGGTGAAGTTAATAATCGCTATTTTCGTGAAAATGGCTTAAAGGTTTACTTATGTCAAAGTCCAACTGCCATATTGAATAAATTCTTTAAAGATCGGATTAAAGAACACAAAGAAATGTACGGACAAGTCAGGAAAGGAAATTAATTCAGGAAGAACCCGGGTAACTTATTTAGGTATAAAAAGCTTAAGAAAATAACACCGGTAATATTATAATTAAGACTTTATAAGAGTTTTCAATGCTTTACGGTCGAAAAGTTGTGAGTAATTATATTATTTCTACTTTTAGAAATTGATATTATTATTTGCATACTGATCAAGAGAACCAACTATATTATGAATTTTAGATTCTATTCTGTAACTCTTGTAATTCTTATTTTTTCTTCGTTTTGTGGAATACATGCAGAAAACTGGCCAAGATGGAGAGGTCCGAATGGGGATGGAATTAGTTCGGAAATCAACTTACCTACTCAATGGGATTCAATCACGAATGTTGTATGGAAAAGTACGGTTCCAGGTATAGGTCATGGTTCTCCAATTGTTTGGGGTGATCGTCTTTTTGAAATCACAGCCATACCTGAAACACAGGAAAGAAAACTACTTTGTTATGACTGCAAAAGCGGAGATTTACTTTGGCAGGTCACTGTAATCAAGTCTCCTCTGGAGACCAAACACATTGATAACAGTTATGCATCAGGTACACCTGCAACTGACGGCACGTATGTCTATGTGTCATTTATGGATGGTGAATACGTTGTTGTTGCAGCATATGATTTTACCGGAAAACAGATTTGGATCCAGCGACCCGGTACATTTTCAAGTCCTCATGGGTATAGTTGTTCTCCGGTACTTTACAAAGACAAGGTGATTATTAATGGAGATAGTAAAGTTGATCCCTTTCTTGCTGCTTTGAGTTGTGCCGATGGCCATACTATCTGGAAAATTAAGCATGAAAATTCAGGCCTCAGTTATAGCACACCTATATTTATAAATCTTGGCGGACGGATGCAGATGATCTTTTGCGGTAACCGGCAAGTGTCTTCCTATAATCCAGACGATGGATCGCGCTATTGGTTTGTGAACGGACCATCTGATGAATTTTGTTCCAGCCCGGTTTATAGTGAACAGGCAGGCCTAATATTTATCAGCAGTAGCTGGCCCCAACATATTTTACTGGCAATCAGGCCTGATGGACAAGGCGATGTTACAAGCAGCCATGTGGTTTGGCGATATTCAAATGGCGCTTATGTTCCCTCTCCCATATGCGTTGGAAACTATCTCCTGTCAACAATAACTAACGGTCATGTTCAATGTTTTGAAGCGGCTACCGGAAACATTCTTTGGGAGGAAAACCTGGGAAAACAATATTCGTCTGCAGTTTTGTCTGGCGGATTGGTTTACATGCCTGACGATGAAGGTGTAATCACAGTTATCAAACCTGGTCCGACGTTCGAAAGTATTGCAAAAAACAGTATTGGTGAAACAATGTTTGCATCACCGGCAATCAGCAACGGGAAAATCTACTTACGGGGAGCCAGGCATATCTTTTGTATTGGGATGAAGTAATTTTTATTGGCCTATGCCTTGTTTTTAAATAAATCCTTTATAGGCAATGGAGAAGTGAGATTCAGAAGTAAATATCAGATAATCCAGTACCGGTTTCGCAGATTTACTCCATAAGTTCATTTTCTGCTTCGCCGGGAATCAGGTTGCATGATGGATAATTGTGGGAAAATATGATAGTATATACGTTGTAATACTCCTCTTCCACCCGCTCGCATATATTTGAAGGCTATCTGTACTATATCTATAGGTTTTTATGGATTTTAGTATGGATAGTCAACAAACAGTCATCAAATTATGGGGAGCGGTTGGCAGTCGTTTAGTGATAAATAAAAAACCGGTCCTTTTCACAGACCGGTTTTTTTGAGAGGATACCACAGAATTCAGTGTCCAGATATAAAGGACGGGTTATGTATTTTTCACGATGGGAATAAACCCAATTTTTTTAATGTTCAGAATATTCGAATAATCGTATAATGTAAATCCACTGGCTCCGATCATGAAAAGGTAATTGTTTACCGGAATAACATCGGTTGCATTAATTAATGGAAAACTGGCTACCAAATGCTGGTCAATAGCCAGCGAATCGGATGCATTGTAAACCTTCAATCCCGCATCTCCATCACAAATAAAGAGCAGGTCACCATCAATCCCTAATCCCTGCGGTCCAAACAACGGATATGACTTAAGTAACGTAAATACTGAATAACTATTGCTCATCTGTATTACATCAAGCTCATTTGTTGTTCCACCATGGCAGGGTGTTCCCCCTCGCAGGGTTACAAAGGCTAAATCACCTTTAATAACAACCGGGTCGCAGGAGGTCATATGCGCGAAAGAACCAACTTGCGAAGGGCTTTCAGGCACTTCGAGCGACTCAATAATCATGCCGTTTTGTGTTCCGAGGAACATATGATTGTCGGATATGAAAATAGTTTCCACATTCCAGTTCACGTAAGTGGTATTTGCCAGGACAGCATCCGAGTTTGTATTCAGCTTAAAAGAGAGTAACGAACTGTTATTGACAACGTAAAGCATATTCTGATAGAGCCCAAATCGGGCCATACTTCCGCCGACTCCGTAAGTGGTACCCGCTGTACCCGCTGCACTAGCTGTATTAGCCGCGCCATAGTATGTATCCATCGCCAGACTTCCGTAGTTATAATATACCGGGTAAGTTCGTTGTTCCAGCTGCTGGCGAACACTCTTTACTTCCCAACCCGTAACGATCCCTTTGGTCTCATCTAATTGGGCAACCGGGTAATTGGTGTTGTAAACAGGTAGAGTATATGGGAAAATCTTTTGTATACGCCCAACTTCTTTGATCGCAGCTAAACTGGAGATGTCAATCGATACCAGATCAACATAGCTGTCGGCATATAAAATATTGTCTTTGATGGCAATGTCAACGTTTCCTGGAATTTCGATAAACCCTTTGTTTTGCGGATTTGCAGGATCGCTCACATCGTACACGTGCACACCTTTCATCGGTTCGTTGATGAAGATATACTGGTCCTTAAAATAGATCTTCCCCGGGGTATTCAGGTCACGGGCAGCAGACATTTTAACTCCTGAACGCAAGGCATCGTAGGTCATGTAAACGGGCGAATTGGCTGTATAAGTTTCAAAAATCTTGTCGGTGCATGAAGTGGCCATAGCCAGCAGGGATACTATTGTGAGCGTTATATTTTTAAATTGTTTCATGGCAGTCATTAATTAAAGATAAATCCGATTTTTAGTGATAGACGCGAAAAGTTGGTTTCAAGCTTATATCCACTATCCCCTGAATAATTCAGTTGATGGTGGCGATAGCCGAAAGAAAAGAACCATCCAAAATTCTCGGAGGGAAACGACTGGAACCCAATGGAAGGATTAATCATGTACCCACCTTCAGTAATCAGTTTATTACTTGTTTGCGTACCGTTATAATAGTTTGAATATGATGGAATGTAGACGGTGTAATTCTGTTGGTTTCCGTTTTCGAGCGGAACCATATAGCCAGCCTGCAAATTGACGAAAGGAGTAAATTTCGTATCCCTGAATTTATACTGAATCTGTCCAAAGACAGGCATATACGATTCGCTCATAAATTCGGCTCCAAGGCCTGCGCCAATATGCAATCGATCCATCACCCGGTAATTAAAGGAGGTCATAAACGAAAAAGGAGCCTTTTGCTGATTTCCCGAATTTCCCACCAGGACGCCCATGGAAGTTTCGAAGAAATAGTTTTTTGGTGGACCAACATCGACCTTTGATTTTGAAAATCTTGAAACGTTTTTGGGAGACCATGAAACACTGTCAACTTCAGAAGGTTTAAATACCCATAAGTTTCCATCTGAATTTATTTTCACAGTCGCCAGGTCATAAATAAGGAGTTGCCCCCGGATTATCGCACCTGTTTTCAGGTAAACGGCATCTTTCTTGCTTTTCTGGCTAAAAGCGGGAACCAGTAATAACAGGGCAATCGACAGGATCAGTATTTTTTTCATCTAATAGTGGTTTTTAGTTCGCCCTAAGGCGTACATTTTCGGTTTTCAGTAGTTTGAACTGTAAGTAAGATGGGATCGTTGAACAAAAGGTTGCGTGGACACGACTCAGACCTTGAAGGTTTTTAAAACCTTCAAGGTCTACGCTGTCAGAACTGATAACTTAACCCGGTAAAGACACCGATGGTGTAGGGTTTATAAGTAACCGAGGAATTGCTGTTGAGTGAATTGAGGAAATACTTCACCCGGGGTTCCACATTCAGAAAAATACGTTTCGATAAACCGTATTTCAGGCCAAGCCCCAGGGTTCCGCTGTAATTAAACGTTTGCATATCCATCGTTTTGCCGACCAGGCTCCGGTAATTGCTTCCTTCCATATAAGTTTGGTTGCCAACCAGCAGATTGGAGCTGAATCCGCCAATCATCTCCACATTAAACTTCGAGTCGATCAAGGCATAGCGCAGGATCATTGGGATTTCGAGGTAATCGAAATTCTGGGTAAATTGAGCGTTGGAAACAATAACTGCCGATACCATCGACTTGTCTGCGGAATTGGCTCCCAAAATAACACCCGAAGGAATACTGCTGAATTGGATGACTCCGGCTGAACTATTCATCGTCATTTTACTTGAATTCGCATCGATATTCACCGGTGCATAATAACTTTGTGATCCGTTATTCGCCATTGCGTAATTCGCTTCTGAAAAGGAACTTGAGTTCCCGGAAGTCTGACCCAGGGCTGAATAATAAACACCGCTTTGAAAGCTCCAGCGCTTGCCCGATTTGTATTGAACAGAAATACCAGCTCCAAGATCCACAGGTTTGCCGGATGTTGAACCCAGCATATTGCTTGCATAAATCTGCGAATGACTGCTTCTATCAACATTGTATGCAGGCGCAACCTGTGCCCCTACCATCCAGCGGTTCTTCTTTGTTTTTTCATTCTGAGCCGTCAGCATTTGCTTGTTCTGATTCATGATTTGCTGATCGATGGATAATTCTTCCTGCTCAGTTTTGGCAACTGGGACTAATTTTTCCTGTAAATGCAGGGCAGTCTGATTATTCCCATTTATCCGGGGCGTCAGAATTTTCAATGGAGACACTATCTCCGACTGAACAGTTTGAATATTAATGGCTATTTCAGTCACAGGTTTTTTCTCCTGAGATGCGTCTGAAATTTTAGCGATCAGCGTAGTATGTGTAACTGACTGACTGTATTCATTTCTTTTATTCGGTGCCTGCTGAGCTTCTCTTGTTACTTTAAGAGCTTGTGAAGCAATCGGGTTATTTATTTTTGTTTCTGTTTGCGAAGTAGTTTTTTCAAGGACAGCAACCGGTTGAACTCCGGAATTGATATTCGAATCATTAAGCTCCCAACCGGCTATAAAGGCCAGGAGAATTGCAGCAGCCACACCGGCAATACGCCAGTATACCAGTTTCCGTTTTCTGCGTCTGCCTGCCACACCAGCCAGAATATTCTCCAGCAGATGTTTGGGAGGTTCCTGTTCATAGTTCAGGAGCTTTTCGCGGAACAAATCGTCCAAATTCTGATCTTTCTTCATGCCGTACAATTATTTTTGGCATCCAACTCACTAAAGTTCTCTTGAACTTTCTTTTTTAATATTTCCCTGGCCCTTGACAGGTTTGATTTAGAGGTTCCCTGCGTAATCGACATTTCACTGGCAATCTCCTGATGCGAAAGTCCTTCAATCACATACAGGTTAAAAACAAGCTGATACCGCGGGGGCAATTCCTGAATCAGTTTCAATAAGTCGTCAGCCGCTATCTTTGCAATTACATCGTCCGAATAATTGACAGAATCATACACCGAAACGTCTTCAACAGGATATAACAAATGTTGTTTCCTGAATTTTTCGAGTGACACATTGATCATGATTCGTCGTATCCAACCTTCCAAAGAACCATCATGTCGGAAAGACTTCAGATTGTTAAACACCTTGATAAAGCCTTCCTGTAAATTATCTTCCGCCTCCATCCGGTCCCGGGCATAACGCAGACATACCCCGAACATTTTCGGTGCAAACAGCTGATATAGTTTTGCCTGAGCTTTTTGGTTTCCGGCAATACAATCGGACAGGATTGGTTTAAAATCTTCCAAGAGCGCTCGTATTTCTGATTATCCAAAATTAACCCAATTAATCCGACTTTTAGTGAAAGAACCGTCTTTCATTCCGGAAAATCTTTAGCTGTCAACCGTCTGGGTTGGTTCAATTATTGCTAAGATGGAGATGAGAGAGGATTAGTTGCGTCAGTTTATTTTATTTTCTGATTGTTAAACAATCGAACCTAATATTTTCAATGCAACGCAACCCTTTTCGTTTCCAATCCGTCTAAACAATAAAACAACACCCATGAAACGATACTTCACTTTGCTCATTTTTGGAATTCTGCTGTTTTCCTGCTCTAATAAAACAGAAGCGCCGATAGTTTCCAATTTAACACCCACTGAAAAGTCGGCTAAGATTATTGCCGCAGACAACCGCTTCGGAATGGAAATTTTCCAGAAAGTCAATGCTTCGCTGGCTGTTCCACAGAATACAATGATTTCTCCGTTGAGTATTTCACTGGCTTTGGCTATGGCATATAACGGTGCCGCCGGCAATACGAAAACGCAAATGGAAGACATGTTGCACAAGGCAAATCTGACTGCTGACGATATCAATCAGAGCTATAAAGATTTGATTTCGTCCCTGGTGAGCCATGATCCCCTGGTAGAACTTTCGATTTCTAATGCCATTTTCTACCGGAACTCGTTTCATATCAAAGATAATTTCATTACCACCAACCAAAACTATTACCAGGCCGAAGTCTCAGGTCTTGACTTTTCGAATACTACCGAAACGTTGAATACAGTCAATGATTGGGTCAACACCCAAACCAAAGGGAAAATCGACAAAATCATCGATAAGGTGAACCCTGAAGATATCATGTATCTATTGAATGCCATCTATTTTAACGGCCAATGGACATATAGTTTTAATACGCAGGACACTTACAATCAGAACTTTACCAAAGAAGACAATACTGCGATTCAGGTACCAACCATGTCGATCGAAAATCCGTTTAACTACTATAGCCAGACTGACTTCCAGATGCTTGAGATGCCTTACGGAAGCGGAAAATATTCGATGCTGATCTTTCTTCCTGCTTCGGGCAAAAAGGTGGATGATGTGATTTCGCAGCTGACCACAGACAATATTACAGATTGGATTTCAAAGCTGACTGAGCAAAAGAAAAAAGTATACCTTCCAAAATTCGAATTCAAATTTGATGCCAGTTTAGTAGATGAATTAAAGGCTTTGGGTATGACCGATGCCTTTGATTATGCGAAAGCCAATCTAAGTGGTATTTCGGATGATGCAAAACTGGCAATTAGTGAAGTGAAGCATAAAACCTACATCAAGGTGGATGAACGAGGAACCGAAGCTGCAGCCGTTACCGGAATTACCATCATTGCAACTGCTATTGGGCCTGATTTTAACACGTTCAGGGTTGATCATCCGTTTGTCTTTGCCATCCGTGAACAAGACACCAATGCCATCCTGTTTATCGGTAAGGTTATGGATCCGAGTCAGAATTAGAGTCAGATATTATCTACGTTGATGCCAATAGAAATACTTCTCCGCTTGCAGGTAAGAGATCATCATTTCTGTTCCTGAAATAAAGTTGTTCCACGTCCTTTGTAGATATTGTTTTTACTTCCCTGAAACCTGCTTCACGAGCTAACCTTACTATTTCATCAGGTGAATAAAAACTCACAAATGGAGTGCCTGCTTCACGGGCTCCTTTTTCTGCCAGTTGCTGCAAAAACTGGTCCTCCTTGTCAATCAGATCCATTGGTAAATAAAACGACATCGCTAATTTTGAACCTGAAGCGAGAGTAGCAATTTGCTGGAGCATAGAAAGATTTGCCTCTTTTGTGAGATACAGACTAACTTCGGTACAGGTAATAACGGCAGGTTTGCTGGTATCAAATCCTGCATTTAATAACTGTTTCCACCACGATGAAGTTTCAAAATTAACTGAAACAAAATGTAATCCGTGTGGAATGCCGTAACCAAGTTCGATTAATCGGTGCTGTTTCCAACTTTGAGTATCTGGCTTGTCAATTTCAAACAGTTGAAGTTTGGAAGCAATATCCGGTCTGCGTTGGGCAAAAGTGTCAAGTCCCGCACCAAGAATGACATACTGGCTAATTCCTATCTTGCTTTGCGCTATTACTAAATCCTCAATAAAACGGGCACGGGCCACAACGGATGCACGAAGACGTCTGGTGAACTGCGGATGCATATCAGGACGTTGTTGCCACTCGTCCTTCGGGGCAATCAATTTCAATCCCACTTCATCTTCAAGCACATAAGGTTTCTCATCAACCTGAACATGCATTGCTCTCCATAAAGCAGTCCTTACAGCTGTATTGTCAGGTTCTGGCATTTTCTTGTTTTGTTTCGTGTTCAATTTGTCGCACAAAATTACTACAAACTTAGTTACAGTATTACCAGATCATTGATTTGTCAAAAACAAGCAGGTAAAAATACGGGTATTTCCTTTTAATCGGGTAACCATCACCTGCCACCTTGTGTATACCTTGTGTATACCTTAAGTATACCTTGTGTGTACCTTATGTGTTCAGTAATAAATAAGGTACACTCATTGTAATCTTATTTTATACATAGCGTATACTTAAACAGGTAACCTGGTATAGATCGTTTAATACGTTGTCCCTGCTCGATGGTTTCGAAAATGATAGAAAGAATCAAAAGGAAGGATGTTTATTACTCCGGACGATGAGGATTAATAAAAAAGGGAATTGAGCAGATAATTTCAGTAAAGTGGTACAGATGAGACCAGCAGAGAACATTCGTCTTGGCTGAAAGATGTTTTAGATCAATAAGCCAATAAACTTCTTGAATTGCTGCCCAATAGTAGAAAATCTCTCGAATAATCGTCAATTTCTTTCAAAAAAACCAGATAGATATCGTAGTAAGGCAGTGAACTTTTATTATATTTGACGTTAGCATACGATTGTTCTTTATTTCTAGATTAGTAAACTTAATATATTTGATTGAAAACCACACCATCTTAATAATATATAGAGGTATTCCTAAACTTAAAGAAGAAAGTAAAGATGAAATCAATCAAACTTCTTATCGTGACAATTTTGTTGTTATGTAGTCTATTGGCTGACAATGTGTTTGCTGATGGCTGGATAGCGCAAACCCCCGCATCGCAGGGAATGGGATTAACATCAGTTATTTTCACTAATGATAGTACCGGTTATGCTGTTGGTAAGGGGGGAACAATCCTAAAAACTACCGATAGGGGTGTTACATGGACCCCTCAAACTTCTGGCACTACAAATGTATTAAGGTCGGTTTATTATACTAATGCCAATGCGGTTTATGCTGTTGGAGATTATGGACTTATTCTTATGACCACCAATGGAGGAATTGACTGGAAAATACAATCTTCAGGGACATTGGCTAATTTGCAATCTGTAGTTTTTACTGATTCAAATTCAGGGTACGCAGTGGGACAATCAGGAACCATTCTGAAAACTACCAACGGGGGCAACACATGGATTCCTCAAACTTCCGGTACTTCAAAAAGTTTAAAGTCTGTTTATTTTACTGATTCAAATATTGGCTATGCAGTGGGAGATACAGCGACCATTCTAAAAACGACCGATGGGGGAAGTCTCTGGAGCATACAAACTTCCAAAACATCTGTCAACTTAAAATCCGTATATTTCACAGATGCCAATACAGGTTATGCAGTCGGGGATATGGCAACATTATTGCGCACCACTGATGGAGGCGCCACCTGGAGTGTGTCTACCTTAACAATAAATAATTCGTATCCGAATTTATACTCAGTATTTTTTACAGATGCAAATGACGGTTATATAGCTGGGGGTCAGGGAAGTAAGACACCTATTGTAAAAACTACTGATGGAGGTAACACATGGGAGGCACAAGAACCACCTGCTAATACCAATAATCTATATTCAGTTTTTTTTACCGATATAAATACTGGATATGCTGTAGGTGATGGTGGAAACATACTAAAAACCATCAATGGAGGAAGTATCTGGACTCAACAGTCTTCTGATGTTATAGACTTATATTCCATTTATTTTACCAGTGAAAATACTGGTTTTGCTTTTGGACATTTTAATGGAGCCTGGTTAGCCGTTGCTCATTATCAGAACGGACTCTTGGTGGGGCAATTAGCTGTCGGGGGGGCCATGCTGAAAACTATTGATGGTGGCAGTACCTGGATATCACAATCTCTCTCTGATTCAGTCGGGTTATTGACTTCGGTTAGTTTTGTCAATGGCAATATTGGTTATGCTGTTGGATACTGTGGAACTATACTAAAGACCACCAATGGGGGCGCCACCTGGAAATATACTCATCTGTCTGATGTTCCAAGCGGAGCAGGTTATTATTCAAAAATGTTAAAATCAGTCTTTTTTACCGATGCCAACACTGGTTATGCTGTGGGGTATGCATCCTTGTTTTGTCAATCCGGTTGTATATCATATAATAAAGGTATAATTATTAAAACCATAGATGGTGGAACCACGTGGAATGTTCAAGGCTTTACTGATAGCTATGAATCATTAAATTCAGTATATTTTACTGATGCAAATACAGGTTATGCAGTAGGTAACGCTGGTTATGATGTGAATCACCAAGGTGTTATATTAAAAACAACTGATGGAGGTAGCAACTGGTACTACCAAACATCAGGCACTCCCAATAATTTGAAGTCAATATTTTTTACAGATAACGATACAGGTTATGCAGTAGGAACAGCTGGTACTATTTTACAAACAACCGATGGAGGTAATACATGGGTCTTACAAACACCAGTCACTAGCAATGATTTGAATTCTGTATATTTTATTGATGGAAATAATGGCTTTGCCCTTGGTGCTAATGGAACTATTCTTAAAACTATCGATGGTGGTAATAAATGGATACAACAAACCTCTGGAACATTGAATGGTATAAATTCAGTATATCTTACCGATCAGGATAAGGGTTATGCTGTGGGAGCACTTGGAACTATAATTAAATACACTGGTCCTTCCGTTGGTATAAAAGATATAAATTCAAACAAAATCAACGTTTATCCTAATCCAACCACAGGGTTTATTAAAATTCTCTTAAATGAGCCTTTAAATGGTGACAATAAAATTGAATTATATAATAATATGGGAGAAGTTATACAAACAACGACAGAGCAAAAAGGTGTGCAATCTGCACAACTGAATCTGTCAGGATATCCGGCAGGTTTGTATATTGTAAGAATTAAGTCAGGTAATAAATTCTATCTGTCTAAAATAATTAAAGAATAGGGTTTTTAAAAAAGGCACAAAGTTTTAAGAATCGTCTTAAACGGAATGATTGTTTATTAACTATTTCTTTAACCTTTTTCCCTGGCTCATCTAGATATTCCAAAATACTGGCAGCCGCTGTTGCAGATTTGTCAGCCCAAGATGACTGTCAATCAGCACCAGTCTTTTAGAACAAGATAAATACATAACCGATGGAGTATGGGGCGTTTGTGTTAAAATGGTTTCCCCAAATCCGGAGGGTTTGTATGTTTACAGAAAAGTAAATGATCATAAGAGTGTGCGATTGCGCATGGATCGAATGAACCTTTACAACACTTTCTATTAACATCAGATACCTCCGGCATTGCCACCCCCATGGGCTTTCTCTATGTACCGCATCGAGGTTTCTTCGTTTATCTCAATGGCTATTTCTACTGCAAATTTGACGATTTCTAACAGTTGTTCCTATTGAATCTATTAAACGAAAACAATTTTGAGTGGGCAGGGATTTATACTTATATGGAGGGGAATCAAAAATTCTTTATTTGTTTTCCAATTCAATATTCATAATGTCTCTGGCCTGAATAAGTTCGTTTTTCTCCAGCATTAATAGTTCAGAATTGAGTACCTTTTGCTTATGCAGAACTTTTCCATTTCGTAGTATTACCTTTACAATCTGGTATCCCATTCCGGTTTCAGGAAGGTTGACCAAAATATCTATGAAAGTATCGGGTAACTTTAAAGTTTTCGTTTCCATGCTGTTTAATACGGTGTTTGATTGAAAAAAGTTCCTGAGGCTGTTCCTTTTTCAAAATAAACCTCCTGGCCTCCTCCTCGTTTCCCATTTGCAGACTGAACACGACCTCTTTGCAATGTGTCTGAATTAGCTGGCTTAATGAAGAACGCAAATTTTATTTCATCGTTAGTGGGCAAGGCATAGCGTTCAACAGGATCGTCATCAGTATATTTGCATAAAATGTAATCAAATTGAGTGGTTGTAAAGCTACCTGGTCTGAGGCAATTATTGACTTTATCAATTCTATTATCATCATCAAAGGCCGAAAGTCGCACAAATATTTCTGTTCCATTTGCACTTTCTTTTGGATTGTCTAATGCACCTTTCTCATTCTCATTTTTTGGTTCATTGGTCTGATTGCGAAATTGTTTTTCGTTGAGAACTTTCATTGCATTTAAGGTGATGAGTTCTGACCTGGCTTTTATAGAAAAGATACCTTCATTTATGACTTTACGAATATATCTATCCTCAAATCCATTCATTTCTATTACAATTTCGGAATTAAGAATGAGAAAATGCCCCCTGGCGTAGCTTTCTGGGTTGCTTGCTTCAACAATCTGATAACCCATTCCGGTTTCGGGTTGGTTGAGTAAATCAATTTCCTGTGATCTGTTTAATCTGAAATACATAGAATTGGTTGAAAATAATTGAAAGTAAAAATAATGATTATTTTATTCTCTTTCCCATTTTCCCAAACACGGAGTATCTGCAGTAAATTTATTTGGGAGAATATCAGAATTGATCACAGATCCGAAGTTAAGAAGTGCAGATGGCAAATCTGCACCAGCATAGGAATTTTGAACTTCTCATTGATTGCAACAACCATTGGAGCTGATTTATTAATCTATTGTTTTGTAGATAATTAATAGTTGTATCTTTCATTATTATGCTACTACTAATAATTTCAGTAAATAAACTATTTAAAATAGTTTGGAAACTAAATTAATTAGTTATATTTGTTCTACTAAATATTGAATGATGAAACATCTGACTAATCGTGAAGAAGAAATCATGGAGATCTTTTGGGAAAAAGGTTCCATGTATGTCAAAGACGTAATCGATTTGCTGGCTGGCACGAAACCGCATTACAACACCATTTCAACCGTTGTTCGCGGGCTGGAGGAGAAAGGTTTTGTGGGTCATGAACAGTTTGGAAACACCTACCGGTATTTTGCGGTGATCTCGCGTGAGGAATTCAGTAAGAACTCGATTAAAAACCTGGTGAGCAAGTATTTCAATACCTCTTACGCTTCGGTGGTTTCCATGTTTGTGGAAGAACAGAAGATTACGACTGAAGAAATCCAGGAATTAATCCGGGAGGTTGAATCTCGTAAAAGCACCCAAAATGAATAGCTTACTGTTATTCCTGATTAAATCAACCCTGAGTTTAAGCCTGCTGTATTTGACTTTCAGTGTATTGATGCGTAAAGAGACTTTCTTTAAGCTCAACCGGATGGTGCTGTTGGTGATGGTGTTAAGTTCATTGCTGATTCCATTGCTTTATTTGCCGCAACCGATTCAGCCCTTCGCACAAACGTATACGGAGCCTATATTTCGGAGCAATAGCATTCCTGCACAACCTGTTCAAACGAGTGAAAGCCCTGTATCCATACCATCTTCGGTAATAGCTTCTGAAACAAGTCGTCCTGTTGCTATCTCAATACAAACGATTCTATTCTTTATCTATTTGTCAGGAGTAATCATTTCATTCCTGATGTTGATCTACAGCATCTGTTCGGTTTTATTGTTGTTTCGCAGAGCCCGTAGAATGGATCATAAGGGCTATCGCCTGATGATTGTGGACAATGAACTGGCAGCCTTCTCATTTGGTCACACGATCCTGATTTCGCAACACGATTACGACACAAATTCCGAATCAATCATTACTCATGAGCAGTCACACATCAGATTAGGGCATTTTTATGATCTTATGCTGCTTGAATTAGTTAAAGTGATCTTCTGGTTCAACCCATTGGTTTATCGCCTAACAAACGATCTGAAAGAGATTCATGAGTTCCAGGCCGACGATTGTACACTCAACCAAGGCATCGATGCAACAAAATACCAGTTACTTATTATTCAAAAAAGTGTGGGCCATCAAAAGTTCGCACTTGCAAACAGTTTTAATCATTGTCAAATTAAAAATCGTATTACTATGATGAACAAACAAAAAACAAGTAAAGCAGGTCTTTGGAAGGTGGCGACCTTTCTTCCCCTGCTAGCCCTGTTGCTGATGGCATTCGGCAAAACAGGAGAAAATGTCCAACTTAAAAATGTTGATTCTCCTTCCGTTATTCAGGAAAATCAAAAAGATCCACCTTTTTTTTCAATTGAATTAAGGAAAGATGGTAATTATTTTAATAATAGATTATGTTCTTTGGATGATTTGTCAAAAGAGAAGAAAACATTTGAAAGATACAATCCAACAGCCAAGTCAGTAATTCGATTCATTACCCAAGGAGGAGTCTCAATTCCATTAAGTAGATTTAATGAAATCTATGACATTCTTGGTCGTCAAAATCCAAATCTACTAATGATGAATATGAATAATGCAGATCATCAGGCCGAATTCACTGGTGGTACAGACGAAATGTTTAAATGGCTTATAAAAAATGTAAATTATCCAAATAAAGCACTTTCTAATCGCTTACAGGGTGAGGTTCTTGTTAATTTTTTAGTGAGTGACGACGGGAAAGTTAAACGTTGTATGCTTTTTAGTTATAACGATTCTGAATTGAATGCTGAAGCTCTAAGAGTTGTTTCTAACATGCCTACATGGAAACCTGCAACAAAAGATGGGATACCTGTAACTGTTGATTATACAGTACCAATCGTTTTTCGAATCAAATAAAAAAAGCTGCCGACTTTGGTGCGTCTCCATTGCCGGCAGCTATCATTGTCAAATGAGTTGTATTGCTACAACACCTCAAAGTTAAAAATAAAACGGTTGCAGTGAAATGCTTTTAATTTGAATGGTTTCGACACATTTAACTTTTACTCCCAGCTCCTCCGGATATGTCTGCAAGTTTGCAGCGGCTGGTGACGATTTGCAATCGTCACCTTTTAGCATGGGATTTATAGTCCTATTTTTCTTATTGTCAACGATTTTCTACCTTTACATTCAGGAGAATCCGAAACAAAATATCATCAGGTAACGCCTACTATCTTACATTAACAATAGAGGAATGGATTGATGTATTTTCCAGACCAACTCCCGCTGGTGTTACTTTGCAGTCCACCTCTTTTACCTTCAGATCTTTGATCCGATATTTGAACCTTTACCAGCTCAATCAATCTTTTCCACCACCTATTCATGAAAAGAGCTGTACCGCTTTAGAAACCTGTTCAAAGATCCCCGGTTAAATGGCGCGGATTTAAAAATTGATAGACAGATATCTTTCCACTGCGAAAACCTTTATATTTGTATGAAGAACTAAATCAGAGCAAAATGACAACGAATACTATAAAAAAACAACTTGACGGATATTTGCCATTATTATCTGACAAGCAACAGAATTTGCTTTTAGAAATGGTCAAAAGCTTCCTAAACATTGATAAAGATGAGAAACGAATTACCCGCAAACAATATAATGAAGAAATAGCTGAAGCAATTGACAGGGTAGAAGAAGGAAACTTTGTTACCCATGAAGACGCACTGAAGGAATTATCTAAATGATAAAACAAAAATCATATAAAATCATTTGGGATAGAATTGCTCTTGATCACTTCAAAGATATTTTAGCTTTTTTATCAAAACATAGTTCACAAGCTCCTGAAATTGTGAAAGAAGGAATATTGTCTCGCTTAGATGAGGTAAAAAAGAATGCACATATATTTGAGATAGATAAACTAAAAGACAATCCGAATCAGGAATTCCGGGCATTTGTTATATACAATTACAGAGTAACTTATCAGATAAAAGAAGTGACTAAAGAAATTCGTGTTCTAAGAATCAGGCATACAAGCAGAGAACCCTTGGGCTATTAATTTAATAAAACCCCGGAATTAGATATTCAATTCACCTGGTATGACTTTGCCAGCCCATGTTGACTTTGCAATCCACACCTTTAACTTCAGATCTTTGCTCCGATCTTTGAACCTTTACCAGCTCAATCAATCTTTTCCACCACCTATTCATGAAAAGAGCTGTACCGCTTTAGAAACCTGTTCAAAGATCCCCGGTTAAATGGCGCGGATTACAAATAAGCGCTAGCCTGAGTTTTGACAAAGATCTGAATCAATTTCAATTACATTCACTTAAATCATTAAATTTGTATTGTAAAAATCAATCAGATGCCGAAAATTTCACAGCAGATTGACAAACTAACCAATTCGATCGTTAACCGTATAACAGGAGAAAGCTTTGCAACGGATGTAATTGAATTGAAAAGAGAAGAACTTAAAACCCTTAAGAGAGGATGGAAGTTTGACTGGAACAAAGAATCTTCAAATGGAATGGTTTTTAAATTGGTAAATAGGTTTTCTCCGGAAGTAATACAGGGACTGATAAGTATAAAAGAAGAAAATGGATTTATATTAATGAGACTTGTAGAAACGGCACCTCATAATTTCGGAAGTAACAAAGTTTACGAAGGGGTATTAGGCAATCTAGTCGCTTTTGCTTGTAAAATATCATTTTCCAAGGGGTTTAACGGATATGTTTCATTTGAAGCAAAAACTAAATTAATAAGTCACTATACAAAAGTTTTAAAAGCTAAAGTAATCACCGGATCCAAAATGTTTATTGATACAAATGCTGCAATGTTTTTAGTAAAAACATATTTTAAAGACTAAAACTATGGGATATATTAGAGAACCAAAGGGCGTTGATTTAATCATACTACCTTCAACATTTACTGATGAAGATTTAGCTGACATTGCTGAATTTATCCGAAAAGATAAATTGAAGAAGAAACGGTCTGAAAACAAACAATCAATCAGCGAACCCACTCATAAGTAGGAAAGTTTGCTCTCAATCAATCTTTTCCACCACCTATTCATGAAAAGCGTTTTACCGTCCCTCCCGATCCC
>Ga0118677_10001355_pt1 | contig 52140 bp, 36 predicted proteins | sample AliMusrvi5mmetaG_FD_86154 | JGI IMG/M metagenome (GOLD analysis project Ga0118677, IMG submission 86154) | reverse complement strand
CTCGTAGGCGCCGCTGTAAATCGTGGCGCGGGTGCCGATGACGCCGATATGGCCGTTGCGCGTCGCCTCAACTGCCGCCTTTGCGCCGGGGGCGATTACGCCGATCACCGGCACTTTGAGCATTTCCTCTAGGCGCGGGATTGCCAGCGCGGAAGCGGTGTTGCAGGCGACGACGATGATTTTCGACTGCTCGGCCAAAAGCAGGCCGGTGATTTCGGTGCTGTAACGCTCGATGGTCTGCTGGCTTTTGCCGCCGTATGGAACGCGGGCGGTATCGCCAAGATAAAAAATATTTTCCGCAGGCAGCAGACGGCGCAACGCCGCGGTCACCGTGAGCCCGCCAATGCCGGAATCGAAGACGCCGATAGGCCGGATGATCGGAGCGGGTTTCCGTCCGGCGACCGATGCCGGAGACCTGTGGTCCTTGCTTCTCTTTGCTGTGGGAGTCCTTCGACTTTCGGCCTTCGACATTCGTCTTAACTCTAGTTTGTCGAGGCGGGCTTGGAGGCGGTGGGCTCTTCGGGTTTCGACGTCGGCACGGGGGTGGCGACACCCTCGGCGTCCTCGCGCACTTTCACCGATTGCCCGGCGACCAGGTTCGCCGGAGGCTGCGCCCCAACGGCGTTGTGGTAATTTTGAACGGCGGCGGCGACACAGAACGCCATGTTCTGGCGATATTGCGTCGTGGCGATTTTGCGGCTGTCGGAGGGATTGCTGACAAAACCGCCCTCAACCAGCACCCCCGGGATGGTGATGTCGCGGATGACCACAAATCGCGCCCGCTTAATGCCGCGGTCGTAGAGCAGTGAATGGCTCACCAGAGCCGCGTGTGTCGCTGTCGCGAGCGCCATATTTTCCGAATCGCGCACATTGCCCGGGCAAGGATCGAGGTCGGAAATGCGCGGTCCGTCGGCCATCATCGACGGCACACCGCGCGGCGCGAGCGTGTAGGTTTCAAGCCCGCTCGCAGCCGGGCCGCCGCAATTGAAATGAATGCTGATGAACAGCGCGTTGCTGTGGCGGTTCGCAAAACGGACACGCTCCTCAAGCGGTACGAAATAATCCGCGGAACGCGTCAGGTAAACCTTGAAGCCGTGCTGTTCGAGGATGGTTTTTGTCCGCGTCGCCACATCCAGCGCGAATGTTTTTTCGTTCCCCCAGATGCAGGTAGCGCCGTTGTCATGCCCGCCGTGGCCGGGATCGAGAATGATCGTGTCCACCTTTTCCGCACCCTTGATCCGGCTCGGGCGCAGCACCGGTTCGACCACCTTCGTCAAATCCATGCGCGAAATAATCGGATGGCCGTTGTAATCGGCAACCGGGTAGCTGAGGATGAATTTGAGGTTGTTGATGTAAAACTCGTTGGAGCCAATCGCCCCGCGCAGGCTGCGACCGTAGGTGCCGATGGTAAGGTCGTTTTTTACGCGCGTGACCCCACCGAGCCCGTAGAACTGGGCCACATTGTCCAGGGTGACATGATCCCGGCCCTCGTATTTGACCAGTGTCCAATCGCCGGCGGCGACCGTGGCCGCGAAGGCGAAAAGCATGACCCAAAATATCCGGAGCGTACGCATTAAACCGTAACCCTGCATCCGCTTTTAGGTGGTGGCAAGCGGTTTTTGGCGTTCTATTTTGCCACAGAGACCACAGAGACCACTGAGGAATACTTTCAAATCTCTGCGATCTCTGTGCTCTCTGTGGCTGAATTTAGGGCCTTGCCAAACTGATGTCGGACTTTACAACCGGCCGGTTTTCCTAAAAATTGCCCGTTCTTATGTCCGAGATTCAGAAAACCTACGAACCGCAGGCCGTCGAGGAAAAATGGTATTCCCGCTGGCTTGCTGACGATTGCTTCAAGGCCGACCCCGCTTCGGTCAAGCCGGCCTATTCCATCGTCATCCCGCCTCCGAATGTGACCGGCGTATTGACCCTCGGACACGTCCTCAACAACACCATCCAGGACATTCTCGCACGCCGCGCGCGAATGCTCGGGAAGGAAGTGCTCTGGCTGCCGGGCACCGATCACGCCGGCATTGCGACCCAGACCGTGGTCGAGCGGACCTTGAAAAAACAGGGGGTGATCCGGCACCGCGACGATCTTGGCCGCGAAAAGTTTCTGGAGAAGGTCTGGGAGTGGAAGGAAAAACACGGCGGAATCATCATTCAGCAATTAAAGAAGCTCGGCGCGTCATGCGACTGGTCGCGCGAACGGTTCACCATGGATCCGGAGTATTCGAAATGTGTGCAGCGGGTGTTTGTCGATCTTTATAAAAAAGGGCTGATCTACCGCGGCAAACGGATGGTGAACTGGTGCCCGGTGTCGCTGACGGCGCTCAGCGACGAGGAAGTGGAACGCGCCTACGCCAAGTTCATCGCGCTCGCCGACAAGAAGAAGCACATCTACGACGACGATCTGCTCGCGATCGTCCGCGATGGATTCGACGCCGTGCCCAATGCCTACGAGCTCGATTATCTCCATGTATCGGCCGGCACCGGCACCGTGCCCACCGCCACCGTCCGCCTCCGCAAAGGCGACAAAGTCCACCAGGACGCGGGCTGCGGCGACGGCCCGGTCGATGCGGCCCTCAAGACGATCGACCGGATCACACGCGTCCACGGGACCCTGCTCGAGTTCTCACTGCAGTCGGTCACGGTCGGCAAGGATGCCCTGGGCGAGGTTACGGTCCGCGTGAATTTCGGGACCGAGACTGTCAGCGGCAAAGCGGCCAGCACGGATATTGTCGAGGCCGGGACCAAGGCGTATCTGGCCTGCGTCAACCGCCTGCTGTTCAACCGCGCCCGGCAAGTCAAGGCGGGCCGGACGCGAGGCAAGGCATGAACCCGCTGTCGGGCCACACGCAACCGTTCGCCGTCCTCGGGCATCCGATCGGCCACACGCTCTCGCCGGTCATGCACAACGCCGCGTTGCAGGCGCTCGGGCTGGACGCGATCTATCTGGCATTTGACGTGGCGCCGGAGCGCCTGCTGGAGGTTCTCGCCGCCATGCAAGCCATGGGCTTTCGCGGCGTGAATCTGACGGTCCCGCTTAAGGAGGTCGCCTTCCGCGGGTTCGCCAACCTCGACGCTGGCGCCCGCCTGTTGGGCGCGGTGAACACGGTCCAGTTTCTGCCCGACGGGCTCAAAGGATACAACACGGACGGCAAAGGGTTTCTGCGAGCCGTGGCCGAGGCATTCGACCTGGCCCTGGCCGGCAAGACGCTGTTCATCCTCGGCTGTGGCGGCGCCGGCCGCGCCGTTGCCATCACCTCCGCCCAGGAAGGCGCGGAGCGCATTATCCTGGCCGACATTGACGATGCCCGGACGCAGCGCCTGGCCGCCGAAATTGCCACGGCGGCGCCCGGTGTCACCGTGACAAGCGCCGGGAACAACGCCTCGCTGTGGGTCCGGCACGCGCGCGACGCGTCACTGCTCGTCCAAGCCTCGCCGGTCGGCATGAAGCCCGAAGACCACTGCCCGTTACCGGCCGAAGCCTTCCGGGCCGGCCAGATGGCCTTCGACCTGGTCTACAACCTGCCCGAAACCTGCTTTATGCGGGCCGCCGCCGCCGGCGGCGCCAAAGCCGTCAATGGACTGGGCATGCTGCTGCACCAGGGCGCCGAATCGTTCACGATCTGGACCGGGCGACCTGCGCCGGTCGACGTCATGCGGAAGGCGCTCCAGGCCTCGCTTTACAGTAAGTAAAGCGCCGACCACTGTCTCATGCCCACGTATGTGATCTTCCTGACGCTCTCGCTGACGCTGTACGCGTTGATGCACATCTACGCGTATCGCCGCATCGCGCAGGCGTTTCCCGTTCCGCCCCGCCGCCGCTGGGTGGCGCTGGCCGTTGGGGGCCTGCTCGTGGCGGCTCCATTCGTCGGCCGGGCTCTCGACCGAGTTGGCTGGACAACCTGGTCCCGGGCCATCAACCTCCCGGCCTTCTTCTGGATGGCGTGGATATTCTGGTTTGTGATCATCGGCCTGACGTTTGGCCTTTGGAACAGACTGGTTCGCGTAACCGCCCGATTCGCCCCTGCGGTGCTCCGGGCCGTCTTGCCTCCGAGGCCGCGGCTGGCCATCACCGTGTTCCTGATCGTGGCCGCCACGGGCTGGGGTCTGGTTGAGGCCGGCCGCATCAGTGTTCGCGAATACACAATCCTGGTGCCCGGCTGGCCGGCCGACCAACGCCCGATCCGGGCGACACTGGTCTCCGATGTCCACCTGAGCACGTTTCGCGATTTGGACTGGAGCCGCCAGGTGGCCCGCCTCGTCGCGGCAACGCAGCCGGACGTCCTGTTCAGCGCAGGCGACCTGACGGATGGCCCCTACGTCGACATTGCCCCGCAGGCCGCCCCCTGGGCAGAACTCCGACCTCCGCTCGGCAAATTCGCCATACTTGGAAATCACGACTATTACTCGGGGTTTCAGGATGCGGTCAGGTTTCATCGGGACGCCGGATTTCGGCTGCTGCGCGGTGAAGCGGTGGACGTGGGTGACCGCCTGCGGGTGGCGGGTTTGGACGATCCTGCCGGCAGTCACCTCGGGCAGCCGTGCAACTTCCGACCCGACCTCCTGGCAAACTTATCCCGGGCACCGGGTCGGTTCACGATCCTGCTCCGGCACCAACCCCGCCTGACCGCCCTGTCGCCCGGCGTGCTGGATCTTCAGCTTTCAGGCCACACACACGCGGGCCAAATCTTCCCGTTCTGGGTGATCGTACGCCTGTTCTACCGATATATGGACGGCTGGTACCCCATGAACGATGCCCGGCTGTATGTCAGTCCCGGCACCGGCACCTGGGGGCCGCCGATGCGCGTCTTCGCGCCCCCCGAAATCACGGTGTTCGTGATGACACCCCAGATGCGCTACCCCTAAAGCGTTTCCACCGTCGCGGCGAACAGGGCCACCCCTGCCCTGGGCTCCGACGCCAGCGATAACGCCCGAAACTCGATGGTGTCGGCTTGCCGGCCACGGACGTGGAAGCCGCGCAGGTGCATGACTCCGTGATACACGCCCGGGGGAAAAGCGAAGCTCACGCGGGCCGGATCGGCGTAGCGCAGCCCGCCGCCAGCCCACATGTGCTCTCCTCGCGGCGCAAACCAATCGCAGAGGTGGCGGATCGTCAGCAGGGTCTCCGCGAACACGCAGCGGCCCTGGTTCAGCAGGCGCACCTCCAGGATCGGATGCAGGGCTTTGGCGTCGCGAGGCATGTGGAATCCCGCGCACAAGAGGTGCACGTCGCTCACGCGCGTTGGCTCGAACGACAACGTCACGACCCGTTGGTCGGCCAGACGAACGTGAGTCTTGTCCAGTCCCGCAAATCCGAACGGCACGCCGCCGAATCTGGCCGGCGCCAGCGGAATGCCCGCGACCGCCGGCTCGTACGCGTCGTATTCACGCCCCAGGTCCAGGGAGACAGACCCGCGCCGCGCGGTCGGCCGAACCGCCACGAGTTCGCGCAACGAGCGCTCAACGTTGTCAAACACCGCCAGCGACACTTCGATGTTCGGGCGTTTGTTCTGCCGCAGCCACACACGCCGATAGAGATCGCGGACACGCCGCAAGTCGCGACAATGGCCGGCAATGGCGCGTTTCAGCAATGCACCAGCCAGGCCCCGGGCAATCCGTTGCGCCAGCAAGACGCGCTCGCAGACCAACTTCTGACGTTCGAGCGCCACCGTGAAGTGATCCAGATGATCCGGCTCGCGCCGAACCAGAGACCGCGCCGACGCCACCGCAGCCAGCATACACTCGTGCAACTCGAGGTCCGCTTTTGCCCGTTCCGCCAAGTCCGGCTTCACGGTGACGCGCCTGACCAGGCTCGACATGAGATCGCGGAATAAATTCCACGTCTCCCTGGCCGAAATCTTTCGCCGGATGGCGAGGTCCTCGATCAAGCGTCGCAAGGGTTCGATGGGGCGGCCATAGAACGTCGTCTGGAAGCGGCGCTCAAAGTCATGGCCATGGCCGGGATCACCCGTCCACGCGGCCTCGCCAGAGTAGGCGAATAGGTTCCAGCACAGGTCTCTCGAATTCTCGTACCCGTCATCGCCCCACATGGACGCCCCGAACCCGATGCTCCGCATCCGTTTGGCCGCGCTGATCCATTGGTCGATGTTTGCCTTGCCGATCCGGAAATCGGGCAGGTAGCAACCCCAGTTGTTATATCCGGCCAGTCCCGCCGGCTGGACTCCAGCCGACCGGTAGCGCGGCACCACCGGAGCCGGATCGCGGTACTCCCATTCCACCGGCGTGATGTTTGACGACAGCTTGTGCAATGCTTCCAGGCCGAAGTGATTCTTGAACATATCGACCCACATCAGCATCCGTTTGCCGTGTCGGCCTATCTCGTCGGCACACCAATTGGCGTGCGCAATGAGTTCCTGCTCGGGAACGCCCTGGGTCTCGTCAAACCCGGCGTGAATGAATGGAGCGTCCGGAAACAACTCGCACACATCGCGGATGACCTTGCGCAGGAAGGGTGGCAACGCCGGCTTGGCGGGATCGAAAGAAGACGGCGACTGGAACACCTCCCGGGCAAACTTCCGATAGCGCGGGTTGGCCAGCAGATTCTCCTGGTGTCCAATGAGCGAGAACGTCGGGAAGACGGTCACGTTATGCAGATGAGCTTCTTCACGGATCGCGCGAACTTCATCCGGCATCAGGCGACCACGCCCCTTGCCGATGTCGGGGAACGACTTGAGAAACAGCATATCCTCCAGGTACGGCGTGTAGTACTTGATCTTATAGGACGACAGCAGTCGGATGATCCGCTTGAAGTCGACGACCGTGGAGACCTGCTTGCGTGAAACGTCGTCGTGGTGATAGCGAAATGCGAACGCCGGCCAGTCACGAATCGTCACGCACGGCACCGTACGCCCGCCATTCAGCAACTGCTCGAGGGTCACCAAGCCCCAGAACAAGCCGTTCGCGTCAGCGCCACGCACAATCACGCCGCCGCGATCGCCGTGCAACGCATAGCCCTCGGCGTGCCGGGGCGGCTTCAGGCCGGCGGTCGCGGGCGTCCCCACGATCACCGTCCAGCGCTCATCCAACGCCGCGGCCGGGGACCCCAATCCCAGCGTCGCGAGTTTGTGCCGGATGCAGGCGGGCATGCCGGCACAGGAGATCAACACCCGCGTCGAAGGACGCATCGTGAATTGTCCGGCACGCCTGAGGACGTCGCGCGGATAAGGGACCAGAGGCAGGAGCGTGGCGTTATTCATGGCTTTTCTTCTCGCGGCGCGATGCTCACGGGCCCCAAAAGCCCGGCCTCCGCGAGTTCCCAGCCGGAGGCATCGAACGGTTTGTAGGCAAGGTTCACGAAGTTGATGTCGTGGAAGATTCGCCAGGGGACTTTCTGCCGGTCCAAGTCCCGAATCCGGTTAACGGCCAGCGTCGTCACCTCGATCGCCAGCCGATTGGCTTTCCGCTTCAGGACCTCGGCAGGAAGTTCAAACCGGTACGGCGGCATTACTTGTACCCCGAGCTCGCATTCGTTGAGGAAGACCCTCGCGCTGTGTCGGACTGCGCCCAGATCAAGCCACAACCGGTCGGATGGACCGGGAGGCGCGTCAAATCGTGTCTCGTAGCGGACAGTTCCGCCAAAACGCTGCAATTCGGGATCGCCAAACTTCGTGATGGAGACAAGGTCGGACCGCTTGACAGGCTTGGGGCGTCGGGGGCCGCCCGCCACGAACGAGATTGTCCACGGCCCGTGAATGACATGCCCATTGCCTGCACTCGGCGCCGTGTATGCCCACGGGACGCCTTCGGGTCTTCGCGTCGACACCACGACCAGGATCGACTGCCAGGCCGCCAATTGCAGCCGGAGTCCCCGGCTGGTGATCGCCGCGATTCCCGAGCGACCCGTCCACGGGTCCCGCAGCGTGGCCGACGCACCGCTCACGGCAAGTTTGATCCAGCCGCTGAACGGCGTGTCACCCCGGTTGGCGATGAAGTACAGCGTGTCCCCGTTGTCCAAGCGGCGGCGTACGCAACGCAAGCCTGTACCCACCTGGAAAGATTCGACACCCACAGCGACAGCGTCCAGCGCCTTGGCGGGATCGGGCGCGCTTACAAAAGCCGGTTCCCGGATCAGGTCCGCCGCGGCCTTCTTCAGGCCCTGACGTCGTAGTTTGAGCGTGCCGAATCCCGGCACGTCCCAGCCGCCCGGACTTCCGGCGCTAATGACCGGCACACCCGCCTGGGCGAGATCGCGCAACGCCTGGGCGGTCTCCAGCGGGATATGCCGCAGCGGCGGCACGACCACGGCGCGATACGTGCCGCCCGCCGTTCTGACCTGGCCCGCCGCACCGGTCGCCTGCTGGAGTTGACGGTCGGAGATATAGTCGAACATAACGCCCTTGTTCAGCAGCGACTGGGCCGTCTGCCGCAATTCCTCGCCGTAGCACCAGTAGTCGCCGTTGACAACGAAATGCTGGAGCCGTCCGTCCGGGCGCATATGGAGGTCGTTGATGGGCCAATACACCAGCACGCTTTCGTCCGGAGTTCCAGCCTGCAAAAAGGACTGGCAGCGGGCGATGTAGGCATTCACTGCGGGCCAGTCCCGCCAGAGAGGGTTGCGGTCGTTGACCTGCGTCGAGGCGTAGAACAGCCACCCCGGCCACACCGCATCCGCAGGCGAATAGGCGGTTCCGTGATAGAAAATGTGGTTGATGCCGCACAGGAACAGGTAGTCGGTGTAGCGCTTGATCTTTCCCAGGTCGCTGCACCAGTGTTCGGACAACCACGTAAAACTCTCGGAAGAGATGAGCGGTCGCCCCGCCACATGGCCGGCCGAAGAGGCAAACTTCTGGATCAACGGATCCACGCTATCCCGGAACATTTCCGTCTCGGGAATGTCGGCCACGGCATAGATGTCCAGCAGGTTGCCCGGTGAGCCGTGGGCCTGGTTTCGGGTGAGTTGCCCGCGTTTCTTGCAGAGCGAATTCCAATTGCGCGAGAAGTTGTCCAGCAGCATTTCCTCGACCGTGACCCGGTAATCGCAGAGCACGCGGGCCGCTGTGGCTTTCGGCACGGCGCCGCTGTCCTGGTCGAATACGGCCAGATAGTCCTGCAGATCGTAACCGCGGCGCTTACGGAACTCATCCATCAAGCCGCGTGACCAGTCGGTCTCGTACTCCCAGGAATCGTGAAACTGCGCCCGCACCAGGTCCGCAGGCACTTTGCTGAAGAACCTGCGGTTGAACCGCTCCATCCAGTGCTTCACCGCCTGGCCGTCGAGCATATCGAGGCTGTAGCCCGCGCCGCCGGGTGCAGGCCGCTTGACCATCTCGCCGCTGGGCACGGCCACGGCGGTATAACGCACGCCGGCCGATGTCCGGGTCTTCTTCAGCTCCAACTTGACGGCCCGTTCGTGAAGCGGCACTCCGGCGCCGCCGGTCCGCCATCCCGTACCGGGGATGATATCCACCCCCAACCCGAATCGTTTGGCCTCGCGACAGGTGTGCGCCATCAACTCCAGCCAGCAATCCGACAGGAATTTCACGTCGCGCGCTTCGGCCCCTTTGACGCCGTAAATCGGAGTGATCTCGACGCCGCCGAAGCCAGCCGCGCGCAACGCCTTTAGTTCCCGCGTCAGGTTCTTCTCGTCCACAGCCGACCCCGGCCACCACCAGCGGGTCCAGGGTTTGTTGTCGCGTTGCAGTGTCGGCCAGTCGGTTTCGCGAGCGTTCGTATTCTGTGTGCGTGTCATAGGCCGACGAATCCTCCCGTGAACGATACGGATGTGGTGTTCCTCACCGCAACTCAAAAACCGACCCGTAGCGCCAGCCGAGGTTGGCCGGCAGGGTCGTGTTGACCGTGAGATCGTCCAAATAGCCCGCGCCCACGCCGGACATGCGGAACCCGCTGAGCGCGCCGTTGGTCTGGACCATGTAGTACCACGAGCCGGTCTGGCTCGCGCCGCCGTCCGTCCAGCCTCGCGCATCCGCCACGGGCTGGCTCTCGTTGACCCGCACCTGGAACATGCCGTGCGTGTAATCCTGCGCGATCGTCAGGCGCATCCAACGCGAGGTGTCAATCGACGTCGCGTTGGTCAGCGGCATCCACTCGTTCACCGAACCGCCCACGCGATCGTTGTGCCAGATCACGAGTTGACTGTTCGTGCTGACGTAGAAGGCGCATTGAACGTTCGTATCGTTGTCCGGCGGGGCCTGCAGCGGCACCGGCCACGTCATAAAGTCGACGTAGACAGTTCGGCTTGTCTCGCTGTGAATCGCATCCTGGATATAGTCCTGGACGTAGAGCTCCTGGGCGTGGGTTCCGCCGACCGGCAACGACGCGTGGTTCTGAAGGTAGGCGAGGACGCTGCTCGCGACTGTCGGATCGTTGGTGACCGTGCCCGCGGCCGGATCGTAGAGGGCCGTCCAACCGTTCGTGCCGTCGATGGCGGTGCCGTTGGCATAGGCTTCGAACGGCTCCGCATAGGGGATCGTGTTGAAGAAACCCGTATCGTCCACGAAGGCCACGGCCAGATCGGTCTTCCGGTAATTCGTCACCTGATCCGCGTCGGCCGCCGCGAACACGCTGCCCTGGAACGTCGCCGTCAGGTTGCTGACGCTGTCACTGGCGGCATTTCTCGCCGCCCGGCCCGCCAGCGTCACGCTCACCTGCGTGGCCGAGTCGCGCGTGGCCCGGGCGGTCAGCGTTGCCGGAAGACCCGGCAGGGCGAACCACCCCGCCGCGGCAAGGTCCTGCCCGTTCGTGCCCGCGAAAGCGTCGCCCGAGAGCGTGACGGTAATCGGGTTGCGATTGTCGATCACGCCCCCCGCAAGTTCGTTAAAGGTGGAACCGTGCCAGGTCAGCACAGGCTGATTCGTGAAGACCACGGCGAAGTCAAGCGGATAGCCGGTAACGTTGGCCGCCGCCACCGTCGAGAAGGACGCATTCAGGAAGGTTAAATGCAGGTTGGCGACACTGTCGGTCGCGGAATGGGAGGTGGCGCGGCTCGTCAAGGAGGCCGTCAGGTGAGTGGAGTCCGCGCGCATCAGGCCAAAAGTCAACCCGGCCGGTACAGGGCTGACGGTATACTGCACGCCCGCCGTAAAACCGGTGCTGGTGAACGTGTCGCCGGTCAGCAGCACGGTAAGCGTATTCCCGATTGAGCCGTTGTTGGCCGGCGCTTCCGTGAACGTCGACCCTCCGACCATGCTCACCGCGGGCTGGTCATTGAACTGAACGACGAGATCCGAGCGCACGGCATTCGACACGTCCACCGCATTGCTGCCCGTGAAGGCCGTGTCATTAAACGTCACGCCCAAGTTGCGGATGCTATAGGCCGCCGTATGGTTGGTCGCGTTACCGGCGAACAAAAGTGTGGCGTGTTGGTTATCCGTCACCACCACCTGCAGGGTCAGCCCGCCCGGCACGTTGGCGGGCGTGACCTTGAGCGACGCCACCAAGTCTTCATTGTTGGTGGCATTGAATGTCTTGTTCGACAGGGACAGCGAGGTCCCGCCCACCGCTCCGTTGTTGGCGACCGTCTCCCAGAACACGTTCGTTGCGTAAGTCAGCGTGCCGGGATCCGTAAAAGTCATCGAAAGGTTCGTGCCGACATTGAAGACACTCGTTGCCGGCACGGTCACAAACGCGCCGTTCTGGAACACCACGCCCAGGTTTGACAGGCTGTTCGTCGCTGCATGCGCCGTTGCCTTGTTCAGGAACCTTACGCGGACCTGCGTTGCGTTCGTAAGAATCGCCTCCACCGTCAAGCCCGGCGGCAGGTTCGCAAACGCGATCTTCGAGGTGTCGGCGCCGAAGTCTACACCCAGGGTCAGGTTGAACGCGCCGTTGGTTAGCGTGACCAGCAGTGGATTCGTGTTATCAATCGACCCGTCGTTCGCGGCCGTTTCCCTAAACGCGTTCGTGCTCCAGGACAACCGGGGCGTGTCGAAGAACGTCACGGTCAGGTTCGTTCGCTGGTTCGCGCCCACATCCCAAGCGCTGCCGAACCCGAAAGCCGCATCGGTGAAGCGGATGGTGAGATTCGAGATGGTGTTCGCGCTTTCGTGCTGCGCGGCCGCGCCGACACACGTCACGACGGCCTGGGTCGTGCTGATGCGCGTGACCAGCGCTGTCAGGCCCACAGGGACGTTGGTGGCCACCGCGGCGCCAGCGGCGATCAAGTCGGCGTTATTCGTGCCGTTGAACGTGTCGGCGGCAAGCGTGATCGTGAACGGCGTATTGGTGTTGATCCGGCCGTTGTTGAGGTTGGTTTCGGCGAAGCCGGTTCCGCTCCACATCAGGGTGCGGTTGGTCACCACGATGTCATCCAGGTAGGCGGGCGCGCCATCGGCCTTGAAGCCGGACAGCAGCCGGTTGGTCTGGACCATGTGGAACCAGGCCCCGCCCAGGACACCGGTAGCCGATGTCCAGCCGGCGCTGTCGGCGATCGGATCGCCCTCATTCACGCGCATCTGGAACAGGCTATTGGAGTAATCCGACACGATCGTGAACCGTGACCAGGCATTCGTGGCGATCGTAGGGCTGTTGGCCAATTCGCGCCATTCGTTCGTGTTCAGCGGAACGTTGTAATGCCAGATCGTGAGCCGGGCGTTGGTGGATACGCAAAAGGAACACTGCAAGTTCGTATCGCCCGGGGGCGGGGCTTCCATCTGGATCGGCAGGACCAGAAAATCCACCTTGACGATGCCATTGGTGCCCCCGCCGACCGTGTTGCGCACGACGGTCGAGAACTGCAGCACATTCGAGTGTGTGACCGACAACGGATAGGACTTGCCGAGGGTCGGGTAGTTGGTCAGGAGCAGCGTCACGTTGGTGTCGGCCGTGACTGCCGCCATGTTGGCCGACTCAGCCGACCACCCGTTGGTGCCGTCGATCGGCATGCCGTTCGTGTACGACTCGAACGCGTCCCACCAGCCGATGCCGTTGGTCGTTCCCGCCCGGGCGGACGGGACCAGCCACGCCAGCCCGACCAGCGTGGCGACAAGTGCGTTTTGCACCTTGAATCTCATAGGGTCCCCCTTCCGATCTCGCCCCTGAACGTGCATGAATCCCTGATCCGCCACAATTCACATGCCATTAAAAGAGGCTGAAGATGAAACCGGACAGTCGGCGGGAAAGCAGCAGTTGCTTCCCGTCCGTCGATGGGGTCACCGTATAGCCGCCCGTCACTGTGGCAAACTGACCGGTAACGATGCCGTCGGCGGCGAGAATCTGCAGACTGGTGTTGGGCTGGAGTTGGTACCCATTAACACGCACGATGTTGAGCGTTCCGCCCACGGTGGCATTACCATGCACGACAAGGGGCGTGGCGGGGGTCGACGAAAGCGGATACACGAGGGTTCCGCTGGTCGTCAGATCCTGTCCGATTGTCCCTCCTGAACCGCTCAGCGTACCGCCGGCCACAACCTCAACATCGCCGGCCACCACTCCGCCGAGTTGAAGTGTGCCAGCCGCCACGCTGGTCTTCCCGGCGTAGGTGTTGGTGCCGTTCAGAATCCAAGTGCCGGTCCCCTGCTTAGTCACGCCGCCCCGACCGGTGCTGATGACACCATCCACCTGCCCGGTGCCCGTGCCGGTCAGCACGAGATTATGCCAGCCGTTCCAGGCCACGATGTTGGTAGTAAATCGCATCGTTCCGCTCCCTGAGGCATCCAGCGTGCCTGCGCCGCGCAAGGCAATCCGGCGATTCGATGAATCCCCGGGGCCGGTGTATTTCAGTGTGGCGGTTCCGAGATAAATATCAGGCGCGGTGTGGCAGTCGCCGATGGCTGAATTCGTACCCGAATTCCGAATGGACGTTGCGCTCACGGTGCCGCCCAGCAGGAAGAACCCGTTATAGAAATCGTTGCTGTCATTATTCAGGATCGTCGTACCGGGGCCGGTGTGAACGAGACCGGGGAAGCGAGTGCCGGCGCCGCCCGATATCTTGGCAGAAACCGTCAACAAGCCATTCGTATTGTACTGGTGGATCACAATGTCGAAGTTGTAACCGTCGCCGGCCGCGAGGGCTCCTGCTCCGGAAATCGTCACGTTATTGTTACCTACGTTCGGCGTGACAAGGATGCCAGCGGCCTCGTTGCCACTGGCGCCGTTCGCGCGCAGGTGTAGCGCAAGCGTCCTGCCGCTCGGAATGTCGCACGTCGCGCTGCCCGCCGCGTTGAACCGCAAACTCTCGATCGTCATGTTGGCCCCCAGCGAGGTGGTGCCTGCGGGCAAATCCACGTGTTTGTCGGTCACGAAAGTATTCGTGTAGGCTCCGTCCGCCAGGCCGGTTATGTTACTGTTGGCATCCACCGTTGCCCACGTGGTGCCGTTGAACGTAGCCTGGCAAGAGATGATCCCGGAGGCCACAATATTGGTGGTAGTCCGGGCGATGATTCGCGCCGTTCCACTGCCGTTGTTGACCGTCCGGAAATCGATCGGATACTGTGCGCCGAGCAGGAGATTTCCAAAACTGAACGTACAATCCTGATTGGCACCAGCGCGCACTTGGACCGCCGATGCCCCTGCCACGGGACTGATCGTGGTGCCATCATTCCAATCGCCCCTGGCAACAAGGTCGCTGATGGTCTCGATTGCGGGCGCCGCATCGTTACCGATTAACGTGAGGCTGCAACCGCCCAGGATCAGACGGCCCGAGTTGGCGGCGAGTTTGCGGGTGTTGCTGACGCGGTCATCAAGGTCAACGCTGCCGCCCGCGAAGACGGTCTGGTTACTGTAGTAGCCGGTGCCCAGTAGCGTTAGCTTCCCGTCGCCTGCCTTCCTGAGACTACGCGTGGCGTAAACTCCCTCGGCGTAGAGCTCGAGGACATCACCGGTGACCCTGATGTCTCCCGGCCCGCCAAAGAAGTACTGGTTGTAGTCAAAGCCGATGAGCAGAGTCCCGAGTCTCGATTCATTGGACGACGTGTTGACAATGGCGCCGTCAATGGCGCCGTAGGTGTGAGGGACACATCCGGTCGGGCTGTAGCCCTTGAGGTCGAGGACGCCCCCCTGCAATTGGATAGCCGCCGTGGATCCCAGCGCGGTGGAGTCGCCCAGTTCGGTAACACCCCCATTGAGGTAGCCGGTCATCGTCGAAGGCGTTCCGATGCGCCCGTTAAGCACAAGGGTCCCGCCACCACTCTTGTTTAAGGCATTGGTGACGGGTCCGTTCAGGGTCAACCGCATGCCGCTGGGTATCGTCAATCCGGCGCCAACTCCTTTGAACCCACGGTTTGAAGACAGCGAAGCCTCCCAAAACACGGTCCCGGTCGGATTGGTGAAAATCATGTCCGCATAATTGGCGTTCACGGCGTCGGGCACCAAACTCGCGGGCGGCGCGCCAAAACTCGCATCGCGGACGAAGTACACCGGAGTCGTATGGGCGGTCGTCTTGCCCGTGTAGGTGTTCGTTCCGGCCAGAATAAGGGCGCTTTTGGAAGCGGTGCCGTTGGCCTGCAAACCGAAACCCCGGCCGCTGTCGCCGACCGGCCCCTGCAGAACAAGCACGCAGTTGCTCACCCCCGTGCCATAGTCCGCCACCACGGTCTGCTGCAGAAGAGTTATGGGGACTGCAATCGTTCGCGTTACGTCCGATGACGACACCGGAGTCAAAACGATGCCACTGATCGCCAAAGAACCGCTGCCGGCCAGCACGAAGCCGTTCGGCACAGTGTTACTCATCACCAACGAGGTGAGATAAAGCCCATTGATGTTCTCATTCGTGGGACTTACCCCCGAACCGGTCAGGACGACCGTATCATTGCTAGCCGGTGCCACCCCCGTGGACCAATTGCTGCCGTCGCTCCAGTTGCCGCTAGTGCCGCCGGTCCAAACTGGCGTCGCAGCCCGCGCCCCACCCGCACCCAATGCCAAAACGATACCCACAATGAATGCCAGCCTAGTGATCTTCATCGTAATCCTCCGTTCGCCTTCGTTACGCTCTCGCATCCCCATCAACGCTGGTCTCAGGACAATACAACCGCATTTTTTGAAAGATAGCAGATTGACTCGGGACAACAAAGCGTCTGTTCAAGTGAACCTGTTAACTTCCAGGCGTGAAATCCAACTCCCGCAACGAGGGAGCCGTCATCGCAAGGTGAAGACCGAACCGAACCGGCACCCGAATTGCGAAGACAGGGACGTTCGCACCGTCATGTCGTCCAGGTAGCCCTGGCCACCGCCCGACATGATGAATCCGCTCAGGCACCCATTGGTCTGGACCATGTGGAACCAGGAGCCGGGTCGGCTCAACCCGTCCTGAGTCCAGCCGACTGCGTTGGTCGCTGGCCGCCCCTCGTTAACCTGCACTTGGAAGAGATTGCGGGAGTAATCCTGCGCGATCGTCACGCGCATCCAGCGCGAGGTGTCGATCGCCGGCTCGCTGGAAAGCGTCAGCCACTCATTCGTCGGGGGCTCAACCGTCACATTGCAGTGCCAGATCACAAGCTGGCCGTTGGTGCTGACATAGAATGCGCTCTGCAGGTTCGTGAGTATCGGCGGATCGCACAGCAGCGGCGTGGGGAACGTCATGAAGTCCACGTAAACCAACGCCCCTGTCGCGCTGTGGATGGCGTCCAGGGCAGTGGACTGCACCGAGAGGACCTGCGTGTGGTTGCCGTTGACGGGCAGTGACGCGTGCTGTTGGAGGTAGGCGAGTTCGGCGGTCGAAAGCGCAGGGTCGTTGACGATCGTGGCTCCGTTCGGATCCCACACCGTCGTCCAGCCGTACATGCCATTCATGCCGGTGCCATTGGCATAGACCTCAAACGGTTCCTCGTAAGGGATGATGTTGTAGAAGCCTGGATCGTCCACGAAAACCACCGCCAGATCGGGCTTCGAATAGTGCGTCACCTGATCCGCATCGACTGTCGTGAACGCGCCAGCCTGGAATGTGGCCGTCACGTTGCCCACGCTGTCGGTGGAGGCATTATTCACGGCCAGGCCCGTCAGCGTGAGGCTCAATTGCGTGGCCGAGTTGCGCGTGGCCTTGGCGGTCAGTCCCCCGGGCAGGTTGGCCACGGTCAGCAAATGCGCGCCCACGAAGTCCTGCCCGTCCGCTCCGGCGAACGTATCACCCGTGAGCGTGATCGTGATGGGGTTGCGGTTGTCGATCGCGCCGCCCGAGATTTCGTTGAAAACGTTGGTGCTGTAAGTCAGCACTGGCTGATTCGAGAACGCCACCGCGAAGTCGATCGGGTGCCCGGTGATATTCGTCGCGGCCACGGTCGTGAACGCCGCGTTCAGGAAGGTCAGTTCCAGGTTGGCGATATTGGCGGCTGCCGTGTGGGCCGTGGCACGGTTCGTCAACGAAGCCGTCACGTGCGTGGTGTCGGCGAGCGTGAGGCCGAAGGTCAAGCCGGCCGGCACGTTGGTGACCGTGTACTGCACGCCCGCCGTGAAGCCGGTGCTCGTGAAGGTGTCGCCGGTCAACTGTACGGTAAGCGTGTTTCCGATCGAGCCATTGTTCGCCGGCGCCTCGTTGAAAGTCAGGGCAGCCGCCGCCAACCAGGGCTGATCGTAGAACCGCACGGCGAGATCCGAGCGCGCGGCATTCGCCACCGCCGTCGAATTGCTGCCGGTGAAGGCCGCGTCGGCGAAGGTCACCCCGAGGTTGCTGACGTTGTACGCCGCCGTATGGTTGGTCGCGTTGCCGGTGAACGACAGCGTCGCTTGCTGGGGGCCCGTCACCACCACGTGCAGTGTCAGGCCGCCCGGCACATTGGCCCCCGTGACCTTGAGCGACGCCACGAGATCCTCGTTATTGGTGGCATTGAACGTCTTGTTCGACAGGGCTAGCGTGGTCCCGCCCACCGCTCCGTTGTTGGCGGCCGTCTCCCAGAACACGTTCGTCGCGTAGGTCAGCGCGCCGGGATCCGTGAACGTGATCGCAAGGTTTGTGCCGACGTTGAAGACGCTCGATGCCGGCACCGTCACGAAGGCGCCGTTCTGGAACGAGACGCCCAGGTTCGACAGGCTGTTCGCCGCCGCATTGGCCGCGGCTTTGTTCATGAACCGCAGGCTTACCTGCGTCGCGTTCGTGAGGATCGCCTCCACCGTCAGGCCCGGCGGCAGGTTCGTGAACGTTATCTTCGAGGTGTCGGCGCCGAAATCCGCGCCCAGGGTCAGGTTGAACGTGCCGTTGGTCAGCGTGATCAGGAGCGGATTGGTGTTGTCGATCGACCCGTCGTTGGCGGCTGTTTCTCGGAACGCATTCGTACTCCACGCCAGCCGGGGCGTATTGGCGAACGCCACCGCGAGATTCGTCTGTTGGTTACCTCCCACGTCCCAGGCACTCCCGAACCCGAAGGCGGCGTCCGTGAACCGGAGGGTGAAATTCGAGATGCTATTGGCGCTCTCGTGCTGCGCGGCCGCGCCGGCGAACGTCACGGTCACCTGGGACGCGCTGGCGCGCGTGACCACCGCCGTCAGCCCGGCGGGGACGTTGGTGGCGGTCGCGGCGCCGGTGGCGATCAGGTTGGCGTTGTTCGCGCCGTTGAACGTGTCGTCAGCGAGCGTGATCGTGAACGCGGGATTGGTGGCGACGGCGCCATTGTTGAGGCTGCTTTCGACAAAGCCGCTGCCACTCCACGTCAGCGTGCGGTTGGTCACGAGCAGGTCGTCCAGATAAGCGGGGGCGCCCTCCATCCGGAGCCCGGCGAGCGCGCGGTTGGTCTGGACCATGTGAAACCAGGCGCCGCCGAGCGTGCCGGTGGCGGACGTCCATCCCGCGCTGTCGGTGACGGGTGACTGCTCGTTCACGCGCACCTGAAACATGAGATTGGAATAGTCCGACACGATCGTGAACCGTGCCCAGACGTTGGTGTCAATATGGGGACTGTTGGCCAACTCCCGCCATTCGTTGGTCGGCGAGGCGCCTGCCGTGTTGCAGTGCCAAACCGTGAGCCGGGCGTTGGTGGAGATGCAGAAGTTGCACTGCATCTTGGTGTCCCCGGCCGGCGGGGTGGCGACCCAGGTGGGCAGCACCATGAAATCGACCGTGACCACGCCGCCCGTGACCACGCTACGGACGGCGTTGCTTGCCACGTCCGTGAGCTGAAGCACGCTGGCATGGTTGGTCCAGGCCAGCGGATACGACCCCGCGTAGTTCGGCAGGATGGCCGTCACCGTCGAGTCGGTGGTAACCACCCCAGCCCCGGTTGCTCCCATCCAGCCGTTAGTGCCGGAAACATCCGTACCGTTGGTATACGTCTCGAAGGAATCCCACCAGGGAACGGTGCCGGCGGTCGCCGTGGCCGTCGACGACATCATCCCCACTGCCCACAGCAGTGTGGCGACGAGACTGTGCTGCGCCCTGATCATGTGCGGTCCCCCTTCCGCGATTGCCAATGCGGGCTGCGCCCGAACCCACGTAGGGGCGTCGCTTGCCGACGCCCGCGGTCTTCGCAATCGAAGCCTACAAAGAGGCGATGCCGATGCGTCGCCTCTCACGACCGAACCATCTAACGGCGATTTCATTCGCTTCACGCCGGTGGATCAATAGAGCCCGAAAACGAATCCGGTGGAACTCGGCCGCTTGGTCAGCACAACCTGTTTGTGGGCGTTGTCCACGGTCACCAGGTACCGGCCCGGTGCGGTCATGGTGCCGGTGTTCGTGCCCGTATAGGTCGCGATGGTCCAGGTGGCGGCGGATGGGTTGTAAGTGCCCAGCAGGTTCGGATTCACCGTCCCGCCGAGCGTGATGTCGCCGAACACTTGCAACTGGTCGTTGACGGTGTCGCTGGCGATGTCCACCTGACACGTACTGCCGGCCATGAACACCAGATTGCTTCCGAACTGCATCGTGGCCGCCTGGTTGGTGGTTGTGCCCGGGTCGATCGTGCCGCCGCTGTTGACCGTCACAAGTCCGGCCACGCCGTCGCCCAGCAGCGTACCGGTGCTATTCACCGTTACCGGACCGGTACCCACGGCGCTGCCACCCGTGAATGTCAAGGGGATACTATTCGTCCCGCTATGGGTTACATTGTTGTTAATGGTGATCTGGCTCGAACTATCGATACTCGCGATGAAACTGCCGCCGGAGAAGTAACCGTTGTTGATCACGGGCTGACGCACAGCCAAACCGGCCGTAGAAGCGAGACCGGTAATGACCGGACTGCCATAGGCAGCCGTACCGGTCAACACGCAAGCGCGTCCCATGCCGCCGCGGCCGGGGAAAGTCAGCGTTTGGATGCCGTTGTTCGTGGTCGCCGCCGATAACCGGATCTGTGTCGGGCTGTCGATCCGGGTAATGAGGGTGCTAGCCGGGATGCCGTAACCGGTGACCGGTTGGCCGACCGACAGGTCGTCGGTCCGGGCCAGTTCGGTAACGACGTAGGACTGATAGGTGCCGGCGACGGTTGTTCCGTACAGTCGGCCTTGACGGGATACGGACTGCCACGCTCCGCCTGACACCAACCGTCCGCCGTTGACGGTGATGGCGCCGCTCAGCGTATAGGTTGGTCGGCGGATCGCCAGTGCGCCACCGCCGGTCTTGGTGAGGCCCGCCGTGCCCGTGCTTTCGACCAGCGGCATGTCGATCTCCATCTCCGCTTTGCCGGTCACGTTGGTCGACGGGCCGACGTCGAACGTCCGCGTGTAGGTTCCCGCTACGTTGCAGAGCGTGAGGACTTGGCTATCCACCGTTTGGCCATAGTCCATGCGGATCACGGCTTGCCCGGCGGAATTGGTCGCGTAACTGACGTCAGTCAGAAGGTTGAGAGGGCCGGTGGCTGAGGAACTGTGGATGACGGAGCCGCCGTTGATGGCGAGCCCCGTGCCAGTTTTGGCGAAGTAGGTCCCACCACCGTTCGCGAGTATGTATCGGCCGCTGCCCTCCAGTGTCACGGTTCCCAGAAACGTCTGTCTATACTGGGCGACGTTCAATGTGCCGCCGTCCCGAACCGTGACGCTGGCGCTGGCTACGATTTGACTGCTGCCGCCGAATTGTATCGTGCCGCGGCCAACGACCAGATCGCCCGGAATGGCGTAGGCGCCGGCGTTGGTCTTGTTCAAGGTGATCTGACACCCCTCCACATAGGTTGTGCCCGTGTAGGTGTTGCCCGGCCCGCCACCCAGCGTTATTGAGGAGTTGCCGCCTATGATCAAAGACAAATTCCCGGTGATTTCCGAGTTGATGTTGAGCTGGGATCCGTACCAGTCGCAAAGAATCACGTAAAGTTCGCTGGTACCCGAGGTGATCTTGCCCCCGGTAAGGGTAATGGCGTTGACCCCACCCCCACTGCCGCGCCCCAACAAGCCCTGCGTCAGGGTCAACGTGTTAGCGTCGCCAATAGTGATATTCGTGGCCACGGCGGGGTTCCAGCAGATACCCAGTGAATCGATGGCGATGGAGGGAATGACATTAGCAAACGGTCCATTGGTTACGACATACTTGACGCCGGATCCGCCCGTCCATGTCGCCAGATCCGCCGGAGCCGCGACGGTCGGCACGGGCACGATCGTCTTGGTTGCGTCCAACTGCATGGGAGTTCCCACCGAACTCTGCAGCCAAGGCAATACAACGCCCGTGGGGTAGCCGTTCTGCACGATGCAGTCTACGACAGCATTCGCGGGCGCGATGGACGTTCCAGTGATGGTGACGCGCAGGCACCCTTTGCCGTCCGTGCCGCGGTCGCAGCCGGACGTGGCATTGGCAAGGATCAACTGACTTCGCGTTCCGCCGCTGCCCGACGTAGTGGAAAGATCGAGGACGCCGGAACCATCGAGACGAATGCTGTCGATCGTCTCTTGCGAGTAGGTCGCGCCTCGATAGCCGCTATACAAAAACACACCCCCCATCAAGTTGATTTGCGCCGCATCGCCCAATTGATTCTGAATCCCTGCGCCCGGCGCGTAGACCTGAAGGCCGTTAGCCGCATTCCCCGTGACGTTGAACCGTGCAATACCTCTCAGATTGCCCGTGCTCTGAATCTGCACCAGTCCATCGTTGGCGTTCTGCGCCGCCGCGGAAATGTCCGGGTCGTTAATCGTCACGCTGCCGGTCAGGCCTGACGAATCGCTGCCGATACGAAAATCACCGCGGCCGATCTTCGTGAACCCGGACGCACCGGCCAACCGCACATTGGGCTGAAGGGTGATGTTCTCGAACGAGGTCTGGTTATCTACAAAGACGGTAGGGTTCTGTCCGTTGAGTGTAAGGGTGACGGGTGACGATGATGTCAGGGAATACGTCGCGTCGTACGCACTCATCGCCGTGAAATCCGCCGAAAGACGGTTCAGGGTCATGTCGCCCGCCAGAACTACGGAAGCAAGGTTGCCCCGTACCCAGTTGGTCGTGTTCAGGCCAAAGTAGGCATGGTTGGCGGTACCGGTGTTGGACCAGTTGGTATACAGGGTGCCCGCCCCGTCCGTGGCCCAGTTCTTGGCCGTGGTGTTCCACGTGCCCGAGAGGGTCGTGTTCGTGAAGTTCCACGGTAATGGCTGCGGCGGTGTAATGTCCGTCGACCCGCCGCCCCAGAAGAGTGTTCCGGCCTGGCCGGATACGGTCAACAAGGTCGCCAGCACGAGCCCAGCCAGCCCCCCCTTGACGTTGCGTGATAGCCTCCCGTTCCCGCTTGCGCCTGCTTGCATGACTATTCCTCCGCTAATGCGATCTATTGTCGCATCTTCTCGCGAATCATGCGACAAACTTCATACAAACTTCATACTAAATTGACCGGTCGTCGCAGCATCCCACCCCAGTCAAACCGTTCGCCGCACCGTGCTGTACTCAATCATCACCGGACCACGTGGCAAACCCGCCAAATCGAAATCCACATAACGGGAGCGTTCGATGAGGGCCACCGTGAAGGGCAGCGCCTTGCCATCCGCGAGCACCTGCTTGACGTCAGAGCCCTCTGGCAGCAAACAATGCACGCGCGCCGTGTCGAAGCTGCCGGTCACGTCGAGCGTCAGGCAGCGACGCCGCCGGTCCAGCGCATAGCGATAACTGCAATAGCCATCCGAGGCGGGATAATGCAGCGTGACTTCGGCCTTGCCGGCGACGGTGGCGGCCCACCGCGGCGAGACCCTGACCTGATCAAACGCGCGGCCCTGATCTTCGATCCCGGCAAGTCCCTCAGCAATGGCGTAGTAGACGGCGGCCTGCGACCAGCAGCCGGGCAGGCCGTAGGACCGAATGCGCGGTTCGAACGCCACGACCTGGTCGCTCAGGCTCAGGCCCGCCACCAGGATATTGCCCGCGCGCCCGCCGCCGCGCAGCGCGGCCAGTCGGATGGCCTTGATGGGCGTGTCGGGCTTCGGGTTGTTCCAGCCCATCATGAACAGACCCACCGTCTTCCACTGCGGGTTCGCGCCCCACCAGGCGCGCCGGGCGACATCCCGGTCCATGCCTTGGTCGCTGATACCCCACCACAGGCCGATCTCGCGCCGGTCCCGGATCCACAGCCGCTCGACCGTGTCATCGACGTAGACAATGTCGTACGCGCCCGCCACGGCACTGGCGCCCCCCCCGCGGCCAAGGGCGTGCAGGAAATAGAGGCTGCGAGCCTTGCGATTCCCGACCGGCACCTCGACCTCCGCGGGAACGCCTTTCGCGCCGTCGGCGTCCAGCGCCACGACGGCATGGCCGGCATTGCGCGCCGGATCGATCACGGAGAACGTCACGGCCCCGAACGCACGGCGACCGACGGGCAGGGCCCGCATGTCGTTGGCGCCTTCATCCGTCCACGCCGCCACGCCGAGATGGGCGCCCTGCCGCAGCCCGCGGTTCGCCAGCGCACGGATGTCCAGGCATTGGAAACGCGCCTTGGGCAGGCGCGGGTTCGCCGGCAGGCGCCGGTAGACTTCGTGCAGATGCCCGCCGTCCCGCTCGGCCAGCTTCCAGACGCGATCGAGAATGTCGACGGCATAGGCTTCGTACCCGTGATCGAACGCCGCCTTGGCGAGTTCGCCGGCTACGATCGTGCAAATGCCGCCGTTCATATACTCGCCCTCCGGGCAACCCGCCGTGCCGGTGTGCTGGCTGGGCCATTGCGCGGGGGTGTAAGGCGGGTCCATGGTCCACCATTCGGCAAAACTCTCTCCGCGCTTGGCGCGCGCCCGACGCTGGTATTCGCGGATGATTTTGACCGCCATGGCGTGCGTGGGCAGCCCCCGGTTGATCGTGTAGCCCGTGGACAAACTCATGCGCTCGCGTTCGTCGCCGACCAGGGCGTAGATCTTCTGCGGATCCACGGTTTCGGGAATCATGTGCCCGTACTGCGTGCCGAAGAAAAGTTTGGCGTTGGCCCGCTGGCGAAGAGCCTCACCCTCGCGGCGCAACAGTGCCGCGCGCGGCGCGTGGCCCAGATGCGCGTGCATTTCGGCCATGCGATTCACCATGGCGTACAGGCCGGAGTTGTTGCCGTGGAACAGGAACCGTGGATCGCCGGGATGGATGCAACGATGGTCGCCCGCGCAATAGTGCGGGTTCGCGAAGTCCCATTCATCGGCAGTGAAGGATCGCCGGATCAGCCCGTGTTTGCGGCTCCAGCGCAGCGGATCGGTGGTCAGGTAGGTCAACGCCTTCTCAAGCCGGGGCAGTTGCTGCGCCATCCAGGCGTCGTCGCCCGTGGCCTTCCAGGCGTACCAGACGCCTTCGGTGAACACGTACTCGGTATCGGCCAGCACGGGCACGCGCCGCACGATGTAGCGCCCGTTGTCATCGTAGTGGAACCAACCCTTCCCCAGGGCCTCGCCCAGCCAATTGGCGGCTGGCGCCTCGGTGTTCGGGTGAATACTGTCCCAGAACATGCCGTTCGGTTCCTGAGATTCCAGCCAGTAATCGAGTCCGCTCTTGACATCGGGGATGAAGTACTTGGCCGCCTTGAGCGTATAAACGTGATCGCGGCTCCAGCAGACGAGCATCTGGTAGCTGCGCCCGTTGATGATCCACGGATGCGATTCATGATCGGTCTGGATCATCTGCTGCAAGTGTTCGAGCAGACGCGCGTAGGGACCGCGATCGCAACGGATCGCCGTGACCGCGCGCAGCGTGAAAACGGCCTCCGCCCGCACCGCGCCATCCGCCGCCAGCACGCGCACCCGGTGTTCGCCCGTCGCGCCGCGGGCGGCGAACCGAATGGTCGCGGCGCGCCGGAACGTGCGCCGCACGTACTCGCGCCGCCGCGCGTCTTCGACCGTCACCGTGAACGGCCCGGCCTCGTCCGGTCGAACGCGAATCATGCCGTGCTCCAGCGGGGCCCACTGTGACGTCGTCGGGGTGCTCTTCGTGAGTTCGATTGTGTGGGTTGTCATGGTCTCTTTCGCAATGCCAGTGAGTTTGGGTCTCCGCGAGTTTTCATGCATAACTGGCTCCGCCTCCACAATGTGAGAAACCGGCCGGCCCTGGATTGCAAGCCGGACCGGCCGGTCCTCACCCGCCCCCAACCAAACTCCCCCTGTGGTCCACCAGCGTCGGTCGATAGACACGTTCCTCGACATGCTTCGCGCCATCCAGCAGCAATTTCAACACATCAACGGCCTGTTCCGCCAGGACTTGCGTTTCAACCTTGATCGACCACATGCCGTGCAGAACTTGCGTGGCGTCGCACCCCACGATCAGAAGATCATCCGGCACGCGGAGGCCGCGGGAGGCCGCTTCTCCATAGACGAGCCCGGCTTGAATGTCGTTATCGCAGAAAATGGCATCGATCGCGCCCGCCGACTTTTCAAGGCGGGCGGCCACCGCAGCAGGGGTTCCGAAGTGAGGCTGGCCCTCGTAGGAGACCGGTTCAAGGCCGTGTTCTCGAAGGACCTCGACGACGACCTCGAACTTGCCCGAACTTATGCCGGTCGCCCCCCAACGAGCCAGCCACTCGGAACAAATCGCCACTCGCTTACGCCCGGTCCGCAGCACGGCTTCGATCGCTTCCCGGTAGGCCGCGCAAAAATCGATGCGCACGTTCGCTACGTTCGCCGTGCGTGCCAGATCGAATTCACGGTTGACGGTGACGACCTTCTGTATCCGGCCCAACGCCCTGATGGTCGCGGCGTCGTAGCCATAGGCCACGATACTCGCGCAGGTCGACAGCGAACGGCAAAGCCGGAATAGCCGGTCGACTTCCAGACACAGGGCAGGTTCCAGACCGTGCCGGCAGAGACAACGCGAAAGATCCCGGGCCAGACCGCCGAAATAGGGATTCCCCAAATCGATGACGGAAATCGGCACCAGCCGCAGAGCCTGCTGCTTGAGGGCGCGCGCCACGAGGTTGGGGTGGTAGTCGAGTTTGGCGGCCGAATTGACCACCCGTTCTTTGATGTAAGGCCGAACCGTGGGGTCGTCGCGCAAGGCTTTGCGCGCCGTATCCAAGGCAACCCCGGCATGCTTGGCTACATCGTCGAGCGTCATTCTCGCATCCAAAAAAGTGCCGACACCAATAATAGTGTCGACACCAATATATGACGACATGGGGTGCCGGATCAACTCTTATCGGATAAAAATGCACGATTTTTCGAAGGACAAAACCGACTGGTAATTGCCAGCGCTACGTCAGCCGAAAAGTGTGCGCATCAGGCCGTCGCCACGAAGCGGGCCGAGCGACCCGCGCAGGCAGTCGATTTCGTTGTAGCACGTCACCGCATCCGGGGCGACCCCCGCCATGCGCACCGCCACCGGTACGGGCGTTCGCGTATGCTTCCCCGTGGCGATCGGCACCGGGTGATCGGGCAGCACGGCCACGTTGAGAGCGGGCCCCATCGCGTCGAGTACCGGCACGATGATCCGGGCATCGAAATCCTCAATGGCCCGGATCTTCTTCTGCAAGTCCTGTTCGTGCGACACTTCGTCGATCGCCTCAAGATGCAGGTAGACGAAATCGTGCGTCTTCAGGGCCTCGATGGCGGCCCGGGCCTTGCCTTCGTAATTCGTGTCGATGTAGCCCGTGGCGCCGGGAACAGCGATGGCGTCCATACCCAGACAGCGGCCCAGGCCTGCGATCACGTCCACAGCCGAGATGACCGCGCCGCTCACGCCATAGACATCCCGCACTTTGCGCAAGGCCCCGGCCCGGCCCCCGCTCCACGGCCAGAGGCCATTGGCCATCGGCTTGCCTGCGGCGGCCAGCCGTCGGTTAACAGGGTGCGAGGATAACACAGCCGGCGCTTCCGCCACCAACCGCCGCAGCAGTTGCGCCGTCTCTTCGCCCTCCGGCCCGGTGGCTCGGGGCAGGTGCCCGGCCACGCGTTCCCCGTGGTTGTCGTCAGGCTTCTCAGTCTTCACGTGCGGCCCGTACGGCACGCCTGACAGGATCAGAATGTTGCGGTAGCTGACGCCCGCATGGAACCGGACCTGGGGCCCGCCGAAATGCCGATCCAGAGCCGCGATCAACTCGGCCGCATCAGCCGGCGCAATGTGGCCGCCGGAAAAATCCTTCAGCAGGCCGTTCTCCACGGTCACCAGGTTGACGCGAAAAGCCGTGTCGTCGGGCTTCAGCGCAATGCCCCGGCCGGCTGCCTCCAGCGGACCGCGGCCGCAGTACTCGGCGGGTAAATCGCACCCGAGCACGGACATGTTGGCGACTTCGCTGCTGGTCGGGAAACCGGGCGGCAGGGTCAGGAGCGTGCCGGAACGTCCCTCGCGGGCAATGCGGTCCATCCCCGGCGTGCGCGCCGCCTGCAACGGCGTCCGCCCGCCAAGGCTGGCGATCGGCTCGTCCGCCATGCCATCGCCCAGGAATACAATCGTCTTGGTCCGCGCCATGCCCGATCCGCGCCTACTTGCGCTTAACGGTCTTGATGATGACCGGCTTGACGGGCACGTTCTCGAAACCACCGACGTTGGTTGTCTGGACGACGACGATCTTATCTACTACGTCCATGCCGGCGGTGACGCGGCCGAAAACGGCATAACCGATGCCGCGGGGGCTGTAATTAAGGAAATCGTTGTCCTTGACGTTGATGAAGAACTGGGCGGTCGCGCTGTTCGGATCCTGCGTGCGCGCCATGGCCAGCGTGCCGCGATCATTCTTAAGTCCGTTCGTGGCTTCGTTCTTGATCGGAGACCGGGTCGACTTCTGCTCCATATTGGCGGTGAACCCGCCGCCTTGGACCATAAAGCCGGGAATCACACGGTGAAAGATCGTGCCGTCAAAGAAGCCCGCGTCAGCGTAAGCCAGGAAGTTGCTGACCGAGATCGGCGCCTTGTCGGCAAACAGTTCAATCTCAAGCGTGCCTAGCGAGGTCGTCATGACGACCGTGACGTTCGTTGCGGATGCCGGTGCGGGTGCGTTCGTTGCCATGGTGGTTTGCTCCTGGGCGGCCGAGACGACGCCACAGGTCAGGGCGAACACCGCCCCGATACATACCATTCGTTTCATCATGTGTTGCCTCCTGCCGTATAAGATGCGCAATAGTGAAGCGTAAACCGCGCGGCGTGTCAATGAAGTGCATTGCCGGCGTCGTGCCGGCCCGTTCCGGTGGCCGGTTAGATCCCCCTGTTAAATCCATTGCACTTATACGGCTTTTTTGTAGCATGGGTGTGGGGGGATGTAGCAGGAAACAAAGGAGGATAGGCATGAATCTAAATGAGTTGAACTCGGATGACGTTCGGAAGATCCTGAAGATACGCCAGAAAATCGAAGCGCTTGAGCAGGAACTCCTGACCATCGCACGCCAGGCCCAGAAGCGGAAACCGACCGACGCGTCCTCGTTGCGCGGTCTGCCCCGCCGTCAGCAGCCCAGCCTGCGGGAACTGGTCGGGACGATCCTGCGCAAATCAACCAAGCCGATGAGCGTGCAGGATATCTATGAGGCAACCCTGATTTCAGGGTACCATTGGCGGTCTCAGGAACCGATCAACGCCCTGAATGTTAAAATGTATACGGATCGGACCTTCAAGAAGATAGCGCCCGGCCAGTTCGTGCTGCGCAACCCGAACGCACCAATCCGCAAGTAGGCGTCCTGCGGCGGAAGCCGAAGGACAGTCGACGGTCAATGCCTCGCGTGGCGGGTGTCCCCTGTCCCGCGAGGCGTTCTCCTCGGTACCCATGTGAACCGCAACAAATTCAGCTGGAGATAACGTATGCCCCAGACAGCCGACACGCCCGATATCAATAAGGCCCTCTTCATTCAGTTCGTCCTGATGTTGTCCTCGTCCGCCATGCAGCAACTCGGCAAGCTGATGGACCCTCACACCGGCAAGGCGGAGACGAACCTGGAGGCCGCCCAGTCCACAATCGACCTGCTGGTCATGTTGGATGCCAAGACGCGCGGCAACCTGGATCGGGAAGAGGAACGTTTCCTCAAAAACACATTGGCCACGCTGCAGATGAATTTCGTCGAGACCGCGCAGTCAGCCCCCGCCAAACCTGAAGCGGCGGCACCCGCGGCGGAATCGGCTGCCCCGACCGACGCGCCGAAGACCGGTGCCGCGGAGGCCCCTGCGGCCGAGGCCAAGGAACCGAAGTTCCACAAGTCGTATACGTGACGGCCGGCCCTACCGGCGCACCACGAGCGTCACGGCAAATCCCGCGCCCGCCCACAGGACGATCGTCGCACCCGCCGCGGTGTCCCAATAGTAGGAACTGATCAGTCCGGCGACGCCCGAGACCAGCGCCACGGCGACCGCCCCCAACACGTAACCCCGGGTGCTCCGCGCCAGGTTGCGCGCCGCCGCCGCCGGCAGGATCAACAACGAGTTGATCACCAGCAGGCCGACCCAGGGGATGCTGACGGCCACCACCACGGCCAGCACGATCGAGAACACGGCCTCGATCAGCCAGACCGGCAACCCGCGGCTCGCCGCCAATGACCGATTGAGGCTGACAAAAAATACGGCATTGAAGAACACGGACCACAGGGCCAACACGCCTGCCAACAAAATCCCGAGGCGGAGGACCTCGTGCGGCGTTACCGTCAGGATATCGCCGATCAGGTAACGGGAAAAACGCGCAAAGCCACCCCCGCGCGAAAGCAGAACCACACCGAGGGCCACGACCACGGCCATGACCAATGCGATAACCGTATCCAGCGGCACCGAACTCCACCGGCGAACGGCAAAGATCGTCAGCGCGAGCAGCACGGCAAAACCCGCGATCGCCCAGGTGGGATCCGGCATGCCGAGCAGCAGGCCGATGGCCAGGCCCGTAAACGCCGAGTGCCCCATGGCCTCCGAGAAGAACGCCATCTGGTTGTTGATCACCAGGCAGCCCAACAGCGCGAACAACGGGGCCATCAGCAACACGGCCAGCAGCGCATACTGCATGAATCCGTAATGCGCCCACTCGAACGGCAGGGCCCCCACCAGACTCGTCCACGCGTTCATGGCGCGCCTCCCGGCGGCAGCGGACAGGACTCGTGCGTCAGGTCCCGCACCACGGACCCGCCTTCGACATCACTCTCGGCGAACCCGAACCCGAACGTTCGCCGGATCAGCGGGTCGAGCAGGACCTCGCGCGGCGAACCGTCACAGAGAATCGTCCGGTTCAGCAGCACCATGCGATCGGCAACCCGCGCCACGGCCGTCAGGTCATGCGAAACGAGAAGGATCGACAAATCGTAGGCCGTCCGCAACCGCGACACGGTCTGATAGAACCGCTCCATGCCCGACTGATCCAGAGCGGCCACGGGTTCGTCCAGCAGCAGGATCTCCGGGACCGGCACGAGCGCCAGCGCCAGCAGGACGCGCTGAAGTTGCCCCACGGAGATCTCGCACAACTTGCGCCGGAGCAGATACTGCGCGTCGGTCACGGCCAGCGCCTCCTCGGCCTGGACGCGCAGACGCTTGCGCGCGCCGAGCCAGACGGGCCAACGGCTCGTGGCCGTCGCGAACAGGTCGAGCACGGTGGTCGGGGCCGACGCATCCAACTCGAGCTTCTGGGGCACGTAGCCGAGACGCAACGGCCGCGAATCCTCCACGTTGCCGCGATGGACGAAACGCAGGGCCCCCGTGTGCGGCAGGTCCCCCACCAACGCCCGCAACAGCGTCGTCTTGCCCGCCCCGTTCGGACCGATCACTGCGGTCAATTCGCCGCAGTGCATGTGCAGGTTGATGCCTTCGAGCGCGACCGTGCCGCGCAGCGTTACCCCGAAATCGACGAGCCGCGTGCAACACTCGCCGCATGAGCGCGGCGGATCGGGGCGGCTGACGTTGCTGGAGGCCTCGTTCACGGGTGCAGCGTCAAGGTTTGGCTGGGGCTGCCGGCGGGGCCTGCAAAGTCTTCAGGACCTCCGCCACCTGCCGGTCGTGTGACCGCGTGTTCACCGACTCGAACACGTAGGCGAGTTTGCCGTCTGGATTAATGATGAACGTCCTGCGCTCGGCAAACAAACCGCCGAATGCGAGCACGCCATAGGCACGCGACAGGCTCTTGTCCGCGTCGCTCAACAGGTCGAACGGCAACTGGTACGACTGCTTGAACTCCTTGAGTCGCGCCACGGAATCCAGACTGACGCCTAGGATCGTGGCGCCGGCCTTCTGGATCTCGGCGTAGCCGTCGCGCAGGGCGCACGCTTCGCTCGTGCACCCCGGCGTGAAAGCCTTTGGGTAGAAATAGAGCACCACCCACTTGCCTTTAAAGTCGGCCAGCGAATTGGTCTTGTCGTTTGTCCCCACCGCCGCGAATGCCGGCGCAGGCGCCCCCACCGCGAGCGTTTCATTTGTAGTTTGCGCCGCGAGCCCGATCGACCCAATCAGCGCGACTCCCAAAGCGATCCACCATCCATTCATCGGCGTCCCTCCATTCGCCCGCAGTATGGCAGAGGAAAAGGCGAGCGACAAGCGACACTGATGTCCGATGATCGTCGTGCGGCACGAGCGCACCCATGGGCACGGCGGCGACAACGCGCCGCCCTCCAGAGAAATCATCGAGCCCGACTCGACGACGGCATTTTGGAGGGCGGCGCGCCGTCGCCGCCGTGCATGCGTTAAATTAGGTATTGTCTCAGCTCGCGCCTTCGTATTCCTTCAACCGCTCCTCGAGTGCCCGCGGGCTGTCCTGCAGACCGCCGACGCGGTTGCGGGCCATCCAGAGCCGCCGGTGCTCGCCGAGGATCACGCGCATGTCGGTCGCCAGGCGCCGGTGGAGTCCAGCCGTGGCCGCCTTCGGATCGCGCAGCAACGTCGCCCGGTCGCACGCATGCCGCAGCATCCGCGCCGCGTTTTTGAACTCATCGCTCACGAGGCCGGCGTCGGGCCGCGCCAGTCGGGCGCGCGGCAGGGCGGCCATGGTCTGGTCGATAAAGGCCCGCGTAACCGCCAGGGTCTTCGACGTAATGCCAGCGGGCAGGGCAAAATCCGGCCCACGCTGCAGCAGATCGGACAGCAGACTCCCGTTGCTGCGCAGGTGTCCCACGTGGGTATAGGCATTACCGAGGTCGTAGGCGAGTCGCCCCATCACACCGGCCGCATCCCGGAACACATGCATGTCGAGTGCCCGCACGAGGTCAAGCCCGCGGGTTGCCGCACACGACCATGCATAGGCCGCGCCCGCCGCGAACCCGAGGTAACTCACGGGCAGGTACTGCCAATGCCCACCATCCCCCCAGTCGGTATTGAGATAGCCGATGGCACCGTGCTTGAGACCGTGCACCGCCGCGCTACTCAGATTTCCGCGACAGTTGTCGGTCCGGCCGGCAATCGAACTCCACGACGACGTGCCGGGGCAGACGTAGAACGGAACGCCCGACCGGCCGAATGTGGCCGCATGTTCGGCGAACGGATGGTTCGCTTCGTAGCCCCACTCCAGCACGACGATATCCTTGGGCAGCTCAGCGACGAGCTCGGGATAATGCAAAATGATGTCGCCCCAGAAATGCAGGGTCCGGCCGTGATGTTCGACGAGACGGTGGATCGCGCGCAGGAAGTCCAGGTAGACGCGACCCTTGCCGCGTTTCTCGCACAACACCTTGCTCACGCCCTGGCCCAGGTCCCAGGTTTCGTCACAACCGACGTTGAACTTGCGGCTCGTGAAATGCGGCAGCAGTTCGTCGTACAGTTCAGCCAGCAGGCGTTTGCTGCCCGGATGCGTCGGGTTCAGGCTGGCGGGCCCGTTCGAGCGGCCACCCCACGGGTAGTCGAACCCGTCCGGCGCCTCGGCCAGATGCCGATAGGCCGGTAGTCTAAGCCAGCGGCTCAGGTGGCCGAAGGAGTTCTGGTTGGGCACGAGTTCCACGAACCGGTCGCGGCAATAGGCGTCCAACGCCAGGATATCCTCGCCGGTCAGGGGACTGGACTGAGCCCAAACCTCGCGATGGTTGCCATAGGCAAACGTGTGCTCAGTGTAGAGTTCGAGATGATTGATCTTGAGCTCGGCCAGTTGGTCTACCAGCGCAAACAGTGTCGCCAGCGTCGGCACCTTGTCGCGGCTGACATCGAGCATGACGCCGCGCGAGGGAAAGTCCGGGTGGTCGTCGATCGTCAGGCCGGGCAACGCATCCGGACACTGCCGCAAGATCTGCGTCAATGTCATCACGCCATAGAACAGACCTGCGGCGTCACCCGCCGTCAACGCAACGCCCTGCCGGTCGAGCCGCAGGCGATACCCCTGGGCCGGGATGCCGGCGGCGGGCCCCAATTCCAGCCACGCCTGGTTCGTGCCGCGCCGCTCGCCGGTCCGCGCCGCTCGCAGGGTCCAGCCTGCCGTCGTGGCGGCGGCCGACTGCAGTCGCCGCGCCGTTCCCAACAACGCCGCCGGATCGCCCTTGATGACGATCTCCCAGATCGCCGACACCGCTACCCCGGTCCCTGCCAACTTCATTCGACGTGGAACGGGCATCAAAACCAACGACTTGATCATCAGGCATTCCTCCTCAATTCCTCGCTGTGCAAGCGTGGCCGGGGATGCGGTCGCCATGAGGCTTGCAGTACAACAAAGAACAAAATCACAAATCCGATCCAGAACTTGATCTGCCCGGTCGGCGAGCGCACGAGTGCGCTCAGCACCCAAATTCCCAGCAGCATGGCCACCACGCGCACGGCCAGGCACACGCCGACGTCCTTCCACGGTACGGACTGACGCAGGTGGTGAACGCCACTGCCCGCCTGCACGGCAGTGCAGACGGCCGAAAGGGCCAAAACCGCCGGCACGGGCAGTCCAACCATCAGGAGCAGGGGCACGGAAAGCAGGCCGAAGCCAAAAGCCACCGTACCCTGCAAGAACCCGCTGAACAGCACGATCAGCAGAATGCCAAGAAGATGGGTCAAGTCCATTTTGCCACGCCTATCCCCCGCACAACCGGCACTTGGGATTGCGCTGCACGGCGACGCGGCGAAAGGTCATGGCGAGGGCGTCGAAAACGAGCATGGTGTTAACGAGCAGTTTGCCGATGCCCAGCAGGTGCTTGATCGTCTCGGTGGCCTGGATCGTCCCGATCACGCCCGGCACGGCCCCCAGCGGACCGCGCGGGCCAACACCCGGCGTCTCTTCGGGTGGCGCCTCGAACACGCACCGGTAGCAGGCTGTCCGCCCAGGATGCACGGTCATGGTCTGGCCGACGAATTCCCGGATCCCGGCGTGCGAGTTCGCTTTGCCGGCGCGATGACAGACATCGGCAATCAGGAACTTCGAGGCGAAGTTGTCGGTGGCGTCGATGACGAAATCGTACGGTGCCAAGAGCGTGACGGCGTTTTGAGCCGTCAGCCGTTCCGGATAGGCATGTACGACCAGGTCCGGGTTCAAGGCCCGAAGCGTTGCGGCAGCCGATTCGACCTTGCGGTGTCCGAGCGCAGCGGTCGTATGCAGAATCTGACGCTGCAGGTTGCTCAGTTCCACGCGATCGCCATCCGCCAGGCCGAGCGTTCCGATGCCCGCTGCCGCCAGATAGAAAGCCGCCGGAGAACCCAGCCCGCCTGCCCCGACGATCAGCACTCGGCTGGCCTGCAGCCGCTCCTGGCCGGCTTCGCCGATTTCAGGCAGCGACAGGTGACGCGCGAACCGCTGACGCTGGTCGGCCGTGAGCGCCATGATCTTACCCGCCGCCGGCAAAGGTGAGAAGCTCGACCCGGTCGGCCTCCTTCAACGCAAAGCCCGCCCGTTCCGCCAGCGGCACGACCGTATCGTTCACGACCACAGCCACGCGACTGCCGTCGGGAACAACCGTGTCCAGCAGTTGCTGGAGCGTCAGCCCCTCCGCCGCCTTGCGGACTTCACCATTCACGAAGAGTGTCACAGCGTCAGCCCGCCGAAGCTTTCAGCGCCTGGTCCAGATCGGCCAGGATGTCGTCGATGTGCTCGATACCGATCGAGAGCCGCACCAATTCGGGCGTGATCTGGCCCTCGCGTTGCTGGGCCTCGGTCAACTGCGAGTGCGTGGTCGTGGCCGGGTGAATGGCCAGGCTCTTGGCATCGCCAACGTTCGCCAAGTGCGAGAATAGCTTGAGCGAGTCGATGAAGGCCGCCCCCGCTTTGGCGCCGCCTTTGATGCCGAACACGACCATGCCGCCGAACCCGTTGCTCAGGACGCGCCGGGCCACGGCATTCGCCGGATCGCCGTCGAGGCCGGGGTAACGGACCCAGGCCACGGCCTTGTGCTGCTTGAGGTGACAGGCCGCGGCCAGCGCATTTTGGCAGTGCCGCTCCATCCGGAGCGGCAGGGTCTCGATGCCCTGCAGGAACTGCCACGCGTTGTCGGGCGAAATGCACGCGCCCAGGTTGCGCAGAGGCACGAGCCGCATGCGCAGGATGTACGCCAGCGGCGCCAGCGGCCCGAGATCGAGGGCGTAACGGATGTTGTGATAGCTGGCATCCGGCTCGGACAACAACGGAAACTTGCCGCTCGTCCAATCGAAACGGCCGGAGTCCACCACGATACCGCCGATGCCGGTGCCGTGTCCGCCCAGCCATTTGGTCAGGGAGTGGACGACAATATCCGCGCCCTGCTCCAGGGGCCGCTGCAGATACGGCGTGCTGAACGTGCTGTCGACAATCAGGGGCAGGCCGCGGGCATGTGCGATCTTGGCAATCGCCGGAATATCGGCCACATCGAGGCCGGGATTGCCGATGCTCTCGATGAAAACCAATTTCGTCTTGGGCGTGATCGCCTTGGCAAATGCCTGCGGATCGTGAGGATCCACGAAATGTGTATGGATGCCCAGTTGCGGCAGGATGTCGTGGAACTGCGTGTAGGTTCCGCCATAGAGGTTGTTGGCCGACACGAGTTCGTCACCCGCCTGGCAAAGGTTGATGACGGAGTAGAAGATCGCGCTGGTCCCGGAGGCCAAGGCGAGTGCCGCGGCCCCGCCTTCAAGCGCGGCGACACGCTTTTCGAGCACGTCGTGCGTCGGGTTCTGGAGGCGGGTGTAAATGTTGCCCAGCTCCTTCAAGCCGAACAGGTTAGCGGCCTGTTCGGTGCTCCGGAAGACATACGATGAAGTACGATAGACGGGTACGGCCCTTGAATTCGTGGTGGGGTCCGGCTCCTGGCCCGCATGCAGGGCCAGGGTCTCGATATGTTTGCTCGTGATGCTCATGGTGCGCTCCCTTTGATGAGGTGTAGATGACCAGATTGGCCATCTACATGCAAGCCAGATGCAGCGCGGCCTCGCGGTCGGCGGCTCCGCGGTTTGACTTGCGACGACCTTTTTGGGTTAATGCCCGTCGCATGACCACACAACCCCGCAAACGCCGCCACCAGCGGCGCCGTCATAGTCACCGAAAAGTGCGTCTTGTCGCGCTGACACTGGCCGGGCTCTCACTCGCCATGGGCGCCATCATGCTGGTCTGGGCTGCCCCCGATCGGAACGTGACCCGCAGCCTGTGCGGCATGGGTTATCTCGCCGCCGGCTGCCTGGCCCTCATCACCTATATCGTGGTTGCCGGAATCAACCCCCTGACGTGGCTTCGCGCCCGCGTGAATGAACCCGCCGACGCGCCAGGGAAATCGCGCGCCGGCATGGCTCTGCTGATCGTTCTTCTACTCATGGCCCTGCTATCCGGCACGCTCCTGCACGCGATGGTCCAAACCCGCCAGGCGCTGCGAGCAGCCGAGTGGCGCCGGAACGGTGTGCTGCTGCGCGCGGCGGCCGTCGATGGAACGCTGGCCGTCCTGCGCGCCACGGCAACCGGCCGCCCCATGCCCCTGTCAGCGCCCGCGGAAAGTCTGCTGCCTTCCGGGATCGCGGTCCGCGTGCGCTTCCTGCCCACGGACATCAATGCCATTCCGTCCGTGCTGCGGCGGCCCGACCTGCCCGTGTTCGGCAACTGCTTCGAGATGGCCGTTGAGGCAACCCAGGAGGGCCGTTCACTACGCACTCGCGGCCTGGTCTGCCAGGCGCCCACCGGGGACCTGCGCGTGCTCGGCTGGACCGAGATCCTTTGACGCCATGACGACCCGCCTGCCATCTGCCGCGCCCTGGGCTCGCACCGCTCTTGGTGTCGACGATACATCCGGCAAAACTGTGGTGGTCCGGGCCGTTCGCCGATTGGGGCGCCTCCGCCTGGAGCGATGCCCTGAAGCAACGACGGTCGCCTCCACTCAGGGCCGCACGGCGGTCGCCGCCTGCCTGCGCCAGCGCGAAGGGTTCATTCGGTGGGTCGAGGCGCCGCTCGCGTCTTCGCGCAAAGCTCTGCGCGTCTTCCCCTCCCTTCTCGACGTTCAACTCCCTTTTTCGATCGAAGACTGCGTCTTCCAGTTTGTCGATGCCCGTCCCGTGCCCGGCGGCCGGGCTTCGCGCGGGTTGGCCGTCGGGGCGAGAATGGCGGATATCGAAAAACGTCTCCAAGCGTTTCCATCCGCCTTGGGCTCACCGCATGTGCTCGACCACGAAGGCTTGGCGCTCTGGACCCAGTCCCTGGTCGAAGCGACGACAAGCGCGCCCGGCATGCCGCGCGTGGCCGTCTATGAGAGCGACGATCGGTTCACGGCGGTCGTTGGACGGGGCGATGAATTGCTGGGCGCCCACACGTGGCGGACCTTCGAGTTGGAGCCAATCAGCCGGGCTCTGCGCCTCTACTTCCCCGAGGCCATCGCCGAATGCCTTTGGGTCTGGGCCGGGCCGGCCGGCCTCAATGCCGCAGCCGTGCGAGCCCGGCACGCCGCGCTGGCGGCCCGTTGGCCGGGACCGCTCGTTGTTCCGGCTGACCCTGACGCTTTTCTCGCTCGGGCGCTCGCGACACGCGCCTTGGCCGCCGGCCCGTTCCGCTTTGATGCCCGGCAGGGTCAACAGATCCACCCGGCTGTGGCCGAACGGCAGCGGCAGGCGCCGCAGAAGACGGCTGCCGTGTGCCTTGCCGTCGGTCTTCTTTTATTCTTTGTGAACGCAGTCTGGATGACAGGCTCGGCGAGGCGGCTGGGCCGGCTGCAGGAGTCACTCCACGCCGTCGCCCTTCGTGTCGCCGGCTCGGAACGCTTGTTGCCGCGCGACCAGGACCGGCTCGGCGCTGAAAGGGCGCTCAACGAGCGAACCGTCCTCGCGGCGCCGTTGCTGGCGCCGTTCCGTGCGCCGGTGACTGCCAGGCTGGCCACGGTGCTGGCTGCCGCCCAGGCCGAAGGGCTTGGCGTACAAGCACTGTCAGCCACCCGGGCGCGAGTGATCCTCCAGGCGACCGCCCCGGCATGGGCCCAGGGTGAACGGGCGGCCCAGCGGCTGCAGCAGCAAGGCTGGAAAACAAAGGTGGACCGCAAGGGCGACGCCAACGGGCGCCTCTCGATCGCGATCATGGCGGAGGTGCCGCATGATCTCTAACCGGATACCGACGAAGATCCTGTGGTTCGCGGCCGGAACGGCTCTCGCAGTCGGCGTCCTGCTCACAGCCAGGACCTTGATCGAATTGCCCGCCTTTGTGGAACGTTATGCCAAACGTGTCCAGGACCTGCACGCTGTGACGGCCATGTCTGAGGCGAGCCGGATCCAGGAGGCGGCCGTGCACTGCTGGGCGCAGACGGAAACGGCAGCGCCGTCACTGGCCGAGGTGTTGGGTCGGCAATATCCCGAGGTCGGGACGAATGTCACAAGCATGGAAGCCGTCCCGAGTATCGCGGGGTGGCAAGTACGACGGGCGGCCGTAACTTTGTCCGGAACGCGATACGACCGAATCGCCGAATTGGAGCGGGCCGCCGCCGCGAGTCGCCCACCCTGGGTGCTGGCCGAGTGCGTGCTCGAGGCCTCCGATAAGGCCGGCATCGCCACCCGCATGCAATTGGTGTTTGAGACTGCCGAGCGCGTCACGAAGTGAGGACTGCCTCACCCCGCCTGCTGCAACATTTCGCGCGCATGCTTCAGCGTGACGCTCGTCAAATCACGTCCGCCCAGCATGCGCGCGATCTCCTCGATGCGGGCGTCCTTGGCCAGGCGTTCGATATGCGTACGCGTCCGACCGCCACTAACGTCCTTGCTGACCGCAAAATGGGTCTTCCCAAAGACCGCCACCTGGGGCAAATGCGTAATGCACATGACCTGGTGGTGTTTGCCGACACGGCCGAGTTTCACGCCGATCGCCGTGCCCATGGCACCGCCGACGTTCGCGTCGATCTCGTCAAAGACCAGCACGGGAATGCTGTCATGGTTGGCCAGGACCGCTTTCACGGCGAGCATGACCCGGGAAATCTCGCCGCTGGAAGCAATCGCCCGAAGACAACGGGCCGGCTCCCCTGCGTTGGGCGCGAAGGTAAATTCAATGCTATCCAGCCCTGAGGGTCCGGGTTCGGCCGTATCGAGGACAACGCCGAAGGCCCCGTGCTGGAACCCGAGATCGCGCAGTTCACCGGTGATGGTTTCGGCCAGCTTAACGGCCACGCTGCGGCGCGACTTGCCGAGCTTGGCCCCGGCCTGATCCACTTTGCTGCGCGCCTCCGCGATGCGGCGATCGAGTTCGGCCAGGCGTTCGCCGCGGGTCTCGAGGTCACGCAACCGGTTGTTGGTGCGCTCCAGGAACGACAGAATCTCGGGAACTGTGGCCCCGTATTTCCGCTTCAGCCGCTGGTACTGCGCCAGGCGCTCGTCCAGCCACTGCAGCCGCCGGGGATCGGCCTCGATATCTTTCACGCGCCGCTCGACCGAATCGGCCAGCTCCCGGATTTGCACGGCGATCGAGTGGGCCTCGTCGCGCCAGCCACCTGCCTCGGGGACGAGCGCGGCGAGTTCGCCCAACGCCTTTTGCGTGAAGGCCAGCCCGCCAAACGCGGCCGTTTCGCCGTCGAGCAACGCGTTCCGGATGCCGTCCGCCAATTCGAGGATGCGCTGGGCGTTGCCCACCTGCCCCTGTTCCAGGACGATGGCCTCATCCTCTCCTTCGACCACTTCGGCTTCCTCGATCTCCTTGACCTGGAAGCGCAGCAGATCGATCTGCTGCATCACATCCTGCTCATCGGCCGTCTCGAGCTCCTTGCGCTCGGCCTGCAGACCCCGGTAGGTGTCGTAAAGTGTTTCGTAGCCTCCGCGCGCGTCCCACAGGTGCCCGAACGCGTCGAGGATATCGAGCTGGAACTGCGTGCCGAGCAGCGACTGATGGTCGTAGGGGCCGTGCATGTCGACGAGACGTTCGCCCACGCGCTTGAGCACCTGCAGCGTGGTCGCGCTATCATTGACAATGCTCCGGCCCGAGCCATTCGGGGCGAGGGTCCGGCGGATGACGAGCTGGCCTTCTTCGCACGCCGGAAGCCCGACCTCGTCGAGGATGGCGTCGATGCCCGACGAGTCGGACAGGTGGAACACGGCCTCGGCCACGCACTGGTCGGCGCCGGCACGGATCAACGATTTGTCGGCGCGTTCGCCGAGCAGCAAGCCCAGCGCGCCGATGATGACGGATTTCCCGGCGCCGGTCTCGCCGGTAATGACGTTCAGTCCCGGCTCGAACTCGACGGTAATGTCCTCGACCAATGCGAGGTTACGTACGCGGAGCGTCTGCAGCATGGCCGGACGATACTAATCGCGAGACCCGAATTCCAGAGTTAAATGCAGCGCCGTCCTTACGCTGCCGAGCAGCCGGGCCTGTTCCCGCTCCGCCGGGGCAGGCGTCCGATGTCGTAGTAGTTGGCCTCGATCCATGCAAGCAGTTCCCGGCCGAAATCCACCAGGATGTCCGGCCACGTGTGCCACGTCCATTGGAGCATGTCCGCCAGCGCCACGCCGATGGCCGCCACGCCCAACCCCTGAAGCAACATGCGTCTCTTCGCCATGGTCAATCGCGGTCCCTCCGAACGTTAACTCTACGAATCCAGCGTTCTCTGCCGCGCCATCCGCCCGCCACCCAGACACTTACCCCCACCTCTTGGTGGTCGGTGCAATGCCCTCCGATTTCTCATGACTTCGCCGACATGCGACTCAGAACCTCCAGAACCAACGTGCGACGTTCGGGAGCGAGGCGTTGCAGATGCTCACGATCTTTGTGGGCACGAAAGGCGTCCTGTAGAATCTCAAAAGGCAGCGGGTCGGCCAGGGTTTCCAGCAACTTAGCCGCCTCAGCCGGGCTAGTGAGTCGTGCATAGGAAATGAATCCATCTACAGTAAAATCGAAGACTGCCGTGTCTTTCGGGTGCGTTGCACACCATGCAGCCAGGGACGGCAGTACGGCTCGCCATGACGGGGCATCGTCCCGGCACAATTCTCCGAAGACGCGACGCGAGGGTCCGTAGTTAGGCTCTAAAACAAGCGCTCTCGTCGCAGCTACTCGCGCCTGTTCTTCCCGGCCGGGGATCTTTGACAATACCTGCGCCAGACCTGAGTATGGATAGGCATACTGCGGGTCAAGTTCGATGGCCTTGCGGTAGGCGGTTTCTGACTCCGCGAGTCGATCCAATTGATTCGCAAGCAGATCACCAAGTCTATCCCACAGGAAGACATATTGCGGATCGAGTTCGATGGCCTTGCGATAGGCGCTCTCCGCTTCCGCAGGTCGGCCCAGATTGTAACTGAATAGGATGCCGAGTCCTAACCATGGGAAGGAGGATTGTGGATTGAGTTCGTTGGCCTTGCGGTAGGCAGCTTCGGCTTCGGCAAAACGGCCCAAGTGATCTTGGAACAAAACTCCAAGGCCATACCAAGGCCAACCATTTCCTGGGTCGAGTTCCACAGCCTTGCGGTAGGCGGTCTCGGCTTCGGTAAAACGCCGCATCTTATCCCGGAAGAGGTTGCCGAGACCGTACCACGACATAGCGTGCTTCGGGGCGAGTTCAATGACTTTGCGGTAGGCCGTCTCTGCGAGGGGCCAAGCTTCCTTCTCGCGCAACACGTCAGTCAGGGAATACCACCAACGAGCATTGTCGGGTTTGTAGCCCACCTTCTTACGCAGTTCCTGGGGAAGATGAGAAAAAAAGGCCACGATGTCCAGTTCTCCTGCGACAGCGGGGAGGTGCTGCTTGGCGTGAGCCACATCAAGCCACTCATCGAACTTGGCAAGCGTTTCCTGATCCCACGTTTCCTTGATCGTGGCGTGCAGGATGCGACGGCGCGAATCATCGTTTTCGGCACGTGCTAGAGCGCTGGCCATCAAGTCTCGGGTGTCGCGCAAGCCCTCTTTACCGGTGCAGGCGGTACGGCCCGCCACCCGAGCAATCGCATCTGCTTGGTCCGGATCAGGGAACAGAGCGCGCAAGGTGAGCACAAACCAATCGAATCTGCGACGCGCGGTGCGTCCATGGCGCATGAGGTAATGGATGTTTGAGAAGCGGTCGGCTAAGAGATACGTCTTTCGTTTCGGACTGCCGGCCGCTTCGACGGCGATACCGGAGCGGACGAGATTCCGGAGTTGGGCGCTGACTTGATTGCTAGGCAGTCGCGTGGCCTGGGCCACGGTGGCTACTTCAACTGGTTCCCAGGCAAGCGCCACGGCGTCCACGATGCGTTGCTGCTGCATGGGCAGAGCGTCCAAAATGGCCTTGAAATAGGGAGTGAATTCGTCAACGAGGCGCTCCAGATCCTGCCGCACGTCACCACGTAAGCCCTCCGCCAAAAGGCGGTAGAAAGTCTTCATAAGGCGAGGGTTCCCTCCCGTGAGAACGTGCAACGAGCGGATGGTTCCGGGCCTCTGTTCGATGGTCTCGATGACGCGGGTGTCGCCACGCCGCTGCGCCAATGCGAGGAGAGATTCGCGCATCTCTTCCAACGTCAGCGGCGAGAGTTCGAACAGCCTGAAGAAATCGAAAAACGGCTCATCAAGGCCGGTGATCTCATCGAAATGCCGGGTAGCCGCCCCGAGGATCATGATGCGGTCATCTTCCATGAGGAAGGCGCGCAGACGATGCAAAGCTTCGGGGTCGTGTATTGAGGAAAAGACCTCGTTAAGGTTGTCAACGAACAGTACAACACGTTTCCCGCTGTGATCGATAGCCGCAAGGAATGCTGTGCGGGCTCGATCCTCGAGTCCGACTCCATCTTGCGCCAGCAGGCGCTCCGCCTGGCCGGCCGCGGATTGCGTGGCGAGTTCCCATTGGCGTATGGCCTCAAGCCAAAAATCCGCCAAGTCGCCGACTCGGCGGCTTTCCTCGTCGAACACCACAGGTTGCCATTGCCGTGCAAGATCAGGATCACGACCTATGGAGTGAGCAACAGCCCAAAGAGTTGTTGTCTTCCCCATGCCGCGAGCTCCGATTAGCACAACATGCTGCGGTGGTTTGCTGGAGGTGTTATCTCGGACGATACGAAGCAGCGTCTCCAGCAGGGTGCGTCGCGCCGTGAACTCACCAAGCAACACCTCGGGCGGGAGCATGGCGGGGTTGTGGATGGCAAAGGGTGTGTCATTCATGGTGGTCACGCGAGGCGCCGGGTCCAGTAATCACGTAGGATGTTTGAAGCGAAACGCGTCCGGTGCCCATCCTGTGGGGGTTGTGCTACGTAGCCATCGTGTTTTAAGGTATCGAGTACATAGTCCAATTCCTCGGCCACATGGGCGCGGTGGGCGTCGTCCGGCACAAGACGCGCATGCAGTTCATTGAACTGCTCGCGCGTCTTCCCAGCGGGGTCAAGGCAGAGTTCTTTCAGAATTTCACGTGCAAGACGGAGTTCACCCGCGTCGAATACCTTGGGCAAGCGATCCCACATTTCCGAGCAGTATTTGTTACGGTTGCCGCCCACTAGATGATCGCGGTAGATGTCGTGTAGATTCACGGCTGAAGGCGTCTTCTTCTTCGCAACGCACTGCCACTCCTGAATCTCGGAGATAAACAATTGGAGAATGATTGGCCAATTGGTTCCCAGTAAACGCAGAATGCACCGTCGGCCAGACCCGGTCAGCGAGATGCCTTCGTCGTGGGCAAGTTGCTGTAGGAAGGCGAGGGCCTCGTGCTCGCTTAGGGGTAGGATTTCCACCGTATCGAATTCGTTAATGGTCGGTGACAAGCCGAGCCGGCGCACCAACCCATTGAGGCCAATGGACCCCGTAACGAGGAATCGCGCCGGATGGTCGGTCAGTTCCTGCCGCGCATGACGAAACCACGCCAGCACTGCTTCCACTTCGTGCGGCGAGGACTTCTTCGCCACCAAGTCAAGGAACCAGGGAAATTCATCAAGAAGGTAAAGGATCGGCGCACGAGAATCGACGAGGAGGGCAAGGAACGCGTCAGCAATCGGACGCCAGTCTTGGACTCCCGCAGGATTCAGTTTGAAGCCTCCACCTCCAGGAATGGTCACGCTATCGATACGCTTCAGAAACCTGGCAAACGCCTTGGCTGTCTTGTCCCATCCCGGCCAGTTGGCACTGGGTTCATCAACCAAGGCCTTAGTTGCGACGATCATTTCCTCCAGCCAAGCCGCCACAGTGTGGTGTTTCTCCAAGTTGATGAAGACCGCGACGCTGCCCTCAGGCGGACTATCACGAAGAGCCTTGAGAATTGACGTTTTCCCCGTGCGCCGCGGTCCCAAGAAGGCGACGTTGCCACGTGTGAGTGCCCGGATCAGACGTTCAGTGACGAGTGGACGAGGGAAATAGTTGTCTCCAGTGACTGGTGGTCCTATACGACTTTTCATGAGATGGCCTCCTCTTTTGTGCAAAATATACATTGCCACATCATCGTGCGCAACAAACTTATTGCGCATTATGCGCGTTGCGCAATTGCCATTGATCGCGTTGAGATCGGAGCGCCACCCCTGGAAAGTGGAGCAAGGGCAGGTGCTACCTGAAGCGGGTAAGCCGAGGAAAGTCCAGCCGCTTTAACCCGCCACCGCATCGACTTCGAGCTCGAACAACAGGTTGGCTCGGCAAATGGCGGCCTGAGCCACAGCGAGCGACGCCTCGGAAAGGCCGCGTTCCCGGCAGGCAGCGTGGAAGAGAGGGAGATCCGCCAGATCGGTGAAATACGCGATGCCGCGCGTGACACCATCCCAATCCATGCCGCGCGACTGAAGCAACGCCTGTACCACGTCCAAAGTTCGCCCGATCTGGCGAGAGGGATCGCCCAAATGCACGGTTTGTCCGTCCTGGCCGATACTGGCCGTGCCGGAGATCGTCAGCCAGCGATGGGTCGGGAAACCCAGTTCAACCGCACGACTGAACGAACTCCGATAGTTAAGCGCTGAACCTTGCAGCGGCGACGGCACGGCCTGGATGCGGACGGCACCGCTCCTGGGCTGGACGGCGAACAGATCGGCCGTCAGCGCCGCACCGGCCGAATTCCCCGCACCGATGCCGGTGCTGGCTGGCACCCGCTTCTCGAACACACCGTGCCCGGCAAAGAAGTCCGTCCTCACCACGTTAAACGTGGGATACCACTCCAACAGGCGATCCAGGTAGAACCACGTTCGCACCGTATCGGTGAACTCGAATCCATGCGCCGCCAAGGCCGCCGCAAGGGACTCCAGCACGTCGCGGGCCTGAGCGTCCCGAGGCGCAGCCGGATCCTGTGGCAGGACGCCGCTTAGTCGGCAGTAGCGCGCCTGTTCGTCCTCGTAGACATACCCGATACCGCGTCCACGGTGGCTGACCGGGACGAGAGGCGTGCCGGTCATGGCAACCGCCTGCATGGAAGTCACCGCCCCATCGCGGCTGGTATCGCCCCGTAACCAGACCGCGCAGCCGTCCGCCTGGGTACTTTCCGAAAGGGGCATGCCGTTATCGCTTCCTGTGAAAACGAACCGAGTCAGCACCCGGGCATCAAGGGCCGCCGCGACGGCGCAAACAGCCCGGTGCATGGCCGCGCCATCCCGACCGTTAACGGTGATGGTGTGTTCCGAGCGAGATGGTAGCGCCACGGTTGATACGCCGGGGTTACCGTCACTTCTTTGGAGTCTTGCCTGCATCTGCGTTCTTCCTCTCCGGGTGATCCGTCGTTTGAAAAGGCACGGCAGGCAGCGTGACCGTCACCCGCTCCCGGAACGGGCGCTTGCCGCCGGCCGCAGCCCCGGCGCCGGCCGCCGCATTGGTTGCCGCCACACTGCCCGGCGGCACCGCCTTAACAGCAGGCGCGTTGCCGCCACCTTTGGAAACCGGGCCATCTGTATCCAACGGCATGGTCGCACTCAGAATGAGATTCTCCCTCAGCCCCACCGCGACCTTGCTCTCGGTCCGGATCGTCATGAATCCGCTTGTCTTCCCAGGTGGGACGAGACCCCGCCGCAACGTGATGCCCTTGGGCGGATCGACAAGCTCCAGCCGCAACGGTCCATCAAATCCCGCCCGACGGGTGGCCGTCAATGGAAACTCCATCTCCTTTCCGACCGGCAGGTCCAGCAATCCTTCGTCGGGCAGTTCGACCGCCACCGTGAACGGAGCGGGCGAGTCTTTCACCATAACGACCCAGTCGTGGGCGGGCACAAGATGTCGATAGATGAAGGCCTGCATCATATCCTCGGCCGGAATCACGGGGCGAATGAGCGATTTGCCGGCCACCACAGCCGCGCCAGTCAACTGCGGGTGCAACGCAACGCCAGCGCGGCTCCTGCCGGAAGCCGACAGGGTTACGCGCACGTTGTCCACCCCATCCGGGATGATTCCACCCGCGAGCGAAAGTCCCGCCGCGGGCGCCTCGTCCAGGGCCAGCCGGACCGCTCCTTTGAAACCGTCCCGACGAATCGCCTGGACGGCAAACGCGACGGTCCCGCCCTTTGCCACGCCAAGCGACGCCGGCGTGGCCCGCAGTTCGAAATCCGGCGCGGGCGCACCCAACCGAAGCCGGTACGCGTAATCGTCCCCGCCCTTCCCTTGCGTGTCGAACAGGGTCACCGTGTAGGTCACGTCTGCCGGCAAGGTCACAGTCAACTCTGAGTCAGCCTGATGCGTGATCAAACCCTGGGCTTTGTCCTTCACGTCGTCATTCTCACCGAGCCGCACGCCCTGACTGTTGGAGAGAATAAGGTACGAATCGAGAGGCGAACCAAGACGCCGCGCCCGCACCTCCAGGCAGACGACCTCTCCCGTCTTCCCCGCAAACGTAAACGTATCCCGCTGTCCCGGAACGCGAATACGTCCGTTCACGACGACAGGCAGCGAGAGCGGTTGCCCCGGGCCCGGCCGGGTTGCCGCGTCGCCCGCGAATACTTCCGGATCTTCTCCCACGGCAAACGGAACGTCAGGCGCGGCAAGGCCGTCCCGGCTTACGGAGATGGGCAGAATGCAGGGTGCGGCCTGCGTGACAATCAGGCTGGCCGTATCGCCCGGCAGATTCCAGCCGACCAGTTTCACCGCCACGGGCGTAGTGCCGCGCTGCGCGCCCAGCGGGAACACGCTTGTGACGAACGGCAGTTCGCCGACCCTGATTCGGTACACGAAATCCTCCCGTCCCCTGCCGATTGAATCCCGAATTGTCAGTCGGTACGTTCCGTTGCTGGGAATTTCACAATACAGGACCGGATCGGGATTGAACTTGTAGTCGTCATCGTAGGCGATTTCCCGGCCACGGGCGTCGCTCAGCGACAGCGTGGCTTGAAACCAGCCGGGCACGGCATCGGCAAGATACGGAATCAAGGCGCGCGCCGCCACCGCCGCCACAAGATGCTGACCTTGACGGGCATTGAACTCGAACATATCGACATCGCCCGGCATGATTTGACCGTTTATGGTTACCGGCAGGTACGGCAGCAGGTTGGCCTTGGCAGGTCTATCGTTCGGCTCGATTTCCTTGAACTCGCGCAGTTGGCCGACCTGAAACACGAGTGGGCCCGAAAGTCCATTCGACGTCACCAGCCGGATCTCGCGGTCGCCCGGCGCCGCCTGCGGCGCGATCGCGATTGAGAGCTTCACGACCTCATCGATCACGGACTGGTTACGTTTCTTGCGCTTGGGACCGCCTTCCCTGCCCGCGTCCGGTTCTCCGGCGTCCGTAATCCGAACCGTCACACCGGTCCCGGAGACCAGACCGGCCGTTGCCCCGAGGATGTATTCGCCGCCGATGACCGCCTCGACGGTCGTGCCCTGCTGCCCGCCCGCCGGGTACACGTAGCCGATATGCGGAATGCGCTCCTGCTGCGGGCGGGGCGGGGCGGCCCACACTGCCGCCGCGCTCAGCCAGAAGGCGCACAGTCCCAGGCGACGAATCCCCCGGCTCACATGATCTCCTTGAGAATGCCGCCGGTTTCGCCGGCCGGGATCTCGTTACCCGCCAGCGGCGATACCGCCACCTGTTCCCCTTGCGGCGTGGTCAGCTTTGCGCCGGCATCGATCCCCAGCAGCGCATAGAAACTCGCCAGCAGATCCCACGGATAAATGGACCGCTCGATCACCGTCTCGCCGTGATCGTCGGTCTTGCCGACTACTGTGCCGCCCCGAAATCCGCCGCCAGCCACCAAGGCGGAGAAGGCTTTGCCATAGTGTCCCCGGCCGCCGTTCCACGGCGCTTCCCACTGGACCTTCGGGGTCCGGCCGAATTCGCCGCTTACCCAGACGATCGTGCTTTCCAGCAAGCCGTGTTCAGCCAGATCCAGCAACAGGGCCGAGAGGGCTTTGTCTAGTTCGGGCAGCTTGGTGCCCATGGTCTGGAAATGCTGCTTGTGCGTATCCCAACCGCCGTGGTTGATGGTCACGAACGGCACGCCCTGCGCCACGAGCCGGCGGGCCAGCAGACAGGACTGCCCGAACGTGGTCCGGCCGTACCGATCGCGCCGTTCGGGCTTCTCCTCGCTTAGCGCAAACGCCCGGCCCGCCTCCCCCAAGATCATCGCGTAAGCCTGCTCACGGCAATCGCCCAAGTTCTTCACCAGCGGGTCGTCCGGCAAGTCCTTGCCAAACCGGTCCAGCTCGCCCAGCAACGCCCGGCGATCCCGTTGCCGGTCGGCGGTGACGTGCTCCGAGACGATGCCATCGACCGCGAACGGATCTTTGGCCGGGTCTCCACCCGTGGAAAACGGCGTGTACTTGGACGGCAGGAAACCCGCCTCAGAGAACCGTCCCTGGGGTTTGGTGACCGTGATATACGGCGGCAGCAGGCCGCGATAGCCGCCATTGACGCCCTTGAAATAGGAGACGATGGCGCCGACTCCCGGATACACGAGGCTGCCGCCGGACTTCCGGCCGGCCTGAACGAGATAGGCGGCGGTCTCGTGGCTGTTGTTGCCATGGGTCATGCCGCGCAGCAGCGCGTACTTGTCGGCCATCGCGGCCAGAAGCGGCAGCATCTGCCCGATCTCGATCCCGGCGACATTCGTGGCAACGGGCTTCCCGTAGGGCCCGCAGTAGTCACGTCCTGCGCCGGGCTTGGGATCGAACGTATCGAGGTGCGATGGGCCGCCCCACAGCCACACCTGAATGACCGACTTGGCCTTTCCGCGCCGGAAGGGCGCCGCCGCAGGAGCCGGCTTGGCGCTGTCCGCCCACGCGACAACGCCGTCGGCGAGGAGCAAGCCGGCGACGCCACCGATCCCGTACGTCACGAACTGACGCCGGGTCATCGGTCTGTCGGGCGATGTATGAATTGCTTTCATCTGGCCAGTCTTCAGTGCTTCAGCACAAACTCCCTGGAGTTGATTAACGCCCACGCCAGATCGCAGACGGCATCAATCGGCTTGCGCGTGGGCGAATCCAAATAAGTCGCCGTTGTCCGCTTCTCCTCCTCAGTCGGGAAACGGGACAGAATCCGAATATACAACTCCTCGACGCATTTCGAGTCGTCCAGTTTCGCCACTGTCTCCGCCGGTTGCTGCTTGCGACCTTGGCCGGGCTTGGGGGGACCCGAGACCAATTGCTGGAGCATCCTGCAGCGCTCAATCTTGTTCTCGAGCGGACTCGAATTCAGCAGGGTCTGCGCCTGAAATACGGAGGGGGCGGAGACGCGCTCCGATTCGAATGAGGTGTTGCGGGGCGGGCGTCCGAAAAGCTCCAGGAACGCCGACTCCATGCTGCCGTCAGCGAGCGTGATGGCCCGCTGATCGGACGGCAGAGACGCGAACGGTTCCGGGATGGGGCTCACGTATTTCTCGGTGCCGCCGACGATCTGGTTGATGGCGTCCAACAATGGTTCCGCATCAAGTCGCCGCAGCCGATAATGCGAGAAACCCGTATCGTCCGTCTTGTTGCGGGGGATCGGCTGGGAGGATCGTTGGTAGGTGTCCGAGTTCAAAATCAGCCGGTAGATTCGCTTGAGATCGTAGCCGCTGCCGACCAACTCCTTCTCCAGGCAGGCCAGCAGTTCCGGACTCCACGGCGGGTTGAACGCCTTCATGTCGTCCGGCTCGTGCACGATGCCGTGCCCGGTCAGCCAATACCAGATCCGGTTGACGATGTTGCGGGCGAACCAGGGGTTGCCGGGCGCCGTGAGCCAGTCAGCCAAAGCCACGCGCGGATCCTGGTCCGGCGCAAGAACGACGGATTTGCCGTCGAGGTGCGCGGGTGAAATCGAGAGGTTTGTGTGGGCGGGATCAGGAAGCCTGCCATCAGGATTGAAAAAAACGATCTCCTCTTTCCACTCGTCGGTTGCCTTGTAGCCCACCTTGGCGAAGAAGGCCGAGAACCCGAGTATCTGGTTGGTCGTGAATCCTGATTCGCCGAGGCGGAGTCCCATGAAAACCAGCGCGACGTTGTCGGCAATCTGCCGCGGCGAACGTTCCTGGAACGTGCGGTAGAAGTTGGCGGGCGGCACGCGAAAGTTACTACCACTGGCCGTCAGCAGTTCCCGGACGAATTGATCGTATGGTTTGTTGTCGCGAATCGAATCCCGGACCCAATGGTCGTAGGCCTGAACGGCGTTCGGCCACAAGTTGCAGGGGAACTCCGACTTGATGCGCAGCAGGTCACCCCACTTCAAGCCCCAATAGTCGGCAAACTCGCCCCGGGCCAGCAGGGTATCGATCAACCGGGCCCGCTTATCCGGGTGTTGATCGGCCAGAAACGCGCGCACCTCGGCGGGCTGCGGCAGCGTACCGATCGTATCCAGGAAGACCCGCCGGATGAATACCTCGTCCGAACAGAGCGGCGAGGGCTGGAGTCTGTGTGCTTTGAGGCCAGCCGCCACAAGTGCGTTAATTCGAGCGCTGCCGGACACGTTTGTGACCGCTGTGCCCCTGACCGCCTGGGAACACTGTCCGGGATGGGGCACAACCCACACCGTGAGCAGCATGCAACCTGACACTATTTTGCCGAGGCTCGTCATCAATGGAACCGCTCCGCAAGACTCCCACACTCACAGAACGGCGGACCCGGCATTCTATTGCCTCAGTCACTGCCTCAATCGACGCGAGACCCGCTTCTTGGAACCATAGTGGGCATGCGCTTCCCGGACAGCGCCGGGTTCTGTCCGCCCGCCACCGCGCCTGCGATGCAAATCACGCACATCCACGACGCGGAGTCCTTCTGCCTTGGCGGCTGCAAGTTGTCTCTCGTCGGCGGAGACGAAAATCGAGCAACCCCATTGGACGGCAATCGCCACATGGATCAGGTCCAGCGTACGGCAGCCCGTCTTCGCCGTTACCCGTTCGCCAATAGATCGGGCCTTGTCGAACGCCTTGACCCAGTTCGCAGGCCGAAGGACAAGAAATCCGTCATTTGCGGTCGACTCTATCTTCTGCAGAATAGCCAGACACCGGTCCGCCTCGATCTCGCCACGGAAGGCCTTCAGCCGAAAGGCGTTCTCCAGTTCCAACCTTTGGAACAAACTGAGCGGTATGGCTTCGCCGTGACTCTCCAAGTAGGCGGTCATCGTATCGCTGAAGCTCTCCGGAACGTAGAGCGGAACCAAAACGCCTGTATCAAAGTAGGCGTGCATCAACGGTCTCCCCGTGACTCGTACACGATCTCCGACACAGGTTTGCCTGGCAACGGCTTCCCGCCCCACGCCTTGCGCCGCCACTCGCCAACTGCCGCCCAATCGACCTTGCGTCCGGCCAGTGCGGTATCGCCGCCCGCCACCAGTCGCGCCACGACCTTGTTACGGCGC